>ERZ772993.33-NODE-33-length-79065-cov-11.359701_pt1 | contig 79065 bp, 72 predicted proteins | sample MGYA00580670_ERZ772993 | MGnify/ENA primary metagenome ERZ772993 (study PRJEB29015, sample SAMEA2737936) | human oral metagenome | biome: human oral; feature: human-associated habitat; material: dental | place: China | collected 2136 ... | reverse complement strand
CCGCTGCGCTTTCGGCGCCCCGGCTCCTGCGGGCTCCACTGCGAATCTGGGCGGGGGTGGTCCAAAATGCGTCTGAGTCTCGCTGTTTTCGACGGGCTCCGCGCGGGAGTGGTCCGAAATGCGTCTGGGTTTGACGGTTTTGGCTGGATCCGGGTGGATTCGGTCAGACTCAGACGCATTTTGGACCACATGCCCGTCAAGCCCCCGTTCCCGCCCGAAACTCAGACGCATTTTGGACCACCGAACCGCTGGGGCACCGGGCCACTAGGCCACCGGGCGGGTACCCGGGGGCGGGGTTGAGGCCGCCGCCACACGCGGAAGACGGCCACCACCCCTACATCTAGGGGCCCCTGTGCGCCACGCCCCCTAGATGCGGTGTTCCGGCACTGCAACACGCCGGGAAATGCTAGTAATGAGCATCACATTCCGTCGCGCGAAAGCAGGTTTTCCACAGGGTGTTCACACAGCGCCACGCCCACTCCACAATCCCCACGCGCCACACCAGCACCACCCGCGCCCACCGCGCGGCCCTTGCTACCGCGCGCCCGAAGCCGCCTCCGCCCGATCAGCGCCCGCCCCATCCCCCACCCCGGGCGCGCCCCCATCAACACCCTGCCCACACCCCTGTCCACAGACCACCCCCCGAACACTACATATAGGGGTCGCGCGCGGATGCCACCACGAGGTGTAGTGTTGTCCTCGAACACGGGCCACCGGGCCGCGAACGCGCCGGAACCCAGCACCACCCACGCGGCGCAACGAGCGCCCGTGGCGCGCGGGAGCCCGCGCGGACCGCACACGATTCCACCGAGGAGCCCCCGATGACGATCACCGTCTACTCCAAGCCCCGCTGCCCCCAGTGCGACGCGACCTACCGCGCGCTCGACAAGCAGGGCGTCGACTACACGACGATCGACGTCACCCAGGACGCGGCCTCCCTGGACTACATCAAGGGGCTCGGCTACCAGCAGGCGCCCGTCGTCATCGCCGGGGAGGACCACTGGTCCGGGTTCCGGCCCGACCGCATCAAGGCCGCAGCGGCCCAGGCGGCCCCCCTGGCCCTGCAGGCCTGAGCACAGGTCCCGGCCCCCACGGGCCGGGACCTTTCCACGCGGCGCGGGCCCGCGGCAGTGCCCGCCGCCATCCAACTCCAGCAGCAACGCCCGCCGCCATCCAACTCCAGCGGCAACGCCCCCGCCACCCTCCAGCGCCCGCAGCCGCAACGGAAGGACACGCATGAGCATCGTCGTCTACTTCTCATCGGCGACGGGCAACACCCGCCGCTTCGTCGAGAAACTCGGCCTCCCGGCCGCGCGGATCCCCCTGCGCCCCAAAGATCCCCGCCTCAGTGTCGACGACGACTACGTCCTCGTCGTCCCCACCTACGGCGGCGGAAACACCAAGGGCGCCGTCCCCAAGCAGGTCATCCGGTTCCTCAACGACCCGGCCAACCGCGCCCACTGCAAAGGTGTGATCTCTTCCGGCAACACGAACTTCGGCCGCGCCTACTGCCTGGCGGGGGACATCATCGCCGCTAAGCTGGGGGTCCCGCACATGTACAAGTTCGAGCTACTCGGCACACCCGAGGACGTCTCCAGAGTTCGCGAAGGACTGGAACAGTTTTGGCAGAAAACTTCACCGACACAGGCGTAGAGGAAGCCCCCTCGCCCGAGCTGGACTACCACGCGCTCAACGCCCAGCTCAACCTCTACGACGCCGACGGCAGGATCCAGTTCGACGCCGACCGCGCCGCGGCCCGCCAGTACTTCCTCCAGCACGTCAACCAGAACACGGTGTTCTTCCACGACCTGGAGGAGAAGCTCGAGTACCTCGTCGAGGAGGGCTACTACGAGGAGCACGTCCTGGACCAGTACGCGATGGAGGACATCAAGGCCCTCTACAAGCAGGCCTACGCCCACAAGTTCCGCTTCCCCACGTTCCTGGGCGCCTTCAAGTACTACACGTCGTACACGCTCAAGACCTTCGACGGCAAGCGCTACCTGGAGCGCTTCGAGGACCGCGTGGTGATGGTGTCGATGTACCTGGCGCGCGGCGACGTGGACTTGGCCGCCAGTTTCGTCGATGAGATCATGACCGGGCGCTTCCAGCCCGCCACCCCCACCTTCCTCAACGCGGGCAAGGCGGCGCGCGGCGAACTGGTCAGCTGCTTCCTGCTGCGCGTCGAGGACAATATGGAGTCCATCGCGCGCGGCATCAACTCGGCGCTGCAGTTGTCCAAGCGCGGCGGCGGCGTCGCCCTGCAGCTGACGAACCTGCGCGAGGCCGGGGCGCCCATCAAGAAGATCCAGAACCAGTCCAGCGGCGTCGTCCCCGTCATGAAGCTGCTCGAGGACTCCTTCTCCTACGCGAACCAGCTGGGCGCGCGCCAGGGGGCGGGCGCCGTGTACCTGCACGCCCACCACCCCGACATCATGGCGTTCCTGGACACCAAGCGCGAGAACGCGGACGAGAAGATCCGCATCAAGACGCTGTCCCTGGGCGTCGTCATCCCGGACATCACCTTCGAACTGGCCCGCAAGAACGAGGACATGTACCTGTTCAGCCCCTACGATGTGGAGCGCGTGTACGGCGTGCCCTTCTCCGAGATCCCGGTGACGGAGAAGTACCACGAGATGGTGGACGACGGCCGCATCCACAAGAAGAAGATCAACGCGCGCCGCTTCTTCCAGACGCTGGCCGAGATCCAGTTCGAGTCCGGCTACCCCTACATCGTCTTCGAGGACACGGTGAACCGCGCGAACCCCATCAAGGGACGCGTCACCATGTCGAACCTGTGCTCGGAGATCCTGCAGGTCTCCGAGGCCTCCACCTACAACGAGGACCTGTCCTACGCGCACGTGGGCAAGGACATCTCCTGCAACCTGGGGTCGCTCAACATCGCCAAGACCATGGACTCCCCGGACTTCTCCAAGACGATCGAGACGGCCATCCGGGGACTGACGGCGGTGTCGGACCTGTCGGACATCGGCGCGGTCCCCTCGATCGCCCGCGGCAACGCGATGAGCCACGCCATCGGCCTGGGGCAGATGAACCTGCACGGATACCTGGCCCGCGAGCACGTCCACTACGGGAGCGAGGAGGCCCTCGACTTCACGAACATCTACTTCATGACGGTGCTCTTCGAGGCGATCAGGGCCTCGTGCGCGATCGCGCGCGAGCGGGGGGAGCGCTTCGAGGGCTTCGAGGACTCGGCGTACGCCTCCGGCGAGTTCTTCCGCAAGTACATCGACGAGGCGTGGGAGCCGACCACGGACAAGTGCCGCGAGCTGCTGGCCGCCTCGTCCATCCGCGTCCCCACGCGGGACGACTGGAGGGCGCTGGCCGCCGACGTGGCGCGCTACGGCATGTACAACCAGAACCTGCAGGCGGTCCCCCCGACGGGCTCCATCTCCTACATCAACAACTCGACCTCATCGATCCACCCGATCGTCTCCCGCGTGGAGATCCGCAAGGAGGGCAAGATCGGGCGCGTCTACTACCCGGCGCCGTACATGACGAACGAGAACCTGGAGTACTACCGGGACGCCTACGAGATCGGCCCGGAGAAGATCATCGACACCTACGCGGTGGCCACCCAGCACGTCGACCAGGGCCTGTCGCTCACCCTGTTCTACCCGGACACGGTGACGACGCGCGACCTGAACAAGTCCTACATCTACGCGTGGAGGAAGGGCATCAAGACCCTGTACTACATGCGCCTGCGCCAGATGGCCCTGGAGGGCACCGAGGTCGAGGGCTGCGTGTCCTGCATGCTGTGACCCGCCGGCCGCCGCGGCGGCCGGCGCCCACCACCTGGTTCGTCCAGTGAACACACGTTCGTGATCTCACGCGTATGGACGCCGCGCCCCGCGCCGCACTATGATCCTTCCAGAACCACGTGCGCCCGGCCCCACAGGGGGCCGGCTCCCATCCCCGTGGTCGTGGAACTCGATCGAGAGACGAAAATGAGCGATCCCTACAACCCTTACGCGCAACCGCAGCAGCCCGCAGGCCCGTCCTACACGCCCGACCCGGGCTACGGACAGCCCCAGCCCGGCTACGGCCAACCGCAACAGGGCTACGGCCAGCCCCAGCAGGGCTACGGCCAACCGCAGCCCATGTACGGCCAGCCCCAGCCCATGTACGGCCAGCCCATGTACGGCCAGCCCATGTCCTCCTTCGGGCCCGACTACGAGTTGAGGTCCAGGGCCGGCACCGTCTTCGGCCTCGGCCTCGCGTCCCTGATCTGCTCCTTCTGCAACTTCATCCCCTACATCAGCTGGCTGTTCTTCTTCGCCTCCCTCGGAATGGGGATCGCCGCCTGGATCATGGCTCAGAACCTGCAGAGCCAGGCCACCGCAATGGGGATCTCCCCGATGACGATCTCCAGCGCGGGAACCGGGAAGATCCTGGCGATCATCGGCCTCGGCGTCACCGGTGTGATCCTGATCCTGTGGCTCATGGTTCTATTTGGAGTCTTCAACCCCTTCGGCTTGGGCGGCTGGGGCCGCTTCTTCTAAGCGGCCGACGACGCCCCGCAGGCGCTAACCTGGGAGTATGAGCCTGCGCACCGGAACCGACCGCGATCTCCTGAAGGAACTGTCCCAGATGGACGGGCGCCCCTACGGGGCCTACCGCTCCCTGGCGGGGACATGGGACTATGGGGACTTCACGGTCGCGATCGACCGGGTCCAGTCCGACCCCTACGCGCCACCCTCGGTGCTGCGCGCATGGACGACGCCGTCAGGCATGGGCCTGCCGGACGAGGCCCTCGCCTCGTCCCAGGCCCGCCTGGCGGCCGCCGACTACCTGGCCCGTATTTTCTACGACGCCGCCCACGCCCGCGCCGGCCGCGACGTCCAGATCCCGCGCCCCCGCCAGGAAGTGCTCCAGCGGTCCTACGCCCTCGTGCTCCCCGACAGGGTCGAGGTGCGCTTCCAGGTGCGGCTCCCCGCCAGGGGGCGCACCATCCTCGGCCGCACCGCTGCCCGCCTCTTCGACGTCGACGTGCCCAACATCATCATGGACTGCTTCGACTTCGTGACCGACGACGAGGCGACGAACACGAAGCGCCGCGGCCTGCTCACCCACATCGCGGCCTACGAGGACTACTGCGCCCTGCGCGGGGCCCTCGATGAGAACGGCTGGGTGGCCTTCGTCGCCGACGGCGCGGTGCTGGCCCGCCGTTCCGGCGTCTCCCAACTGCCCCTCGCCGACGCGGTCCCCTTCATCTCGCCCGCCGCGCTGCGCGCCTCGGTCGACCTGCCCCACGCGGGCGCGGTCACCGGACTGGCCATCCCCCCAGGGATCACCCTGATCGCCGGGGGCGGCTACCACGGCAAGTCGACGCTGCTGTCCGCGGTCGCCCGCGGCGTCTACGCCCACATCCCCGGCGACGGCAGGGAACTGGTCGCGACCACGCCGAACGCCATGAAGATCCGCGCGGCCGACGGGCGCTCCATCACCGACGTGGACATCTCCCCCTTCATCGGGGGCCTGCCCGGCGGCGCGGACACGACCGCCTTCTCCACCGCGAACGCCTCGGGCTCCACGTCCCAGGCGGCCGCCATCAGCGAGGCCGTGGAGCTCGGCTCCCCGCTGCTGCTCATCGACGAGGACACCTCCGCGACGAACCTGCTGATCCGGGACGCCCGCATGCGCTCCCTGGTCACCCACGAGCCAATCACCCCCCTGGTCGACCGGGCGCGCGGCCTCGCCGAGGCGGGGACCTCCCTCATCATGGTGGTCGGAGGCTCCGGCGACTACCTGGACGTGGCCGACCGCGTCCTCCTCATGGACGCGTACCTCTGCCACGACGCCACGGAGCGGGCGCGCGCCATCGTGGCCGAGCAGCCCCGCCCCCTGCCCGGCGATGACGACGGCGCCCCCGTGGGCGGGACGGCCGCCCCCGCCCCGGACGAGGGCGGCGCGGGCGCGTCCCCTGCCCCGGCGCCCGGCCAGGACGCCGACGGCGCGTCCGCGCAGGCCTCCACCCCCTCGGGCACTGGCGCCGGCGGGCGGCCCTGGCCCGCGGACCGCGTCCCCTCGCGCAAACCCGCAGTGGACCGCCCCAAGACGAAGGCCCTCGACTCCGGGTTCCTCATCGACCGGCAGACGGTCGACCTGTCCGACGTGGAGCAGATCGTCGACCAGGGCCAGACCGAGGCCGTCGCGTGGTTGGTGCGCGGCGCCCTGGAGCAGTTCGCCGGGCGCGCCTCCCTGCGCGACGTGCTGGCGCGCCTGGAGCGCCAGCTCAACTCGGAGGGCCTCGACACGATCACGAAGTTCGGCGCGCGGCCGGGTTTCGTCGCCCGGCCCCGCATGATCGACGTGGGCGCCGCCATCAACCGCTACCGCTGGTAGGGCCCGCGACCGCCCCGGCGCGTCACCGGGGGCCGCCCCTCCGCGCGACCAGGGTGCGATCAGGGTCCTCCCAGGGTGGATGCCCATAGACTCCGTCCCCGGCGGCCCGCCACCATAGTGGGCATGGAAAACAACATCGTCCACCTCGAGCACGTGTCCAAGATCTACGGCAGCGGAGACACGGAGGTCCGCGCACTCGACGACGTGACCGTCGACTTCGGCGAAGCCGAGTTCACGGCCATCATGGGGCCATCCGGCTCCGGCAAATCCACCATGATGCACATCCTGTCCGGCCTGGACACGGCGACCTCGGGAGCGGTCTTCGTCGGCGGGCGCAATATCTCGATCCTGCGCGACACGGAGCTGACGCGGCTGCGCCGCGACCGGATCGGCTTCATCTTCCAGTCCTTCAACCTGGTGCCCACGCTGGACGCCCGCGCCAACATCGTCCTGCCCATGCAGTTGGCCGGCCGCAAGCCCGACAAGGACTGGTTCGACCTGATCGTCACCTCCCTGGGGATCGGGGACCGCCTCGGCCACCGCCCCTCCGAGATGTCCGGCGGCCAGCAGCAGCGCGTCGCCGTCGCCCGCGCCCTCATGAGCCGCCCCACCGTCATCGTCGCCGACGAGCCCACAGGCAACCTCGACTCCCACTCCTCCGCCGAAGTCCTCGACCTGCTGCGCCGCGCGGTGGACGAACTGGACCAGTCCGTCATCATGGTCACCCACGACACCGGGGCCGCCGAGCACGCCGACCGGGTCCTCGTGTGCCGCGACGGGCGCATCGTCGCCGACCTGCGCGGAGCCGACCAGGACGCCCTGGCCGCCGCCCTGCGCTGACACCCAGGAGCCCGCAATGACCACGAACACCATGCTCGTGCGCGCCAACCTGCGCGCCCACGGCCGCCGCTTCGTCTCCACCGGCCTGGCCGTCGCCATCTCCACCGCTTTCATCGCGATCACCATGGTCGTCATGGGCGGCCTCGTCTCCCAGCTCGGAGCCGGGGTCACCGACAGGTACGCCAACGTCACCACCGTCGTCTCCTTCAACTCGAACCAGACCGGGGGGGCATCCCTGTCCGACCTCACCGACCAGGCGCGCACCAGGCTCCACGCCGTCCCCGGGGTGCGGGCCGTCGGCACCTACACCCAGTGGCCCGCCGAGGCCCAGGCGAACGGCGCCCGCGCCTTCTTCTTCGTCTCCCCCCTCATGGACGAGCCCCTGCGCAGGCCCGCCCTCGACTCGGGCGACTACCCCACAGGGCCCGGCCAGATCCTCCTCCCCGACTCCACCGCCAGGCTCCTGGGCGTCAAAGCGGGCGGCACCGTGACCGCACGCCCCCAGTTCGACGGGATCCCCGCCCAGGACCTCACCGTCACCGGCGTCTACTCCGCGCCCTCGTCGAACTCGGGCATGGCCGCCGCTTACACGACCGAGGCGGGGTTCACCGCCCTCATGGGCTCCGCGCCCTCGGGCACGCTCATGGTCGCCACGGACGAGGCGGGGGACGACAACGGGAACCCGCCGACCGCGGAGCAGGAGCGCTGGGCCTCCACCATCAGGAACTCCCTCAGCGGCCTCGACGGAGTCGACGTCACCACGGCGAAGGCGGCGATGGAATCCGACCTGGAACAGGCCCACCTCGGCGGCGCCGCCATGACCGCGATGCTCATGATCTTCCCCGCAGTGGCGGCCCTGGTCGCCTCGATCGTGGTCTCCTCGACCTTCCGGGTCGTCCTGCAGCAGCGCAGGCGCGAACTCGCGCTGCTGCGCACCCTGGGCGCCACCCGCACGCAGGTCCGCCGCCTCGTGACCCTGGAGGCGCTGGCCATCGGAGCCTTCTCCTCCCTGATCGGCACGGCAGCGGGCACGCTCCTCGGGGCGGGCGCCCTGACCGTCATGGACCCCCGCACCGGTTACGCCGGGGCCCTGGCGGCCACCGACTACATCCAGCTCGCCCTCGTGTGGGCGGCGGCCACCGTGTTCACTGCCGCCGTCGGCCTCTTCCCCGCGCTGTCCGCCTCGCGGGTGCCGCCGATCGCCGCGCTCGCGCCCGTCAACGAGGCGGGGGCCGGGGCGCGCAAGTCCCACACCGCGCGCCTCGTCATCGGCGCGCTGATCGCCGTGGGCGCCCTGGCGGGCGTTTGGGCGGCCTCGGGCACCGCCGACACCACCACCCGCTTCCTCGCGATGTTCGGCCTGTCCCTGCTGGCCTTCTTCGGCCTGATCCTGGCGTTCTCCGTGGTCCTGCCGCCCCTGACGCGCCTGCTGGGGGCCGCGTGGCCGGGCATGCTCGCCCGCATGGCCCGCGAGAACACGATGCGCAACCCGGGGCGCACCTCGGCGACCGGCAGCGCCATCGTCATCGGCGTGGCCCTGGTGGTCACCATGATGGTCGGGGCGTCCTCCCTGCGCGAGACGCTGACGACGGCGGTCGATGACGCGAGGCCCTTCGACCTGGGCGTCGCCTCCAACTCGGGCGGCCCCCTGGCACAGGACGTCGAGGCGAAGGTCGCCGCGACGAACGGCGTCGCCGCCACGGCCCCCGAGTACGCGGCAGACGGCACCGCTGCCCTCCCCGACGGCTCCCCCGCCCTCCCGTCGTCCTCGGCCCCGGGCTCGGCCGATGCCCAACTGGTCGGGCAACCCGACTACACGGCCGTGGCCCACTCCCACGTGGAGCAGCTGGACGACCAGACCGCCCGGGTCGGTGTCGCGGCCCTGGACGGGACTCGTCTCACCGTGTGCGGGTCGGCGGGCTCCTGCCTGTCCCTCACCGCCTCCTACAGCGACAAGGCCGACCCCGACCAGGTCATGGTCTCCGCCTCGAACCTGGCCGCGATCGCCCCCGACCGCTCCCTGGTGCTGGTCATCGCGAAACTCTCCGACGGCGCGGACGCGCAGGAGGTGCAGAGCGCCCTGCTGACGCTCGACCCGTCCCTGAGGGTGGACGGCAGCGCCCTGGAGCGCCAGACGTACATGCGGGTCATCGACCAGGTCCTCATGGCGGTCATCGCCCTGCTGGGGGTGTCCGTCATCGTCTCCCTGGTGGGCGTGGCCAACACCCTGTCCCTGTCCGTCGTCGAGCGCACGCGCGAGAACGGACTGCTGCGGGCACTGGGCCTGACCAAGCGCCAGATGAAGCGGCTGCTCGCGCTGGAGGCGCTGTGCCTGTCGGTGACGGGGGCGCTGGTCGGCCTGGGCATGGGCGTGCTCTTCGGGTGGCTGGGCGTGCTGTCCGTCCCCCTCGACGACATCACCCCCGTCCTGGTGCTCCCGTGGGCGCAGATCGGCGCCGTCCTGGTCGTCGCGGTGCTCAGCGCCCTGGTGGCGTCGTGGCTGCCCGGAAGGCGGGCCGCCCGCGTGAGCCCCGCGGAGGCGCTCGCCACCGAGTAGCCGCCCGCGGCCGGACGGGCACGCCGGGCCGCGCGCTGGGGGACCGCCCCGGCGCGCGGCCCAGTCCGCTGCGGGCTCCCCGGATACGCGCGGGGCCCCGGATCCGGCAACGGACCGGGCTCCGGCCCGCAGCGGACCTGCGTGGACAAGCACCGGGCACGTCACCTACCCTGAAAAACGGCGCGCCCGGCGGCCACCGTCGGCGCGCACCTGATCGGAACCGGAACCCGAGGAGAACAGCCGTGACAACGCGCACCGGGACGCCTTCCCCGGCGGAGCCCGCGGCGGGCGCGGCTGCCACCGTTCTGCTGGTCGACGACGAGGCGGCGATCATCGACGGCCTCGCGCCCTTCCTGCGCCGCTGCGGTTTCACGGTCCACACCGCCCGCGACGGCGAGGAGGGACTGGCCGCCCACAGCAGGCTCCACCCTGACATCGTCGTCTCCGACATCATGATGCCCCACATGGACGGGCGCGAGATGGTGCGCCGCATCCGCGCGGGCGGCACGTGGACCCCCGTCATCCTGCTCACGCAGATCGACACCTCCTTCGAGCGCTCGGCCGCGCTGGACGAGGGCGCCGACGACTACCTGTCCAAGCCCTTCGACCCCCAGGAGCTGGTGTCGCGCATCCGCGCCGTGCTGCGCCGCTGCCTGCACACTCCGCGCCCCCTGTCGGCCGCCGAGCGCGTCACGAGCGGCGGACTCGTGCTCGACCGCCTCGCCAGGCGCGCCTTCCTGTCGGGCGCGGAACTCGAGCTGACCCCGAAGGCGATGGGCCTCCTCGACTACCTGATGACGCACCCCGGCGAGCTCCACACCCGTGAGCGCCTGCTGTCAGTGCTGTGGGGGATCGACTTCGCCTCCTCCACGCGCGCGGTCGACCACCGGATCCGCGAGATCCGGGCGGCCCTGGGCGAGGATCCCGCCGATCCCGTGTTCATCGAGACGGTCCCCTCCGTGGGGTACCGCTTCATCGGGAGGGTCGGCTGATGACGCGCCGGATCCTGTGGTGCCTGGCGCCCGCCGCCGTCGCCTGCGCCTGCGCCCTGGCGTGGTGGCTGGCCGGCTCGCGGCTGGGCGTGTGGTCGTTCGTCCCCCTGCCCACCGTCCTGGCCGGAGCCGGCGTCCTCGTGTCGGCTACGGCCCTGGCGGCGGCGCTCGTCTCCTCCGCTCTTTCGAGGGCGCGCCTGGCCGGTGCCGCCGAGGCGGACGCGCGCCGCGACCTCGAGCACAGGCAGTTCCTGGCGCGCCTGGACCACGAGTTGAAGAACCCCCTGACGGCGATCCTGGCGGCCACCGCCCCCGGCGACGACGAGGCGTCCGCGCTGGTGGCGGCCCAGGCGCGGCGGATGGGCGTGCTCGTCACGGATCTGCGCAAGCTGGCCGACCTGTCCTCCGCGCCCATGGAACGGGAGCTGGTGGACTTGGAGGAGGCGGCGCGCGACGCCGTGGAGGCAGCGCGCTCCAGCGTGGGGGACGCGCGGAGCTTCACCCTGGTGTTCCCGACTGCGCCGTGGCCGCTGCCCCGCGTCGTCGGGGACGCGGACCTGCTGTACTCGGCCATCCAGAACGTCGTGTTCAACGCGGTGAAGTACTCCGGCGAGGGCGACAGCATCGAGGTGCGCGCCAGCCAGTCGGAAAACAGTGTGAGCATCGAGGTGGCCGACACGGGGATCGGGATCCCGGAGGCGGAGCGCCAGAGTGTGTGGGCGGAGCTGGCGCGCGGGTCGAACGCGGCGGGGCGCTCCGGGGCGGGGTTGGGCCTGCCGCTCGTGCGCCTCGTCATCGAGAGGCACGGCGGGCACGTCCGCCTCACATCGCGCCAGGGCGTGGGGACCAGCGTCGTCCTGACCCTGCCGCTGCCTGCCGAGGCGGGCGCCGCGTCGACGAGGATTCCCCCGCCCCCGATGTGAGAGCGCCCTGCCCCCACCAGTGACGTGCTGGTGGGGGCAGGGTGCAGCGGGTTCTCACTTCTGCGCGCGGATCTCGACGCGCCGGTTCTGGGCGCGGCCCTCGTCCGTCTCGTTGTCTGCGACGGGCTCGGCCTCTCCCTTCCCATCGGTCGTGATCGACAGGCCGGGAACCTTGCCCGCCAGGTAGTCGCCCACGGCCTTCGCCCGACGCTTGGACAGGTCAAGGTTATGCGCGTCATCGGCCACCGAGTCGGTGTGGCCCATGATGGAAACCGTCGAGGGCTTAGCCTTGGACCACTCCGACGCCAGGGAGTCGAGGACTTCCTTGGCACGCGCCGTGAGCTGATCGGAGTCGACCTCGAAGTTGACATCTCCCGACAGCGTGGTGAGCGTGGCATCGGGCTGCTCCGCCGTGGCGACCGCCCCGTCAATCGTGGAGACGGAGAAGATGATCTTGACGGGTTCGGGGAATTCGATCGTCGTTACTCGCCACTCCACCTCTCCTGCCGCCAGGGCGGGGCTCGCGCCCACGGCGGCCATGAGCGCGAGGGCAGCGGCGGCTAGCGCGCGCCTCCTCATCGTGGTCATGGCGCTCACTCCCTGGTCACCGGGATGCCCTCGAAGGGGGCGACGTTCGGGATCGTCACGGTGACGGCGCCCACCCCGTCGGGCAGCCCCTTGAACGTCGTGAAGACGGTGCGAGATTCGCCGGGTTCCAGCGAGGAGGCGTCGAGTTCACTGCACATGCAGGACTTGTCGGCCGCCTTTCCGGGAGAGTAGACGAGGCTGTTTTGCGGATCGGAGAGCTTCACATCGTCGGACAGCAGGTCATTGCCCCCGAATGCGACGTACCACATCAAGGTCCCCTTGTCACCGGTGTTCGTGACGGTGAACGTCAGCGTCGTGACCCCGTTCTTGACGACCACGGAGTTCACGTCCACTCGGAAGGTCTTCTCATTGATCGCTCCCTCCCAGGTGCCGAGGACCCCTGACGTGGCGGGCTTGGGGGCGCCCGTCGCCTGGGGCGAAGAACCCGTCTGAGATCCCCCGGTGCCATTCGAATCCGAGGCGGCCGGGGCCGGGTTGGATCCGCCGCCGTTGTTCTCCCCGGGGTCCAGGCCGAGTCGGCAGGCGCTCATGGCGAACGCCAGGGGGAGCGCGGTCAGGGCGGCGAGCGCCCTGCGCGCCATTCCGCTCCGTTGTGCCTTCATGTCGATCATCCTCCGGTGTTGTCCCGTTGTGCTCACTCCGGCGCTCCGTGCGCCGATGTGTGAACTCTAACGGGGGCGTTTGACCATATGGTCGCAGCCGTGTCGCAATCCCGCGACAAGGAGCACCGGGGCGGGACCGCGGCGGGAGCACCTGGAACGCGCGGCGCGATGCGGCGGACGCCGGGCGGGGCCTACAGGCGCAGGAACGCCTTGATCGCCGGCATCTCCCTGCGGATCTGCACCAGGCCCGCGCGGTAGGTGGCCTCCAGGCGCTCACGGTGGGACTCCGTGTTCGTGATCCACAGGTTGTCGGGGCAGAACACGTACGCGCGGCCCCGCTCCTCCAGGCCGAAGAGGCATCGGCGGCCCGCGTTGTAACGGGAGGCGCGCAGGGCGACCCCCTGGTGGACGCTGGGGAAACGGCGGTACGCCATGCGCAGCAGCGCGCTCACGCTGGGCGTGAGCGGGGGCTTGACGTAGTCGCGGGGGCGTGTGAGGACCACCAGCAGTTTGCGGTAGCCGTCGCGCAGGGGCGCGTCGAAGGGCAGCCCGCCGTTGGGGCCCAGCGCCCCGTCCACGTAGGTGTCCCCTTCGATGATGGTGGGGGGCATGAGGATCGGCAGGGTCGACGAGGCGCGGATCACTGGGCCCAGGGTGTCCAGGGTGGAGATCTCCTCCTTGGTGAACCACCGCACCTCCCCCCGCGAGGCGTTGAAGGCCGCGACGTTCGTGCGCGCGGGGTTGCGCAGGAAGGCCCCCAGGTTGAAGGGCATCGCTCCGTCGGGGTAGCAGATGCGCTCGTAGATGTACTCGGCGTTGAAGTAGCCCTGGCCCCGCCGGAAGTGGCCCACGCCCCCGAACTCGGGGTCGTCGACGAGGTCGACGAAGGTCGCGTGGGAGCGGGCGGCGTCCCTGGACACGAAGTTGCACAGGTGGGAGGCCCCCGCGGACACGCCGGACACGTGGGGGAAGTTGATGCCCTCGGCGATGAGCTCGCTCACCACCGCGGCCGTGTAGGCGTTGCGCATGCCGCCGCCCTCGAAGACGACCGCCGTGTCGTCGATGGTCGTCATCGTGGTGATCGAATCGGCGGGCGCGGGGCAGGGGTCGCCAGTGGGGGCGGCCCCCTCGGGGTCGTGGGACACAACGGACCGGTCGTCACTCATACTCCGAGCCTAGGGCCTGGCGCGCGGACGGGTGGAGGCGGATCGTCCGAATGAAGCGTCCCCCACATCGTGGCGGAGGGGATCGGCCCGCTCAGCGCTCCCCGGTGAACACGACGTAGTGGTAGAAGAAGAAGCGGAAGGCGGTGCCCAGGGCGAATCCCACGACGTAGACCGCGACGTTGTCCGCCAGCGCCGAGGCCAGGCCGAGGATGTGGTGCGTGAAGAGCAGGCAGAACTGGCTGATGCCGATCCCGCAGGCGTTGGCGAAGAAGAAGAGCAGGGCCTCGCGGGAAGCGCGGGCCCTGGTGCGCCCGCGGTAGGTCCACAGGCGGTTGGCGACCCACGCGTACAGGGTCGCGGTGGCGGCGGCGCAGAACTGCGCGGTGTTGGGGTGCCCGGCCAGGAGCCCCAGCGGCCCGTGCTGCAGCAGGTTGAACAGCCCCCAGTCGACCACGAAGGCCGTTGCCCCGACCATGCCGAACTGGATGAACTCGCGGATCCAGGCGACCAGTCGGCCTTTGAGGGAGGCGCGGGCCGGAGCGGGCGCCCCTGGGGACCGCCCCGCCCGGCCGGACCCCCCAGTGGGGGCGGTGGAGTGCGGGATCGTGCTCCCGCGCCCGGGCGTTCTCTCAATCACGCCCATCAGGATAGCCTCAGCCGCCCGCGCGCCTCCACGGGAGGGGGGCGCCGGGGCGGGGCGTCGGACCGGCCCCTCGTGTCCGCGTAAGAATCCGGCCCCCCACGAGTGACGACGCGCAGACGGGCGGCCCTGCGCCCGCACGGGGAGCGCCCACCGCTGCGCGTACCCGCGTACCGCTCGCCCGGCCCTGCGCCCGCACGGGGAGCGCCCACCGCTGCGCCCCTATGATTGGGGCATGAGACCGCCCATCGCCCCCAAACGTTACGGCTTCCGCGTCCGGGACATCCACGGCCAGCACTTCGACGACCCGTGGGACTGGCTGCGCGACGCCGACGACCCGGAGGTGATCGCGCTCCTGGAGGCCGAGAACGCCTGGGCGGACTCCGTCACCTCCGCGACGCGGCCCCTGGCCGAGGCGATCGTGGGCGAGGTCCGCGCCCACACCGCGCTCACCGACGCCTCCGTGCCCGTGCGCCGCGGGGACCACTGGTACTTCAGCCGCACCCACGAGGGCAGCGACTACGCGACGCACCACCGGGTGCCCGCCGACGCCTCGTCGGACGCGCAGGCCCCTCCGCTGCCGGAGCCGGGGCGCCCCCTGCCCGGCGAGCAGTTGCTCATCGACGAGAACCGGGAGGCCGCCGGGCACGAGTTCTTCCGCCTGGCCGACCTGGTCCCCAGCCCCGACGGGCGCCTCATCGCCTCGGCGCGCGACACCCGCGGGGACGAGCGGTACACGTGGGTCGTCCAGGACGCCCAGACGGGCGAGGTCGTGGACAGGGCCGTGGTGGGCGCGGGCTACGGCCTCGCCTGGTCGGCGGACTCGCGTTGGTTCGTCTACACGGGCCTGGACGAGGCGTGGCGCTCGTGCGAGGTGTGGGCGCACCGCGTGGGGACCGGCGCCCCGCAGGACCTCCTGCTGCTGGCCGAACCGGACGGGGCCTTCGACCTGGTCGTCGCCCCGTCGGGGTTTCCCGGGCACGTCGTCATCCACTCGGCCGCGTCGACGACCGGGGGCGCGTGGCTGTGGCTGCCCGACTGCCCCACGCGCCTGCCCATCCCGCTGGTGGGGGCCGCCCCCGGCGCGCTGATCGGAGTCGAGTCCGCCGGGGACCACCTGCTCGTCGTCCACACCGCGACCAGTGCGGAGGGCGAGCTGGCGGCCGCGCCCCTGCCCCCGGACGGGGAGCTCGCCTCGTTGGCCCCCGAGGCGGGGCCTGGCCGTTCCCGCGCCGCACTGGGCGCGCGGGACCCCGGTTCCCAGCCCGGGGGCGCGCCGGACCTGGAGCCCATCGCGCCCCCGTCGACGTGGGTGGCGCTGCGCAGTGCCGGACCCGGTGAGCGCATCGCGCACGTGGAGGCCCGCGCCTCGTTCCTGGCGCTCACGATGCGCTCGGGGTCGCTCACCCAGGTGGAGGTACGCATGCGCCGGGCCGGGGCACCGCGCGCCGAGCGCGCCGGCGGGGCGGGCGGCGCGCGATGGGGCGCGGATGGGGCGGCGCTGCGGGGCGCGTGGGAGGACGCGGGCCGTTTCGTCGACGCCCCCGGCCCCGTCCGCACGCTCTCGGCGGAGGAGGGCCGCTACTGGGACGGAATGCTCCGAGTGGAGTACCAATCCCAGGTCCTCCCTCCCACGACGGCCCTGGTGGAGCCCGCCTCTGGGGTGGTCACACCGATCAAGACGCAGGACGCCCCCGGATGGGACCCCAACGAGTTCGTCGAGGAGCGCGTGTGGGTGGCGGCCCGCGACGGGGCGGCCCGCATCCCCGTCACCCTGGTCCACCACCGCGACGCGCGCCCCGACGGGACGAACCCGGGCTGGCTGACGGGCTACGGCGCCTACGAGGTGTCCTACGACCCCGAGTTCGACGCCCTGCGCCTGCCGCTCCTGCGGCGCTGCGTCTTCGCGATCGCCCACGTGCGCGGCGGCGGCGAGATGGGGCGCGCCTGGTACGAGGACGGAAAGGGGCTGGCCAAGGAGCACACGTTCACCGACTTCATCGACGTGGCCGAGTGGCTGGCCTCGTCGGGGTGGGTGGACCCGTCCCGCCTGGTCGCCGAGGGGCGCAGTGCGGGAGGCCTCCTCATGGGCGCCGTCGTCAACAAGGCGCCCGACCGGTTCCGGGCGGTGCTCGCGGGGGTGCCCTTCGTCGATGCCCTCACCACCATCCTCGACGCGTCGCTGCCGCTGACCGTCGGCGAGTGGCAGGAGTGGGGCGATCCCATCACGGATCCCGCCGTCTTCGCGGCGATGCGCGCCTACACCCCCTACGAGAACGTTCCCGAGGGGGTGGCGCTGCCCGCCGTCATGGCGACGACGTCCCTCAATGACACGCGCGTCGAGTTCGTCGAGCCCGCCAAGTGGGTGCAGCGCCTGCGCGAGGCGTCGGGCGCGGCCGGGCGCGGCGACGGGCAGGGGCCCGCCGGGGGGCGCCCCGTCATCCTGCGCACCGAGATGGTCGCGGGGCACGGCGGCCCGTCGGGACGCGAGGGGCGCTGGGCGGCGCGGGCCGAGGAGTTCGCCTTCGCCCTGGGCCAGGTGGGCGTGGCGCAGTAGGCGCCGCGGCGCGCCCGGGACGGCCACGCGGGCCGCTGGCCCCTCGGCGCTCCCCGGGCAGCCGCTCGGGACGCTGGGCGCGGTACCGGAGCGACGGCTCCACCGTGCGGGAACCGGGGCCGGGGCGCCCGCGCCGACGCTACCATTGGGCGCATGACGATCACGGTTGCTGTTGACGGCTCCTCCCTGGGAAACCCCGGCCCCGCGGGCTGGGCGTGGGTGGTGGACCGCGACTGCTGGGACGCGGGCGGCTGGCCCGAGGGCACGAACAACATCGGCGAGCTCACCGCCCTGCTCGAAGCGCTCGAGGCGACCGCCGCGGCGGGGCTGTCCGACCAGGGGCTCCACATCCTGGCCGACTCCCAGTACGCCATCAACGTCGCCAGCAAGTGGCGGATCGGCTGGAAGAAGCGCGGGTGGACGAAGGCCGACAAGAAGCCCATCAAGAACCTGGCGCTCATCCAGCGGATCGACCGCGCCATGGAGGGCCGGACCGTCACCTTCGAATGGGTGAAGGGCCACGCGGGGCACCCTTTGAACGAACTCGCCGACGACTTGGCGCGGGCGTGCGCGCAAACCTACCAGGAGGGCGGCACTCCGGCTCCCGGCCCCGGTTTCCGGGCGCGCGGGAAGGACGGGGCTGACGGCGCGGAACAGCCCGACGGGAGCACCAGGACCCCGGGAGGCGCAGGCACGGAAGGCACGGAACAGCCCGACGGGAGCGCCGGGACCCCGGGGGGCGCGGACCCGGACAGCGCGGGGGGCGCGCAGGAGTCCCCGGGATCCGGCCCGGAGCCGGCGGACGGCGTCTCCACGGGCGCGATCCCGTCCCACGCGGCCGCCGGGCCACGGGGCGGACGCGGGCGCAAGCGCGCGCGCGGGCAGCGCCCCTTCTCCCCCCACCCATCCGTCGGCGGGGCCCCAGAGCCCGCCACGGCGGTCGGCCCCGAGCCGACCCGGGCCCCGGATCCTGGGCCCGGGGAGCCCGCCGCACCCGGCTCGGCCCCGTCCGGGCCCGCGGGCGCTGGGGCATCCGCTGCTAGCGGCCCGTCCGCTCCGGCGCAGGAGGCCGCCGACCCCATCGACTGGGAGAAGCGCTTCCTCGTCGCGTGGACCGGTGGCGACGAGGAGGCCCTGGCGCGGATCACCGGGCCCCAGACCACCAGGATCTGGCCGGGCGGGCAGGCGACGACCACGCTGGCGGGCCCCGTCCCCCCGAAGGCGAGCATCGGGCGTTTCAACGTGCAAAGAGCGGGCGAGGCGTTCCTGGTGCGCTACACGCTGCGCTGGGAGGGCGGGTCGTCCGTGGAGTCCAGCGTCTGGCTGCCCGGCCCCGTCCTGGTGCACCACCAGTCGACCGAGAGGGGCTGACGCCGGCGGGGACCGCCTCCGGCGCCGGTGCCCAGCCCCGGCGGCCCCGCGCGGCGGGGCCGTCCGGACCGGGCGGGCCAGGAGCGGCACGCCAAAGGGCCAGCGCCTCCGCGACCGCCGGCCCCCAGGCGGACAGCGGCGCCCTTCAGAGATTGGCCCCCTCGAAGGTGAAGATGTCGAGGAAGCGGCGGGCCCTCTCAGTGCCCGGCCTGGCGAAGAACCTGCGGGGCGGCGCCACCTCGACGACCCGTCCCCCGTCCATGAACACGACGCGGTCCGCTATCGCGCGGGCGAAGTCCATCTCGTGGGTGACGATCACCATCGTCATGCCCTCGCGGGCCAGGTCGAGGACCACGTCCAGCACCTCGCGGACCATCTCCGGGTCCAGCGCCGCCGTCACCTCGTCGAGCAGCAGCACCTCGGGCTCCATCATGAGGGAGCGCACGATGGCGACGCGCTGGCGCTGCCCGCCCGAGAGCTGGCGCGGGTAGGAGTCCGCCCTGTCGGCCAGGCCCACGCGCTCCAGCAGCGCACGGGCGCGCTGGCGCGCCGCGGCCCTCGCCTCGCCGCGCACGCGGACCGGGGCCAGCACCAGGTTCTCCATGACGGTCAGGTGGGGGAAGAGCTCGTAGGACTGGAACACCATGCCCACGCGCTGGCGCACGGCCTGCCAGCGGACGCCGGGCGCGGTGAGCTCCTCCCCGTCCAACTGGATGCTGCCGCTGTCGACGGGCTCGAGCCCGTTGATAGTGCGCAGCAGCGTGGACTTGCCGCATCCGGAGGGGCCGATGACGACCACGACCTCGCCGTCGGCGACGTCCAGGGAGACGCCGCGCAGGGCGTGGTGGCCCCCCGGGTAGGTCTTGTCCAGGTCCACCAGGCGCAGCCGCGGCGGCGCGCCGGGGCCGGCGGACTCGGGGGCGGACGCCCGCCCAGGGGCGCCGGCGCCGGTGTTCTCATTCAGTTCTGCCATGTCTTCTCCAAGTGGCGCGAGAGCAGCGAGATGGGCCAGCACACCAGGAAGTAGGCCACGAAGACCACTCCGTAGACCCACAGCGCCGCTGTCGGGTATTCGAATCGGTTGGCGTCGATGATCTGCTGGCCCACTTTGAGGACCTCGACGACGCCGATGAGGACCACCAGGGACGTGGTCTTGACCATGCGGGTCACCAGGTTGACGGCGGGCGGCGCCAGGCGGCGCACAGTCTGCGGCAGGATCACGAAGCGCATGGCCTGCCGGGCGTCCAGGCCCAGCGCCTCGGCGGACTCGTACTGGTGACGGGGGATGGAGATGAGCGCACCCCGCACCAGGTCCCCCATCTCGGCGGCCCCCCACAGCGTGAACACCAGGACGGAGGCGGTGATGCCGTCCAGGTTGAGGCCCGTCAGGCGGGTGAGCCCGAAGTACGCCAGGAACAGCAGGACGATCTGCGGCATGATGCGCACGAACTCCAGGTACGCCCGCATGAGCCACCGCAGGGGCGCCAGGCGGGACCTCATCGCCAGCCCCACGCCGACCCCCAGCACGAGGGACAGCGCCACCGAGACGGCGGAGACGCCCAGGGTGACGGCGAGCCCCTCGAGGATCCGCAATGCGTTGCGGCCCTCCCACAGGACGTTAATCCCCGAATCCTGCACGGCGCGCCCTCCTCTCCAGCAGTCGGGCCGCCAACGAGACGGGCAGCAGGACCACCAAGTACGAGGCGACCAGCAGGACCAGCGCCTCGGACGTGTTGTAGGAGATCCCGATGAGGTCCTTCGCGACGTACACGAGGTCGGGGAGCGCGACCACGGACACCACGGACGTCTCCTTGATCAAGAAGATCGTGTTGGCGGCCAGGGGCGGCACCGAAACGGCGAGCGCCTGGGGGAGCGCCACGAAGCGCAGGACCTGCGCGGGGCTCAGCCCCAGCGACGCCGCCGACTCCCACTGGATGGGGGCGACCGAGTCCAGGCCCGCCCGCAGGGCCTCCGCCATGTACGCCCCTCCCAGGAAGACGAGGCCGACGACCGCGCAGGTCTCGCCGCTCCACTTCACGCCGACGCGCGGCAGCCCGAAGTAGATGAAGAAGAGCTGCACGAGCAGTGGCGTGTTGCGCGACAGCTCGACGTAGGCGGTCACGATGCGGCCGATGACGGGGATCCTGAACTGCGTGACGGCGGCGCACACCAGGCCCACCGCCAGGGAGCCCGCGATGCCGATAGCCGCGATCTTGACGGTGAGGACCGCCGCCTTGGCGTACAGAGGCGCGTACTCGGCCAGTACCTCTGGGTTCACTGTTCTCCTCCTTCGTTCGACGGGGCCCTCCCCGCGCCCGGGCCGACCCCGGTTCCCACGGCTGGGCCCTGGGGTGGGCGGGCTGGCGCTCCAGGGCGGCCCGGCGCCCCGGGGGCTGGCGGGCCCGCCGTCCGCCTCACTGCGCGGCGGACTGGGGCGTGTCGGTCCCGCCCTCGACGACGAGGTCGTCGGCCGAGGCGGCGTCCCCGTAGACGGGGGCCAGGGTCAGCTCGTAGTCCTTGTGGAAGAAGTCCTCTTCGCCGAGGTCGACGAGCTGGTTGTTGAGCCAGTCGAGCAATGCGCTGTTGCCCTTCTTGACGGCGGCCGCGATGTAGCTGGTCTCGCCGAGGCTCTTGATGCCGACGCCGAAACCGGGGTGCGCGATGGCCCATGCGATGACTTCGGTGTTGTCGGTGGAGAAGGCGTCGCCCCGGCCGTCCTCGAGGGCCTGGTAGGCGTCGGAGTACTGGTCGTACTTCTGGAGCTCGACTTCGGGGTGGTTCGCCTCGAAGTACGCCTCGGCGGTGGTGCCCTTGGTGACGATGAGGGTCTTGCCCGCCAACTGCGACACGTCGGTGATCTCGGCGGAGGCCGGCGAGACGACGCCCAGGGAGACCTTGAAGTAGGGGTTGGCGAAGTCGACCTTCTCGGCGCGCTCGGGTGTGACGGTGAAGTTCGCCAGCGTGATGTCCACCTTGTTGGACTGGAGGACCTCGGTGCGGGCGGCGGCGTCGACGGGGACGTACTTGGCGGTGACGCCCAGGTCGGCCGCGATGCGGTCGCCGTAGACGACGTCGTACCCGGAGGGTTTGCCGTCGGCGTCGATGTAGCCGAAGGGGGCCTTGTCGGAGAATATGCCGATCGTGATCTCCCCCGCCTCCTTGATCTGCTCCGGTGTGCGGTCGCCCACCTGGGCCCCTGCGGTTCCGCCGCCCGGGGCGGACTGGCCGTGCGGGGAACACGCGGACGCGCCCAGGGCCGCGGCCATGGCGAGCGCGGCAGCGGCGTATCGGAGGATCGGGCGTTTCGTGCGTGGCGTGTTCATTGGGGACTCCTCGAGTTCCGGATGGTGCGCGGGCCTGTCGGCGCCGCGGGCCGATCTGATCGGCACATGCGATCCTCCTCCGGCCCGGACGCGGACCGGGAACGAGTCCACTTCAAGATACTTTGTGACGGACCAGCGGAACCGACCGCACTGCGACTCGGATCACAACATCTCGGGGCGGGCGCACTACGCGGTGTTCCACGTGAAACAGATCCGGGGAGGCGCCCGCGGTCGGCGCCCCGCCCACCGGAAGAGAACGCCCCCGCCCCCAGTCGGAGCGCCCGAACGCCCGTGCCCCCTGGCGCCGCGCGCTAGAATCGGGCCCATGCGCACGGAGTCGTACCGCCAACACGGCCACACCATCCACGAGCACCGCCTCGAGGTGCCCCTCGACCACCGGCGCCCCGGCGCCCCCACGATCGGCCTCTTCGCCCGCGAGGTCGTGCGCGAGGGCGGCGAGGACCTGCCGCGCGCGGTGTTCCTGCAGGGCGGCCCCGGATACCCGGCCCCTCGTTTCGGGCGCTTCGACAGCGGCTGGATCGCGCGCCTGCTCAAGGACTACCGGGTCGTGCTGCTCGACCAGCGCGGCACGGGGCAGTCCACGCGCCTGGACGCCCAGTCCCTGGCGGAGCTGCCCTCGGACCGCGAGAGGGCGGACCGGCTCAAGCTGTTCCGCCAGGACCAGATCGTCTTCGACGCCGAGGCGCTGCGCCGCGAGCTGTGCGGCGACGCCAAGTGGACGACGGTGGGCCAGTCCTTCGGCGGTTTCATCACGACCGCGTACCTGTCGCTGGCGCCCGAGGGCGTGGAGGCCAGCCTCATCACGGGCGGCCTGCCCGGCCTGGTCCACGTGGACGAGATCTACGCCCTCACCTACGAGCGCACGGCCGCGCGCAACCGCGCCTACTTCCACCGCCACCCCGGTGACGAGAGGACGGTCCGCGAGGTCGCCGCGCATTTGGCGGACACCGAGGAGCTGCTGCCCACCGGGGAGCGCCTGAGCCCCGCGCGCCTGCGCATGATCGGCATGATGCTGGGCGGCCAGGGGCGCACCGACCAGCTGCACTACCTGCTGGAGGGGCCGTGGGTGAGCGTGCGGGGGCAGCGCCGCCTGTCCTCGCAGTTCCTCCAGGCGGTCGCGGCCGCCGTGGAGGTCTCCCCCGTCTACGCGCTCCTCCAGGAGGGCATCTACGCGTGCGCGGCGCCCGCGCTGGCGGGAGGGGCGACGAACTGGTCCGCGGACCGCCTCGCCGAGCAGATCCCCGGTTTCGCGAAGGACGCGGACCCCCTGGACGCCTCCGAGCCCTACTACTTGACGGGCGAGCACTTCATGCGCCGCGTCTACGACGAGGATCCGGGCCTGGCCCCCCTGGCCGGCGCGGCGGACCTGCTGGCCTCGGACACGGACTGGGCCCCCGTGTACGCGCCCGGGGTCCTGGCCCGGAACACGGTCCCCGTAGCCGCCGCGGTCTACTACGACGACATGTTCGTGCCCCGCGAGCTGTCGCTCGACACGGCGGAGCTCATGGGGGCGCGCCCCTACATCACGAACGCCTTCCAGCACGACGGAAGCGCCTACTCGGGCGGGAGGGTCCTCTCCCACCTGCTCGACCTGATCCACGACTGACCCCAGAGAGGACCCCACTATGACTTCCCCAGTTCTCGTCGAAAACCGCTCCGGGCGCACGTGCGGATGCGCGCTGGCCAATGTCCGCCACGCGATGGAGGATCCGAAGAAGCGCCTGGGCGCCGCCGTCGGCGTGGCGGCGGCCACCGCCTGGTACGGGCTGCCCGACGTGGTGCGCTGCCGGGGGGCCCGCGCGGTCATCAAGGCGGGCCTGCTCGCTGCCGTCATGTGGTCCGCGACCGCCCAGATGCCCCCCGCTGCCCCGGTGCCCCCCTACCCGGATGAGGAATCCGACTGCGACGGGGCCCCCGCGCCGAAGGGCGACGACCCCCTCGAGGGCGTCACGGAGGCGGCCCCCGGCGAGTTGGCGCTGCTGGCCGGCGCCGGGATCGGCACCGTCTGCCTGACGGTAGCGGTCGAGAAATGGCTCTTCCGCAGGGGGGAGCGCCGCCGCGCCGCAGGAGTGCGCCTGGCGCACACGCGCCAGGGCCTGGTGATCGGGGCGCTGACGGGGGCCGCCTCGGCGGTCCAGTTCGCGGTCGCCGCCCCCGCGGACTGAGCGCCGTCCCCGTCCAGGGACCCGCAAGCCCCCGGGGCGCTCCCTTCCGCGCCCCGGGGGCTTCGCCGCGCCCTGGCTCATGCCCTGGCGCCCGGTCGCCCTACCCGCGCCGTTGCCTGAGCAGCCGTATCACCGTCGCCACGAACCAGACGAGGGGGGCGGTGATCCATGCGGAGACGATGAAGGCCACGGGAACGCCCACCGCGGACCACCACGACGGAGCAGGGTTGAAGAGCGTCCAGGCCCCCCACACGGCGGGAGCGGCCCCAACGACCACGATCGAGGCCATCGCGGTGAAGGAGCTGAAGGGCCTCCTCCGGAACGCCGCCGCGACCACCGCCCCGGAGCTGGTTTCCATCCCCTCGGCGATCTTGGCGGCGTTCTCCCTGAATCCGGAGACCAGGCCGAGGATCATCATCAGCGACCACACCGTTCCGCACACGACGGCCGCCGTCCGCCAACCGAGGGCGTAGGGCACGGTCATGGCGAGCCAACCCGCGGCGTCCAGCAGGACCGTCCCGATGGTGAGTCTGAGGGGGTTGACGAACACCATCCAGTGGAGCTGGTCCTCGTAGTGCCCCCGCTCCGGGTTCGTCTCGAGGAGGCCGCGGTAGAGGCGGCTGCTCTCATCGGCCTCGTGGACCCTCTTCAACCTGGCGATGCCCTCCCGGGCGTCCGTGTTCCCCGGGTCGATCTCGAGGACCCGCCCGTAGGCCTCCAGCGCCTCGTCCGGATGGGAGCCGCGCAGCACGGAACCGGAGGTGTTGAGCACGAACACGTCCTCGGGCGCGATGCGCACGGCTTCGCGCGCCTCGCGCTCGGCGTCCTCCGACCGGCCGTTCCGCTTGAGCGTGCGGGCGTGGAGGGCGCGGTAGGGCCCCCACTGCGGTTCGAGCTCGACGAGCCGGGACGAGTGCTCCAGCGCCCGGGCGGCGTCGGACTCGGTGCCGGTCAGCCAGTACAGCGCCTCGGTGCTGTTGGGCATGGCTTGGACGGCGCGCTCGGCGCTGGCGCGGGCCTCGGCGCGTTGGTCCAGCCTCAGGTGGGCGAAGGCGAGGGCGCAGTTCACGCTGACGACCGCTTCCGGGTCGGTCTGGGGAACGGCCGCGAGCAGTTCGACGGCCTGCTCCTCCCGTCCGAGTTCGATCAGCGCCTCGGCGCGTTCGATCTGAGCGCGGACGGCGTCATCGATCGGCATAGTGCCTCCTCGGAGTCGTTGGACGGCGTTGGTCTGCGGGTCCTCGGCGGACTTGCCCGGCCGATCGCAGCGGGGGCTGCAGCGGGGCGGGCGCGCGCCGCCGGGCCCGCTGGAGGGCGGCAGTGCGGGCGCCCGGCGCCGTCAGCCGGCGGGCGCGCGGCGTTCCCGCGCACCGCGCTCACAGCAGTTTGTTGGCCCTCATGTAGGCGGCGAGGTCGTCGTACTGCCCGTCGCGGTTGCCGTAGGCGACGATGTTGCGGGCAGTGGAGAACCAGGGCCCGGCGCTGGGGCGCACCTGCCTGAGGGCCCTCTTGAAGTCCTTCATGGTGACCATGCGCACAGTGCCGGTGCGCATGGAGTCCATCATCGCGTACTCGACGGCGCTGTCGGCCAGGTGGGCCAGGTCCGCGCCGGTGAACCCATTGGTCTGGCGGGCCAGGTGGGCCAGGTCGATGCCCTCGACCGGCCGCGACCCCAAGTGGTGGCGGAGGATCGACTGGCGGGCGGGCTCGTCGGGGGGCAGCACCGCGACGGAGCGGTCGAAGCGCCCGGGCCTGCGCAGCGCCGGGTCCACGTCCCACGGGACGTTGGTGGCGGCCAGGATGAACACGCCCTCGTTCCCGCTGTCGATGCCGTCCATCTCGGTGAGCAGCTGGTTGGTGACCCCGCGCCACCCGGAGCTGCTCGCCTGGCTGCGCTTCTGGCCGATCGCGTCGATCTCGTCGAGGAAGAGGACGACGGGCGCGTGCGCGCGGGCGGTCTCGAAGAGGGAGTGGAGGTTCGCCTCCGAGTTGCCGATGAACTGGTCGAGGATGTCGGTGAGGGTGATGCTCACGAAGGAGGCGCCCATCTCACCCGCCAGCGCCCGCGCGATGTAGGTCTTCCCGCACCCCGGGGGGCCGTAGAGCATGAGACCGCCCTTGAGGCTCTTGCCGTAGAGCCTGCGCATCTCGGGATTGCGCAGGGGGGCCAGGAACGCCATATTGAGGCGGTCCTTGACCGCCTGCATCCCTCCCACGTCGGCCAGGGTGAGGGTGGAGGCCTCGACGTCCCACATGTCCTCGCCGCCCGGATCCGCCCCGTCGTTCAGCTCGGTTTCGCGCCCCTGGACGAAGGCGGGCGCGGGGCCGCCGACTTGCTCCTCGGCGCTGTCCCAGTCGAAGCGGCTCGGGCGGCCGCTATCCGCCGGCGCCTCTTCCCGGGCGCCCTGCGGGGTGGACTCCTCTTCCCGGGCGCCCTGCGGGGCCGGCGCCTCGGGGGTGGGCCCGGAGACAGGCTGCCCGCTGTCCTCCGTGCCCGTCGGCGCGCTGTCCACCGGGGCGGGCCCGCCGTCCGACGGGACTGGGGCCCCGCTGGGCGCGCCGTCGGAAGGAACCGGATCCGCAGTTGATGCCCCACTAGACAAAGCCGGGGCCTCGCTGGGCGCGCCGTCGGAAGGAACCGGATCCACAGTCGGCACCCCACCAGACGAGGCGGGGGCCCCGCTGGGCACACCGCCGGAAGAGGCCGGAGCGAAGCGGGAGGATCCGGGACCGGCCGGATCGGCCGGCCCAACAGGGGCGGAGGGCGCGGGCGGAGCCCCGTGAGACGACTCGCGCGGAATCGCGAGCGTTGCGCTGACGGAGGGCCCGGGATCGGTTCCCCCGGCGCCAGTGGAGGGCGCCCCACCGGTGCTCGCGGGCTCGCTGGGCATTCCGAGAGCCCGCCGCATGAGGGCTGCGGCGCGCTCGTTGGCCGGGTCGGCGGCCAGGACAGCGCCCAAGTGGGGGACGGCCTCCGGGCCCCGCCCGTCAACGACGAGCAATTCGGCCAGGTGCGCGCGCAACGGCAGATCCTCCGGCCGTTCTGCGACAACGGCCACGAGGGAGTCGATCAGCGGATTCGTCATGCACCAAGCCTACCGACTGGCAAGGCTGGGACGATTCTGAGCGTCCTCAGGTGTGCGCCGCCCCACTGCGCGCGCGCCCACTCGGGGAAACGCCGCTCAGCGCATCCCCACTCGGGGAGCCGTCGCTCGGCGCCGCCCACCGCGAGGGCCCGGACGCGGCTCCATCCGGGTCTTCCCGGTCATTCGCCGCCCCGTCCGGGGCCTCCGGGCCCTCCCCGCCGTGCGCGGCATCCGGAGAACCGGCAGCAGCGTCCGCTTCCACCGCGCCGCCCACGGCTCCATCATCAGCCGGGCCACCCGCATCCACTAGGGCCCCCTGGGGCCCTCCGGCGGAGTCCGCGCTGCCCGCCCCCGCCTCGTCGGCGCCGGGACGGAACGCCTCGTCCGACGAACCGCCCTCGGGTTCGGGCATGTCCGAGTAGGGCTGAGCGTCCTCGGCCTCGACAGGCGCATCGGGATCGAAGGACACGACTTTGGGCGTGGAGTCCGGGTCGGTCGCCCCCGCATCGGCCTCGTCGAAAACGGGGACCACCGGGGCGGGAGGCCGCCAGTCGGCGTCCTCCTCGGAGAACTCGGGGATCACGGGGGCATCGGGGTCGCCCGGGGCGTCGGGGTCCTCGTCGAAGGACCGCATGGCCGCGGGCCGCACCGGCTGGGGCATCTGCTCGGCGGGGGAAACCGGCTCTTCCTCGCCGCCCGGAATCCAGCGTTCGTCGCTCATGCCGCTACCCTACCCCAGCGCCCAGCAGGAGCACGCCGACGACCCGGAGCCGGCAACCCCCGCGCGCCAGGCGGCCAACCGCGGCGTGAACACGGTGGTCGGGAGGGTCCACGCCGGTTCCCCGAGTCGGAACACGGCAAGAAACCGCTCCTCGCGCGCCAGGGCACGGGCCACCGCATCGGGGGCACAGGACCCTTCCTGCCGGTGGCGGAGCCGACCAGACGGCGTGCCCAGCGGGCGCGCCCCCCGCATCGGGGCAGGCAACAAGTCATCGGAGTAGGCGATTCGCCTACCCCAATGGGTGGTTCCCTGCCCCAATGCCGCAACCGGGCCCGGAAGCGCCCGTAGCGCGAGCACTGGCGAGGACGCCGCCCACAGCGCACGCCGACAACCCTGAGCGGGCAGCGCCCGCCCACAGCGCCCAGCGGCGCGGGCCCTCGCGCGGGCCCCCGGGATGACGAACGGCACCGCGTTGCGCGTGTGAGCCCGGCGCGGCGCACGGGTACCCTGGTCACCATGCGCGGTAACCCACGCGTCCGTCGACAGCAGGAGGACTCCATGACCGGACCGGTGTTCGAGGCCATCAACTGGAACAGGATCCAGGACGACAAGGACCTGGAGGTCTGGGACCGCCTGACCGGGAACTTCTGGCTGCCCGAGAAGGTGCCGCTGTCCAACGACCTGCCCTCCTGGCAGACCCTGAACAAGGACGAGCAGACAATGACGAACCGCGTGTTCACGGGTCTGACACTGCTCGACACCCTCCAGGGCACTGTGGGCGCCGTCTCACTGATCCCCGACGCGCGCACGCCCCACGAAGAGGCCGTGTACACCAACATCGCCTTCATGGAGTCCGTCCACGCGAAGTCCTACTCGTCGATCTTCTCCACGCTGCTGTCGACCGAGGAGATCAACGAGTCCTTCCGCTGGTCCAACGAGAACGAGGCCCTGCAGCGCAAGGCCCAGATCATCAAGTCCTACTACGACGGGGACGACGCGGAGAAGCGCAAGGTCGCCTCCACGATGCTCGAGTCCTTCCTCTTCTACTCGGGCTTCTACGCCCCCATGTACTGGAGCGCGCACGCGAAGCTGACCAACACGGCCGACCTGATCCGCCTCATCATCCGCGACGAGGCGGTCCACGGCTACTACATCGGCTACAAGTACCAGCTGGCTGTGGGCGAGTCCACGCAGGAGCGGCGCGACGACCTCAAGGACTACACCTACTCCCTGCTCTACGAGCTCTACGAGAACGAGGAGCAGTACACCGAGGACCTCTACGACCCCCTCGGCCTGACCGAGGACGTGAAGAAGTTCCTGCGCTACAACGCGAACAAGGCGCTCATGAACCTGGGTTACGAGGCGCTCTTCCCCCATGACGCCACCGACGTGAACCCGGCGATCCTGGCGGCCCTGTCGCCCAACGCCGACGAGAACCACGACTTCTTCTCCGGTTCGGGCTCCTCCTACGTGATGGGCGAGGTCGTGGACACCGAGGACGAGGACTGGGACTTCTGAGCCCGGCCGCCCCGCCGCCCGGAGCGGGGGCGGCGGGACCACGCGGCCCCGGCGGGCGGGCCACCCGGTCCCCGCGGACGGGCCCTCCCCGCGACCAGGCTCCCCACGGACCGGGCCGACCCTGCGCCACCGCCTCATCTGGCAACGGCGGTTAGACTATCCCCCGAGGGGGTGCGACCCGGACCCCCAGGCCAGCACGCACTGAGTACCGCAGGGCGACAAGGAGACACCAATGAGCATCTTCGACCGCTTTGAGAGCGCCGTCGAGCGCGGCGTCAACGGCGCCTTCTCGCGCGTGTTCCGGTCGGGGATCAAGCCCGTCGACATCACGACGGCCATCAGGCGCGCCATGGACGACCACGTCCAGGCCGTCACCGCTGAGCGGATCATCACAGCGAACCACTTCACCGTCCACGCCTCGAACGCCGACCTCGACTCCCTCGAGGCCAGCCTCGACGTCCTCGCCGACGAGTTCGCCCAGCAGGCCACCGAGCACGCGATGGCCAACGGCTACGCGCTGCTGGGGCCCGTCGTCATCGAGTTCGTCGCCGACCCCACAGCGTCCTCGGGCACCCTCAGCGTCGACGCCGAGAAGCGCCGGGGCCCGGCCGCCCCGGCCACCGCCTCGTCGGCCTCCCCCGAGCACCCCATCATCGACGTCGACGGCGACAAGTGGCTGCTCACCGAGCCGATCACCGTCATCGGCCGCGGCTCCGAGGCGGACATCGTCGTGTCCGACTCCGGCGTCTCCAGGTGCCACCTCGAACTGCGCATCACCCCCACGGGCGTGATCGCCACCGACCTCGGCTCCACGAACGGCACCTTCGTCGAGGGGCACCGCATCGACGCCGCGACGCTGCTCGACGGCAACCAGATCGTCATCGGACGCACGAAGATCCTCTTCTGGACACATCCCGACCAGGGCGGAGCTCTATGACCACCGACCTCGCATTCACCGTATTCCGCATCGGCTTCCTGGTCCTCCTGTGGCTGCTGGTGCTCGCCGCCGTCAACACCCTGCGGCGCGACATCTACGGCACCGTCGTGACCCCCCGGGGCAAGGGCCGCTCCAAGGCGGACGAGCGGCGCCGCCAGTCGAAGAAGAAGCGCAAGGAGGGCGGCAAGCGCCCGACCGCGGGGGCCCCCCAGACCCCCAAGGACCTGCTGCTCACCGGCGGGCCCCTGGTGGGGACGATGCTGCCCCTGGGGGACGCCCCCATCGTCATCGGGCGCTCCCCGGCCTGCACCCTGGTCCTCGAGGACGAGTACGCGTCCAGCCGCCACGCCGCGTTGAGCCCCCAGGCCGACGGGTGGTGGATCGAAGACCTCTCCAGCAGGAACGGCACGTTCATCGACGACGAGCGCCTCACGGGCCCGCACCAGTTGAAGGTGGGCGACGTCATCCGTATCGGCCAGACGACCCTCGAATTGGTTGGGTGAAATGTCCGCACACGCAGTTCAGTTCCACTACGCGGCGCGTTCCGACGTCGGCCTGGTGCGCTCCAACAACCAGGACTCCGGTTACGCGGGCGCCAACCTGCTGGTCCTCGCCGACGGCATGGGCGGCCCGGCCGGCGGGGACATCGCCTCCTCCGTGGCCCTCGCCCACCTGGTGCCACTCGACACGGACTCCCACCCGGCGGACTCGATGCTGCCGCTGCTGCGCGAGGCGCTCATGGACGCCCACGAAGAGCTCACCGACCGCTCGAGCCGGGACCGCGACCTTGAGGGGCTGGGCACCACGTGCATCGCCCTCATGCGCAGCGGCAACCGGCTGGCGATGGTCCACATCGGCGACTCGCGCGCCTACGTGCTGCGCGGGGACACCCTCACGCAGGTCACCACCGACCACTCCTTCGTGCAGTACCTGGTCGACACGGGCCAGATCACGCCCGAGGAGGCCGAGCACCACCCCAACCGCAACGTCGTGCTGAAGATCCTCGGCGACGCCCAGGCGGACGTCTCCCCCGACGAGACCGTGCGCGAGGCGGTGGTCGGCGACCGGTGGATGCTGTGCTCGGACGGGTTGTCGGGCCTGGTCTCCCCCGAGACCATCGGCCAGGTCATGGCCGAGCGCGAGGATCCGGGCGAGTGCGCGGAGGAGCTCATCGACCTCGCCCTGCGAGGCGGCGGCACCGACAACATCACGTGCGTCATCGCCGACATCGTCCCGGCCGGCAAGTTCCCGCCCGCGCCGCCCGAGATCGTGGGGGCGGCCGCGGCCGACCGCCACGCGAAGTCCCGGGGCGGCAAGGGCGCTGCGGCGCGCGCAGCGGGACTGGGCTCGCACGCGGTGGGCCTGGACGACGAGGACGACGAGGCGGAGGGCCGCGGCCGCTCGGCCTGGTGGACGCCCGTCTTCGTGTCGCTGGTGACGGTGCTGGTCGCCGCAGCGGGCTGGTTGTCGTGGGCGTGGAGCCAGAGCCAGTACTACGCCATCGGCCAGGACGGCTACGTCGTCATCCACCAGGGGATCCCCCAGTCCATCGGGCCGTGGAAGCTCTCCCACGCCATCGAGGTCACCGAGGTCAGCCTGGCCGAACTCACTCCCGTCGACCAGCAGCGCCTCACCTCGCCGGTGATGCGCTCCTCCCGGGCCGCCATCGACGAGTACCTGGCCGGCCTGCGGCGCACCGCTGAGGACGCGCGCGCCGCCCAGGACGCCCACACCGCCCAGTCGGGCCAGCCCCAGTCCGGTGGGCCCCAGTCGGGCACGCCGCCCCAGACGGACGGCGCCGCCCAGAGCGGCGACGGGGGCGCGTCCTGATGGCAACGGTGTCGATCGCCCCCGCCCGCTCGCGCAGGCTCGTGGAGGTCCTCCTCCTGCTCCTGGCGCTCGCCGTCGGCGTCGGCGGCTACGTCCTGGCCTCGTTGAACTACACGGGCGCACTGCCCGCGAACCTGTTCACCCACGTGGCCGTCCTGGTCGTGCTCGCGGTCATCGCCGAGGTCGGCGTCCACTTCCTGGCCCCCTACGCGGACCCCGTGATCCTGCCGGTCGCCGTCGCCCTGACGGGGCTGGGGCTGGCCATGATCTACAGGCTCGACCTGTCCTACGAGCGCCTCGGCGGGGAGACCGTCGGCATGCGCCAGGGCGTTTACGTCGCCGCCTCCATCGTCCTGGCGGCGCTCTTCCTGACCGCGGTGCGCGACCACCGGAGGCTGCGGCGCTACACCTACACCTTCGGCGCCCTGTCGCTGGTGCTGCTGCTGCTGCCGATGATCCCGGGCCTGGGCACCGAGACCTACGGCGCCCGCGTGTGGATACGCCTGGGGCCCATGAGCCTGCAGCCCGGCGAGCTGGTCAAGATCACCCTCGCCCTGTTCTTCGCCGGCTACCTGGTGACCAACCGGGACAACCTGGCCATCGGGGGCCGCAAGCTCCTCGGCCTGCGGCTGCCGCGCGGGCGCGACCTGGGCCCCATCATGGTCGTGTGGCTGATCGGCATCGCGATCCTGGTCCTCCAGCGCGATCTGGGGACCTCCCTGCTGTTCTTCAGCCTCTTCGTCGCCACCCTCTACGTGGCGACGAACCGCCCGTCCTGGCTGCTCATCGGCTTCGTCCTCTTCGTCCCCGCCGTCGCGGTGGCGGTGAAGGCGTTCCCGCACGTCGCGAACCGTTTCAACGTGTGGCTCAACGCACTCGACCCCGACGTGTACTCGGCGACGGGCGGCTCCTACCAGGTCGTCCAGGGGCTCTTCGGGCAGGCCTCGGGCGGGCTCATGGGCTCCGGGTGGGGCCGCGGGTACCCGCAGCTGGTCCCCCTGGCCAACTCCGACTTCATCCTCTCGTCCTTCGCCGAGGAACTGGGCCTGACCGGGATGGCGGCGATCCTGGTCCTCTACTTGGTCCTCATCCAGCGCGGCCTGCGGGCCGCCGTCACCGTCCGCGACGGATTCGGGAAACTGCTGGCCACCGGCCTGAGTTTCTCGCTGGCCATCCAGCTGTTCGTCGTCCTGGGCGGCATCACCCGGCTGATCCCGTTGACCGGTCTGACGGCGCCATTCCTGGCGGCGGGGGGCTCGTCCATGGTGTCCTCGTGGCTCACCGTCGCCCTGCTGATCCGCGTGTCCGACGCCGCGCGCCGCCCCGCCTCGACCCCCGCGCCGTGGAACTCGGGGGTCCATGAGCCCATGAAAGCAGGTGACGCCCAGTGAACAACCAGATCCGGCGGATCTTCATCGTCGTCCTCATCATGTTCGCACTGCTGGGCGCGGGCATGACGAACACGCAGTTCGTGGCCGCCCCCGCCCTCAACGCCGACGAGCGCAACCAGCGCACCATCCTGCACTCCGCCGAGATCGACCGCGGCCCGATCATCGTCAACGGGAGCGCGGTCGCCTCGTCCACCAAGCAGGACGGCAGCCAGCGCTTCGAGCGCTCCTACTCCCAGGGCCCCCTCTACGCGTCCGTGACCGGCTACTTCTCCTCCGTGATCTCCCAGTCGACGGGGCTCGAGTCAGCGGCCGAGGAGGTGCTCGACGGGCAGTCCCAGTCCCTGTTCGCCCAGCGCCTGCGCAACCTGTTCACCGGGGCGGGCCGCCAGGGCGGCGGCGTCGTGCTGACCCTCAACGACAAGATGCAGCAGGTCGCGGCCGAGCGGCTCGGCGACCGACGCGGGGCGGTCGTGGCCCTCAACGCGAAGACGGGGGCCGTCCTGGCCCTGTACTCCTCGCCCAGCTACGACCCGAACTCGTTGGCGGTCTTCGACTCCCAGTCCGTGAACGACGCCTACGGGGCCCTCCTGGCCGACCCGAACAGGCCCCTGGTGAACAGGGCCATCGGCGGGGACCGCTACGCCCCCGGGTCCACGTTCAAGATCCTCACCGCGGTCGCCCTGCTGGAGAACGGGATCGCCACTCCGGACACGCGGATGGACTCCCCTGTCTCCACGACCCTGCCCGGCTCGTCCACCCAGGTGGAGAACATCGAGTCCTCTCAGTGCGGCGACGGGAAGCCGACGCTCACCGAGGCCTTCGCGCGCTCGTGCAACACGACTTTCGTGCTCGCCTCCAAGTCGCTGACGAACCAGCAGCTCTCCGACGTGGCGAAGCGCTTCGGCTTCGGCACGGAGCAGGCCATCCCCCTGCCCGTGACCCCCTCCGTCTTCCCCTCCGACACCGACGCCGCGCAGCTGGCGATGAGCTCCATCGGCCAGTACACCGTGCAGGCGACGCCCCTGCAGATGGCCGAGGTGGCCCAGGCCGTCGCGAACAAGGGGACCATGATGGCACCCTACTTGATCGACCAGGTCGTGGACGCCGACCTGCAGACCCGTTCGACCACGGAGCCCGCGCAGCTGGGCAAACCGGTCACTCCTGAGATCGCGAACCAGGTCACTGCGATGATGCGGGCCGTTGTCTCGCAGCCCTACGGCTCGGGCTCGTCGATGGCGATCCCGAACGTCGCGGTCGCCGCGAAGACCGGCACCGCGGAAACCGGCAACGGCGCGCGCGCGAACGCCTGGGCCGTGGGCTTCGCGCCCGCGGACGACCCGCAGATCGCTTTCGCCGTCGTCGTCGAGGGCGATGAGGCGGAGCCGACGCCGCACGGCGGCACCGTCGCGGGCCCCATCGCCCGCGCGCTCCTGGAAGCGGGGCTCCAGTGACCCCCATTCAGAAGATGACATCCGGCGCGGGGCGCGTCCTCGGCGGCCGCTACACCCTGCTCACCCCCATCGCCCAGGGCGGCATGGGCGAGGTCTGGAAGGCGCGCGACCGCGTCAGCGGCCACATCGTCGCCGCGAAGGTGCTGCGCCCGGAGCTCAGCGGCGAGGAGCTGTCCTTGTCGCGCCTGCGCCTCGAGGCGCGCAATTCGATGAGCATCTCCCACCCGAACATCGCGAACGTGCAGGACTCCGGCGAGGAGGACGGCATCGGGTGGATCATCATGGAGCTGGTGGAGGGGTTCCCCCTCACCGACTACCTGCGCGGCGGGGCCCGCTTGGCCCCCGAGTACCTCATGCCGGTGCTCGTGCAGGTCGCGATGGCACTGGGGGCCGCCTCGCGCGCTGGCGTCGTCCACCGCGACATCAAGCCCGCGAACATCCTCGTGCGCCCCGACGGCGTGGTCAAACTCACCGATTTCGGTATTTCGCGCGCGACCGGCCAGGTGAACCTGACCGCTGTGGGGATGGTCATGGGTACCGCCCAGTACCTGCCGCCCGAACAGGCGATGGGCGAGGTGGCCACCCCCATCGGCGACCTCTACGCCCTGGGGGTCATCGCCTATGAGGCGGCCACGGGCAAACGCCCCTTCACGGGCGAGACCCAGGTGGACATCGCTTTCGCCCACGTCAACGACCCCGTGCCGCCCCTGCCGGACTTCGTGCCCGAGCCCCTGGCGGACGTGATCCTGCACCTGCTGGAGAAGGATCCCGCCAAGCGCCCCGAGTCCGGTTCCGCCGCCGTCCGCGAGCTGGCCGGCGCGGCGAAGGCGATGGGCATCCCGGTGACCCCCACTCCGCTGCCGCCGCCGAGGTCCGTGTCCCGGTCCAACGCCCCGCGCACCCCGGTCCAGCCCTCCGTCCCCATCGTGGCCCCTGTGCGCCACAAGCCGAGGCGGACGCTGCCCGAGGAGCTGCTGCGCCCGCCGGAGGGCCTCGTCGCGCGGCCGCGGCCCACATCGGACCCGCAGGTGCGGATCTTCGACGAGGTGGACCCCGCGCCCCCGTCGTCCGGCCCGCCCCAGATGCTCTCGCAGCAGCTGCCCGCAGCGGCCCCCATGCCGATGCGCACCCCCCTTCCCCCGGCCGTCAGCCAGGGCGCGGCGGTGGCGGCGGTGGCGCCCGCCGCCGTCGCGGACGCGGAGCCGGGGGTGACGACCGCTCGCTCGGCCATGCCCGCCCAGTTGCGCGCCTCGGTCGGCGTCGAAGCGCCCACCGACCCGGCTGTGGAGACCAAGCCCTCTCCCCGCACCCGCGCGAAGCGGGCGCCCGGGGACCAGCCCCCGCTCACCGTCCCCGACCTCACCAGCCCCCGCGCCCCCGCGCCCGACACCACCACAACCGGCCGCCACGCCGCCGTCACCGATACGGGGATGACCAGGTCCGAGGCGGAGGAGGCACTGCGCCTGGAGGCACTGACCCGCAGGCTCAGGGAGCGCCAGAAGGCCCGCGACCGGGAGGACGCGGCGGCAGAGGCCAGGCGCACCCGCGAGGAGGAGCGCCGGGCTGAGGAGGAGCGCCAGCGCGCCGAAGCCGAAGCCGCCGCCAGGCAGGAGCGCGAGCGCAGGGAGCGCGCCGAGGCGGAGGAGCGCAGGCGCGAGGAGGCCCGCCGTGAGCGCCGTGAACGGCGTGAGCGCAGCGAGGACGACGGGGCCGTTATCACGCGCAAATCGCCGTCGGTGGCGCGCATCCTCGGGACGGTGCCCCCGCCCCGCCCCGCTGCGAAGAAGAAGTCGGGCACTCCCACCGCGCCCGTCCGCCCCCGCCGTTCGGTGTTCGAGCAGCGCACTGAACCGGATCCGGACAAGCCCCGCTGGCACGCCCTGGACGCCAGGGCGGCGCATTCGACACAGCCCCCGAAGGCGACGAAGTACAATCGTTCTGTTGTCTCCCCACCCGTTCCCCTGGGCAAGCGCGTTCTCAGGGCTGTGATCGTCGCCCTCGTCGTTCTGGCGCTCGTCGTCCTCGCAGCCGTTACGATCAAGCACATGATCGGTTCCCTGCTGTCCGCGCACGCAGGGACTACCCCTACCGAGGAGGTCAGGACATGGCAGAGCCCGTGGCCCGCCGTTTAGCCGGACGCTATGAGGTCCGCTCCCTGATTGGGCGCGGCGGCATGGCGGAGGTGCACTTGGGATTCGACACCCGCTTGTCGCGTGTGATCGCCATCAAGATGCTGCGCCGCGACCTGGCACTGGACTCGATCTTCCAGGCGCGGTTCCGCCGCGAGGCGCAGTCCGCCGCCTCGTTGAACCACCCGAACATCGTCGCCGTCTACGACACCGGCGAGGAGATGATCGAGGACGCGCAGGGGCGGGCCATCTCGATCCCCTTCATCGTCATGGAGTACGTGGAGGGGCACACCGTCAAGGAGCTCATCTCCGACGGGATGCCGGTTCCCATCAACGAGGCCATCGAGATCGTCGGGGGCGTGCTCCAGGCCCTCGAGTACTCCCACGCCGCCCACTTGGTCCACCGGGACATCAAGCCCGGGAACATCATGCTGACCAACGACGGCAAGGTGAAGGTGATGGACTTCGGCATCGCCCGCGCCCTCACCGACTCGCAGGCGACCATGACCCAGACGAACGCCGTCGTGGGGACCGCGCAGTACCTGTCGCCCGAGCAGGCGCGCGGCGAGCAGGTGGACGCCCGGTCCGACCTGTACTCGACGGGCGTCGTCCTCTTCGAGCTCCTCACCGGGCGCCCGCCCTTCAAGGGGGACTCGGCGGTCGCGGTCGCCTACCAGCACGTGGGGCAGATGCCCCCCATCCCCTCGTCGATCACCGCGGACATCCCCGATGCCCTCGACCGCGTCGTCATGAAGGCGCTGGCGAAGGACCGCGACCAGCGCTACGCCAGCGCCGACGCGATGCTGGCCGACCTCATGCGGGTTTCCCGCGGCCTCGGCGTCTCGGCCCCGGAGACCTCCGTGTGGATGGGGCAGATGCCCCGGCAGGACCAGACTGCCGCGACGATCCCCCTTTCGGCGGCTGCCTCGCCCACCTCCACGGTGATCGCGAACCCCGCGAGGCAGGGGCAGGGCGCGCAGGGCCCCGCCCCGACCCCGGCGAACGGGACGAACGAGGAGGACGAGGCGCGCGCCCGCAAGCGCCGTGCCATGCTCATCGGCTCGCTCATCGCCCTCGCACTGCTCGTCATCGGATCCTCCGTGTACGCGCTGGCGAATTGGAAGGGCAAGCCGGCCACTGCGGCCGTCCCCAACGTGGTCGGCTACACGCAGGCGGAGGCGAAGGCGCAGGTCGAGTCCGCGGGCTTCACGTGGGCGATCGCGGCCGACAGGGTGGCCTCCGACAGTGTCGCCGAGGGGTCGGTCGTCTCGACGAACCCTCCCGGCGGAGAGCAGGCCGAGGAGGGGTCGACCATCACGGCGACGCTGTCCAGCGGCCCCGACTCGGTCGCGGTCCCCGACTCCCTCGTGGGGATGAGCCCCGACGACGCCAAGAGGGCCGTGGAGGCCGTCGGCCTCAAGTGGGAGGTCTCGAGCGACCGGGTCGCCTCGGAAGAGGTCGGCGAGGGCAAGGTCGCGAAGGTCAACCCCTCGTCGGCCTCGAAGGTCAAGGCCGGTTCGACTGTCACCGGGTACCTGTCGTCTGGCTCGGACACCGTTGCCGTACCCGATTTGTCCGGCATGAAGCAGGAGCAGGCCCGGTCCGCGCTGGAGAACGTCGGCCTCAAACTCGGGACCGTGGACTTCACCGACGACTCCGAACAGCCGAAGGACCAGATCGTGTACTCGGATCCGGAGGCCGGCTCCTCCGCGCAGAAGGGCGCGAAGGTGAACGTGACCATCTCCAGCGGCAACAACCAGGTCACCATCCCCACTGTGGTCGGCACGTCCGCGGAGGACGCGAAAGCCGCTCTGGAGGGGGCGGGCCTGAAGCCGAACATGACCGAGGTGGACTCGGACAAGCCGAAGGGGCAGGTGGTGAGCATCGACCCCGCCGAGGGGCAGAAGGTCAACAAGGGGACCCAGGTGAATGTGAAGGTCTCCAAGGGGAAGGGCAACGGCACGCCCACTCCTACGCCGACCAGCCATTAGCGCGCGAACCGCCCCCAGGGGCCGGGCAATGGGTCGAGCGCCCGCTGCCCGGCCCCTGCGCCTCAGAGGCTGGAGCGCCGGGCGACCACGGGCGCCATGGTGGCCGCACGGGCGGGAGCGCCCCCGTCGCCGCACACCGCCAGCCAGTTGGCGAACATGAGGTGCCCGGACTGGGTCATGACGGACTCGGGGTGGAATTGCACGCCCTCCAGGGGCAGGTCGCGGTGGCGCAGGCCCATGACGATCCCGGAGCTGGTGGAGGCGCTGACCTCCAGCGCACTGGGAACGGTGGCCGGGTCGACCGCCAGCGAGTGGTAGCGCGTGACGGTCAGGGGCGAGGGGACGTCCGCGAACACGCCCTTCCCGTCGTGGGTGATGACCGAGGTCTTCCCGTGCATGAGTTCGGGGGCGTGCCCGACGGCGCCGCCGTAGAGCTCGCCGAGCGCTTGCATGCCGAGGCAGACCCCCAGCATGGGGATCGCGCGCTCGGCGCACTCGGCGATGGTCCGCAAGGTGGCGCCCGCGCCGGCGGGGTCGCCGGGGCCGGGCGAGACGAGGACGCCGTCGTAGGCGCCGTCGTGCCACTGGGGGTCCACCGCGTCATTGCGGACGACGTCGACCCGGGCGCCGAGGTGGCGCAGGTACCCGACGATCGTGTACACGAAGGAGTCGTAGTTGTCGATGCACAGGATGCGCGTCATCTGTTCCTCCACGGTGCTGGGCCCCGGCCGGGGCGGGTGCGTTCGGGGGCGCGGCGCCGAGTGGGCGCGGACGGGACCCACAGTACACGCCCGATGGGGCGGGCGGAGCGGGCGCCCGCGCGGCGGATCCGGGCGCAGTAGGAGGCCGGTGCGGGCATCCCCGCGCTCCCGGGCGGCCCCGGCGGCTGGTCGCGGCGGCTCAGCCCACTGAGGCGTCCCCGAGCTCCAGGTAGGTCTGGACCCACGGGTACACCCAGGTGAACAGGGCGGCGACGACCAGTCCGATGAGGACCAGGGACTCAATGACCTTGAACCACGTGGGTCCGGGCAGGTGGCGGAATATCCAGGCGTACATGTGCTTCCGTTCGGGTCAGGACTCGGGCTCGTCGAGCAGCTCGGCGGGGACGCCGGAGGACTTGGGCGTCCACGACTGGAACTTGAGGTGGACGATGTAGCGCTCCCAGTTGCCGTACTCGGGGTTGCAAGTGGTCATCGTCATCCACCGTTCGGTGGGCTCCTTGTTGAAGGTGAGGTCGTCGATGACGGGCGCGATGACGCGGACCTGGTCGGGGTCGTCGGCGCTGATGATCTCCCAGGTCTGCACGGAGTAGACGACGTAGAAGTCGTCGACCTCGGCGACGACCTTGTCCCCCTCCCCGAGGCGGTCGATCCAGCGGAAGTTGTTGCCGTAGGTGCGCCGGTGCCCGGCCACGGAGAAGTTGCCGAGCTGGCCGGGTTGGGCGGTGTTGCCGTAGTGGCCGGCCCACCCGTTGTCGAGGACGGCCGACGTGGTCCCCTCGGCGAGGGGGATCTTCATCCAGTCCCAGCTGGGCACGTGGACGAGCCCGTAGACCTCCCCGTCGGACACCTCGCGCGTGAAGGCCGGCGGGGCGTCGGTGCGCGCCTCGCCCGCTTGCCGCGCCACGGGCGCGTGGTCCTCCTCGTAGGCGGTGATGGTCTGGGCGACCTGGCCCTGGACCTGGAACGTCGTCCAGTACAACTGCCACACGGCGAACAATCCGATCACGAAGCTCGCGGTGATGAGGAGCTCGCCGATGACGCCGACGGTGTTCCAGAAGATTCTGCGGCCCCTGCCCTTCGGCGGGCGGGCGTGGGCGATGTGTTCACCCATTCGTTGGTGCCTCCACGTGTGCGTAGTTCAGGGTCGTGTCGGTTGCGGCGGGCGGGAAGCGCAACTCGTCTTTCTCCCGCATGTCCCATCCGAGGCCGTAGCGGGCCACGTAGGCCTGGTAGTTAACGATACGTGGATTTGCCATGACCGTCTCGCGCAGGGCGCCCGGGTCGCCTATCGCCTGGACGACGTAGGGCGGCGAGTAACTGGTCCCGTCGACCAGGATGACGTTGCCGATGCAGCGGATGACGGTCCTGGAGGTGATGCGCGCGCCTTGGACGGTCATCGCCTCGGCGCCGCCGGACCACAGGGCGTTCATGACGTCCTCGATGTCCTGCTGGTGGATGACGAGGTCGTTGGGACTGGCGCCCTCGGGGGCCTGGTCGGCGGGGGCGTCCGTGAGGGTGATCTCCACCCCGGGGCCGACGACGGGCGAGGCGGCCAGGGCGGGGACGGTCGTCGAGGCCGCCCGTGCGCCGGACTGCCCGGCGTACTGGTCGATTTGGCTCTGCAGGTCGCGGTTCTGCGCTTCCAGGGAGGCCACGGAGTCCTGCCGGGCGCGCACGAGGTCCTCGAGCGCTCCCCCGGAGGCCGGGTTGCGCCTGTTGTTGAGGAAGGAGACGGAGAAGAGCGCCCCGGCGGCGATGGTGACCGCGAGGATCGCCGCGGCGGCGCGCGGTGGACGGCGGCTCATGGCCCTCCCTTCCTGTGGTTGTGGCGCGGCCGGGACCGGCGGGCAGGACCCGCTCGGAGCGCCCCGCTTTTCCTGCGCCCTGCTCCGAGACTACGCTATGTGCAGTGCCGTTATCTCGGCGCGAAGCCGAGGCGGCGAGTCCGCCTTCCCCGGAGAAAGGAAAGATGTGGCCGAGTCGAAGAAGCGGAAGAAGAACGGCAGGGACGCTGCCGACGACACCGAGATCCGCCCGTGGACCGAGGGGATTCCGCTGAGCCCGGTGTGGTGGGCGCCGTTGTTCTGCGGCCTTCTGCTCATCGGCCTGGTGTGGTTGATGGTGTACTACATCTCCTCCGGCGCCTACCCGGTCCCCGGGATCTCCTGGTGGAACATCGTCATCGGCCTGGGCATCATGATGGTCGGTTTCCTCATGACCCTGTGGTGGCGCTAACCAACTCCGCAGGACGGCCAAAAAGGCGGTCACTGCACTCTCCTCCGACGGGGCCGCGGTCGAACTGCTGTTGCCACCTGCTCCGCAACAGCGGCGAACGCGCCCCCGCTCAGCGCGGCCGCGGCACCGTCGAACGCTGTTCCAACCACCCCGAGCACCACCGGGCTACCACCGGCCGACGCCAGTCCTCCCGGGGTCAGCCGCGGGCCAGGCCCACGCGCATCCCCGCGTCGAACATCCCGCCGGGGAGCCGCCCGGCGAGCCCCTCCTCGAGCAGCGCAGGGTGGCAGGAGGCGAACGCGAGGACCTCGCTGGCCCCGTGGTCGAGGACGATGGGCGAGGCGGGGGCGGACGGCCCCAGCACGACGGAGTGGACGCCGCGGGTGAGTTCGAGCAGCCGCGGCATGGTTTTGTTGACGAAGGCGCTGCCGGTGATGAACGCCCAGTCGACGCCGGGCAGCAGGTACTCGCACGCGCTGTCGGGGTAGTCGCCGTCGAAGAGGGCGCGCTCGAGGACGATGAGCTCCGCCACGTCGGGCAGGGCGGCGGGCGCGAAGGGGAAGTGGCCGACGATGGCCACCCTCTTGCCCGCGACGGCGTCGGCGTAGGCGTGGAAGGTCCTACCCCAGTTGTTCTCCGCCAGAGGCGTGAAACCGTGGGCCAGGGCCCGGTCGGTGTGGCTGTGGTAGGCGTTGATGGCCGCCATCCCCAGGCCCGCGTCCTCGAAGTTCCAGCTCTTGACCAGGTTGGCCGCGTCGCGGAGGGGGCGGCCGACCAGGTCCTCTGCGGCGGCGACGGCACGGGGGCGGGATTGGACGTTCATGCCGAAGGCCATGCCCGCCCCGCCCTCGGAAGTGCCGATGCGCCGCCATTTCCCGTCGGCGCGGGCGCTCTGGACGGTGATGTCCGCCGGGATCTGGTCGATGAGCTGGTCGTAGATGTCCCAGGGGGTCGCCATGGTGTTCCTTCCGTCGGGGCTGAGCCTGCCCCCTTAGGTTAGGCTGACCTGGCCTTGGCGCGCGAGGCGGCGTCAGGCGTACAGCGCGACGAGCCCCCAGTAGGACACGGCGCACAGGGCGGCCATCGCGGCGGCCATTGCCACACACACCGCGATCTGCTTGGCCCTCGGGGCCAGCGTCCCGCCCGGGCGCCCACTGGTGCGCAGCAGCGCCCACGTGGCGGCCGCCCCCGCCAGGAAGCCCCCGATGTGCGCCTGCCACGACACCCCCGGGTTGGCGAACCCGTACACCAGGTTGACCCCCAGCAGGATGAGGATCGGCGCGGTGGACGAGCCCGAGAGCCGCTGCAGGACGAAGACCGCGCCGAAGAGCCCGAAGACGGCGCCCGAAGCGCCCACAGTGGCGGCGAAGAGCGCTTCGGGCTGGACGAAGCACCAGAGCATCACCAGGGCCGATCCCCCGAGGGCGCTTATCAGGCACACGGCCCCGTAGCGCCAGTGCCCGATGGCCCTCTCCACCACGGAACCCACCCAGTACAGGGTGAGCATGTTGAAGAAGACGTGCAGGAACCCCGAGTGGAGGAAAGCGGACGTCACGACGATCCACGGGCGCGGGCCGACCCACGCCGGGACCAGCATGAACAGGCTCTGCACGGGGGGGACCACCAGGACCAGGAGGTACATGAGGACGCACACGCCGACGAGGACCAGTGTGACGGGGGCCCCAGAGGAGCGCAGGAAGGCGGCTGCGGAGCCGAGCCTCGCGCTCCTGCGGCCCCGCGAGGACTTCGCGCAGTCGACGCAGATGCTGCGGACCTCGGTGGGGACCACGCAGGAGGGGCACATGGGCCGGTTGCACCGCTTGCAGTAGTCGACGCTGCGGGCGCCCGGGTGCCGCGGGCAGTCGGGGGCGGCGCGCGGGTCGGACCGCTGTCCGAATCGGGGCATGCTCATCGGAGTGCCTTTCGTCAGGGCCTGGAGGGCGGTCGCCGGGGCCGGGTGCCGTTGCGGTAACGGCCCCCGGCCCCGTGGTGACGCGGCCTCAGTCGACGATCTCGACGGACTCGATGACGATGTCCGAGGCGGGGCGGTCGTTCGCGCCCGTGGGGACCGAGATGATGGCGTCGACGACGTCCTTGGACGCCTGGTCGGCGACCCTCCCGAAGATCGTGTGCTTGCCCTGCAGCCACGGCGTGGGGACGACGGTGATGAAGAACTGGGATCCGTTGGTCCCCTTGCCCATGCGCTTGCCCGCGTTGGCCATGGCCAGCAGGTACGGCTCGTTGAAGGCCAGTTCGGGGTGGATCTCGTCGTTGAACTGGTAGCCGGGGCCGCCGGTCCCGTTGCCCAGGGGGTCTCCGCCCTGGATCATGAAGTCCTTGATGACGCGGTGGAAGACGGTGCCGTCGTAGAGGGGCCGCGAGGTCTTCTGCCCGGTGCGGGGGTCCGTCCACTCGCGCTCGCCCCTGGCCAGGCCGACGAAGTTGTTCACTGTATTGGGCGCGTGGTCGGGGAAGAGATCGAGGGCAATGTCACCCATGGAGGTGTGCACAATAGCTTTCATGGCGTCAATCGTCGCACTTATCGGCGCCCGCGACCACGCGGGGGCTACGCCGTTAGCGCAAGTCCCGTCCAATTCCTCAGTCAGTGGGCTGCGGATCACAGGCATTCGTAGCACAATGGTACCCAGCGGCGCTCCGTTCCCCGCGGGGCGCCGGACACCACTGGACAGATTCGGAGACACTATGGCCCCCACACCGAATTTCGACGTCGATCAATTGCGGGAGGAAGCCGCGCAGTTGCGGGACACGGCCGCCGTGTACGCCGGGAAGGTGGCCGTGAAGGCCGCCGATCTGGTGGGCGCCGGAGTCGACTGGGCCGCCCCCCGCGCCCAGGCCGCCCTCGCCCGCGCCATCGACCGCGCGACCCCCGCCGTCGAGTCGGCCGCCGCCCGCGCCAAGAGCGTGGTCGAGCACGCAGGCCCCGCCATCGAGTCCGCCCGCGCGAACCTTGTGGAGGACTACCTCCCCCGCGCTTCGCGCGCAGTCAACCAGGCGGGCAGCGCCCTGTCCGCCCCCGGTCCCCTTTCAGAACGTGCGCGCCGCGCCAAGGAGGTTTCCACTGTGGCCCTGACAACCCCCACCACGAAGGTCCGTAAACGCCGTTTCCTGCGCGCCGTCGGATTGGTCGCATTGGCCGCGACAGCCGCGGGCGTCGGCTACGTCCTGTGGAAGCGCAGCCAGCCGATCGAGGATCCCTGGGCCGAGGAGTACTGGGCCGACCTCGAGACCGACGCCTTCGTCCCGGATTCCGAGGCCGAGCAGGCGTCCCTCAAGTCCGGCGAGTGAGCGCCCGCCCCGCGGTGCCCACCGACCCCGGGGCGTACGCCCCGGCGGACGTGCGCCTCGTCGTCGCGGACATGGACGGGACGCTCCTGGACGACCGGAAGCGCTTCCCCGGTGGGCTGTGGCGCATGCTCGACCAGCTGGATGCGCGGGGCGTCACCTTCGCCCCCGCGTCCGGCCGCCAGGTCTGGACGCTGCTCGACATGTTCCCCGACCGCCCCGGTATGACCGTCATCGGGGAGAACGGCGCGATCGTCATGCGCGACGGCGCCGAGATCTCGTCGAGCCCCCTGGACCTGCCGACGCTGCGCGAGGCCGTGCGCCTGGTCCGCGCGGCGACAGGACCGGGCGGCGTCAACGGCGGGCTGGTCATGTGCGGGAAGCGCTCCGCCTACGTCGAGAGGGTCGACGAGCCCTTCGTCGCAGGAGTGGTCCCCTACTACCACCGCACGCGCCAGGTGGACTCCCAGCTGGACGTCCTCGACGCTATCGAGGCGGGGGAGCTGGACGACGCCATCGTCAAGCTCGCCGTGCACTCGTTGGATCCTGTCGGCCCCCTCGCGGAGGCGACGCTGGCCCGTTTCCGCTCGACGCACCAGTACGCGGTGTCGGGCGCGAATTGGGCGGATCTGCAGATCCGCGGGGTCGACAAGGGCCGCGCCGTGCGCGCCCTCCAGGGCGCCCTCGGCGTGACCCGGGCGCAGACGGCGGTGTTCGGGGACTTCCACAACGACCTGTCAATGCTGGCGGAGGCGGATCTTTCCTTCGCTGTGGCGAACGCCGATCCCGATGTCGTGCGCGCCGCCCGTTTCGTGGCCCCGTCCAACAACGAGGGCGGCGTTGTTTCCGTGGTCGAGCGCCTGTTCTCCCTTTGAGAGGATATTGACCGCCCAGTAAGACCATTGCTACCGTGTAATCGCTTGAGAAGAGGATCCACAAGGAGTAATCGTGTCCGACCCCACCAATCCCTACAACACCTCCGGGGCGCAGGGCCCCCAGCAGCCCCAGCAGTTCCCCGCCCCTGACGCCGCCCAGGCCCAGCAGTTCCCCGCACCCGGCGCGCAGGCCCAGCAGTTCCCCGCACCCGCGAACCAGCTCCCGGCCGTCGCCCCCGGGCAGGCGGCCCCTGCGGCTCCCACCGGCGGATTCTCGACCGGCGGCCTCGGCGCGCTCGGCCTCGCCCTGGTCCCGTGGATCCTCTTCACCCTGTGGTGGACCGCCGACCCCGGCTCCGGCCTCGAGAGCGCCCTGAGCGGCTTCGTCGGCAAGTTCTCCATCGTCTTGGGCATCGCTGCCGCGGCCTACGGGTTCTCCGCCATGTCCAAGGACCGCAAGGAGGGCAAGGCGGCGTGGTGGCTCGGGATCATCGGCGCCATCGCCGGCATCCTCTACGCCGTCCTGTTCGTCTACCTGCTTGTGACCGGCATGGTGACCATCGGCAGCCGTTACTAACGGCTCCCACGCCAGCCCCGGCACAGCACCTCCGCACTGACTCTGCGCGCCAGTGATCGCGCGACGGAAGCGGCCCCGCCCCCCAAAAGGAGCGGGGCCCTTCGCTTCCCCGATCCGGGGTCCGCGTCCCAGCGCCAGGGAGCCTCACGCCTGGTACTCGCCCCGCCAACATCCGCCGGAGTCGAAGCAGTGCGGAACCCCGTTGGTCCAGAGCGTCCTGGTCGCCACCGCGCCCGAGGGGGATCGGGGCACCGCCAACCGCACTCGAGGCGGATCGGGGCTCTACCGACCGCACCCCTCGCGACTCACAGTTATCTGAATGAATACCGTCGCAGAGCAAATGCAACAGCCGCTGACTGCGGGTACCGGGAGCACGGAGCCTACAGCGCCGGACTGCGCGGGCATAGCACTGGACGCCCAGTGCGGGCGGAGGCGCTCCCCGCACGAGGACAAGGCCCGGGGGCCGCGCAGTTCCTGCGCGGCCCCCGGGCCTTGAAAGAGGATCGGAGCGGTGCCCCGAGGCGGGACTGGACACTGGGAGGGGGCACGTGGTGCGGCCCCGTCCCCGTCTTCCGCCCCACCGAGCTGGACTGCGCTGCCGCCCGGGCGCTGGGAGCGCTGCGGCGGCAGCCGTCCTCCGCCCGACTACTCCACCGGGGGCTTCTCCTTGTAGACGCCCTGCCAGGCGCCGGAGGCGTCGAAGATGTGCGCCACGCCGTCGATCTCCACGACGTCGTTGGCTGCCATCACACCACTGGGCCGCAGGTAGTACCAGGTGCTGCCCTCCTGGAGCCAGCCCGTGGCCATCGACCCGCCGGAGTACAGGTAGAACCACTCGTCCCCGACCTTCGTCCAACCCGTGGCCATCGCACCGCCGTCGTCCAGGTAGTACCAGCGGTAGCCGATGAACGCCCAGCCGGTCAGCATGGCGCCGTCACCGTCGAGGTAGTACCACTTGCCGTCGATCTTGTTCCATCCGGTCACCATGGCGCCCCTGGCGTCCAGGTAGTACCAGAGGCCGTCCAGCTCGAACCATCCACCGCTGCGGGCGTGCGGGCGATCGCCCTCCATGAAGAACCACTCGCCGTCGACCAGCACCCAGCCGACGCCGGCGCGGGCGCCCGACGGGTAGTAGTAGCGCCAGCCCTCATCCGCCAGCACCCAACCGGTGCGCATGTAGCCCTTGCCGTCGAAGCAGTACTCGACCCCGTCGATGACTATGTCAACCGCCGTGGGGTATCCGCCGTTCGGGTACTCGTACCACCAGCCCGTGGCGTTCTGCTTCCACGTGCCCTTGACGGGCGCAGGACCGGACTGGGGGCCGTCGCCCGACTGGGCGACCCCGGCGGACGAGGCGTCAGCGGCGTTCGCGACCCCCGAAAGAGCACCCAGGCCGACACCCAGGGCGAGAGTTGTCACGACCGCGATCAAACGCCCTGCGCGGCCTCGTGTTGTCAGTGCCATTACGGACCACCTTTCTCCACATCGTCGTACGCCATTCACGTTACCACCAAACCTACAGCGGACATAGGTGTTCTGGACAACGTACGACGACAACGCTTCGTATTCCGGTTCCAACGGTGAACGGGGCGGACCGTCCGCGAAGCAGCCCCATGGAACGCACTGGCCGCCCGTACGGGAGTGGATGGCGGGCCCCACGGCGCTGCCCATGATCAGCGCGGGAAGCACGGCCGGCACGGGCGCGGGGACACGGGTGGGGCCCGCACGGTGATCCCATGCGGGCCCCACCCCGGGACGGTTCGGCGAGAACGCGCTGGCGGCGTCCGATGAGTGGGAACGACCGCCCAGGGCCGCCCGGCCGCCGCCCCGTCAAGTCATGTCCGGTTGCCGCCGGAGCACTGGGATGGCCCAGAGAGCCGGCGGCCCCGGTGCGGCTCATTCCACTGGGGGCTTCTCCTTGTAGACGCCCTGCCAGGCGCCGTCGGGACCGAAGATGTGCGGTACGCCGTCGATCTCCACGACGTCGTTGGCTGCCATCACACCACTGGGCCGCAGGTAGTACCAGGTGCTGCCCTCCTGGAGCCAGCCCGTGGCCATCGACCCGCCGGAGTACAGGTAGAACCACTCGTCCCCGACCTTCGTCCAACCCGTGGCCATCACGCCGTTATCAGCCAGGTAGTACCAGTGGTAGTTATTGAACAACCAGCCCTTGACCATCTCGCCATTGACGACGTAGTACCAGGACTGGCCGCTCGTGACCCATCCAGTGCTGATCCCTCCGGACGTGTCGAAGTGGTACCACTTGTCGGCGATCTTCTTCCAGCCCTGGGCCATCACGCCGGTGTTCTCGTCCAGGTAGTACGTCTGGAAGTTGATATACGCCCAGCCGGTCAGCATGGCGCCGTCACCGTCGAGGTAGTACCAGGCGCCCCGCCTCCCCGCGAGCCAGCCGGTCTTCGGGGCACCGTCGGAGTCGAAGTAGAACCACTTCTCGCCGATCTTCTTCCAGCCGGTGACCATCGCGCCTGTGGTGTCGTCCAGGTAGTAGGCGGTGTTGTCGATGATCGTGTAGCCCGTGGCCATCAACTTGGTGCTGGGCTCCACGTAGTACCAGCTGCCGCCGACCTGCACCCAGCCACCGGTGAGGCGGGCGCCCGAGGGCAGGTAGTAGCGCCAGCCGCCGGCCTCCTGCACCCAGCCGGTGCGCATGTAGCCCCAGTCGTCGAAGGTGTACTCGGTCCCGTCGATGGTCATGTCGACGCCAGCGGGGTAGGAGCCGTCCGGCAGTTCGTACCACCACCAGCCCGCGGCGTTCTGCTTCCACGTTCCCTTGACGGGCGCGGGATCCTGCGGGGGGAGGTCGCCCGACTGGGCGATCCCGGCGGACGAGGCGTCAGCGGCGTTCGCGACCCCCGAGAGAGCGCCCAGGCCGACGCCCAGGGCGAGAGTTGTCACGACCGCGATCAAACGCCCTGCGCGGCCTCGTGTTGTCAGTGCCATAACGGATCACCTTTCTCCACATCTTTGTAGGATGGCGCCCACATTACCACCAAACCTATAGCGGACATAAGTGTTTTGGATAACACACGACGACGAAGACTCCAACTCCGGTTCCAACGGTGAACGGAGCTACGCCGGGGCCCGCGCGTCCGTGTCGACGACTCGCGCCGTTGGCGGCCCGCGAGCGTTAGCAGCACCGCCTCCCCAGGCCGACTCCCCCGGGTACGCGCACAAGGACCCCGGTCCACGGAACGCAGCACCGCGCACACGGGCGGAGCCAAGCCCCTGCGCGTGGCGCTGTGTTCGCCTGGACCCCTAGTGCGCGGCGCCACGAAGGGGCGAGGAGCGGACCCGGGGAGAACACGGCCGGTCCGCGGGCATTAGGACGGCCGCGCCCATTCGGAGACGGGCCCTAGGGGGCGACGTCCTCGCTCTCGGTCCCGTCCCATGCGCCCACCCAGGCCCCATTGATCTCGAAAGCGTGGGGGACGCCGTTGACCTCGACGATCCCGTAGGCCATCACCCCATTGGACTGCAAGTAGTACCACGTGTCCCCCAGTTGGAGCCAGCCCGTGGCCATGGCGCCGGAGGGCTGCATGAAGTACCAGTCCTCGCCGACTTTCACCCAGCCGGTGGCCATGGCGCCGCTGGAGTCCATGTAGTACCACGCGCCCCCCACTTCGAGCCAGCCGCCCGTATGGGCCACGGCGGGGGAGCCCTTCATGTAGTACCACGTTCCGCCGTCCTGCACCCAGCCCTCGCCGGCCCGGGCGCCCGAGGGGTGGTAGTAGCGCCAGCCCTCGGCGGAGCGCACCCACCCGGTGCGCATGTAGCCTTCAGCGTCGAAGGTGTACTCCACCCCGTTGATGACCATGTCGGTTCCGGCTGGGTAGGAGCCGTCCGGGAGCCGGTACCACCAGCCCTTGGAGTCCTGCTTCCACACGCCGTCGGCGTCGGCCTGCGGCCCCGTGCGGCCGGCAGTCGCCTGGGCGGCCGCGGCGGACGAGGCGTCAGCGGCACTTGCGACCCCGGGCACTGCGACCAGGCCGACGCCCAGCGCCAGAGCCGTGACAGTTGTGAGCACGCGCCTGGTGCTTCCTTGTGCGTTCAGCGCCATGACTGTTCACCTTTCTTCCATCTGCGGATGGTTCTGGCCAGGCTAACACTGGGGTTGGCCGATTCCCGAGATTTCCCGGTAATGTTCGAGCGGTCCGGCAGAAAGGCCGGTTATCGCGGCGAAAAGACCGGCACTGCGGCGCGCCGCAGTGCCGGTCCAGCTGGGGCCACACAATTTCCCAGCCGTCTTCGGGTCCTACTCGTTGCTCTCGCGCGCCTCCTCCAGGATCGCGCGCCGCAGCGGGGCGGACAACTCCGAGGCCGCGAGGATCAGGGCGACCCCGCCCACCGCGGTGGCCAGGAGGGCGCCGAGGGTGCCCCACAGGCCGGCCCCGCTCGCGATAGGGATGATGAAGAGGAATCCGATCAGCATCGACCCGGGGATCATGAGCAGCGCCGGCACCCCGATCTCGATCCGGCGCGCGCGGTCCATGAAGGCCAACGGCGAGCCCATGCGGAACAGCGCCCGGGCCTGCTCCGCCGAGTCGATGGCGCGGATCGCCTGGTTGACGGCGGTGGAGATCGCACCCAGCGCCAGGGCGATGCAGAAGGTGAGGATCATGCCCCTGAGCATGTCGTCGCCGACCATGCGGCTCACGGGATCGTCTCCGGCCATCCCCCCGACGACGGACAGAATCGGGTAGAGGACTCCGACCAGGAAGCCGACCAGGGCGACCGGCCCGAAGGAGCGCCACAGGCTGCGGGGGTCGTCGACGAGGCGCCGTCCGGCGAGCACCGTCTGGGGGCGGCGGGCGACGGCGGCGATGAGGCGGCCCAGCAGGGACACGCTCCACACGCCGATGAGGTTGACGATCAGGAAGATCGCCGCCAGGAAGCCGAACAGCGCGGCCATGCCGATGGCGAAGCCCGCGTCCATCAGCTTCGACCCGGCAGTCATCCACACGACCAGGAGCACGGCGCCCATGACGACGCCGATGGGGGTGACCCTGTCGGCCTTCTGGCGCCGGGTGACGCCCAGGGGGGTGATGGCGACCTTGCGCATGCCGAACCAGGCGGACAGCGCGGCCAGGACGACGATCGCCAGGGCGGCGCCCAGCAGCAGCAGGACACCGACCCACATCTCGGAGGCGCCCATCGGCCAGCCCTGGAAGGCGATGAGCCCCCATGCGGGCAGCGTCACCGCGTAGAGCACGGAGCCCACGACGACCCCCGCTCCGGCGTGCGCAGCGGTCTCGACGACGCAGGCGAGCTTGGCCGCGCCCGGGCCGAGTCCGATGAGCCGCAGGACGGCGAGGTCGTGGGCGCGCCTGCTCATTCCCAGGCGGGCGGCGGCGGCGCCCATCGACAGGATCGGGACGATGAGCAGCGTGGCCGCGAAGTAGGCGAGTGCCGTGTACATGGTCCCGCCCCCCTGGCCCATCTGCTCGGAGTAGGCCGCGTCGAAGCGGGAGGCGCGCGCCTGGAAGGCCCCCACCCCGCCCAGGACCGCCAGGAACACCGCGTGGGGCAGGGCGAAGGCGATGACCGTGAGGACCGATGTCGCGCGGTCCCTGCCCCTCAGGATCGCGCTGGCCGCTGCGAGGACCGGGTTCATCGCGACGCCTCCATGTCGATGAGGCCGTCGCGCATGTGGATGGTGTGGGGGACCCGCGAGGCGACCCCGGCGTCGTGCGTGACCAGGATGAGCGTCGCGCCGGTCGCCGAGCACGCGCTGGTGAGCAGGCCCATGACCTCGGCCCCGGTCGCCTGGTCGAGGGCGCCCGTCGGCTCGTCGGCGAAGATCACGGCCGGATCGGTGGCCAGCGCCCGGCCGATGGCGACGCGCTGCGCCTGCCCGCCGGAGAGCTGCCCCGGCCGCGCGCGCCCCGCCCCGTCGAGGCCGAGGTTGGCCAGGATCGAGCGCGCTTTCGCGATGGCCTCCGCCTTGGCCGCACCGGCCAGCATGAGGGGCATCGCGATGTTCTCCTCGCAGGGGAGCTCGGGCAGCAGCTGCCCGTCCTGGAAGACGAAGCCGAAGGAGCGCAGGCGCATGGCGGACATGGCGCGCTCGGACAGGGAAGTGGTCTCCACGCCCCCGACGGTGATCCTCCCCGCAGTCGGGCGCAGCACCCCCGCCAGGCAGTGGAGCAGCGTGGTCTTCCCGCTGCCCGACGGCCCCATGATGGCGACCTGCGTCCCCTGGGGGAGCGAGAGGTTGATGCCCGCGAGGGCGTGGACGGGGCTCTGGCCCCGCATGTAGGTTTTGACGAGTCCCTGGGCGGTGATCGCGCCGTTGGCCGGAGTGTTCGTTGACATGCCCACCACTCAACTACATCCGCTCCGGACGGGGTACTGGGTGCCACCCCCGTTCCCCCCTGAGACTCCCCTGACGCGGGTCAAGGGGGTGCCCGGAGTGCTAGCGTCGGGGCATGACGACCCCCGATCCGCGCGCGTGGGCGCAAACCGCTGTGCGCGCCTACGCCTCGGCGACGAACATGCTGGTCCCCGGCCGCCGTTTCGCGGTCCTCGCGCCCGGGGCCGGCCCCGCCCACCCCCGCGCCCTCGTCGACCTGCTCGAGCGCTTCGGCGCGCGCGTGGTCGACGACCCCTCCAGCGCCCACGCCGTCTTCGAGGCGCCCCCCGCGCGTCCGGGCCCCCCGGCTGACCCGGGCGACGGCCCCCGGGCACCGGGGGATCGCGCGGGCGGCCCCCGCCTCGTCGTGCGGGCGCCCATCGGGGGGCTCGCGTCCGTCACGTGGGACGGCGAGCGGCTGCTGGGCCCCCACGAGGCGGGGCGCGGCGCGGACTACGGGGCGAGCCGCACCGCGTGGGCGCGCGACAGGATGCCGGTGACGCGCCGGGCCGTTCAGGATGCGGCGCCGCTGATCGCCGGGCGCACCGTGGGGCTGTCCCTGGTCCTGGAGCCCAAGACCGCGGCGCTCGCCCTCATGCTCCACGAGGCGGGGGCCCGCGTGCGCGTCTTCGGGCACGCCGCCGAGACGCGCGACGACGTGGCGGAGGCGCTGCGCGCCGCGGGGATCGCCGTGTTCGCCGAATCCGGGGCCACTGGGGAACGGGAGGAGGAGCTGGCGCGGCTCTTCCTGGCCGGGGGCGTAGAGTTCCTGCTCGACGACGGCTCCCACCTGATCCGCATGGCGCACGACCCGCGGCGGGCGCCCGGTGCCCTGGAGTCGCTGGTGGGGGCTGCGGAGGAGACCACGTCAGGGCTGCGCGCCCTGCGGGCCTTCCCGCTGCGGGTGCCCGTGGTGGCCAGCAACGACGCGCGCTCGAAGACCCTTTTCGACAACGCCTACGCGACGGGCCAGTCGTGCCTGCTCACCATCCTCGACCTCATCGACCCCGCTGCCAGGGGGGTCGCGCTGTGGGAGCAGCGCGTCGCGGTGGTGGGCTACGGGGACGTGGGCAAGGGCTTCGCGCGTTTCGCCGCGGCCTGCGGCGCCGCGGTCGATGTCGTGGAGACCGACCCCGTGCGCGCCCTCCAGGCCCAGATGGACGGGCACCGGGTGGCGGCCCTGGAGGAGGCCGCCGCTGCCAGCGCGGTGCTGGTGTCGGCCACGGGCGAGCCCGCGACGATCACCCCCGCGGCGCTGGCCGCCCTGCCCGCGGGCGCGGTCGTCGCCGTGGCGGGCGGCGTGGAGGGGGAGGCCGGGCTCGCCGAGACGGGGGCCGACTCATGGCCGCTGACCGAGTCGGGCAGCCGGGCCGTGCAACTGCTCCACCGCCCCGGCGCCGCCCCCGTGCGCGTCCTGGACCGGGGGGCCTGCATCAACTGCACCGCCGGGGAGGGCAACCCCATCGAGGTCATGGACATGAGTTTCGGCGTCCAGGTGGCGGCCCTGCGCGAGCTCGCCTCGCACGGGAGCTCCATGCCCCCCGGGCTGCGCGCCCTGCCCGGCCCAGCCGATATCCTTGTAGCGCGCCGCGCCCTGGAGGCCCTCGCCTGAGCCCCTCCCCCCACTGGCGCGGCCCGGCCACGGCCCCGTCCGCCGGCGGCGCGCCCGCCCCCGCCTCGTCGACAACGATCCGAGAGGAACCCATGCCCCACGACGTCACCGTCTGGTCCGCCGGACTCGTCATCCCCATCACCGCGCCCTCCGTCATGGACGGGGCCGTCGCCGTGCGGGACGGGCGCATCGAGCACGTGGGGGCGCGCGAGTGGGTGATCGGGGCCCTGCGCGACCGCGGCCTGGCCTTCACCGAGCGGCACTTCCACGGCGTCCTGCTGCCGGGCCTGGTCAACGCCCACACCCACCTGCAGTACACGGGGATGGACGGGGTCGGCTCCGGCTCCTACTCGGGCTACCCCGACTGGGCGCGGGCATTCGACGCGGTCTACGACCTGGGCGGCCTGGACTGGGGCGCGGACGCCGCGCGCGGGGCGGACATGCTGCTGCGCGCTGGCACGACCGCCGCCGCGGACGTGGTGACGGACCCGGAGGCGGCCCCGGCCCTGTCCGACGCGGGCCTGCACGGCGTCGCCTACTGGGAGGTCATGGGCTGGTCGAACGAGCAGTGGCGCCAGTGCGGGGCCGAACAGGTGGGGCGCGCCCTGGACACGATGCCCACTCCACCAAGGGCCGGCATCTCGCCCCACGCCCCCTACTCCTTGGACGCGGACCCGCTGTTGGACCTGCCGGATCTGGCCAGGCACCGCGGCATGAGGATCCACATCCACTTGGGCGAGTCGTACTCGGAGGCCGAGTGGCCTGAGACGCGCACGATGGAGCTGTCCGACCTGTGGAAGTCGGGGCACCCGTCGTTCACGGCGATGCGCTCCAGGGGCGGGGGGTTCTCCTCGACCCAGTTCGTCGACCAGCTGGGGGTTCTGGGGCCGGACTGCCATGTGGCGCACGGGGTGTACATGCGCGCCGACGACCGTCGCCGCCTGCGGGCGCGCCACACTTCGGTGGCGCTGTGCCCGCGCTCGAACCGGGTGATCGGGCTGGACGCGCCGCCCGTCGCCGCCTACCTGCGCGAGGGCAACCCCATCGCAGTGGGCACTGACTCCTTGTCCTCGTCGCCGTCCCTGGATGTGCTGGAGGACGTGGCGCTGCTCTTCGACTTGGCGCGCGCCCAGGGCTACCGGGACGGGGACCTGGCGCGGCGCCTCCTGGAGGCCGCCACCCTGGGCGGCGCCGCCGCGCTGGGATTGGAGACGGGGCCGGACCGCGTCGGGCAGCTGCAGGCGGGCGCCATCGCCGACATGGTGGTCGTCGACGTGCCCGTCACCGACGTGGTCGGGACCATCGAGGCCGTCGCGCGCCACGGGGCCGGGCGCCAGGTGGAGACCGTTGTCTCGGGGCGCGTGCGCTGGTCCGCCGTGTGAGGCGCGCGGCGCCTAGAACGCCTCGGTGACGACCGCACCCGCCCCCAGCTCCCGCAGGACGGCCATGGCGTCGGCCACCATCTCCGATGAGCCGCACACGTGGAAGTCGCATTCGGCCGCCTGGCCGCCGAACTCTGCGAGCGCCGCTGTGACGCGCCCGCGGAAGGCGCCGTCGACGTCCTCGCGGGTGATGCACCGGGTGACGGGGGGCATCGGGTCGTCGAGGACCCGGGTGAGGTCCTCGGCGCTGGTGCGGCACCCGAAGAGCAGGCGGTCGGATTCGCGCGGATCCTGGGCGAAAACGGGCAGGAAGGGCGCCAGGCCCGTCCCCGTGGCGACGAAGACGCGGCGGCGGGGCGAGTCCGTGGCGGTGAAGGACCCGAACGGCCCTTCCAGCAGGGTGCGCGCGCCCGGGGCGGCGCCGACGGCGAAACGGGCTCCGCGCCCCCGTGTGCGCGTGTCGATGAGCAGGCGCAGCCGGCGGCCCTCCAGGGAGGCGATCGAGTAGTCGCGCCACTCGTGGTCGGCCACCCGCAGGCGCACGTACTGCCCGGGCCACCATTGGGGCGCGTCGTCCTCCAGGTCGAGGACGAGTTCGACGACCGAGGGCGTCACTGCGCGCGAGGAGACGACGCTCGCCCCGCGCTTGCCCACGGGGAGCTCGAGCCCCCGCCCGGGCTCCGCCGCGCCCTCCCCTCCGGCCGTGCGCCTCCCGCCGGGCGCTCCGGGGTCCTGGTGCTTCCCTCCGGCCACAGTGGCCCCTGCGCCCGGACACTGGCCGGGGCCCTCCTTGATGGCCCGCATGATCTGGTTGTGGCCCGCCGGGCCCAGCACCTGGCACGCCGCCGACATTCCCGCCATGAGGGCCCCGGCGATGCCGAGGAAACCCGCGTCCTGCCCGGTCAGGTAGAGGCCCTCGATGGGGGTCCTCGGGGTGGTGAGGCGCTTGCGGTAGCGCTCGGGGGTGGCGGGGATCCCGTAGAAGGCCCCGGCGGGGTGCGAGGTGTAGTGCTCGACGGTCAGGGGGGTGCCCACCTCGACGTGGCGCACTGCCGCGCGCAGGCCGGGCACCGCCGAGTCGGCCAGGGCGATGAGCCCGTCGGCGATGACCGCCTTGAGGCGGGCGTAGTCGGCACCGCGGTCGCCCTTGGCGGTGCCCTCCCACGCCTGGAAGGCCCTGGGGTCGGCGAAGGCGAGGATCTCCGCGGTGGCGCGCCCCTCCCCCGCCTTGATGGAGGGGAAGGAGCAGAACGCCGCGCGCGGCCCGCCCGCCAGGAGGTCGGACGTGGCCCCCTCGATGTCGTCGTGGTCGGTCGTCGTGCTCACCCACACGTTGGAGCCGTCGACGCCGTCGGGCAGTTCGGACAGCTCCAGGTAGACGCTGACGGCGGAGAGCCCGGGGCCGACCTCGTCGATGGCGCCGCGCACGCCCCGGGTGGCCGCGCCGACGGGCCCGTCGGTGGGCAGGAGGCGGTTGTAGGTGGGGCCCGCCCCCGCGCCGGAGACGACCACGGGCGCCCGGTGGACGACTTCGCGGGGACGGGGGCCGGAGCGGTCGATGACGCGCACGCCGACCGCGCGCCCGTTCTCGACGAGGATCTCGCGGACCTCCTGGCACACCCGGATCCGGCCGCCGCGGGCTTCGATGCCGTCCTCGATGGCGCGTGCGATGCGGGCGCTGCCCCCTTCGGGGAACCACGCGCCCTCCAGGTAGTGGGCGACTACCGTCGCGTGCGCCACGAAAGCGCTGCGCGCGGGCTCGACGCCGTAGTCGCCCCACTGGGAGGCCAGGAGGGCGCGGAGCCGGGGGTCGCGGAAGCGGCGCTCCAGGTAGTCCCTCGTGGTGTCCAGAGCGGGGCCGCGGCGCGCCCGCTGGGCGAGGCGGATGAGGGGCTCGACGGATCGCGGCACCATCTCCCGCGCGTAGGCCAGCGTCCCCCACGACGCGGCCGCCCCGATATCGCGGAAGTAGCGGCGCACGGCCCGCGCCTCGTGGGGGAAAGCGGCGATGAGGGCGTCCTCGTACGCCCGGCGCCCGGCGGGGACGCGGAAGTCGATGCCGGGGTAGACGAAGCGGTCGTAGTGGCGGGGCATCGGCCTCCAATGGACCTGCCCGCCGGTGAGGTAGTCGAAGGCCCTGCGGAACATCTCGCCCTCGCCGAGGCCGCCCAGGTAGTGGACCCCCACATCCCAGGAGGCCCCGCCGCGCCGGAAGGCGTGGGTGAGCCCTCCGGGGACGGAGTGCTTCTCCAGGACGAGGACCCTCTTGCCCGCCGTCCCGGCCAGGAATCCCGCTGTTGAAAGGCCGCCGATCCCTGATCCGATGATGATCGCGTCGTACATCGCTTCTCCTAACTAGACAGTGTCTAGGGAAGAGGGTAGCACTCGACCTGACAGTGTCAAGTGATTGTGCGACACTGGAGCCATGATGGATCCGCCCAACTCCGACCGCGGCGGCCTGCGGGCCGCCATCCTCGCCACCAGCCGCGAGCTCCTGGACCAAGGGGGCCCCGCGGCCCTGTCGATGCGCGAAGTGGCGCGCAGGGCGGGGTGCACCCACCAGGCCCCCTACCACTACTTCCCCAACCGCGAGGCCATCCTGGCCGCTCTGGTCGCCGAGGGCTTCACGGGCCTGGCCGACGCCCTCCACCGCGCCCGCACCGACAACGCCGGCGCCGACGCCTCCGGCATCGTCGTCGCCACGGGGAGCGCCTACATCGACTTCGCGCTGTCCAACCCGGGCGTCTTCCGCATCATGTTCCGCTCCGACATGTACGACCCCACTGCCCACCCCGACCTCCTCGCAGCCAGCGACCGGGCGCGCGCGGAACTGTCCGCACTGGCCCGACAGGTCTTCGGCGACGCCGTGACCGACGAGGCTGAGGCCGCCCTGTGGGCCTACGTCCACGGCGCGTCGTGCCTGCTCATCGACGGCCCCGGCGCCCTCGGCCCGACCAGCACAGAGGACAAGAGGCGCTTCGCCTCGCGGCTCCTCCACTCGGGCGCCCTGCGGCCCTGAGGGGCCACCACTGCTTCGAGGCCCCTCCGGTCAGGGGTTCTCCATGTTCCGAGGCGCAAGCGGCGCGTGGCGCCGCACCCCGAGGACGGGCGGGGTTGGCGGGGACCGCCTCCCTGCACGGGACCCACACGGGATCTCCAGCGGCACCGGACACGGCGAAATGGTCCAAAACCCGTCTGAGTCCCGCCGCACTGGGACGGCGTTGAGGCACTCTGGTCCAAAATGCGTCTCAGTTACCCCGATTCCGGCGGAATCGGCCGATTCTCGCCAAACCCAGACGCATTTTGGACCAACTCTCCGCCGCACCCCCGTTCCCACTGGCAGCCCAGACGCATTTTGGACCACCACGACCGGACCCCGCCGCGTCAGCACCAGACCCGCGTCTTCCCCGATTTCCCCGCTCCCACCGCCCGAACACGGCCAGTCCCATGGCGCCTGATCCCGTGCCGTAGTGGCGGATCCCAACCTGGACGCGCCGAAAGCGAACCAATCCGGACCCACACCGTTGCACTCGAAACGGAGAACCAACGCGAACCCCACAACCTGTGCGGTTATAAGCAGGAGAACGGCAGGATCTCACTCGACCACGGTGGAGGAGCGCAGAGTGTCCAGATCTTCGATGTCCTCGTCGAAGAGCAGGACGTCGAACTCGTGGATGCGGGAGAGCATCTTCTCACTGAGCGGGATCTCGTAGTCGATCAGCAGGCCGACGCACACCTCGAACGCCGCACTCGCGTCATCCTCGCACAACTCGCTCAGGTCCTTCGTGGACTCCGACGGGATCCCCGGCGCGTCGAGCACCAGAGACAGCACCTCGGGCATGAAGGCACGGAGCTCGCTCATGGACCAATGGTAGCGCCTGGCTGCTCCTCCGCACAGGTGCTCGACCCCCTGTGCGGATCCCTTCCCGCACTGCGCGCACCCCTCACGCGGACGTCCTGGCAGGCGCCCTCCACCGGCCCGCCGTTGGCCATCCGCCAGCCCGCCGCCCCAGTGCGCCAGTACGCTGCGCGCCCCCGCGCAGCGCGCACCGCCGCAGGTCTTGAGCCCTCCATTTCCCAAACGCCCGCATCCACTGTAGGGTGAAAGTGTTCACATTCACCAATGATGGGAGACGATATGGGACTGGATGACAAGTTCCAGGAGACCGTCGGCAAGGCCAAGGAGGCCGTCGGCGATGCGACTGGGAACGAGGAGCTGCGTTCCGACGGCCAGAAGGACCGCGTCGCGGGCTCTGCCGGCCAAATCGTTGATAAGGCCAAGGAGAAGCTCGGTGACGCCAAGGAAGCAGTGACCGACAAGATCGAAGAAGTCAAGGACAAGCTCACCGGGAAGTGATTCCGATGGGCGTGCGCCGCCGGGGCCGATCGGCCCCGGCGGCGCGCTTTCCCCACTCGACCGCACGGCCCCGCCCGCGGACGGGCGGGAGCCACAACGGAGCGCACCGGGACTGAGGGCGTCACACAGTTCCACCGGCTGGCACGGAACGCGGCCCAGCGGCGGCCTCCGATAGGCTCGCCCCGTCAGTGGTCCCGGGCGAGTCCGGGGCCGCATCCCACGAAGACAACACGGAAGGCCCTTTCATGCGCCGCTCTTTCCGCCCGCTCGCCGCGCTGTCGGCCATCGCCGCCGCGGCCATCGCCCTCACCGCCTGCTCCGGCTCGACGCCCGCCGACCCCTCCACCGCGCCCCAGTCCTACGCGAAGGGCCAGCTCCCCACGCTCACTGAGGGCAAGCTCACGGTCGCCACCTCCGACCCGGCCTACTCGCCGTGGATCCTCGACAACGACCCCGCCTCGGGCGAGGGCTACGAGTCCGCCGTCGTCTACGCCCTGGCCGAGGAGCTCGGCTACACGCAGGACAACGTCGTGTGGACCCGCGCCACCTTCGAGTCCTCGATCACCCCCGGCGCCAAGGACTGGGACATCAACATCCAGCAGTTCTCCATCACTGACGAGCGCCGGAACGCCGTCGACTTCTCCACCCCGTACTACACGACCTCCGAGGCCATCATCACGAAGGAGGGCAGCCCCGCCGCGGGGGCCGCCTCCGTCGCCGACCTCAAGGACGTGCTCATCGGCGTCCAAGCCGGCACCACCTCCCAGCAGTTCGTCTCCGAGAAGCTCGAGGCCGGCCTGACCCAGACGCCGCAGCAGTTCAACTCCTCCGACGACACAGTCCTGGCGCTGCAGACCGGCCGCGTCGACGCGATCGTGGTCGACCTGCCCACCGCCTTCAACATGGTGGCGACCCAGATCGACAACGGCGTGGTCGTCGGCCAGTTCGCCGACGCCGCGGACGGCGAGAACTACGGGATCGTCCTGCCCAAGGGCTCGAAACTCACCGCATCGGTCTCCGAGGCGATGGACCACCTGCGCGACAACGGCACCCTGGCCCAGTTGCAGGAGAAGTGGCTCAACGAGGCCACGAACGTGCCCGTCCTCCACTGACGCCGACCCCGACTGGCACCCCATGAGTTCCCATCAACCGGATCCCCTGGAGCTGGCCGGGCTCCCCGTCTCGGACGTGGAGCTCGGCCGCCGGGCCATGCGCCGCGCCAAGGCCAGGCGCTCCATCCTCATCTCGGTGGCCTCCACCCTGTTCGTCGCGGCCGCCGTCGTCCTCGCGGTCGGCACGTCGCAGGGGTGGCCGCGCACGCAGGAGACGTTCTTCTCCGGCAGGCACTTCGCCGCCTCCCTGCCCCAAGTCGCGGCCGGCCTGTGGCTCAACGTGCGGATCCTCGTCATCGCGGTCCTCGGCGTCGCCGTGTTCGCCACACTCCTGGCGGCCGCGCGCACCCTGGGCGGCCCCGTGTTCTTCCCGATCCGCTTCCTGGCCGCGGCGTACACGGACGTCTTCCGGGGCGTCCCCTTCCTGGTGGTCCTCTACCTGGTCGGCTTCGGGATCCCCGCCCTCAACCCTGAGCTGCGCATACCCACCGCCGTCCTGGGCACCATCGCCCTCGTCCTCACCTACTCGTCCTACGTGGCGGAGGTCCTGCGCGCGGGCCTGGAGTCCATCCACCCCTCGCAGCGCTACGCCGCCCGCTCCCTGGGCCTCACCCACGGGCAGACCCTTCGGATGATCATCGTCCCCCAGGCGATCCGCAAGGTGACGCCGGCCCTCATGAACGACTTCATCTCCATGCAGAAGGACGTCGGCCTCATCTCCGTCCTCGGCGCGGTCGACGCCATCCGCGCCGCCCAGCAGTACCAGGCGAAGACCTACAACATGACCTCCTACGTGGTCGCGGGAGTCCTCTTCATCATCATGTCCTTCCCATTCATCCGCCTCTCCGACTGGTACACCGCGAAACTGCGCAAGCGCGAGCAGATGGGGGGCACGGTCTGATGGCACCGGTGCTCTCCGCCAAGCGGGTCGTCAAGCGCTTCGGCGACAACGTGGTCCTGCGCGGCCTCGACCTGGACGTCGCCCCCCACGAGGTCGTCGTCCTGCTGGGCGCCTCGGGCTCGGGCAAGTCGACGCTGCTGCGCTGCGCGAACCTGCTCGAGCGCGTCGACGACGGGCAGATCTTCCTCTCGGGGGAGGACATCACCGACCCGCGCGTCAACGCCGACAGGATCCGGGCCCGCATCGGCGTCGTCTTCCAGCACTACAACCTCTTCCCCCACTTGTCAGTGCTCGACAACGTCACCCTGGCGCTGCGCAAGGTGAAGACCTGGCGCCCCGGGCCCGCCAACGAGCGCGGGATGGAGCTGCTGGAGCGCATCGGACTGGCCGCGAAGGCCCAGGAGTACCCCGACCGCCTCTCCGGCGGGCAGCAGCAGCGCGTCGCCATCGTCCGGGCCATGGCGACCAACCCCGAGCTGCTGCTCCTCGACGAGATCACCTCGGCCCTGGACCCCGTCCTGGTGGGCGAGGTCCTCGACCTGGTCCGGGAGGTCAAGGACCAGGGCTCCACGATCCTCATGGCGACCCACGAGATCGGGTTCGCCCGCAACGCCGCCGACCGCGTCGTCTTCCTGGAGCACGGCCGGATCGTCGAGCAGGGCCCGCCCGAGCAGGTGATCGGCGACCCCCAGGTGGCGGCCACCCAGGACTTCCTGTCGCGGATCCTCCACTGAGCCGGCCCGGCCGCGGCGCTGCGGGCCGCCGGCCTCATGCCCCTACATCTGCCACACGAGGTGCCCGCTGTCCACGGCCAGCCAGAAGCGCGACACGGCGTCCGCCCACGCGGTGGGCCTCTGGGTCTGCGCGGAGTGCTGGGCGCCGGGGATCGGGGTCTCCACGGCTCCGACCTCGCGGGCCTCGCGCCTGTAGTCGCTGACGGGCCACGCGGTGTCCTCCGCCCCGTAGACGACGTGGATCGGCAGGCCCGTGGCGCGCAGTTCGGCGCTTCTGGGGCACTGGTCCGCCAGGATCGCGCGGATGCCCATCAGATTCCCCGTGGAGGTCGCCAGCGCCCGAACGCGCATGAACTCCTCCCAGCCCAGCCCCGGCCTCGTGAAGTCGGTGCCGGGGAAGACGGCCGCGAGGACGCGCTCGCGCCCGGCCGGGCCCGCCGGAACCGGATCGGGCACCGGCCTGTCGGCGCCTTTCGCCGTGTTCCCCGAGGAGAAGAGCGTGAGGGAGGCGAAGAGCCCTGGCCTGGCGATCGCCGCGGCGCGCGCCACCACTCCCCCGAAACTGTGCCCCAGCAGGTGCACGCGCTGCCCCGCGCCCCAAGCGGAGGCGATGGCCGTCACATCCCCGGCGAAGCCGCCGAGCCCGTAGGCGCCCGCGCCCGTGGGGGCCGCCGAGTCGGCCTGGCCCCTCTGGGAGTAGGCGAGCACTTCGAAACCCCGGTCCACCAGGTCGGATATGGGGAGGCGGAAGTCCTCCTTCGACCCGGTGAACCCGGGGACGAGCAGCACTTTCGGGCGGTCGGCCCCCGCTGCTCCGGGGCGCGGACCGCGGACCGGCGGAGCGGGGGCTGCAGTGGCCGACGGGGCGGTGGCCGGTGGCCCGTGGTACGCGGACAGGGGTCCGCAGGGGGACGGGATGGACACGCACTCGACCCCGCGGGGGACGGGGAGCGAGGCGAAGGGCGCCATGGGCGCGAAACTCATGGATGTCACACCATCCAGTGTGCCGCACCGGCGGGCCCTGGCGCGGGCGAACGGGGAGGCGCCCGGGGCGCGGCGACGATTCCCGCGGTGGATGCCGCGTGCTTCCCGTGGCCACCGTCCCAGCGCCAGTCCCACCCCCTTGTGCCACCCTACTCATGTGTGTACAGTTCCCGTACGAAAGGAGTGGTCATGCCCCCCGCGAAGACCCACCGGATGGACTTGCGCGTCACCGAGCGCCAGAACCTGCTCATCCGCCAAGCAGCGGCCCTGACGGACAGCAGCGTCAGCGACTTCGTCTTGACCTCCGCGACACTGGAGGCCCAGAGGGCACTGGCCGATCAACGGGTGTTCCCCGTTTCCGAGGACCAATTCGCCCACTTCCAGGAGATCGTCGACCGCCCGGTCACCGACATGCCGAAACTGCGGAAGCTGCTGAACCGCCCTTCCCCCTTCGGCAAGCACTACGCCATCGGATCCGCCTGAGGGGCCGATGGCGGTGCACATCGAAGTCCTCCAAGAGCCCCGTCGGCTCCAGCGCGGCGACGAGCGCTCCGCCTTCCGCTCCGGCAACGCCGAACTGGACGACTGGTTCCACCGATTCGCCTGGCAGAACCAGGACCAGGGGAACACGGTCGTCTACGTCGCAGTGCAGGGAACGGAAGTGCTCGGCTACTACGCGCTCTCGACCGCTTCCGTCACGCGAACGGAGCTCCCGTCGTCGTTGGCCCCCCGGCGGCACCCCGAGCCCTGCCCCTGCATCCTGTTGGCGCGCCTCGCCGTGGACGAGCGCGCGCAGGGCATGGGGATCGGGAGCGGTCTGCTGCGAGACGCGTTCGCGCGCAGTCTCGAGGCGAGCCACATCATCGGGGCCGCCGCGCTGCTGGTCCACTGCGCGGACGGGAACGCGCGCGGCTTCTACCTGGCGAACGCGGAGTTCGAGGCCTCGCCGGCCTCCGACATGCAGCTCATGGTGTCGTTGCGGGCCATGCGCCGCCTGCTCGATTCCTCCGCGTAGGCCACCGCGCGGCCCGGCCCACAATGCACGAGCCCGCCCGCAACGCGAGGGCCGGGGAGTCCACGCGGATCCCCCGGCCCTTCGGCGCATCGGTTCGGACAGTGTCAGTTGGCCCCTTCGGTGATCTTCAGGGTGAAGCTGGTCGCGGCGCCGTCGGGGCTGGTCAGTGTGACGGTCACGGGGGCGTCGTCCTCGCCCAGCGGCTTGAGGGGGTGGATGGTGACGACGTCGTTCTCGGACTTGCCGACCTCGGCGAAGGAAGGATCGGAGACGTCGACCTGCCACTTCACGGCGCTCTGCCCGTTGGGCAGCTTCACCTTGAGGTCGCGCTTCTCGGGAACGGAGATCCCGGCGCCGTCGACCGTTTCAAGGGTCTTCTCGACCGTCTTGGTGTCCTTGGGGGTCGTGTACGAGTGGGCGGTGTCGGTCTCGCCGCAGGCCGCCAGGGAGACGGCGAGGGAGGCGGTCACCAGTGCTGTGAGGATGGAGCGCTTTCTCATACCCACCATCGTAAAGGGAAGACCGGATGATGTGGCGCCCGCCCCACGATCTAGGACGATGTCACAGTCCAACGGGGGGAACGGGGTCCCCGATGTGAGAGAATCGGAGGAACCGCACGGACGCGGACTATCCAGGGAAGGGAACCGCCTTGTCGAAATTCACCGAGCGCTCCACCGCTCCCATCGAGAACGCCACGATCGTCAACCAGCTGTCCCACCGGACCTTCCGCCGCTTCACCGATGAGAGGCTCACCGAAGAGCAGGTGGACACCCTCATCGAGGTGGCGCGCCGCACCGCCACCTCCTCCTTCTTGCAGCAGACCACGATCCTGCACATCACCGACCAGCGGGTCCGCGACGAGATCGCCGCCGCCTCGGGCCAGCCCTACGTGGGGGGCGACAAGGGCGACCTGTTCATCTTCCTGGTCGACATGTACCGCAACAAGAGCCTCCGCGAGGAGATGGGCGTGGACTCGCGGGCCGCCTCGTCGATGAACCTGTTCATCTGCGCCGCCGAGGACGCGATCCTGGCGGCGCAGAACACGGTGACGGCCGCCGAGTCGATGGGGCTCGGCACCGTCTTCCTCGGCTCGATCCTGGGCGACCCCCGCCGCCTCATCGCCGCCATGGAACTGCCCGAGCTCACCTACCCGATCCTGGGCCTGTTGGTCGGCCACTCGAAGCAGGAGCCGCTGTACCGCCCGCGCCTGCCGCGCGACGTGGTCTTCGCGCGCAACACCTACCCGCGTGTGGACTCCTTCCGCCAGACCCTGGCCGAGTACGGCAAAGAGGTCTCGGAGTACTACGAGGCGAGGGGCGGCTCCGCGCAGTTCGACGATTTCGGGCAGTTGGTCGTGGCCTCCCTGGGCACGGGCGGCGCGCACGTGTCGCCGGTCCTGGAGTCCCTGCACGAGCAGGGGCTGTGCTTGTTCTAGGCGCGGTAGCGAATGGGAGGGGTTCAGGTGCAATACGATGACCCCATGCCACGCCCGGGTTTCGACACGTACGTCTTCGTAGAGCGCATCGCGGCCAACGCCGCGGCCCTGCACCCCTTCCCGGAGCACCACGTTGGACTGGTCCGCGAGGCGCTGGCCGACGCCGGCCTGGAGGTGTCGGTCCTGGGGCCGGGCGCCCCCGAGGTCGGGGAGGCCGTGTACTTCCAGTCGGAGCCGATGGACGACGACGCCCTGGGGCTGCTCGCCGACGCCCTGACGCTGCGGGGCATCGGGGCCTACGCCTACGCCCTCGTCGGCGACTCCATCGGCGACGGCCTGGGGTCGATCGCCCTGTTCACCCGGGTGGGGGACGTGTTCCCCCGCGCCGGGCGGCGCATCCTCATGACGCGGATGTGGATCAGCCGCTCCCCTGTGCGCAAGGCGGTGACGTGGGCCTTCGGCTCGCCCGCCGACTTGGACGAGGCGAACCTGCTGCTCTCGGAGCGCTTCGAGACCGAGCCAGTGCTGGACCCCCGCGGCATGGCCGCCATCGAGATCCTGCACCCCGAGTTCGCGGCGGGCACGGCGGAGCCGATGGCGCTGCTCGACGAGATCTTCCAGGTCCTGGGAGCCGCGGGCTTCGAGGGGATCACCATGTGCAACGACCCGGGCGCCGGCCCCGTCCCGGACACCGACGAGGCGGGGGCGGCCGGGTGAGCGCGCCCTTCCTGGTGTCGGCCTGCCTGGCGGGCGTCCCGTGCCGCTACGACGGCGGCGCCAAGCCCGATCCCGCCATCGTCCGCGCCGTCGCGGAGGGGCGGGCGCTCCCCGCGTGCGCGGAGGTCGCCGGGGGCCTGCCCACGCCCCGCCCGCCCGCGGAGATCCGAGGGGGCGACGGCGCGGACGTGCTGCGGGGGACGGCGCGCGTGGTCACCGAGCAGGGCGCCGATGTGACCGCCGAGTTCGTGGTTGGCGCGCGCCGGGTCGCGGACGAGGCGGTGGCCCGGGGGGTGCGGGCCGCCGTCCTGCAGCCCCGCAGCCCCTCGTGCGGGTGCGGCCGCGTCTACGACGGCTCCTTCTCGGGCGGGCTCGTCGATGGCGACGGTGTCCTGGCAGCGGCCCTGAGGGCGCGGGGCATCGCGGTCACCCCGCACGTGCGAAGCGCTCATGCAACTCCCGGAGTCGCAGAAGCGCACGACTGAGGCTATTGGAGCGAGGCGCCGCTCTCTCAGCCCGCCATTCGTCGTCAACAAACCTCCTCAAGAGGATCGTGTAACGGCTCCCGAAGCCATAACCGTCATTCCTAGCAGTCCTGCGCGCGAAGTCCTGCGTGTTGCTCCTGCCGAGCCTGTCCACACAGCGCAGCATCCGCTCTTTGGCGTTCCGCCCATCCGGGGATACCACCTTCGCCAGTGGAATGGTGAAGAACCGGGAAAAACCCTGGTCGTCTGCCAGAATCCAACTCTCGATCTCGTAATGGCAGATCCGGAGCGCGACGGTGGCGGCGCTCCCCTGCGCCATGAGGCGCCTCCTGAGTTCCACAGGGCACTTCCCGTCGGAGTCCATGATGAAGATCCGCGGGATCGGTGATTCTTGCGCAACCTGTTGGCGCAGTCTCTTCTCCAGGTTCGCGGCCCCTCCCAGCGCGAACACCTCGAACTCGCCGCCGCTCCACCCCGCCGCCCTCATCACCGCGCGAACGATGGGAATATCAGTCTCCCCCTCGACATAGACCAAGGCCTTCAGCGGTATCCTCATCATGAACCGAGCACGAAACGGGGCGTCCCCTCCTCGCCCATGAGCAGACCAATGATCTCGGAGAAGGGGACTCCCGCGTCGAGGTAGTCCTCAATGCCCTCACAGTCGCTGAGAAGACTGCCTTTCGTCCCATCTTCTCCCGGAAGGAGGACCAGAACCTCGTCCTCGCTGACAGTCCTGTCATCAACCACTTCAGCGGCGTGGCTCGACAGGAAGATCTGGACCGAGCCTTTCGCACTGCGCCTCGCCTCGGCCAGGACCGACGGCAGCTCGGACACGAGTGCGGAATGCAACGAGAGCTCCGGCTCCTCCAAGAGGAGCACACTGGACTTCTCCCCCGGAGTGGCGATCAGCGTCCACAACAGCCCCAGCAGCCGCAGGGTCCCATCGGAGAACTGCGTTTCGTTCTGCCACGCGGCGTGGGACCTCCAATTCTTGTAGGCCGCTTCCAAGTGCGGCACACCCATGGAGTCCGGTTCCAACCTGAGCTTCTCGAACTCCGGGATCGCGCGTTGGAGGGCGGCCTGCACGCGTTTGAGCCGTGCCTCTTGTGTTCGCTTCGGCGTTTCACTGATCTGCCTGATGAAATCGGAGCCGTAGGGGTCGGCGATCCGGATCTCATTGCCCGTCAGTCCCCGGATCACCTGCGGAACAGGATGGAAGTACTTGGTCTGCGCGAAGAACTCCGCGATCTTCCGAAATCCCCTGTTGGTCACCTTCTGTTCCAGGTAGGTTTGTGTGAGGAGCTCCGGATCCTCCCGATCCTGCTCATTGGGGCGCGACAGCACTGCCCGCCCGTTCTTCTCCACTTTCTCCTCCTCGATCAGCACCCGCCTGCGCCCGGAGCCCTCCTGCCTGAGAGTCAAGGTGTAACACCACTCCTCCTCCCCGTCGCGCATGGTCACATCAATGGTCGGAGAAGGGTGCTGGCGGCTGAACAGACTGCGGATCTTCTTGTACCCTCCCCTCCGTTCGACCGCGTGCGCCACTCCACCGCCCGGGGCGACGATGTCCCCGAGGAAGCGGAACACGTCCAGCAGGTTCGACTTCCCGGAAGCGTTGGGCCCCACGATGAACAGCCTCGGGCCGACATTGAAACGGAGGTCCCGGAAGTTCCTCCAGTCTCTTATGTGCACATGAGTGAACTGCATGCCGCCTCCATTCATTGCATGTGGCACGCCCTGGGCTCAGGCTACATCGGCCCTTTCGCGCCCTCAACCGCCGAAACCACCAGCCCCGCAGCCCCTCGTGCGGGTGCGGCCGCGTTTACGACGACTCCTTCTCGGGGCCCTCGTGGGCGAGAACGTGGTTGGAGCGGCCGAGGTCTCCGCCGGGCCCTCGTCGATGGCGACGGTGTCCTGGCGGCGGCCCTGAGGGCGCGGGGCATCGCGGTCCGCGCCCCCGCCGGCTCCTAGCGGATCGCCTCCATGACCCTCACGGCGTCGAGCACCGGCAGGTAGGGCAGCGGGTCGACCTCGGAGGCCAGGACGTACTCGGTGAGCTGGTCGCGCACCACCTCGCGGAGTTTGGAGGGGTCCCAGGGCTTGGCGATGTAGTAGTCGAGGCCCGCCTCGTTAACCGCCCGGATCGTGTCGTCCTGGTCGGCCTGCCCGGTCACCAGCACGGTCCTCGCCGACACGAAGCGGGAGTCGGCCATGAGGGCGACCAGGAAGTCGACGCCGGATTCCCCGGGCAGCCGGTGGTCGGAGAGCACGAGCGCCAACTCGTCCCCGTCCTCGTCGATCTCCTCCACGACGGCCCACGCGTCCTCGACGTTGTCGGCGGCCTCCAGGCGGATCGTGTCCCAGAACTGATCGAGATCGCGCTCGATAGCGGCTCGGACATCGGCCTCGTCCTCCAGGGACAGGATTGTCAGGGTCATGATTCCTCCTCGCGTTGCGGTTGGTTGTCTGGCAGTGGGGTGGCTGGCAGCCGGATCCGCATGGACGTGGCGCCCGGGCGGGAGTCGACGTCCAGCGTGCCTGAGTGGTCGGCGACGATCGAGCTCACGATCGACATGCCCATTCCCAGGCCGAAGCGCACGCGCCCGGCTTTGGTCGTGAAGTGCGGTTCGAAGATCTTGTCGACGACCTCGGGGGCGATACCGGGGCCGTTGTCGCTGACGGTGATGGCGACGCCGTCGCCGTCGGGGCGCACGCGGATGGTGATGCGCGCGGGGGCGTCGCCGCGGGCGGGCGCCGGGTCGGGACCGCTGTAGTGCCCGGTCTCGGCACTGATCCGGGCGGCTTGGACGTCCTCGTTCTCGTCCTCGATGGCCTCGGCGGCGTTGACGATGAGGTTGGTCCACACCTGCTGGAGTTTCGAGGGGTGGGCGCGGATCAGGGGGACGTCCTCGTAATCGCGCGCGACCTTGATGCCGTGCACCCTGTGGGAGGTGAGGCGCAGGACGTCGTCGATTCCCTCGCGCACGTCCACGGCTTTGAGGTCGGCGTCGTCGGGGCGGGCGTAGCCCTTGAGGGACTGGGTGAGCTCGATGACGCGCGTGGAGGCGGCCAGGACGGAGCGCAGGGAGGAGCCCAGGCGCGCCCCCGCCAGCGCGGCCTCGACCTGGGACCTGCCCCCGGCCAGCAGTTGGCGGGCGTCGTCGGCGTCGGCGACGCCCGCGCGCACGAGGCGCCTCGCCCCGTTGCGGTTCCCGGCGATGGGCGTCAGCTCCTTGATGAGCGCCCTTTCGGCGGCGGTTGAGCGCGGGGGCGCGGTGAGCGCCCTGGTCATCGCGTCGCGCTGGGCGCTGGTGGAGGAGGAGGCCGCCAGGGCCGTGTCCACGTCGGCGCGCAGGTGCTCGGCGGCGCGGACCAGGGCGGTGACGGGGTTGTTGAGCTCGTGCGCGATCCCGGCGCTGAGCTCGCCGAGCATGGCGAAGCGGGCGCGCTCGACCAGTTCCGCGCGGGTGCGGCGCAGGTCCTCCAGGGTGGCGGCGAGGGCCTGCTTCTGCTGCTCGAGGCCCTCGGCCAGCATCGCGTTCTCCAGGTGGAGGTCCTCGGCGCGCATGAGGCGGCGCGTGAGGGAGCGGATCGCCAGGGCCGTCAGGGTGGAGCCGATGGCCGGGTCCCGCGCCAGGACGATCTGCAGTTGCTCGGTGGTGAGGCGCACGAGCACGGTCTCGGTGGTGGTGACGCCCGTGAAGAAGGCGCTCTCCCCGCGCGCCAGGGACACGAGGCCGATGAGGGGGCCCGAGGAGGCCAGGTGGGCCAGGACCTCGCCCCGGGGCGAGTCCCGGTGCAGGCTGACCTTCCCGTCGAGGACCAGGTGGACGGCGCCGACGGGTTTGCCCTGGGTGACCAGCTGGGTGCCCTCGGGGACGACGAGGCGGGGGCGGGCGCCCAGGACCCTTTCGACGCCGGCCAGCAGTTCGAGGACGACGGAGTGCTCGCTCCTGCCCAGGCCCTCCAGGAGGGGCCCTTGCACGGCGAAGGACGGGGGGCGCCCGATGAGGTCGAGGACCTCCCCTGCGCCGCAGCCATCCGCCTGCAGGCGGCGCACCATCGTGGAGTAGGACTGGCCGACCAGCAGGGGGACGGTCCACGGGGACTTGAGGACGGAGGCGAGGCGGTCGGACTCGGTGGATCTGGCGAGGTCGCGGTGCTCGGCGCGGTCGGTGACGGCGATCCACTGGATGGGGGCCAGCGCGTCCAGGGCGGCCGCCGCGTCGATGAGGGCGTCGATGTCGGCGACCTCGGAGGTGGCCACGCCCAGGACCACGCGGTCGTCCGCGCCCAGTCCGGCCTGGTATCCGGGCAGGTCGCCGGGGGCGTCGACGCGGTCGAAGCACAGGTTGGGGAACGCCCACGCGAGGTCGCGGGTGAGGGGGACGGCGATGCGGTCGGAGTCGTCCCCGACGATGAGCACGTGGACGTGGGCGTCGAGGCGGTGCCCGCCGCTGCGCACGTCGGTGCGCTGGCGCACGCGGGCGTCGGAGGGGTCGGGGCCCAGCGTCCACCCGGTCGCCAGGCCCGGGGGTCCGCCGTCCTTCCGGGCCACTGTCCCCTCCGCCGCGCGTTCCATGTCACACCACCCCGAGGGCGCCCCAGGTCAGGGGGGCGACAAAGGCGAGCAGGACGATGCCCACCAGACCGACGACCACACCGACCACGACCATCTCGCGCGTGGGGGTGGTGCCCGTGGAGTAGGCGATGGCGTTGGGGGGCGTGGAGATGGGCAGGCACATGCCCAGGGAGCACCCCAGCGCCAGGACGATCGCGATCTCGGCGGCCGAGGTGGACACCGAGGCCGCCAGTCCCATCCCCATGGGGACCAGCAGGTTGGCCGAGGCCGAGTGCGAGATGACGTTCGACGTGGCCCATCCGACCAGGGCGAGCACCAGGATGAGCAGGGCCCCGGGGATCGAGGCCCATTGGATGGAGCCGAGCATCCACTTGTCGAGGCCGGTGGAGCTCACCCCGGCCCCCAGGGCGATGCCGCCGCCCACCAGCCACAGGACCGGCCAGTCGAGGGCGCGCAGGTCGTCCCCGCTCATGACTTTGGTGATGAGCAGGACGACGACCGGCAGGAAGCCGACGATGTTCGCCGAGACGCCGTGGAGGGCCTCGGTCATCCACGCGAGGATGGTGGCGCCCGCGACCACGTAGAAGATGACCGCGTTGCGCCCGGTCTGGAAGCGGGCGGTGGTGTCGATGTCGAACTCCGCGTCAGCGGGGATGTAGCGCCATGAGATGAACAGCCAGGACACGACGAGGACCACCAGCATGAGGGGGACCGCGGCGAGCATCCACTGCAGGAAGGTGACCTCGATCCCGGCGCTCTCCAGCGCTCCCAGGGCGATGGCGTTGGGGGGCGTGCCCACGGGTGTCCCCATGCCGCCGACGTTGGCGGCGACCGGGATGGACAGGGCGATCCCCGTGCGCGCCCTCCCCTTCGGCAGGGCGGTGATGACGGGCATCATGACGGCGAACATGGTGGCGGTGGTGGCGGTGTTGGACATGAACATGCTCATCAGGGCGGTGATGAGCATGACGCCCATAACCGTCAGGCGGGGCTTGCCGGTGAAGGGCTTGAGCAGCACGGCGGACAGCGCGCGGTCCACCTTGTACTTCGCGGCGCCGTCGGCCACCATGAACCCGCCCAGGAACAGGATGATGACGGGGTTGGCCAGCGCCCCGAAGAAGCGCGTGTAGGGCGGCGCCCCGTCGGCGACGGGCAGCAGGGCGTGGTCGGAGACCAGCAGGACCTCCAGGAAGATGACGAGCACCGCGGTGCCGGCCAGCGGCACCGCCTCGGTCACCCACAGCAGGATCGCAGCCAGGAAGATCCCGAACATCCGCGTGCCCGCGGCGTCCAGGCCGGGCAGCTGGACGAGCAGGCAGACTGTGATCGCGGTGATCGCGCCTATGATGCCGACCACTTTCGCGGGGCTGGGGGCGGTCCTCTTCTTCGGACCGCCGCGCCGCGTGGACATGTTCTGCGCGGAGCGCGGGTCGATGGCGATCCCGCCTTTGCGTCGTTGTGCCATTGTGGGAAGACCTCGTCGTCTTTGTGTTTCCTGCCCCACCAGTCTATGCCCTTTGCCACATTTCCGATAGCGGACCGGCCGGTGTGGACTATCTGCCACTGTCCGGCGCCCGGTTGCCGCTCCGGGGGGCACTCCTGGGACACTAGGGGCATGACTGACTCCGCGCGCGCGGCCCGCCTGGCCCCCGTCGAGGTGGCCTCCTGCGGGGCGCTGTCGGGACTGGCGGTGACTTTCGGAGTGGCCTCGGCGGCCACGCCGGTCTTCCACACGCTCTTCCAGGTGGCGACCGCCATCCCCCTTGCCATGATCGCCCTGCGGATGCGGCGGCGCGCGTGGGCGGGGGCGTTCGCCGCGACCCTGCTCATGTCGTTGGCGGTGGGGGGCGTGGCCGCGGTGGGCCGCGTCTTCCAGTCGTGCGTGGTGGGCGTCATCGTGGGGGGCCTCCACCGCCGTCGCGCGCGGGCGGCGCTCGTGTGGCTGGTCGCCGTGGGCCTCGGCGCCCTGTGGGGGGCGGGGACGGGAGTGGCGTTCTGGGTGCTGGAGGATCTGCGCCGCCTGGCCCTGGAGGCCCTCCAGAAGTCGTTGGACGGGTTCTTGCGCCTGCTGGCGCACGTGCCGGGCGCCCAGGGGCCCGCCTCGGCGCTGCGGGCGCTCAACCAGTGGTTCGTGGACTACTGGTGGCTGTGGCTCCCCTTCACCCGCCTGGTGGGCGTGGTCGCACTGTTGGTCGTGGCGAAGTGGTTGCTGGGCAGGGTGCTGGACCGCATCGACTTGGACCGCGGCTGGGATCCTCTGGCGCCCGCTCTGGAAGGCTGCCGGGACGAGGCGGGGGCCGCCCCGCTGCCCGTTTCCCTGGCCGACGCGGAGTTCACCTACCCGGGGGCCGGCTCGCCGTCGTTGACGGGGGTGACGCTGGTGCTGGAGGAGGCGTCGCTGACCGGGGTCGTCGGCCCCAACGGATCGGGCAAGTCGACGCTGGCGCTGCTGCTGGCGGGGGCGGAGCCCACGGGCGGCTCCCGGCACGGCGGCGGCCTGGGGCGGCGGGGCGGCATCGCCCTGGTGGGCCAGCGCAGCGAGTTGCAGATGCTGGGGGAGACGGTCGCCGAGGACGTGCTGTGGGGCATGGACGCCCACGAGCGCGAGCAGGTCGACCTCGCCGGGGTCCTCGGCCTCGTCGGACTGGGCGGGCTGGAGTCGGCCAGCCCCCACCACTTGTCGGGCGGGCAGTTGCAGCGCTTGTCGTTGGCGGGGGCGCTGGCCCGCTCGCCGCGCCTGCTGATCTCGGACGAGTCTACTGCGATGATCGACCGGGAGGGGCGCGCGCAGCTCATGGGGGTCCTCGCCTCCCTCCCCTCCCGGGGAATCGCAGTGGTCCATGTCACTCACGATGCCGGGGAGGTCGCCGGCGCCGAGCGCGTCATCCGGGTGGAGGGGGGCCGGATCGTCTACGACGGGCCGCCCAGTGGCTGCCCGACGACCAGCGCCAGGGGGGCGGAGGCGGTTCCGCAGGAGCGCCCCCCTGCCGCCCGGTCCGCCTCCGGGGCCACTGCGGAGGAGCCTTCAGAGACGGGTGCGGCGCCCAGCGGGGACGGCCCCGCTGCCCCGCTGGGAACGGGCGGGATCCCGCAGGAGGATCCTGGCGCCGCCCCGCCCGCGGTCCCCGCCGGGGCCGGCCCCTCCCCCGCGCCCGGGCGGGCGCACGCCCCCGCATCGCCGGCTGCCGGGGCCCCCGCCCTGTCCGCTGCTGCGGAGAGCCTGTGGGCGGACGGCGTGGCGCACTCCTACGACGTGGCGACCCCGTGGGAGAACACCGTCCTGCGGGACGTCTCCCTGATCGTCGAGGCGGGCGAGGGCGTGCTCATCACCGGCGACAACGGATCGGGCAAGACCACCCTGTCGCGCATCCTCACGGGGCTGATGGCCCCGACGTGGGGCAAGTGCACACTCGGCGGGCGCCCCATGACCTCGCGGGTCGGCGACGTCGCGCTGTCCATGCAGTTCGCGCGCCTCCAGCTGCAGCGCCCGACCGTGCGCCTCGACATCCTCTCGGCGGCCGGGATGGGGCCCGTGATCGGCACCAGGCAGGGCCGCCACAGCGCGGAGGCGGACCGCGTCGTCGACGAGGCGATGACCTCGGTCGGACTCGACCCCGCCCTGCAGTCGCGCTCCATCGACGAGCTCTCGGGCGGGCAGATGCGGCGCGTCGCCCTGGCGGGGCTGCTGGCGTCGCGCCCCAGGGTCCTCATCCTCGACGAGCCCATGGCGGGCCTGGACCAGGCCTCGCGCGACCTGCTCATCGCGGTGCTGGAGGAGCGCCGCCGCGCGGGGCTGTCGGTCCTGGTCATCTCCCACGACCTGGAGGGGATGGACTCCCTGTGCCAGGCGCACCACCACCTCAGCGAGGGGGTCCTGTCATGAGCGAACGGCGCAAGCCCCGCAGATCCGCCGGTTTCACGCTGCCGCGCGCGCTGCCGTGGCCGTCCTTCCTCTCCCGGGTGTGGCCGGGCACGCTGATCGTGTGCTGGACGGCACTGACGACTTTCGTGATCACGATCCCCACATGGGCGACGCTGGGCGCGGTCGCCGCCGTGCTCGTGGCGGCCACCGCCCTGCTGCGCGTGCCAGCGGGGGCGCTCCCCCGCCCGCCCGTGTGGTTGTGGAGCGGTTTCATCGGCGGATGCGCGGGGGCGTGGCTCGGCGAGGGGGTGGAGGTCTTCTTGCGCGCCTCGTCCGTCGCGCTCATCGTCGTGTGGGGTTCGTCGCTGCTCCTGTGGGCGGTGCCCACGGCGGCGATGGCGGGGGCGCTGCGCGTGTTCCTGGCGCCCTTGCGGCTCTTCGGGGCGCCGGTCGACGAGTGGGCGCTGATCATGGGCGAGGCGCTGCGGGGCATGCCGATGCTGCGCGACCAGGCCGGCGCGGTGATGGACACCGTGAGGCTGCGGCTCGGCGACGAGATGGCGAGCATGTCGATGCGGGGGTACGCGCGCCTCGCGATCGATGTGGTGACCGCCTCGTTGTCGGCGGCGTCACGGGGGGCGGCCGAGACCGGGCGCGCCATGTCGATGCGGGGCGGACTGCGCCCGCCCGTGGGCGAGCGCGTGTCACTGGGCTGGCGCGACCTGGTGGCCGCGCTCGTGTGCGCGGCTGCGGTGTCGGCGATCGTCGCGGCGAAGATCCTGCTCTGAGCGCACGGGGGCGCCAGTGCGCGGGGGCACTGCGGGCACCAGTGCGCGGGGGCGCCGGCGCCCGGTTTGACGCGGACGCGGAGCACCCCTTATGCTTTCAAAGCACGCGCGAGTGGCGGAATAGGCAGACGCGCACGGTTCAGGTCCGTGTTCCAGTGATGGAGTGGGGGTTCAACTCCCCCCTCGCGCACGATGAAACCGCAGGTCGTACGACCTGCGGTTTTCGTGTACCCGGAGGTGCGGGGCCAGCGCGGGCGCGAACACGCCGGGCCGCTCGGGAACCACTGGCACGGCTCCGCACTATGGCATCTCCCACAGCGCCATCGACGGCCCGGTTCCGTTCCCGCCCCAAATAATTGAAATTTCACCTAATATGGGCGGCGCGCGCTTTATTCCCCTCTCCCGCTGTGGACTTGCCCTCCGCGGAAGCGCTCGATCCCGCGCCCGAACCCCTTTAGTGTCCATGCCATGAAGTCATTCGGATTCCTCAGTTTCGGCCACTACGCCCCCGCCGGGCGCAGGGGCCCCTCGGGTCGCGACGCCCTCCACCAAGCCATCGAGTTGTCGGTCGCGGCCGACGAGCTCGGCGTCAACGGCGCCTACTTCCGCGTCCACCACTTCGCCAACCAGGCGGCCGCCCCCATGCCGCTGCTGGCCGCCGTGGCCGCCAGGACCCGGCGCATCGAGGTCGGCACCGGCGTCATCGACCTGCGCTAGCGCATGTAGCGGCTGCAACACCCGTTCACGTAAGCTTGGTTGCATGGTCGAACTGGTATCGCTGAGGAAGACGAACGAGGTTGCGGCGTACGTCCGCGCCTCGATGGACCGCAAGGGCGACCGATGGACCGTCGAGACCCAGCTGAGAAAGATCAGGGCGCTGGCCGAGGCCAAGGACTGGAAGGTCGTCGAGGTCTACGACGACAACGCGGTGTCCGCGACGAAGAAGCGCCGTGCTGGCACTCGGTGGGCCGAGATGCTGGAGGACGCCCGTGCGGGCAAGTTCTCGATGGTGGTCGCCGTGGACATGGACCGGCTCCTGCGTAGCACGAAGGACCTGAACACACTGATCGATCTCGGCCTGCGTGTCGTCACCGTTGACGGCGAGATCGACCTCTCGACGGCGGACGGGGAGTTCCGGGCGACGATGCTCGCCGCTCTCGCCCGGTTCGAGGCACGACGCAAGGCCGAGCGACAAATCAGGTCGAACGAGCGCCGACGCGCCGAGGGCATCCCCACGTCCGCCTGGAAGGCGTTCGGCTGGACGAGGGACGGCGAGTTGATCGAGGAGGAGGCCGCCGCCGTACGGCGGGCCTTCGATGCGTTCCTCGGCGAGCCGTCCCTGTCGATCCGGCGAATCCGCGAGGACCTGAACAGCGCCGGTCACTTCACCGCGCGTGGGTCGGAGTTCTCCGTCGATGCTGTGCGCTACCTGCTCGCGAACCCGCTTTACTGTGGCTACATCAAGCACTACGCGTCGGGCGAGCTGTACCCGGTTCAGGGCGAGGCGTTCCCGCCCATCGTCGGCGAGCAGACGTGGCGGGCCGCGGTGGCGAAGCTGGAGGACAACGTGCGGAGGTCGGCGAGGCAGGGGAACCAGCCGAAGTATCTCCTGTCCACGATCGGGCTGTGCGGGAAGTGCGGCGCGACGCTCGTCTCGGGGACGAACAGCCGCAAGCAGCCGACGTACCGCTGCGGCGAGCAGTTCCATCTCACCCGCCAGCGCGAGCCCGTCGATGCGATGGTCACCGAGGCGGTGCTCACGCGTCTGTCCTCGGTGGACGTGCACGACCTCGTGATGCCACAGGAGGACGATGGGCCGGATCGCGAGGAGCTG
>ERZ772993.32-NODE-32-length-79567-cov-55.154052_pt1 | contig 79567 bp, 71 predicted proteins | sample MGYA00580670_ERZ772993 | MGnify/ENA primary metagenome ERZ772993 (study PRJEB29015, sample SAMEA2737936) | human oral metagenome | biome: human oral; feature: human-associated habitat; material: dental | place: China | collected 2136 ... | reverse complement strand
CTCCACCCACTCCAGATCCCACGGCAGATCAACCATGACCCCACCCTAACAACCAGCACCACACACCGTCAGCCATGTCCGGATACGAACCCCGACAGGGGCGCCGCGCGGTCTGCAGCTCTCATCGGCGGATACGATGCCGCTATGAGCGGTGAGATCGAGATCGGGCGGTCCAAGCGTGCCCGACAGGCCTACTCCTTCGATGACATCGCGCTCGTCCCCGCCCGTCGCACCCGGGACGTGCATGACGTTCGTGTGGGTTGGCAGCTCGACGCTTACCACGTGGACCTGCCCGTCATGGCCTCACCCATGGACTCGGTGATGAGCCCCGCCACTGCTATCCTCATCGGTCGTCTGGGCGGTATCGGCGTGCTCGACCTCGAGGGTCTGTGGACGCGCTACGACGACCCCGCCGAGGCTCTGGAACGCATTCGGCGGGCCGTGCCCGAGGAGGCCACCCGTGTGCTGCAGGAGGTCTACCGGGTCCCTGTGCGCCCCGAACTCATCACAGCCCGTCTGACGCAGATCCGTGAGGCCGGCGTTGTCGTCGCCGGGAGGCTCAGCCCCGCCCAGACCCAGCGGCACTGGCGCACTGCCGTCGAGGCCGGTGCCGACCTTCTCGTCATCCGCGGCTCGGTGGTCTCCGCCGAGCACGTCTCCGGCGCCGCTGAGCCCCTCAATCTCAAACGATTCATCTACGAGCTCGACGTGCCCGTCGTCGTTGGCGGGGTCACCACCTACACCGCCGCCCTCCATCTCATGCGCACCGGTGCCGCTGCGGTCCTGGTGGGGCAGGGCGGCGGAGCGTCCTCCTCCGTGCGCCAGGTGCTGGGTCTTCACATGCCCATGGCCACTGCCGTAGCCGATGTCGCCGCCGCCCGTCGCGATTACCTCGACGAGTCCGGCGGACGCTACGTCCATGTCGTCGCAGACGGTTCAGTAGGCAATTCTGGCGACGTCGTCAAGGCCATCGCCTGCGGCGCGGATGCCGTCATGCTCGGTGCCGCCCTCGCGCGCGCGGCGGAGGCGCCCGGAGCAGGCTACCACTGGGGAGCCGAGGCGCGTCATGAGCGCTTGCCGCGCGGCTACCGCAGCTTCGTGGGCACCGTCGGGACTATGGCCGAGATCCTGTCCGGCCCTTCGGACCGGGCCGATGGCACTGTCAACATCGTGGGGGCGCTGCGTCGCACCCTGGCGACCACCGGGTACGCCGACGTCAAAGAGCTTCAGAGGGTCGAGGTCGTCCTGGCTCCGTACGATCCGAGCTGAACTCGCTGAGCTGAGGTCGATCGCGCGCCCGGAACAGTCACGACTGACTTTTTTCGATACAAAAATATCGTAGAGTTCCTCCCGGTCCCGCCGTGGGCGGTCTGCGACTACCGGTCCCAGCGGCGACGCGTCCGGCGCACCCGGCGCCGAACGGAATCGACGTTCACGGAGGAGCGTTGTGAACTCGACGAGCGACCCCCGCCCCACCGCCACCACCGAGGCTCTTCCTCACCACTTGCGCCGCGGCGGCACCTCAGCGGTTCTGGACCTGCTGCCGGACCGCTTCCCCGTCGTGCGCCACTGGGGTGAGGATCTCGGCGACCTCGGGGACGCCGCCCTGACGGACCTGCGTACCGCCCAGACGATGAGCACGGAAACCAACCGCACCTGGACTGCCTCCGACCTGCCGGTGCTGCCCCTGCCGCATCTGGGCTGGTCGGCCCGTCCCGCGCTCCTTCTTCACCGGCAGGACGGTTCCGTCTTCTCCGCCCACGTCGACTCCGTCTCCCACGAGGTGACGATGGATGAGGGACCGGGAGGCGCCGCCGATGTCGTCGTCTCGCGGGGGGGGGCGACGCCGTTCACGGCATCGACGTCGTCACCGAGATCCGTCTGGAGCCCACCGGCCTGGTGCGGGTGCGCGCGCGGGTCGCCGACGTCGCCGAGGAGGGGGCCTCCCCGTTGGAGGTTGACGAGGTCACCCTGCTGCTGCCCGTCCCCTCCGACGCCGTCGAGCTGCTCGATATGACCGGCCACCACGGCTTCGAGCGACGTCTTGTGCGCACCCCCTTCGCCCCGGGCCCCGACTACGTGAGTCCTGGGAGGGCCGCCCCGGACACGACGCCGCCACTTGGCTCGTCGCGGGTGCATCCGGCTTCGGCTGGCGTCGCGGTCGCGTCCACGGCGTGCACCTGGCCTGGTCCGGCAATACCCGCATCCTGGCGACCCGCCCGCCTCAGGGATACCGGCTCCTAGGAGCCGGAGAGCTCCTCCACCCCGGCGAGATCGTCCTGGCCTCGGGCGACTCCTACACCACCCCATGGGTCGTCGGTTCCTGGGGCGAGGGCCTCGACGCCCTGGCCTCCCGCTCCCACGCGCACCTGCGCGCTCTGCCCTCCCACCCCGCCCGCCCCCGCCCGGTCCTGCTCAACTCCTGGGAGGCCGTCTACTTCGACCACGACCCGGGCACCCTCATGTCACTCGCGGACGAGGCCGCGACCATCGGCATCGAGCGCTTCGTGCTCGACGACGGCTGGTTCGGCTCTCGGCGCGACTCGACGTCGGGCCTGGGCGACTGGCAGGTCTCGCCGCAGGCCTGGCCCGCGGGCCACATGGCGGTCGGCACCGGAGGGGGTGCGCGCCATGGGGCGCCCGCCGTCCACGACCAGACCCTGGCCCTTTACCGGCTGCTGGACGCCCTTCACGAACGCTTCCCCGATTTGGACGTCGAATCCTGCGCCGGAGGGGGCGGCCGCATCGACATGGGGATTATGGAGCGGACCCAGCGGGTGTGGGCGTCGGACTGCAACGACGCCCACGACCGTGCCGATATCAACCGCGCCACCATGCTGCTGCTGCCGCCCGAGCTCGTCGGCACCCACGTGGGCTCCGGCCGCGACCACACGAGCCTGCGCAATCTCGACCTGCCCTTCCGTGCCGGCCAGGCGCTGTGGGGACACATGGGTGTCGAATGGGATCTACGCTCGGCCTCCCAGGAGGACAAGCGCGCTCTCGCGGCCCTCATCGCTGTGCACAAGAATCTGCGCCCCCTGCTGCACGCCGGCGAGCTCGTGCACGCCGATACGGACGAGGACGAGGCCGTGCGCATTGAGGGCGTCGTCTCCCCGGACCGCACCGACGCGCTCTACCAGCTCACCGGCCTGGCTCAGACCACCACCTGGCCCGGGGCGCCGCGCCCTCTGCCCGGCCTGGACTCCGCGCGCATCTACCACGTGCGGCTCGCGACCCCCGCCTACGAAGGTTTGAACTATCCGGCCGCCTGGACCCGCCCCGGGGGCGTGCGGCTGCCCGGCTCCTACCTGACGACCACTGGGATCGCTCTGCCCGTCATCCACCCCGACCACATGCTTCTCGTGCGCGTCACCGCGCTGGAGGCGTCCTGACCCGTCTCACCGACTGACTCGGCCGCCCGCTCACGGGTGCGGGCGCCGTGTCCGCACCCGGCCTCCCTCAACGAAGAATGGAGAACCATCCGATGCCCCTACCCACTCGGGCGGCCCTCCGCCGGCGACCGAAGGACGACCGGGTACTCGGCCTGGCGTTCATCCTCCCGGCGGGCATCGGGCTCGTTGCCTTCTACATCTGGCCTCTCGTCCGGGGCGTCTGGTTGTCATTCACCGAGTACAACCTGCTCACTCCAGCGACCTTCACCGGTGTCGACAACTACAAGCGCATGCTGAACGACTCGGTCTTCTGGAATGCCGTCAAGGTGACCTTGGAGTACGTGATCATCAACATCGGCGTTCAGACGGCCGTCGCTCTGCTCATCGCCGTTCTCATGCAGCGCCTGACCCGGTCGACTTTCATGCGGGCCATCGTGCTGACGCCCTACCTCGTGTCCAACGTCGTGGTCGCCATGCTATGGCTGTGGATCCTCGACAACATCCTGGGCATAGATCATCCGGGCGCTGACGGGGGAGAGCGTCAATTTCTTCAGCTCAGCCCTGGCCATCCCCACGATTGCGCTGATCAACGTGTGGAGGCACATGGGTTACACCGCCCTTCTCATCTTCGCCGGCCTCCAGGCGATCCCGAGCACTGTTTACGAGGCGGGCAAGGTCGACGGCGCCAGCCAGTGGACCATGTTCTGGAGGATCACGATGCCGCTGCTGCGTCCGATCCTGACGCTCGTCCTCATCATGACGATAATCGGCTCCTTCCAGGTCTTCGACACCGTCTCGGTGACCACCCAGGGCGGTCCCGTCAACGCGACCCGCGTCCTGCAGTACTACATCTACGACATGGCCTTCAGTCGTTTCCAGTTCGGCTACGCCTCGGCCATGGCCGTCGGACTGCTCAAGGACGTCCGACTCCAAGGCCCGCAGGAGGCCGAGCGTCGGCCGAGTCCTCGCCTGGATCATGATGATCGCGATCCTCATCACCACGGTTCTACCGCTCTACGGGGTCCTTCGCACCGCGCTGTCCTCGAATGCCGGGATCTCCTCCGACCCCGCCTCGGTCCTGCCCGTCGACGTCAACGTGCGCGGCTTCGAGCGCGTCTTCGGCATGCAAACCACGCAGGAGGCTCTCGACGACGGCGGCTCCGGTGCCGCCATCAACTTCTGGCTCTACCTGCGCAACTCCGTCGTCGTGGCCACCCTCGTCACCGTGGGTCAGGTCTTCTTCTCCGCCATGGCCGCCTACTCCTTCGCACGGCTGCGTTGGAAAGGACGCGATCTCATCTTCGGAGTCTTCCTCGGTGTTCTCATGGTGCCCCAGATCTTCACGTTGCTGCCGAACTTCGTCTTGGTCAAGCAGCTCCACCTCGTCGACTCACTTCTGGGCGTCGCCCTGCCGACCATGTTCATGACGCCCTTCGCGGTGTTCTTCCTCAAGCAGTTCTTCATGAACATCCCACGAGAGCTCGAGGAGGCGGCGCTGCTCGACGGCGCCTCGAAGGTCCGTGTCTTCCTTCAGCTCATCCTGCCCATGGCGAAGGCGCCCATTACGACGCTGGGCATCATTACGTACATCACCGCTTGGAACGACTACTTCTGGCCCCTGCTCGTGTCATACACGGACTCCTCGCGAGTGCTCACCGTGGCCGTCTCCGTTTTCAAATCCCAGGCGCCCACCACCGACTGGTCCGGTCTCATGAGCGCCACCCTCGTGGCCGCCTTGCCGATGCTGCTTCTGTTCGCGGTCTTCGCCAAGCGCATCGTCAACTCCATCGGTTTCACAGGAATCAAATGAGGATCAAGACATGCTCAACGACGTCATGCTCACTCGCCGCGGCGCCCTCACCTCGTTGAGCTCTTCAGCGGCGACCCTCGCCCTGAGCGCCTGCAGCTCTTCCAACGATGATGAGGACTCGTCTATCCCGACCTCCGTCGAATACTGGATGTGGGACTAAGGAGAAGACCGGCATCACCGTCAACATCACCCAGGCCGGTTGGAACGACTACTGGACCAAGCTGACCGCCGGCTTCATCGCCGGCACCGGTCCCGACGCCTTCGCCGATCACATTCAGAAGTTCGCCCAGCTCGTCGACCTCGACGTCCTCCTGCCCCTGGAGGAACAGGCCGCTTGGGCCGATGTCGATGTCTCCGCCTTCCAGGAGGGCCTGCTCGAGTTGTGGAAGGGTGAGGACGGGCATCAGTACGGCTGCCCCAAGGATTGGGACACCGAGGCGATCTTCTACAACAAGGACATGGCGCCCTCCGCCGGCCTGTCACAGGAGGATATGGCCGGCCTGGAATGGAATCCGGACGACGGCGGCACCTTCGAGAAGGCGTTGGCTCGCTTGACCGTCGACGTCAACGGCGTGCGCAGCGACGAGCCCGGGTTCAACCCGGAGCGCATCGCGATTTACGGAATCGGCATTCAGAACTCCGGAGACGCCGACGAGCAGACCCAGTGGAGCCCATTCACCGCCTCAACCGGTGACTGGTACTACACGGACAAGGAGACATGGGGGACGCACTACCGCTACGACGACCCTGGTTTTCAGAGCACTATGGACTGGTACTTCGGGCTCGTCGACAAAGGATTCATGAATCCTAACGGAGCTTTCTTGGACGCCACGAGCACGGATATCCAGATGGGTTCCGGGAAAGTCGCGATGGCCGTTCACGGAGCGTGGATGTTCACCACCTTCGCCAAACTCGATGTCAACGTCGGCATCGTTCCCACGCCCGTGGGGCCCAACGGGACCAGCCAGTCGCTGTACAACGGGCTGGGGACTCGGTTGTCAAGCAGTCGAAAAACATCGAGGGAGCCGCCAAGTGGGTAGCATTCCTGGGCACTCGGGAGGCGCAGGACATCGTCGCCTCCTACGGGATCGTCTTCCCAGCGATCACCGCTTCGACCGGTAAGGCCATCACGGTTTTCGAGGAGACCGGGCTGCCCACCGCCCCCTTCACGGATCACGTGAAGAACGGCACGACCTTCTTCTTCCCGCTGACCTACTTCGGGGCCGACGTCAAGGCGATCATGAAGCCGGGGATGGAGGACATATGGGCCAACCGGGTCCCCGCCTCGACACTGACGGAGTACAACAGGCAGGTCAATCTCCTGTTCGACACCTCGACGCACGGCTGAGGACGAGGACACCCGCCGGTTCGCTGCTGCGTCTCGTAGTCCGTCCGTCGTGCGCCCCACTCGTCGGTGCGCAACGGACGGATCGTTGTGATATGCCATTCGTGCGTCATCGTGCATCCGTACAGCGCCACTGGCCGCCGAAGTCGGGTAGTGTGAAGCCGTCATCAGCCGCCGGCCGGTCTCGCATCGGCGCACAGGCGCGGGTGCTCCGCCGTCGCCGCCGGCTCCCTCCCCGTTAGGAGCAACTCCATGGCCCAGGTCACCGCCACTATCGCCTCCAAGGTCGGCCTCCACGCCCGTCCCGCCGCCACCTTCGTCAAGGCCGTCGCCGAGAAGGGCGTCCCCGTCACCATCGCCAAGGAGGGCGGCGCCCCCGTCGACGCCTCCTCTATCCTCGGGGTCATGACGCTCGGGGCCGGCTTCGGCGACGTCGTCACTCTGGCCTCCGACGCCGACGGTGCCGACGGCGCGCTCGGCGAACTCAAGGCTCTGCTCGAGACCGACCTCGACGCCTGAGCCGTCGGTCCGCCTCGGCCTTTGACGGCTCGTAGGCGTCGGGGGGTGCGCCTGCGGCGCGTACCCCCCGACGCCTACGAGCCGTCGCCGTCGGTGCCGTTAGCGTGCCGACCGGCCGTCGACCGGTTCCCGTCGGTCGCGCTGACGACCCTTTTTGACCTCCGACTCCGGCATGCCGGTGATGTTCTCATCCCCGGACTCACCGGCCGGGGACGCCGTCCACCACAGGATCATGAGAGCGGCGATCACGGTCAGGCCCAGGCCGGACCACAGGTTGGCATTGACGCCGCCGGTCTTCGCCATCTCGTCGGGGCCGTTGAGGAATGCCGAGCAGATGATCAGGAACAGGCCGATGATGGTCAGGACGGCGCCGATGACGATGCGGATGTCCGCCAGCGAGCGGGTGCGTGCTTTCATTGGGTGGCTCCGATCGGTGCTGGATCAGTGGAGGGCGAGGTTGAGCAGGACGACGAGGCTTCCCGACAGGATCGCCAGAGGCACGGGGCGGCGGAACCAGGCCAGTTCGCCTGCCCTCGGATCGTGCCGCTGCGATGCGGGCGTCGAGGAGTAGACGAATCCCTTGAGCTGGGCCTCCGGCCGGGGCGTCGTGGCCAGGGAGACGACCAGGGTCACCACGATGTCGACGGTGAAGGCGATGCCCGCGGCGAGGAAGGCCGCGCCCTGCCCGGGGAAGTCGACGATGTGCTGCCAATTGAGAATGTTGACGACTAGCGCCGAGAGCGTTCCGGCTGTCAGACCCGCCCAGCCGCCGTGGTTCGTCGCCCGCTTCCAGAACATGCCGAGGATGAAGGTGGCGAACAGCGGGGCGTTGAACATGGAGAACAGCTGCTGGAGGTAGTCCATCAGGTTGGAGTAGCTCGAAGCGATGAGTGCCGTGAAGATTGCGACGAGTGTGGCCACCCCGGTGGCGATGTGCCCCATGCGCAGGTAGCGGGCGTCGTCAGCGTCCTTGTTGATGTAGCGCTGGTAGAGATCGACGGTGAAGACCGTGTTGAACGCCGAGATGTTGGCCGCCATTCCCGCCATGAAGGAGGCCAGCAGGCCGGTGATGGCCAGTCCCAGTAGGCCGTTGGGAAGGACATCGCGCATGAGGAGGAGGACGGCGTCATTGTACTTGATGTCCCCGGTCGGGGCCTCGGCACCGGCCAGGGTGGCGAGCTTGAGTCCGTGGATCTCGCTGACGAGCACCGCGGCGACCATGCCGGGGATGATGACGAGGAAGGGCACGAACATCTTGGCGAAGGTGCCGACGATAGGGGCCGAGCGCGCCGAGGAGATCGAATCGGCGGCCATGGCGCGCTGGACCTCGACGAAATTCGTCGTCCAGTAGCCGAAGGACAGCACGAAGCCCAGCCCGAAGACGATGCCGATCACGGACAGCGTCGAGGAGCTGAAACCGGACAGCAGAACGCCGGGCCAGGAGTGGAGTTGGGCGGAGGGGTCGGCGTAGGCGCTCGTGCCGTGCGCGATGGCGTCGGCCGTGATCGACTCCTTCAGACCGTTCCATCCGCCGACTCGGTGCAGCCCGATGAGGGTGAGTGGGAGCAGGGCGGCGACGATGACGAAGAACTGGAGGACCTCGTTGTAGATGGCCGCGGACAGCCCGCCGAGGGTGATGTAGGAGAAGACGATGATGGCGGCGACGATGAGCGCTACCCACAGCGGCCAGCCCAGCAGGCGCTGGACGATGGAGCCCAGCAGATAGAGGTTGACGCCGGCGATGAGCAGCTGCGCCAGGGCGAAGGACAGCGCATTGATCAGGTGCGCAACGGTCCCGTAGCGTCTGAACATGAACTCCGGCACCGAACGGACCTTCGAGCCGTAGTAGAAGGGCATCATGACCAGGCCGAGGAAGATCATGGCCGGGATGGCGCCGATCCAGAAGTAGTGGAAGGTTGGCAGGCCGTACTGGGCGCCGTTGGCGGACATGCCCATGATCTCGACAGCGCCGAGATTGGCCGACACGAAGGCGATGCCGGTGACCCAGGCGGGCAGTGAACGCCCCGAGGTGAGGAACTCGTCGGAGGAGGCCGCCTTGCGCTTGGCCATGAATCCCACGCCGATGACGAAGGCGAAGTACACGGCGATGGGGAGGTAGTCGTACCAGCGGGCGTCAATGAGCGTCGAGCCGGCAGCGCCGGGGAGCGAGGCGGGGAGCGGGGTCATGAGACTCCTCTGATCGGGTGGTAGCGGGCGGCCGTCGCCCAGCGTCATCCACCATACCTAACAAGGTGACACGTATTACGGGATCGGTGTAATGATCTCGGCCGCTGTGCGGGGTGCCGCCGGTAAGGGGCCGCAGTCGCGTCGCCTCGTCGTAGCTCGCCATAAGCGAGGCCGGCGGGCATGATGCTGCCTTGTGGACACCGCGCTGCTCTTCAAGGCCCTGGGCGCCTTCTTCGCCATCATGAACCCGTTCGTCAACCTGCCCCTGTTCCTGAGCCTGACCAGTGGGGAGGACGCCGCCCAGCAACGCCGGACGGCCTGGCGCACCGTGGCGCTCAGCGCCGCCATGTGCGCGGTGGTCGCAGTGGCCGGCAGCGCGCTGCTGAAGCTGTTCGGGGTGAGTGTTGACGATTTCCGAGTCGCCGGTGGGCTCGTCCTGCTCACCATCGCGCTGGGCATGCTCAGCGGGCACGGGGCGAGCGCTCACGAGGGAACCTCGGCGGAGAAGGATCATGCGGCCGAGCGGGCCGCGGCCGCCGACGTCTCCTTCTACCCCATGACCTTCCCGATCATTGTGGGCCCCGGCACGATCACGACGATCATTGTCATGATCTCACAGGGCCAGGGCGCCTCCGACAAGCTGATGGTGGCGCTCGCGCTGATCGTCGTCCTGGCGCTGCTGGGCGCCGTGCTCTACTTCTCCAGTGCCATCGGCCATCACATGTCCCTGACTCTGCGCGTCATTATGACACGCCTGATGGGTATGATCCTGGCGGCGATCTCCATCGGAATGCTGGCCACCGGTCTGAAGGACCTCCTGCCCGGTCTGGCGGGTTGACGCCGGGGCTCGGGCCGGATGCCGCGGGTCCGGGTAGGGTGCGCACATGACGATCATCGCTGCGGCGGACGGTTCCGCCCTCGGCAACCCCGGTCCCGCCGGATGGGCCTGGTATGTGGACGACGAGTGCTGGGCCGCCGGCGGGTGGGTGGAGTCGACGAATAACCGCGGTGAGCTCACTGCGGTCCTGGAGCTTCTGCGCGCCACCGCCCGCACCGGGGAGGATCTTCTCGTCCAGGCCGACTCCCAATACGTCATCAACTCGGTGACGAAGTGGATGAAGGGCTGGAAACGGCGCGGATGGCGCAAGGCCGACGGCAGGCCCGTCCTCAACGACGACCTCATGAAGGAGATCGATCGTGAGTTGGCCGGACGGGACGTCCGTTTCGAGTGGGTGCGCGGGCACATCGGCCACCCCATGAACGAGGCGGCCGACGACCGGGCCCGGGCGGCGGCCATCGCCTTCCAGCACGGCAGCGCGGTGCCCGACGGACCGGGGTGGACGCGTTGAGCCGTCCTCAGGCCTCGGGGATCGTGAGTTCCATGTACCTGGCGTTGTCGGCTGTCGGATCCGGCCCATTGCGCACGCCGCGGTCCAGGGCGTCGATCGCCGCGAGTTGATCCGCGGAGAGCTCAAAGTCGAAGATATCGAAGTTCTGCGCGATGCGTTCAGGATTAGTCGATTTGGGGATGGCTGAGCGTCCCTGCTGAAGATGCCAGCGCAGCATGACCTGGGCCGCCGACTTGCCCGTGCCGGCGGCGATCCGCTGCAGGGTCTGGTCGTCCATGACCGAGTGACGGCCCTCGCCCCAGCCGGGGTAGAAGGTGATGCCGCCGATGGGACTCCAGGCCTGGGTCAGGATGCCGTGGGCGCGGTGGTAGGCCTGCAGTTCCGGCTGGGAGAAGTAGGGGTGCAGCTCGACCTGGTTGACGGCCGGAACCGTGTCGGTCCACTCGGCGAGACGGTCGAGGAGCTCTTCGGTGAAGTTAGACACACCGATAGCGCGGACCCGGCCGGCCTCGTACAGTTCCGCGAGAGCCTGATAGGCCGCGACGGTGCGGGAGAAGTAGGCGGGCATCGGCTGGTGGAGGATGAGTAGGTCGATGGTGTCGGTATCGAGTTTGGCGATGGCCTTGTCGAAGGCGTGGAGCGTCTCGTCGTGACCGTAGTCGGAGGCCCAGATTTTCGTCTCGAGGAAGACGTCCTCACGGGGTACGCCGGAGCGGCGGATGCCCTGGCCGACCTCGCGCTCGTTGCCGTAAGCGGCGGCGGTATCGATGTGCCGGTAGCCGATGCATAGCGCGGTCTCGACCGCGTCGGCGGTCTCCTGCGCGGAGGACTGGAAGACGCCCAGACCGACGGCGGGCAATTCGACGCCGTTGTTCAGGGTCAGCAGTGGTGCACTCATGGGGTGCAGAGTATGCGGTCCGGGCCCGAGCAGACAGGGTCTGCTAGAGCCACCCGCGAGGAGCGTCCGGGCGTGTCGTCGCCGGCCTGGGGCTTCGGCCGAGAGCGCGATGGGCGCGTCGTCGTCCTCGCCGGCTTCCGACTTCCCGCGGATCGGCGGTTCAGATGAGTGTGAGCGCCTGACGGGCGATGGCCAGCTCCTCGTTGGTCGGGAAGACGGTGACCACGACGGAGGAGTCGGGCGTCGAGATCGTCACCGGCTCGCTGGCGCGCACGGCGTTGGCCTCGGTGTCGATGCGTACTCCCAGGTAGTCCAGCCGCTTGCACAACTCGGCCCTCACCCGTGCGTCGTTCTCACCGATGCCGGCGGTGAAGGTGATGGCATCCACGCCGCCCATGACGGCGGTGTAGGCGCCGATGTACTTCAGCAGACGGTGGACGTAGATGTCGATGGCATCGCGAGCGTTCTGGTCACCGGCATCGACGAGCCTCCATACCTCGCGCATGTCCTGCTGGCCGGTCAGGCCCTTCATCCCGGACTCCCAGTTGAACAGGTGGTCGATCTCGTCGATGGACATGCCGGCTACGCGCACCAGGTGGAACACGGCAGCGGGGTCGATGTCACCGGTGCGTCCGCCCATGACCAGCCCTTCCAGCGGGGTCAGTCCCATGGAGGTTTCCACGGCTCGGCCGGCGACGACGGCCGACACGGACGCGCCGTTACCCAGATGCAGGACGATCTGCTTGAGGTCGTCGCGCTCCAGGCGCTCGGCGATCTCGCCGGAAACGAACTGGTGGCTGGTCCCATGAGCGCCGTAGCGGCGGATGGAGTAGGTGTCGGCCACCTTGCGGTTCAGGCCGTAACGAGCGGCCTCCTCGGGGAGCCTCTGGAAGAAGGCGGTGTCGAAGACGGCCACGTGGGGAACGTCGGCGAGTAGTTGGCGTCCCACCTCGATGCCCTTGAGGTGGGCGGGGTTGTGGAGGGGACCGAGCGGGACGAGCTCCTCGATCTTGGCCACGACGTCGTCGTCGATGAGCGCCGGACCCGAGAAGTAGTGGCCGCCCTGGACGACGCGGTGCCCTACTGCCACGACGTGGGCCTGCGCCAAGCTGGGACCCTGCTCGTCGAACAGGCGCAGAACCTCGGACAGGCCGAAGCCGTGGTCCGGGACGGGCTCGGTGATGTCCGTCCTCTCCCCGGCGCGCTTGTGAGTGATGGAGCCGGTGGCGTCTCCGATGCGCTCGACGATGCCCGAGGCGAGCGACTCCCCTGAATCGGGGTCGACCAGCTGATATTTGATAGAGGAGGAGCCGGAGTTGATGACGAGGACGGTCCGGGTGGTCACGGTGGGCCTTTCTGACTTTCTGGCGGGGCCCGTCGAACGGGCGCGGTGGGTTCGAGGATGGGGCGGGCGCGGCCCCGGAGTGAGGCCGCACCCGCGCCTCGCGGCGTCAGTTCTGCGCCTGGACGGCGGTGATGGCGACGGTGTTGATGATGTCTTCGACCAGCGCGCCGCGCGAGAGGTCGTTGACCGGTTTGTTCAGACCCTGGAGGACCGGACCGATGGCGATCGCGCCCGAGGAGCGCTGCACGGCCTTATAGCCGATATTGCCGGCGGACAGGTCGGGGAAGATGAAGACGTTGGCGCGACCGGCGACCACCGAATCGGGCGCCTTCTTGGCGGCGACGATCGGGTCGATGGCGGCGTCGTACTGGATGGGGCCCTCGACGGCCAGGTCGGGAGCCTTCCCGCGCACGATCTCGGTCGCCTCGCGCACCTTGTCCACGTCCGCGCCCTTGCCCGAGGTGCCGGTGGAGAAGGACAGCATGGCCACGCGCGGGTCCACGCCGAACTGCCGGGCGGTTTGGGCGCTGGAGATGGCGATGTCGGCGAGTTCCGCGGCCGTAGGCTCGGGGTTGACGGCGCAGTCGCCGTAGACCAGGACCCGGTCCGCCAGCAGCATGAGGAAGACCGAGGAGACGATGGCCGTGCCCGGCTTGGTTTTAATGATCTGGAAGGAGGGCACGATCGTGTGGGCCGTCGTGTGGGCTGCGCCCGAGACCATACCGGCGGCGTCGCCCATGTGGACCATCATGGTCCCGAAGTAGGACACGTCCTGGACCTTCTCGCGGGCCTGTTCCAGGGTGACGCCCTTCTTGGCTCGCAGGCGCGCGAATTCGGCGGCGTACTTCTCGAGCAGTTCGGGGTCGCGGGTGGAGACGACGCGGGCCGCGGAGATGTCCAGGCCCAGCTCACCGGCCCGGGTCCGTACGGCCGTCTCATCGCCGAGGAGGACCAGATCCGCGATGCCGCGGCGCGCGATGGCGTCGGCGGCGCGCAGGACGCGGTCGTCGTCGGGCTCGGGGAGGACGATGGTCTTGCGGTCGGACCTCGACCGCTCGATGAGCTCGGCCTGGAACATGATCGGGGTGACGACCTCGCTCGGTTCGACCTCGATCGCGGCCAGGAGCGCTTCGACGTCGGCCTCCTGTTCGAAGGCGGTGACGGCGACGTCGACCTTACGGTCCGAGCCGCGGGCCAGCTCGCCGATGAGCGAGCCCGCCGTGGAGGCGGCGGCGAAGGTATCGAGCGGGGAGGTGATGACCGGCAGGGGCATCCGCAGTCCCTCGATCACCCGCAGGGCGTGCGGGGCGAGGGCGAACCCGCCGTTGAGCACGAGGCCGGACATGCTGGGGAAGGAGGAGGAGGCCTGCGCGGCCGCGAGTGAGATCAATGCGGCGGAGCGGTCGGCCGGCACGATGACGAGCTGCCCCTCGACGAGGCGTTCCAGGACGTGGGAGACATCCATGGCGGCGACGAGGACGGATTCGGCCTCCCGGTCCAGAAGGGCCTCGTCGCCGCAGATGAGGGTGCCGTCCAGGGCTCGGAGGACCTCGCGCACGCTCGGCGCGCTCAGGAGGGGGATGTCGGGCACGGTCGTCGTCGTGACCCCCTCGATGTCGGCGATCGCGGCGGCGATGGCCTCGCGGGTGTCGGTCGGGCATTTGTTGGCGACGGCGGCGACGGTCCGGGCGTGGCCGTTGGCGATCTCTGCCACCGAGACCTTGATGCTGGTGCGCACGTCCTCGGGGGAGCCCTTCCCGGCGACCACCAGGAGGACCGGGACGCCGATGTTCGCGGCGACGCGCGCGTTGAGGGCGAGTTCGGGGCTGCCGGCGACATCGGTGTAGTCCGAGCCGTCGATGATGATGACGTCGTGGTCGCGGGCCAGCGCGCGATAGGAGGAGACGATGCGTGAGAGCGCCTCCTCGGGGCCCGCGTGATATTCGTCCCAGGTCACGCCGATGCAATCCGCGGCCGACGCGCTTGAGCCGGAGCGTGCCAGGAGCAGGGAGAGGAAGGGATCGTCGCGCGAGTCGGCGAAGGGACGGAAGACGCCGACCTTCGCGACGACCTTGGTCAAGGAGGAGACCAGGCCCAGGGCCACGGTCGACTTGCCGGTTCCGGCACTGGGGGAGGCGATGTAGATGCTGCGCGCCACGATGTGGGTCCTTTTCGCGTTCCGACGACGGACGGGTCGCACCGGACTCCTCCGACACGCCCTGGTCCGATTGTGCCTCTACACGGCGGCGCGTGCGACCAGGGACCGGAGCTGTTCGGCCTCGCGGCTGTGGGAACCCGCACATGGAGGCGGCGTCGCCCCGCATGGGGCGGCGCCGCGGCGTGCTCGGCGCGGTCCGCGTGGGACTGCCCTGGTTCAGGGCATGGGAACGCAGATGTAGTCCTGCGTGTAGGCCTCGACCGCGGTCTGGGGGACCGAGTGGACGATCCGCGTGCCGGTCGTCGACTGGTCGAGGACGATCCGGTAGTCGTCGGTGCCGCATACGTGGTTGCCCATGATGACGTTGTCGGCACCGGACTTCACCAGAACGATCGTCGGAATGGCCGAGGCCGGGCGGCGCAGACCTGCGTCGACCCTGTAGGAGAACAGATTCGAGGATACGAGGTTGTCAGTTCCGCTGCACTGGAGCATGCCGAAAAGGTCATCGTGTCCGTTGTCATTCGAGCTCTCGGTGTCGACGCGGGTGAAGAGGTTCCCGGTGATGAGGTTCTCGTCGCAGGCCCCCTCCATCCATACCATGCCCGGCCAGGAGCTCACGAACTTGTTGGACGCGATGGAGCAGCGGGAGCACTCGGAGAGGTGGACAGAACCATGCCACACGAGGGTGTTCCCCTCAACGAGCAGACCCTCGGCGTGCTCGGCGCGGACGCAGGCCCCCGCCCATGCGGAGATGAGACTGTTATTGGTCACCCGGACGACCTGGGACGCCCCGGTGAGCTCGAGACAGCTCCCGCACTCGGCCGCGAAATTCCCCGTCACCCAGGCCGCGTCCGCTCCCCGCAGGACCATCGCCGTCGACAGGTAGACGAAGCCCATTCCCTCGATCCTCACGGAGTCGCTGTCCGACGCGACATTGATCCCTATCTTCCCGCTCCCGGGCAGATAGGGCTTGCTCGCCTCGACTCCGTCGATGATGAAGTCGCGGAACTCAACGGAATTGATTCTCCCCGCCTGGCTCGGGCTCGCGTCCCGCTTGACGAGGAAGGCCTCCAGGGCGCCGTCGGTGTTGAGGACTCGGATGTGGCTCGCGCCGGGGAGCGTATCCACCCATCCTGTCGTGTCGGACTCGTCACGGATCGCCAGGGACTGGAACCCGTGACCCGAGCCCTTGATCTGGACGTAGCTGATATCGATGACGACCCTGGTCAGCAGGTCGTAGTGGCCCGGTGGAATGTAGATGACGGCACCGGGACGAGTCGTCTGACTCGTCTGCTCCGCGTGCACCTGCGCGAGGATCTCGTTGATGACCCGGCCGATGTCGGTCGTTGCGGGCACCGACGCGGGGAAGGTGGTCACGTCGTAGACGGTGGTGGTCATATCGATGTCTCCTGATTCTCGGACCTCATAGAAGTCCGATGAGGATCGGTGGCGTCGGATCCGACATCGCATTCAGATCCGACACCGCGTCCAGCCCGTTTCCGGTGGCGGACGCAGCTCGGGCGGGGGCGGTCGCCTCCGAGGGCGCAGGGACGGCCATGAGGGCCGACGCGGCTGCGATTGCTCGCATGAGGCGCCGGCGAGGGATTCGCGCGCCGCCCCGTGAGGCTGGGGAATTCATTCGTACTCGCCCCCCTCATAGGCCGAAGCGGTGAGGCGCCCGCCCTCGACTCCGACGCCGTCGACTGGAGGGATCGGCGACCCGAGGACGTCCCCCGCGCTGAACACCTCCAGCGCAGGACCGTCGAGAAGGACCTCGACCGCCCCTCCCCGAAAGGGCATCGAGCGGGGCGCGCCGCTGCCGAGCCTCAGCGTCAGAACTTTCCCATGGCGGTTGAGGCGGGCCCCCTCGCCCAGGTGCAGGACGCTGCCGTTCGAGGGGCGCCATGACAGCAGCACCGGTCGTCTGGCGGCGTCCGAGGGGTCGCCGGGGCCGAATCGCCTTCGAATCTGCGGGTGGAGGATGGTGCCGAGACGGCCGTCGTCGGTCGCGACGAGCCTGTGCGGCACGCTGAGGCAGCCGGCCCACCCCTGCTCGGCGTCCATGACCTCCCGCATCCAGAACATGAGGGAGGGCCTGCCCTCGGCGTCGCGGAAGACGGAAGGGGCGTAGTACGAGTTGCCGTGGCTCAATCGGCCCCAGGACGTTGCCGAGAACCTCCCCCCGTCATAGCGGCCCAGGCCGTATGCGGCGTAGTGCAGGACGTCGTCGTCCCAGACGGAGCTGATCATCGCCCAGATGCCGTCGACATCGACGAACTGGGGACACTCCCACAGCCGCCCCGTCCAGACGGGCTCGGTCTGCGTGGTCGCGCGTTCGGCTGCGACGCCGTCGTAGGTCCACTCGTGCAGGTTCCGGGAGGTGTAGGTCAGCGCCATCGCATGTCCGTCGCGAGAACCTGCGCCGATGAAGAACCTCCATCCGTCCTTCTCGCGCATGACGAATGGATCGCGGTACGCGATGAGATCCAGGTCCTCAGGGGCCTGGGCGACGATCTCCTCCTTGACCCATTGGTCCCACCGGTCGTCGACCGGGACGGCCCGTCGGACCCGCCCCATGCCGTAGTCGGCGCTGCGCACCGAGGTGTACAGGATGACGGGCCCGTCGTCCGCCTGGGCGAGGCTGCCCGTCCAGATGCCGTCGTCCCCGTCCCCCGGCTCGATGGCGACGGGACGGTGCTCCCAGTGCACGAGGTCGGGGCTGACCGCGTGGCCCCACCGACAGGCCGGGTCGTGGACGAGGGAGTCCGGCACGTACTGGTGGAACAGATGATGGACGCCGTCGCGGACGGTGATCGCATGGGGGTCGTTGATCCAGCCCGACGGCGCGGTGAGATGGATGAGGGGGCGCATCATCGCCTCCCGGCGTCGTAGCGACGGCGCAGATTCCGCGCCTGCTTCGCATTGCCCCGCTCCCAGGCGTCGACGAGGACGCGGCGCTCATCGCGCAGGGCGTCCCTGCGCCGGACGAACTCCTCCATCCGGCGTGCAGCCGCCTCGCGGGCCTGCTTCTGCTCGGCCGTCAGCTCGGGCGCAGTCGCCTCGACGACCTGCTCGACGGGCCGCAGTGGCAGGCGCCGGTCGACGTCGGGAATGGTGAGGACGGGGGAGGGAAGCGTCTGGTACCAGTACGCGGTCGACGACCAGTCATCGGACAGGTGGTTGCCGTGCCCGTGCTCGAAGGTGACCCGGATGCCCTTCGAGAAGCGGATGGGATCGACCATGTGGAATCGATAGGAGTGGTGGAATCCCGGGACGTCCTCCTCGTGGACGATGGTCCCGTTGAATAGGTAGGCGTTATGCTGCATGCCCCACGCGTGGCCGAGGTAGTCCTCCATCCCGGTGCCGTGAAGGCTCGGGGGCCAGGTGTCGTCGTCGATGAAGATCATGTCATCGCCCTCGCCCCACCAGGAGCCCTGGAAGTGGCGGACGGCCAGGGTCAGGCCGACGTAGTGCCCTCGCCCCCGGGTCTGCAGGGCGACGTAGTTGTTCTTGCCGTCGAGATTGGGGATGGTCGTCTCGATGCTGTTCGCCTGCAGGTTCGGCCCCCACCCGGCGTTGGGCATTGCGCGGCGCCAGTGGGCGTGGAAGTACAGGGTGTCGTCGTCGAGCGGCTCGGGCAGGAGCTCGTAGTCGATGTAGAAGTACTGGAGGTAGGGGACGTCGTTCTGGTTCTCGACGACAATGCGCGCCCGCCTGCCGAAGGGCATTCGGAAGTAGGAGTTGAAGGCGGCGCTGCCGCCGAATGTGTGCAGCTCGGGTTCCTTGGCGGACACGGATAGAGGAAGGGAGTCGAAGGAACCGGACAGGGAGTTCATGAGGCCGAAGAAGTCCCCGAGCGGGGCGATGACACTCGGCGTGTCCTGATCGTCCCAGTAGATCGTGAGCACGATTTTGCGGTAGTAGTCGGGGTCAACGACCTCCCAGTTGACGCCGAGCGCGTTGTGGATCTCGAGCATCGGGACGCCGACGGCCGCCGGCGGGATCTGACTCGGGCCCGGCTGAAGACGACAGCATTGAGTCATCCAGATGTGAGTGATGGCGCCCGGGCCCTCGATATCGGCGAGGGTGCGTTTCTCCCCGGGCATGATCAGCCAGTTGTCCTGATTGCGTCCGGTCTGGTCGAAGCTCGAGCACCGACCGCTGCGGGCGTCGCGGGCGCGGGTGAGGTCGTCGAGCAGACCCGCTCGCGCCGTCGTCTGAGACATGAGGGTTCCTTTCATTCCAGGCCACGATGCCTGTCCCTGCGCATCAATGCGTATCGAAACGTTTGCGCGTCGTGTAGGGTGATGGTACGCATCTCATCGAAGCGGTGCAAGCCTGTGCTCGTCCGCCCCGGCGGCGGCCCTGGTGCGCGGGACGGCCGCCCCTCCTCAACGACGAAGAAGGTCCTCATGGTCACGATGGTTCAGGTTGCGCGGATGGCAGGCGTCTCGCTGTCGACGGTCTCTCACGTCGTCAACGGGACGCGGCATGTCGGGGCCGGCACTAAGCGACGCGTGCTCGACGCCATCGATGCGACCGGCTACCGGCAGGACACGCTCGCCCGGGCCCTCAGGCGGTCGCGGACCGACAGCGTCGGCCTCGTCGTCTCGGACGCCGGTGAGCCGGCCTTCACCGAGATGGTGCACGGCGTCGAGCATGCTGTGGCGGAGCACGGGATCACGCTTCTGCTCGCCAACTCCGCCGAGGACGCGGAGCGTGAGCTGCGGGCCGTGAGATCGCTGGTCGAGCGGAGGGTCGACGGCCTCATCCTCGCCAGGTGCGGCTCGTCGTCGGATGACCTGGACGCCTATCTCGCCGCCGGATCGCCCCGCCTGGTCCTGCTCGATCGTTTGCGTGCCGACGCCGACGTCGACCAGGTGGGGGTGGACAACCGCGAGGTGATGGCGCTGCTCGTCGGGCGCCTCAAGGAAGACGGTCATGAACGGATCGTGCTCGTGGCCGGGGACACGAGGGTGCCGACACTTCTCGAGCGCAGACAGGGCTTCGTCGACGCGCTGTCCGCCGGTGAGCTCAAGCGGTGCGCCGTTCTGGAGGGCCGGGACGCCAGGGGGCTGGCGCAGCGTCTGCGGGCGCTTCTCGCCGCCGAGGGCGCCCCGACCTGTATCGTCGCGGGCTCGACGCCGCTGGCGGTCACGTCTTTGTCGGTCATGAAGGAGATGGGGGTGCGGACTCCCGAGGACCTCGCCTTCGCGACCTTCGACGGCTTTGCGCACAACGATCTGTTCTCGCCGTCCATCACGACCGTTGTTCAGCCGGCCTTCGAGATGGGGAGAACCGCGGTGGACCTGCTGCTGCCCCGGATCGAGGAGGCGGGCGAGGAGTGCCCGGCGGCGCGGACGATCCGCCTCCACCAGAGCATCGATTGGAGGGAGTCGACGCAGGACTGGCGCGCCTGAGGTCGGCTGCTTGACAGGGCATGCGGGGACGTCTACCGTGTGGGCATCGACGCGCAAACGTTTCGATACATTATGGTCGCGTCACACATCAAAGGAGATGTTCCGTGTCCTCCCTCATCGGCTCCACGCCCCTTCCCCGCCGCTCCTTCGTCCTCGGTTCATTCGCCGCGGCGGCGTCGGCCGCCATGGTGTCGGCCTGCGGCTCAGGCGGGTCGGGATCATCAGGAGCGCAGACCCTCGCCCTATCGACTCAGAACCCCGATGTCGAGTCCGCCGACCCGGCGACATGGGCAATTCTCCAAGGTTTCGCTGCGGCCCATCCCGAGGTCAGTATCGACGTGTCCGGACAGGCCGTGGCGGAGCACCTCCAGAGCCTGTCGATCGCCGCGCAGTCGGACACCCTGCCGGACATCTTCTGGATCTATCAGCACACCGCTGAGCAGATGTCCTCCTCCGGAATTCTTCTCGACCTCGGGCCGATCGTCGACGAGCTGGGCATCACCGATCGGATCGCATCGTCCACGATCGAGAGTTTCACGAACGACGCCGGCCGGCTCTACGGCGTCCCCTATCAGTCCCTCCTCACCGGCCTGTGGTGCACACGGCGCTCTTCGAAGAGCACGGCGTCGCCATTCCGACGACCTTCGACGAGCTCCTGGACGTCACTCGCACCTTCGCCGCCGCCGGTGTGACCACCATCTCCGACGGGGCGAATCAGTCCTCGTTCTCGGTGTGGTCCTTCCTCACATGGCTATCCCGCTTCGGCTTCGACGAGCGCATCGCGGGCATCCTCGATGGCTCCGACACGTACACCAATGACGATTTCCGGCGTTGCTATCAGCACATCGACGAGCTTCGAGATGCCGGCGCCTTCGCTTCCAACGTGTCCACGCAGACCTATCAGCAGGCCGTCGACTCGTTCGTCAATGGCAGGGCCGCCATGCTGGACGCGGGCGTGTGGGCCGCCGGCGCCATCCAGGCATCGGACATCGCCGGAACGATCGACTTCTGGAAGGGCCCCGAGTTCTCCGACGGCGTCGGTGATCAGAACATCATCATGAACGTCCCCTCCGCCCCCTTCTCGGTCGATCACAAGGTCGGCAAGGATGAGGGGAAGCTCACGGCGCTCAAGGCCTTCCTCGGCTACTACTACAGCGATGAGGCCCAGCAGCTCATGGCGGACAACGGACAGCCCCCGGTCACGTCCTACACCCCCACCATCTCGGATGAGCAGACGGCGCTCAAGGCGGCCTTGGCGGCGGCGACCGCGGACGGGGTCACCAGCCCGCCGGCCCAGCCCGACCTTCTCGTATCGACCTCGGTGGCCAACAGCATGTACGACTCGATCTACGGCGTCATCCAGGGGCAGATGACCCCCTCCGACGCCCTGGACCTCGTCCAGTCCAGCATCGAGTCCGAGTGACACTCGGCGGCGGGCCGACTCGCGCTCGGTCCGCCGCCTCTCACGGAAGAGATGGCACCTCACCATGTCCTGGATCAGCTCTCGCTGGAAGATCACGATCATGCTGCTGCCGGCGCTCGTGTTCTTCACTGCCTTCATCGCCTACCCCGTGCTGTACGCGCTGCGTATCAGCCTGAGTGACTTCGCCGGATTCGGCGAGGCCCGGTTCGTCGGCGTCGAGAATTATTCACGTCTTGCCGACGACCCGTTCTTCTGGACCGCCTTGCGCAATACGATCGTCATTCTCGTCGTCGCAGTGGTCGTGGTCATCCCCCTGTCCTTCGGCTTGGCCCTCCTGCTCGATAGGAGGCTCCCCGCCGTCGGTGCTCTCCGGGCGCTCGTCTTCGCTCCGGCGATCATCGCACCCATTCTCGTCGGCCTTATCTGGGTTTTCATCCTGGATCCGAGCATCGGGCTGGTGAACCGTCTCCTGTCCCTTCTGGGGCTGCCCTCGGTCGAGTGGATCGGAGGAGACAAGCTGTCGCCGTACTCCATTGCTATGGTGTTCATCTGGTCGACGGTCGGCTTTACGATGACGATTTTCTACGCTGGCCTCCAGCAGCTGCCCCACGAGGTCATCGAGGCCAGTCAGATCGATGGTGCGAGCTTCTGGCAGCGGCAGCGGCACGTCGTTATTCCGATGATGCGAGAGACCTTCGGGATCGTCCTCGTTCTCGTCATCACCAACGTTTTCAAGATCTTCGAACTCGTGTACCAGCTGACCGGCGGCGGTCCGGTGCACCGTTCCGAGACATTGGTCAGCTACATGTACTTCGTTACTTTCACGAACCAGAAGTACGGTCCGGGAATGGCGATCGCCGTCATCATCTTCGTCCTCGGCGCGGCGATCTCGATCGTCAACCTTGTTCTCAATCGCAGCAGGAGTAACGCATGAGCATCGCGAACACCGCATCTCCTCGTCGCCGTCGGGGACGTCGCACCGCCGTCGTCGCGGGTGGTGCCGCCTACCTCGTCACCTTCCTCATCATTCTGCCTATTCTATGGATCATCCTGCTGTCGTTCCAGCCGAGAGACCGGATTCTGTCCTCCCCGTTCTCCCTCGATGCGCTGACGACGGACAATTACCGCCGTGCTCTTGAAATGCTGCCCCTGGCGCGCATGTACGCCAATACCATCTTCGTAGCGGTGGTGTCCGTGACGGTCGGTGCGGTGATCTCTTTCATGTCGGCGTTCGCGCTCACCCGCATGGTGTTCCGCCGCCGCCGATTCCAGTCGGCGCTGAGACTCTACCTCCTGGCGGGCCTCGCGGTCCCCGTCTACATCCTTCTGTTCCCGATCTACCGAATTGTTCTCGCCATGGGGCTGTTCGGCACCTGGGCCTCCCTCATCCTCCCGTACGTCGCCGTGACGATCCCATTCAACACCCTGCTCTTCACCGGGTTTCTCAAAGAGTTCCCCGACGAGCTGGAGGAGGCCGCGATCATGGACGGCACCGGTCTGACACGGTTGTGCTGGTCGGTCGTTCTCCCGGTCATGAGGCCCGTCATCGCGACGATCTTCATTTTCAATATCGTTTACGTGTTCAACGAGTTCCCATTCGTGTCAATCCTCATCAACGACTCCGACATGGCGACCCTGTCCCTGGCCGTTTCGAAATTCCAGGGCCAGTACGTGGCCGACTACGGCGGTATGATGGCCGCCGCGACCCTCGTCCTGCTGCCCCAGCTGATCATCTATGCCGTTTTCCAGAAGCAGGTCATCGCCGGCCTCACGGCCGGCGCCGTCAAGGGATGATCTTCTTCGGCCGAGATGCGCCGCTCGTCCTCCTCGTCGCCTCCCGTCCGGCGTGTTCCGGTCCCGAAGGCCGGCCGGGACCGGGTACGGTCTCACAGCCGGCGGGCGGCCTCGAGCAGATTCTTCGCGGAGATCTCCAGCCCCTCCACGTTGCCGTACTCGGCGTCCTCGTGCTCGATATTGACATTCATGTCCGGGTCTACCTCGGCGATAACGCGCAGGAACTGCGCCCAGTAGTCGGTGTCGTGACCCAGTCCGAAGGCGACGAAGCGCCAGGCCGGATCCTGGGGCCACGAATTGCACCAGTAGCCGTAGGCCACGGGGGTCTTGTCCTCGGCCTCGGCGGGGACGTGGCCGAAGTCAGTGTCCAGGACCCCGCGGTAGGCCGCGCCGGGGAGAATTCTGGTGTCCTTGGCATGGACATGGCCCACCAGGGCGCCCAGTCGCCTGGCGGCGACGATGGGCTCCATCTGCTGCCAGAACAGGTGGGAGGGGTCCATGTTGACGCGCAGGTTCGTCGCTCCGGTCTCCTCGATGAGGCGCTCGAAGGCCGGGACGTTGAAGATCAGGTTGCGCGGGTGCAGTTCGAGGCAGACTCGAACGTCATTGTCTCGGGCCAGAGCGTCGATCTCCTTGAAGAAGGGGACCACGACGGACCACTGGTAGTCGAGGATCTCCATGTCAATGCCGTTCCACGGGTTGACAACCCAGGTGGGATACGTCGCCGTCGGATCGGTGCCCGGGGTCCCGGACATGGTGACGATCTCCTTGACATCGAGCAGGCCCGCCAGGCGGATGGCGGTCCGGATGTCCTCGGCGTGCTTGAGGCCCTCGTTGGGCAGGGGGGAGGTGGGGTTGCCCGAGGTGTTGAGGCCGGAGAGGACCATGCCCCGCGTCTCGAAGATTCCCAGGTAGTCCTCGCGGGCGGTCGCCGAGGTGAGCAGGGAGTCGACGGGGCAGTGGGGAGAGGGGATGAAGCCGCCGACATTGACCTCCGCGCCGGTCAGGCCGGCGGCCGTGAGGACATCGAGGGCCTTGGGCAGGGAGCGATCCTGGAGGCAGGCGGTGTAGGCGCCGTAGGTGAGTGCCATGAGTGGATTCCTTCGTTTTCTGATGTGAGCGGTGATCGTTCTACGACGGCGGTCGGTCGGGGCCCGCGCGCGGGTCGAGCGCGGGCCGGATTCACTCGCCGAGTCCGCAGACGTCGATGGCGGTTCCGTTCGCAGCGGCGGAGCGGGCCACGGCGTCCGCGATGAGCATCTCGCGGTATCCGTCGGCGAAGGTGGCGCACGGCGGCAGGGCGTCTTCGCTGTTCGCACCCGCGATCTGCTGGAGGAAGGCGTGGGCCTGGTAGGTGAACTGCTCGATCTGGGTCAGGCCGACTCCGTCGAAGGCCATGGAGGAGCCGCGGGCGAAGTAGGGGAAGGAGGGGTTGACCAGGACGCGGCGGGCTCCGCCCAGGCCGGCGGGGGAGTTGGCGTCGTCGATCTTGATCTCGCCGCATCGGGCCAGGTCCCACGAGGCCCGCCCCCTGGTGCCCAGGACATCGATCATGAGCGAGTTCGGCAATCCCCAGGCCACGCGCGAGCAGGAGAAGGTGCCCACGGCGCCGGAGGCGAAACGCGCCGTGAAGGTGGCGATGTCGTCATTCTCGACCTTTTCGTAGGAGATGGTCGCCCGATCGGTCCCTGCGTCGAGGGTGGTGCCGCGGGTGACGTGCTCGGTGGCGACCGGGCGCTCGGCGATGGAGGTCATCATGGCGGCGCCCGATACGCTGACGATGGGACCGCAGATGGTCTCGGCGGTGTCGATGAGATGGCTGCCGACGTCGCTCAGGGCTCCTGAGCCCATAGGGCCCTTGTAGCGCCAGGCCATGGGAGTGGACGGGTCGACGCCGTAGTCGCACCAGTAGCGGCCGTCGACGTGGTTGATCTCTCCGAGGTGTCCTCCGGCGACGAGGTCGGCGAGCTCGGCGACGGCAGGGTTGCGGCGGTAGGTGAAGCCGACGGCGGTGACGACGTCGGCCTCCTTCTCGGCCGCGGCCATGGCGCGAGCGGACTCCAGGGTGTCGGCGAGCGGCTTCTCGCATAGGACGTGCTTGCCCGCGCGGATCATGGTCTCGGCGATCTCGCGGTGCAGGGCGTTGCCGACGACGATCGAGACGATATCGACCTCGGGATCCTCGGCGACCTTGCGCCAGTCGTCGACGGCCTGCTCATAGCCGTAGCGCTGCGCGGCGTCCTCGGCTAAGGGCGGGTGGGCGTCGGCGATGGTGCGCAGGCGGACCCTGGGAAGACCGAGATCGAAGACCGTGCCCGCCTGTCGCCAGGCGTTGGCGTGGGTGGTGCCGGCCATACCGGCACCGATGACGGCGACGGAAAGAACATCGGGGGTGCTCATCATTGTCCTCTTCGACAGTGCGGCGGCTGTGTTGTTAACGCACGTGAATGACGATGCGCCCCCAGTGTGTGTCATGGACTTTGACCTGTCAATGCTGTCGTGAGCGTTCCGGGGCGAGGCGGCCGGACGGCGGGGTCGGCGGCGCGGCCCCGCCGTCCGCACCGGCCTCATCGAGGTCGGCTGCATCGTGGGGCAGGCCTTTCAGGCCGAGCTGGTCGACGGGCTGTGCGCCGCCGTGGACACCCTCGAGCCTCGGCTCGACGTGCGCGGCTCGTCGGCGGGCGGAGATCGACGATGACTCTCGCCCGCCGTCGCCGGCCCGTCAGGCGACGGCGACAGGCCTGCCGGTGCGGGCGGACTCGGTGGCCGCCTCGGCCAGGGCCAGAGCCTTGACGGCGTCGTCGACGCCCGTCGGAGTCGGGGCGCCGGTCTCGACGGCCTCGATGAAGGCCGACAGTTCCAGCCGGTAGGCGTCGGCGTAGCGCTCGAGGAAGAAATCGAGGTAGGGCTCCTGGGCGTCGGTGACCTCGGCGTTGGACAGGCGCACCGTCGTGGAGCGGATGTTCTCGGCCAGCAGTGCGCCGTCGCGCCCTGATGCCTCCAGACGCTGATCGTAGCCGGAGGAGCAGTGGCGGTTATTGATGATCGTGGCCACCGCGCCGCAGGCCGCCTTGAGCGTGACGACGGCGGCGTCGAAGTCCCCGGCCTCCTCGATCGCCGGATCCAGGTTCTGGCCGGCGGCGTAGACCTCGGTGATCTCGCCCAGGAAGAAGCGAGCGGTGTCGAAGTCGTGGATCGTCATGTCGCGGAAGATTCCGCCGGAGACCTTGATGTAGTCCACCGGCGGGGCCGCGGGGTCCCGGCTGATGATGGTCAGCTGCTCGAGCTCGCCCACCCGACCGTTCTCGACCGCGGCGCGCATGGCCGCGAAGGACGGGTCGAAGCGCCGGTTGAAGCCGGACATGACCGGGGACTTCACCGCGTCGAGTTCAGCGCGGGCCGCCTCGACGTCCTTCATGTCCAGGGCGATCGGCTTCTCGCACAAGACGGCTTTGCCGGCTTCGGCGGCGGCCAGCAGGTGGGGGATGTGCAGCGCAGTGGGGGAGCCGATGATGACGGCGTCGATCCCGGGATCGGCGAAGACGTCCTCGGCTCGCTCGCACGCCCGGGTTCCGTATTGATCGGCGAGGGTCCGGGCGGCGTCGCCGACGGGGTCGCATACGAGGGCCAGGGCGGCATCGGGGTGGGCGATGATGGTCTTGGCGTGGACGTGGCCGATACGGCCAGCGCCGATGACGGCGATATTCAGCATGTCAGAACTTCCTTGTGGCGAGGGGTGCTGGATCGGTGGGGGCGGTTGACTGGCGGCGCCTCGTGCCCGGACGGGCGGTGACGCGTATCAGCACCCGACCCGAAGAGAAGAATTCCGATGTCCCGGCCGAGGACTCGCCTCGACCGGGACATCAGGAGGGTCGGGGGCGTGGTCTTACGGCTGGGGCATGATCACGTCGCGGACGAGGGCATCGAGATCGGCGTCGGCCGCCAGGAAGCCGCGCAGGGTGCGCCGCGTGGCGCCGAAGGAGTCGAATTCCGCCGGTGTCATGCCGTCGGGCTCGTAAGCGCGCACGAACTCGGGGATGGAGCGCAGCGTCTCCATGATCTCGGAGGCCACGGGAACGTCGATTCGGGGCTCGACCGTATAGCCGGAGTCGTTGATGAGTTTCTGCCACGCGAAGGGCGGTGAGACGACGAGGTCTCCGCCGACCAGTTCGGACCAGTGCATGACGTTGCGGAAGGCGGCCGACAGGACGCGTGCGCGCAGGCCGCGGTTCTGGAACTCCCGGTAGGCGCGCTTGAGGGCGGCCACACCCGCCCACTCCAGGTGGCCGGGGTCGAGGAAGAGGTTGTCGCGTCTGGCGACGATCTTGATCCAGTCGTCCAGGCGACCGCCCATAAGGGTGACCACCGGACCCATGGTGGAGACGTCCTCGCCCGCGGCCTCGCGGCGCTTGAGGCCGCGTTCGATGGCCTCGCCGGCGGTGATGGCCTGAGGGACGGAGAAGGAGACCGTCACGTTGACCGATACGCCCCGGTAGGTGGCCTCCTCGATCGCCTCGATTCCCGTGGAGGTGGCGGGAATCTTGACGATGATGTTCTTCGCCAGCTTCGAGAACTCCTCGGCCTGGTCGGCCAGCGCCCCGGAGTCGCGGGCCAGGCGCGGATCTGTCTGGATGGACAGCCTCCCGTTGCGCCCGTGCTGCTCGTCGAAGATCGGCTCCAGGAGTCCCGCGGCCCTGATGCTCAGCTCGCGGACCACCTGCCAGCCGATCTCGGACTCGGTGGCCGCGGGCATCTCCTCGGCCAGCTCGGCGATTCTGGGCAGCCAGATGTCCTTGCGCTGGTTGATGCAGGTGTAGGCGATCGCCGGATTGCAGGTGGCGCCGACGCCGCCGAAGGAAATGGACTGGCGGAGCTCGTCGGGGTCCGCGGAGTCGTTCCACAGGGCGGTCGGCGTGGTGCGTGAGGCCGTGAGGAGAGGGCCTGGTGTGTATTCGATGCTCATCAGCGTGCTCCATGGGGATGTGCGGCCGCGGGAGGCGTCCTCGCCGAGTGCGGCCCGTTGGACCCATTCAAGTGATGAGCGACGCGAATGTCAATATTTTGTCCATACAAATTCTGCTGGCCGTTCGGCGAGCAGCCGACCTACGCGTTGAAGAGCGTCGTCTCGAAGGAGTACCGGGAAGCGCGGTAGACGTGGGTGCCGTACTCGACGACGGCGCCCGAGGCGTCGTAGGCCGTGCGGGTGACCGTCAGCAGGGCGGCGCGGCGCTTCTCGCCCAGAACCTGGGCCTCCGCCGCCGTCGCATTGCGCGCGCCGATGGTCTGGGCGGCCGTCACCGGTACGACGCCGCGTACGCGCAGCAGGTCGTAGAGGCCCTCGTGCTCGAGATCGTTGTGCGTCGGGGCGATCGACGCGGGCAGGAGGTTCTCCATGAGGGCGATCGGCTCACCGTCGGCGTGGCGCACGCGTTTGATTTTCGTCACGTTCGTGCCGGGATCGACCTCGAGACGCGCCGCCTCCTCTTCATCCGCCGGGTGGGTGGAGTGCTCCAGGATCATCGTCGACACGACGTGGCCGCTCTTGGTCAGATCGGCCAGGAGACTGGACAGCTCCATCGGCCTGCGCACGTGTGGGGAGGTCACGACGGTCCCGGCCCCGCGACGGCGCGAGATGAGCCCGCGATCGACCAGACGCTGGAGCGCCTGTCTGGCGGTCGGACGCGACACCTCCAGGCGCCGGGCCATGGAGACCTCGTCCTCGATCCGAGTGCCGGGCGCCAGAGTGCCGTCGAGGATGAGGGTGGCCAGCGCCTCGGCGATCTGGCTGTAGAGCGGGACGTCGCTCGTGCGGTCGACGGTGATCTTGGGGTGGAACGGTGTAGTGGACATGGAGTTTCTCTGGTGGCGACAAGGCGGCCTCATGATACATTGCACGGTCCAATCGGCCCGAGGCGATGCGCATGACCGCAGCGGGGAGCGTGAGCTGATGATTTGTTCGGACAAATCTCTTGACGGGATTGGGCTGGTGGTGCACGCTGTTGGCAGCGGCTCGGCCCGAGCTCGCGGCACACCCGCCCCGATGACGTGGAAGGGACCATCATCGTGACCTCATCCTTCCTGACTCCACCGCTCGACGTCCTGACCATCGGGCGCTGCGGCATCGACATCTACCCGCTCCAGACGGGGGTGGGGCTGGAGGACGTGGAGTCCTTCGGCAAGTTCCTCGGCGGCAGCCCGACGAACGTGGCCGTCGCGACGGCCAGGTATCGCCACCGCTCCGCCGTCGTCACCGGGGTGGGCGACGATCCCTTCGGCCGCTTTGTGCGGGCCGAGATGCGCCGCCTCGGCGTCCACGACGATTACGTCGTCACCAAGCCGGCCTTCAACACACCGGTCACCTTCTGCGAGATCTTCCCGCCCGACGACTTCCCCCTCTACTTCTACCGCGAGCCCTCGGCGCCCGATCTCGAGCTGACCGAGCAGGACATCCCCTCCGAGGCCGTGCGCGAGGCGCGCATCTTCTGGATCTCGGCCACGGGTCTGAGCAAGGAGCCCTCGCGCAGCGCCCATGCCGCGGCCCTGGACGCGCGCGAGCGCAGGCGGCACACCATTATCGATCTGGACTACCGCGCCATGTTCTGGCCCGACGAGGCCGCCGCCCACGAGGCCGTGGCCCGCGTTCTGCCCAAGACGACGGTCGCGATCGGCAACCGGGAGGAGTGCCGGATCGCGGTGGGGGAGAGCGAGCCCGAGCGCGCCGCGGACGCCCTGCTGGAGACGGGCGTCGAGCTCGCCATTGTCAAGCAGGGTCTGCGCGGAACCCTGGCCAAAACCCGCGACGAGCGCGTCGCAATGCCCGTGACCCCGGTGACGACCAAGAACGGCCTCGGTGCCGGGGACGCCTTCGGCGGCGCCGTCTGCCACGGCCTGCTGTCGGGGTGGTCGCTGGCCAAGACGATCTTCGCGGCCTCCACCGCCGGAGCGATCGTCTCCTCGCGCCTGGAATGCTCCACCGCGATGCCCGCCGAGCCCGAGCTCCTCGCTCTCATGCGCGCCCACCGCGACGACGTCGCCTCGGATCTGGAAGATCTGTGACATGGGCGCCACGCCTCTGACGGACGCCATTATCGAGACCCGCGTCCATCATCCCGAGCGCATCGCCCGGGCGCTCGCCGACCGGCCCCGCGGAATTGCGCCGGCCGGCGATGGGAAGCTCATGATCATCGCCTGCGATCATCCGGCTCGCGGCGCACTGGCCGCCGGCGGCGATCCGTTGGCGATGGCGTCGCGCGAGGAAGTGCTGGCGCGGTGCGTCACCGCCCTGGAGCGGCCGGGAGTCAACGGCTTCCTGGGCACTGCCGACCTCATCGAGGATCTGGCGCTGCTGGGGGCCCTGAACGGCAAACTCGTCTACGGCTCCATGAACCGCGGCGGCCTGGCGGGCGCGGCCTTCGAAATGGACGACCGCTTCACCGGCTACGACGCCCGCGGGGTCGTGGATGCCGGCCTCGACGGGGGGAAGATGCTCCTGCGCGTCGACTACGAGGACCCCAGAACGGTCGGCACTATCGCCTCCTGCGCCCACGCGATCGACGACCTCGCCGGGCGCCGAGTCATGGCCATGGTCGAGCCCTTCATCTCGAGGAGGGTCGGTGGGCGGATCGTCAACGACCTGTCCGCTGACGCCATCATCACCTCTATGGCCATTGCCTCCGGGCTGGGGCGCACGAGCGCCTACACCTGGCTTAAGCTGCCCGCCGTCGATGACGTCGAACGCGTCATGGCGGCCTCGACACTGCCGACGCTCATCCTCGGCGGAGCCGTCGCCGAGGATCCCGAGGCCGCCCGAGCCTCCTGGGCCAGGGCACTGGCCCTGCCCACCGTCAGGGGACTGGTCATCGGCCGTTCCCTTCTCTTCCCGCCCGACGACGACGTCGCCGGGGCCGTCGACAACACAGTAGGACTGCTCTCATGACACTTGACATCCACGTTCCCGCCGGTACTACCGGCCACGACCGCCTGAGCGTCGATATCTCCGCCGCCGACGCGGGCTGGGATTCCTCCGGTCTGCGCGTCGCGGTGCTCGCGGCGGGGGAGTCCGTGCGCCTGGAGACCGGTGGGACCGAGCTCCTCGTCCTGCCCCTGGCGGGCGGGTGCCGCATCGAGGCCGGTGACCGGTCCTACGACCTCGCAGGACGCGACAGCGTCTTCACCCAGATCACCGACTACCTGTACGTGCCTCGGAACACGGTATGCACCGTGACCTCCGAGGGCGGCGGCCGTTTCGCCCTTCCCTCCGCCGTCGCCGAACGGGACCTGCCGGTGCGCCGCTTCGGCCGCGAGCGGGTCGGAGTAACCATCCGCGGCGCCGGGGACTGCTCCCGACAGGTCAACAACTACGCTCTCAACAACGGTGTGGAGACCTCCCACCTGCTTGTCACCGAGGTGCTGACCCCGGGGGGCAACTGGTCGTCCTACCCGGCTCATAAGCACGAGGAGTTCAGTGAGGTCGAGCGCGAGCTCGAGGAGATCTACTACTTCGAGATCGCCCCATCGCCCACCGGCGGACCTGGGTTCGGTCTTCATCGAACCTACGCCTCTGATCCAGAGCGGCCGATCGACCTGTGCGTCGAGGTCCACGACGGCGACGTCGCCCTCGTGCCCCACGGCTATCACGGCCCGTGCGTGGCCGCCCCCGGCTACGACATGTACTACCTCAACGTCATGGCCGGCCCTGAGGAGGACCTCGTGTGGCTGGCCCCCGACGACCCGGCCCATCACTGGATTCGCGGCACGTGGGAGGGCCAGAGGCCCGACCCCCGCCTTCCCATGGCCCACTGACCCCATCCGATCCCATCAGAGAAGAGCACGCACCGTGAGCAACGAAGCCTATGCGGGCACCATCCGTCTGACGGTCGCTCAGGCGACCATCCGCTTCCTGTCCAACCAGTACTCCGAGCGCGACGGCGTCGAGCACCGCCTCATCGAGGGCGCTTTCGGCATCTTCGGGCACGGCAACGTGGCCGGCATCGGTCAGGCTCTGCTGCAGAACGAGATCGCTCCCGTCGAGGGCGAGGGCGCGATGCCCTACATCATGCCCCGCAACGAGCAGGGCGCGGTCCACGCCGCCGCGGCCTTCGCCAGGGTGTGCAATCGCATGTCGACCTACATGGTGACCACTTCGATCGGTCCCGGCGCCCTCAACATGGTCACCGGCGCGGCCCTGGCCACCACCAACCGGGTCCCGGTCCTCCTGCTCCCCTCCGACCAGTTCGCCACCCGCGTCCCGGACCCGGTGCTCCAGCAGGTCGAGGACCCCACCACCCTCGACCTGACCGTCAACGACTGCTTCCGCCCCGTGGCGCGCTTCTTCGACCGGATCAACCGCCCTGAGCAGCTCATCCCCTCGCTTCTGAACGCCATGCGTGTGCTCACCGACCCCGCCGAGACCGGCGCCGTCGTCATCGCCATGCCCCAGGATGTCCAGGCCGAGGCCCATGACTGGCCGGTCGAGTTCTTCCGCAGACGCGTGTGGCACGTGCGCCGTCCGCTCCCCGAGCCCGCCGCCCTGGAGCGCGCCGTCGCCCTCATCAGGGCGGCCGAGCGCCCTATGATCATCTCCGGGGGCGGCACCATTTACTCCGAGGCCTGCGACCAGCTGCGCGCTCTCGCCACCGCCACCGGTATCCCGGTGGCCGACACCCAGGCCGGCAAGGGGGCCATCAACGACGATCATCCCTGCTCCATCGGGGCGGTGGGCTCCACCGGCGGGGATTCGGGCAATCACATCGCCGACAGGGCCGACCTGGTCATCGGCGTCGGCACCCGGTACTCGGATTTCACCACCGCCTCCAAGACCCAGTTCAAGAACCCGGATGTGCGCTTCGTCAACATCAACATCACGCCCTTCGACGCGGCCAAGGAGAGCGCGCAGATGGTCGTGGCCGACGCGCGCGAGGGCCTGACCGCTTTGAACGCGGCCCTGGACGGATACCGCGTCAGCGACGACTACTCCCGCGAGATCGCGGCCGAGCGCGAATCCTGGTTCGCGACCACCGACCACTGCTACCACCTGGGGCACGGTCCGCTGCCGGCCCAGACGGAGGTCTTCGGCGCGCTCAACGAACTCATGGGTGCGGACGACATTGTCATCAACGCCGCCGGCTCCATGCCCGGAGACCTGCAGGCGCTGTGGCGGGCCAGAACCCCCGTCCAGTACCATGTGGAGTACGCCTTCTCCTGCATGGGCTATGAGATCCCCGCCGGCCTGGGCTGCAAGCTCGCCCGACCGGAGTCCGAGGTCGTATCCATCGTCGGGGACGGGACCTACCAGATGCTGCCCATGGAGCTGGCCACGGTCGTCCAGGAGAACATCAAGGTCATCTACGTACTCCTGCAGAACTACGGCTTCTGCTCCATCGGAGCGCTCTCGGAGTCTCACGGCTCCCAGCGCTTCGGCACCACGTACCGTCAGCGCGGCACCGGCTCCCACCTGGAGGACACCGAGCCGGTCAGGGGCGTTGACATCGCTGCCAACGCCGAGTCCTGGGGGCTCACGGTCTACCGGGTCTCCAGCATCGAGGAGTTCAGGCAGGCCTACGCCCGGGCGCATGCCGGTGATGAGGCCGCGATGATCCACATCGAGACCGACTTGTACGGTCCCAACCCGCCGTCTTCCTCCTGGTGGGACGTGGCGGTCTCAGAAGTCTCCCGTCTGGAGTCGACGCAGGAGGCCTACGAGCGCTATCTCCAGGAGCGTCGACCGCAGCGCCACTACCTGTGAACGTCCGCGGGCCCGACGGCGGTGGACCGTGTGCGGTCCACCGCCGTCGGGCCCGCTGGGCTCGCCCGGCACCGAGGCGACTGAAAATCAGATGAATTTGTCCATACAAAGATCTGGTGCGTTGAGGATATGTTCGTTATTCTGGAGCCACGTCCGAAACGATTCGGATGGGCAACCGATGAGGAGCGACAACGATGTCCAAGGCCGTCAACGCATCCGATCCGAAGTACTCCAAACTGACCATCGGCGTGTGCCCCGACCAGTGGGGCGTCTGGTTCCCCGACGATTCCAAGCAGATGGAGCCCCGCCGGGCATGGCGGGAGATGGCCGAGGCCGGCTTCGAGGTCATCGAGACCGGCCCTTACGGCTACTTCCCGACCGACCCCGAAGAGCTCCAGAAGTGGTGCGACGAGTACGGAATGCGCGTCGTCGCGGGCACCGGCTGGGGCGTCCTCCACAAGCAGGAGGCCTGGGAGACGACACTCGAGACCTTCCGCGCCATCGCCGAGACCCATGCCGCCGTCGGCGCCGAGTACATCGTCCACCTGCCCCCGCTCTACCGCGACGACAAGACCTGGGAGTGGACCGATGCCCGCGTGCTGAGCGACGACGCCTGGAAGCTCTACGTCGAGCACGCCAACGTCCTGGGGCGGATACTCCTGGATGAGTACGGGCTCAAGATGGTCCTCCACCCGCACGGCGACTCCCACATCGAGACGCCGGAGGAGATCACCCGCATTTTCGACGCCACCGACCCGACGTACGTCAACCTCTGCCTCGACTCCGGGCACGTCGTCTACGGCGGCGGCGACCCCGTCGAGCTGTGCAGGAAGTACCCCGAGCGCATCACCTACGTCCACATTAAGGCCTTCGACGAGGCGATCACCCGCCAGGCCCATGAGAAGGATTGGCCCTTCGGCGAGGCGGTGACCAAGGGCGCCTCGGTCTGCCCGCCAGCCGGCCTGCCGGAGATGCACGCCTTCGTCGACGCCCTGGCCGAACTCGACAAGCCCATCTACGCCATCTGCGAGCAGGACTGCTATCCCTGCGACCCGTCCTTCCCCAAGCCCAATGCCATCAACATGCGCACCTATCTCGCCGAATGCGGCCTGGGCCTGGCCTGATCTGTACTCCACCCCATCGTTCAGCTATCCGTTCAGTCACTCAAGGAGGAGAGACACATGAGTGTTCGCATAGGACTCGTCGGCGCCGGCGGCATGGGCCGCGCCCACCTCGCCCGTATCACGGGCGAGGTGTCGGGCGGCGAGGTCGTTGCCGTCGCCGACATCGACCACGCCGCCGCCGTTTCGGCCGCTGAGCCGTACGGGGCCAAGGTCTACGACACTTCCGACGAGCTCGTGAACGATCCCGACGTCGACGCCGTGATCATCGCGACCTTCGGCAGGGTCCACGCCCCCGACGTCATCAAGGCCATCGAGGCCGGTACGTACGTCCTGTGCGAGAAGCCCCTGGCCACCACGGCCGAGGACTGCATCGCGATCATGAACGCCGAGCGCAGGGCCGGCAAGAAGCTGGTCACCGTCGGCTTCATGCGCCGCTTCGACCCCGCGTACAACGACATGAAGGCGATCTACGACGCCGGCGAGCACGGTCAGGCCCTGCTCGTTCACAACCGCCACCGCAACCCCTCGGTGCCGGAGAGCTACACCTCGCGCATGGCCATCGACGACACGGCCATCCACGAGTTCGACACCATGCGCTGGCTGCTCGGCGAGGAGATCGTCAAGGTCCGGGTCGACCGTCCGAAGTCGACGACGCATCGCTTCGGCCACCTCATCGACCCGATCGTCGTCGTGGCCTACACCGAGTCGGGCGTGCGCATCGATGACGAGGTCAACGTCAACCTCCAGTGGGCCTACTCCATCGAGTGCGAGCTCGTACTGGAGACGGCGGCAGTGCGCCTGGGCGACCAGGAGAGGATCCACATCCGGGACCGGTACGGTGACCGCAACGCCATGTGCCGGTCGCACATCGACCGCTTCCAGACGGCCTTCAACCGCGAGGTCCAGGAGTGGATCAATGCTGTTGCCCGCGACGAGCACACCGGTTCGACCTGCTGGGACGGCTACGCGGCCACGGCTGTTGTCGACGCGGCGGTGAAGTCTCACGAGGACGGCTCCTCGCCGATGATCGATGTCGCACTCATTGACAAGCCGGCCTTCTACGCCTGAAGGAGAGTCGACATCGCCGTCGCGCCCCACTGAGCAGCTGGCGCGAGGGCCTCGGGCCCGCGGGGCCCGATCGGGGCGGCGCGCCCCGGCCTGCTCGCGGACGAAATCCCGCCGACGCCGACGTCGGCGTTCTGAGAGGAGACCCCATGGTCGACATCGCCCTCGACCCCAACATGTACTACATGACCATGTCGACGGCCGACACCCTGCGCAAAGCCGCGGAGCTCGGCTTCCGCTACGTGGAGCTGTCACCCAATAACGAGTTCCACTTGTGGCACCATTACCCCAAGGCGGATCGCGCCTTCATCGAAGAGCTCAAGGGGGCGGAGCGCGATACGGGGGTGAAGATCCGCACCCTCAACCCCGTGTTCAATTGGTCCTCGCCGGACGAGGCCGAGCGAGCGGCCCAAGTGCGCAACTGGCGGCGCCTGCTCCAGCTCGCCGACGCCCTCGACGTGCGCGACATCGTCTCGGAGTTCTCCGGGGACCGCAACCGCGCCGACCGCTGCGAGCAGCAGTGGTACCGGTCGATCGAGGAGCTGACCCCGGACTTTGAGAGGTACGGGATCCGCCTGGCGATGGAGGCTCATCCGTACGATTACGTCGAGCTGCACGATCGCGCGCTGGAACTCGTGCGCTCGGTGGACGAGGAGTGGGTGGGGTACGAGTACTGCTGTCCGCACACTTTCCACCTCTCCGATGGCGCGGGCGACGCCGGACGCATGATTCGCAGCGCCGCGGCGGTCGGCAAGCTCCGCGAGGTGCATGTCTCCGACACCTTCAACCACCGGGCCAATGACGGCAACCGGTACATCGTCAACCCGCCCGGCGCCGACGTGACTGTTCACCAGCACAATGCCATCGGACAGGGCGAGGTCCCCTGGGACGAGGTCTTCTCGACCCTGCGGGACGTCGACTTCGACGGAGTGGCGTCCGTGTGCGTCTTCGGGTGGCACGAGTACGCCGACGATTACAACAAGGCCGCCCTTGAGCGGCTCACCGCCGAGTTCGGCGCCTGAATCCGACATGCCCCGCCGACGGCGGCGGGCACCTTGAGGAGGAATGTCCATGTCCACATCCCCCGTCGCGGCGATCGACTACAGCCGCGACAAGATCCAGGAGCTGGTCGACACCACTCCGCCATCGGGCAGGAGGCGCTCACTGGGTCTCATCGCCCTGGTCGCCACGCTCGGCTCCCTGCTCTTCGGCTACGACACCGGAGTCATCTCCGGCGCCCTGCCCTACATGCACCTGCCCCGTGCCGCGGGCGGCCTCGCCTTGACGACCTGGGAGGAGGGTCTGGTCGGAACCTTTCTGTGCGTGGGCGCCGCGATCGGCGCCTCCTCGGGCGGCAAGCTCTCCGACAGGTACGGGCGCCGGCACAACATCACCATGCTGGCGATGGTCTTCTTCTTCGGCGCGCTCGGCTGCACCTTCTCCCCGAACATCTGGGTCCTCTATTTCTTCCGGATCGTTCTCGGCTTCGCCGTCGGCGGTGCCAGTGCCACCGTCCCGGTGTTCCTGGGCGAAACCGCCCCCAAGCGCATCAGGGGCACGCTGGTCGCGGTCGACCAGATGATGATCGTCTTCGGCCAGTTCCTCGCCTACTCGATGAACGCCGCCCTCGCTCAGCACCACGGCGGTCCCGCCGTCAGGGTCGCCGGCGGCGAGGAGCAGCAGTGGGACGTGGTCAGGAACGTCATCGATCTGTCGACCGTCACCGGCGGCAACGGCATGACGTGGCGCTACATGCTGGTTCTGGCGTCGCTGCCCGCCATCGCCCTGTGGATCGGAATCCGGCTCATGCCCGAGTCCTCCCGCTGGTACGTGGCCAACCTTCGGATTCCCGAGGCCATCGGGTCCCTCAAACGGGTGCGCGATGAGGCCAAGGACGGCTCCATCGCCGACGAGGTCGATGAGATGCTGGAGATCCAGCGCAAGGAGGCCAATCAGGAGGAATGGGAGCTATCCCAGATCTGGGGCACCAGGTGGACTCGTCGTCTGCTCATCATCGGCGTCATCCTGGGGCTGGCCGATCAGTTCACCGGCATCAACACGGCCATGTACTACACGCCCAAGGTCCTGGCGGCCGCGGGCCTGCCCATGAGCGATGCGATCTCGCTCAACGTCGTCTCCGGAGGCGTGTCCTTCATCGGATCGGCGGTGGGCCTGTGGCTGGTCACCCGGTTCGCCCGCCGTCACGTGGGCATCTACCAGGAGTCCTCGATCGTGATCTCCCTGGGGCTGCTGGCCGCCGTGTTCTTCTTCCTCATCCAGCCCCACCAGGACGCGGACGGCAATATCTCGGGGGCGCCGGCCTTCGCGCCCTTCCTCGTGCTGATCATCGTGAGTCTGTTCGTCTTCGCCAAGCAGTCGGGCACGGTCACCTGGGTGCTCGTCGCCGAGATCTTCCCCGCCAAGATCCGCGGGACGGCCATGGGTCTGGCGGTTGGAGCCCTGTGGGTCGCCAACGCCATCGTCGCCTGGGTCTTCCCGATCATGATGGAGAGGCTGGGAGGGTCGCTGACCTACCTCATCTTCTGCCTGGTCAACGTCGGTTCGCTCATCTTCTACATGCGGTGGGTGCCCGAGACGAAGTATGACTCGCTCGAAGCCCTCGAGGAACGCTTCGAGAAGGAGTACTCTTAGTCACTGAGCGGTCAGATATCGCTCGAAGGAGCCGGATCGTTGCCCACGACCTGACCTACGGTCCGGCCAGGTGTCCCACGACTGCGGTCGTGGGACATCTGTTTATGGGGCGGGCGCCAGAACCGGCGAGAACCCGGTCCACCGTCGCGGGGAACCGTCCGCATCGCGTCCGCGCCGCGGTCGTGCCGGCCGGGCGGGACTTCTGGTGAGGAGGCTGCTCGTGACAACCAGCTCGTGCGCGGGAGGGCGCGAGGCGGCGACGCCGGCGGAGCAGTCCATGTTGGCGAACCAGCTCGTGCGCGGGAGGGCGCGAGTCGGGGGTCGTGCGCAGATGGGGACCTCCTTGTCGAGCTCGGTCGGCTGATCGTTGGTGAGCCACAGGGGGACCGGAACGAGCCCGAGGCCCCGGCCGCCTCGGCAACGTCGGACTGCGTGACGTTGCGAGCGGTCATCGGCACGGCGTTCTCCTCTCCCGTCCTCGGGCGAGAGCCCCAGGACTCTATCTGATACTCCTCCGTGCGAGGACTTCATGAAGAAGATGAGGGCGAGCGTCAGAATGTTGTGACGGCGGCCGTATTGATCAGACAGCTGGCCTCCGAAGGAGGCGCCGCAGGTGTATCCCAGAAGGAGGACGCTGACGACCGGGCCTTCCTCGAGCGGGTTGAGGTGAAGGTCGCATCGAGAATTTGTCTTGACGAATCCGAAGGGTGCGGGCCCTGCGCTCCAGTACTCCGGGTGCCGGTCGAGATGGAGGACCGACGTCCGCGCGGGTGTCGGATGAACGTGTACATGAGGTCAATTTGATAGGACAAAGACCGTGTCATGCGCTACCCTGGTCACACCGGAGGCCCGTGCCCGCCGCCGGAAACCCTTTCAGAGAGCGACAGCGACATGACCAGCAACGAAGCAGTCCAATCCAGTCCGACGATTCCGGAGACCATGCGCGCCGCCGTGCTGCGCGATCACGATGAGGGCCTGCGGGTGGAGACCATCCGCACGCCCCGCCCCAAGGCCGGGGAGGTGCTCATCAAGGTCGCGGCCTGCGGCCTGTGCCACTCCGACCTCCACGTCATCGGCGGAGCGATCGCCTTCCCTCTGCCTGCCGTGCTGGGCCACGAGGTGACCGGCACCATCGTCGAGGTCGGCCCCGGTAACGAGCACACCGGGCTGAAGACGGGCCAGAACGTCGCCGGAGGCTTCCTCATGCCCTGCGGCCAGTGCGATGCCTGTGCGAGTGGGCACGACGAGCTGTGCGGGCCCTTCTTCGATCTCAACCGGCTCAAGGGCCTTCTCTACGACGGCACCACTCGCCTGGCCACTCTCGAGGGCGACCCGATCTCCATGTACTCCATGGGTGGCCTGGCCGAATACGCCGTCGTCCCCTCCACCTCCGTGACCCCCGTCCCCGAACGGATCGACCTCGTGCCCGCGGCCATCCTGGGCTGCGCGGCCATGACCGGCTACGGCGCCGTGCGCCGCGGCGCCGACCTCCGCTTCGGGGAGACGGTCGCCGTCATCGCCACCGGCGGCGTGGGCACCAACATCGTTCAGATCGCCCGCGCTTTCGGCGCCGCCCAGGTCATCGCCATCGACGTCTCGGACGACAAGCTCGCCCCCATGCCCGGCTACGGCGCCACCGCCGTCGTCAACTCCGTGACCCATGACGCCCGTGAGGAGGTCCTGAGGCTGACCGGGGGCACGGGCGTCGACGTCGCCTTCGAGGCTCTCGGCATCCCGGCGACCTGGAAGACCGCCCTCGACGTTCTGGCCGATGGCGGCCGCATGGTGCCGATCGGTCTGGGGGCGGGCGTCCAGACGGCCGAGGTTGAGATCAACCGCACGGTGCGCCGCTCGCAGTCGATCCTTGGCTCCTACGGGGCGCGCACCCGTCAGGACCTGCCGGCCGTCGTCGATCTGGCGGCGCGCGGGGTCATCAACTACAAGGACGTCGTCTCCCGGCGCTTCCCGCTGAGCGAGGCGGGCGCCGGCTACGAGGCGCTGCGCAACCATCGGATCCAGGGGCGGGCTGTGGTCGACATGAGCCTGTGACGCGCGGGTCGGCCGGCGTGCCCGTCAGATCGGCCGCCGGGTGATGCGCGTCCGATGCCGCGGCTCGCCCGGGGACAGCATCGCCCAGGGGAGTCGTTCGTCGGTCCGGGCCGGTCCGGGGTCGAATCCGGCGGGAGCGCGGTCGGCCTCGGCGGGGTCAGGGCTTCAGGAGGGCGCCCTCGATGTAGGCGCGGGCTCTGGTGGCGTACTCGTGCGGGTTGGCGAGAGCCGGATCCTGCTCGGCCTCGACGAGGATCCAGTCCCTGTACCCGTGGTTGACGAGGAACTGGTAGGGCTCGGTGAAGTCGATCATGCCGTCGCCCGGGACGGTGAACATGCCGGCCAGGAAGGAGTCGAGGAAGGAGCGCTCCGCCTCGCGCGACTCCTTCATCTTGTCCGGGCGCACATCCTTGAAGTGGACGTGCTTGACGCGGTCGATCGTCGCCTCCAGCATTCCCATGACGTCGCCATCGCCCACGAGGGCGTGGCCGGTGTCGAACAGGAGGGAGGTCCTGGCCGGGTCGGTCATCTCCATGAGGCGGATCGTCTCCTCCTTGGTCTGAACGACGGTGCCCAGGTGGTGGTGGTAGACGAGCTCCAGCCCGTGGTCCTGGGCGATCTCGCCCAGGCGGTTCAGGCCCTCGGCTAGGACCGTCCACTCCTCGTCGGCCAGGACCGGCTTGTTGGTGAAGATGCACACGTCGCGGATGCCCTGGACGCTTCCGGTCTGCTCGGAGACGACGATCCGGGTGGCGCCCAGGTACTCCAGGTACTCGCAGGCGGCGGTGAAATCGGGCACGACGGCGTCGACGCCCTCACGCACGATGAAGGCGGAGTACCACTGGGCGACGATCGCGATGCCGCGGGCCTCGGCACGCTCCTTGACAACCTCCTTGGGCGGGAAGAAGCCGGCGCACTCGGTGCCGCGGTAGCCGACGTCGGCCAGATCCAGGAGCATGTCCTCCAGAGTGTTGAAGGCGCCGACCTCGGGGATGTCGTCGTTGCGCCAGGTGATGGGGTGCATGCCCCAGGCGATGCCGTTCGGGTCGTTGATGGCGGTTGCGGGGTCGAGTCGGAATGTCATGATCTTTCTCCTGTGAAATCACGGGGCGACGGCGCTGTCGACCGCTGTGGACGGTGATCGCGCTGCGTCGGACGCTGCGGTGGATGACCGTCGTGATCAATCATAATTGTCAGGACTAATACGGGTCCAGTCTCAGGAGTAGCGTCTTTCCATGTCGCGCTCGATCTGCTCCAGGGAGCGCCCGGAGGTCTCGGGCATGACCTTCAGCAGGACCAGGGCGATGACGATGTTGAGCACGCCGTAGACGGCGTAGGTCGCCCCACCGCCGAGGGACTCCATCATGCGCGGGAAGGTCCAGGTGATGGCCGCATTGGCCACCCACATGCAGAAGATGGCGGTGCCGTTCATGACGCCGCGGACATTGGCGGGGAAGATCTCGCCCATCATCGTCCACACCACGGTCCCGTTGGAGGACTGGACGATGAGCATGAAGACGGCCATGAGGCCCAGGATGAGGAACGCCGCCCACGCCGGCGGAGTGGTCCCGGCGGACATATGCCCAGCGATGGCCAGCTGGAAGGTCGCGGCGATGCCGAGCAGGCACACGCCCACCCCCGTAACGTCCGCGATCAGGATCTGGCGGCGGCGGAAACGCATGATGAGCCAAATGCCGATGGCCGACCCGATGACGCTCATGACGCCGTTGGCCACCTGCGCGGTGATCGAGGCGGAGGTCGACATGCCCGCGTACTCCAGGACCTTGGGCGCGTAGTACATGACGGTGTTCACCCCCGTCGTCTGGTTAACGATGGCCAGGAAGACGCCGACGAGCAGGAGTTTGCGCAGCCACGGCGTGCGCCACACGTACCCCAGGCCTTGGCGTCGAGCCTCCTCGGCGAGCTCGTGCTGACGGGCTTCGACCATCTCGAGCATCTCGTCGACCAGGGGGCCGTCCTCGGCCTCCTCGCGCACGCGCTTGAGAGCGCCGATGGCGTCGTGCAGCCGCTCCTTGGCCACGTACCAGCGGGAGGACTCGGGCATGAGCCGGATGCCGATCCACAGGGCGATGGCGGGGATCGAGCAGATGACGAGCATGTAGCGCCAGGCCTCGCCGTTACCGGAGACGATGGTGAGCTGGTCGAGGAAGTCGTGGAACTGGGCCGCGCTCATGGTGCCGCCCTTGGAGGTCTGCAGGGCGGTGAGGGCGTCGTAGGAGTAGGAGCCCGGGGCGACATGACCCGACGGGTCGGCCTCGATGGTGATCCGGGGGCCGCCCTTGGCCGTGTTGATCATGGCGTTCATGGTGAAGGCGAGCAGTTGACCGGTGACGATCATGAGCTGGTCGATGGCCACGATCGATCCGCGGATGCGCTTGGGGGCTGTCTCGGCGAGGTAGACGGGGACGGTGGCGCTGGCGCCGCCGACGGCGAAGCCGAGGATGACGCGGAAGGGGTACATCACCCACACGGTCGGGGAGAATGTGGTGCCCAGGGCGCCGATGAGGAAGAGGAGCGCCAGCATGGTGATGTTGTGACGGCGCCCGTAGCGGTCGGATAGGCGTCCGCCGATGAGGGCGCCCAGCGCCGCGCCGACCAGGAGAGTCCCGCCGATGGCGCCCTCCTCGAAGCTCGTCAGCTGCAGCCCGTTCGCGTCGAAGGGCATGTACATGTAGGGCAGGGCGCCGGAGATGACGCCGGTGTCGTAGCCGAACAGCAGCGAGCCGAGCGTCGCGACGCCCGCGATGGCGAGAATCCCGCGATGGCGTCCCGATGGCGGGGTGGCCTCGACCGCTTTCTGCATTGCTGCGGGGGTGATCTCCTTCAGGGGGACCTCCTGCGCGGTTGCTCTCCTCGTCATGGCAGCGGCTCCTCGGATCGGGGTCGAGTGGGTGCGGCGGGCCGGTTGAGGCCGTCAGGTCATAGTGGATCATCGGGCGCTCGGTGGCGCGCACGTCGATCGGCGGGCGGCCGCCTTGGTCAGGCGTCGAAGGTGGTGGGCAGATCCACGCGTGCGACGTCGTGCCAGCCGGAGTCGGCGGCGGAGGCGACGACGGCCTCGTCGACCTCGGCGGCGCACCAGGCGTCGGCGGCGGACGGCGCCCGCTGTTCGCCGGTGAGCACCGAGCGCAGGAACTGGGCGGCCTCGACGGACTTCAGGTCGTCGAAGCCCATGGATGTGCCGATGGCCGGCTGGTAGCGGCTCCACTCGCCCCAGTCCGGGCCCGCCATGGCGCGGGTGTAGCCGTGGACCGGGCCGGCGTCGGCGGTGGTGCATACCTGGAGCTCGTTGAGGCGTTCGAAGTTCCAGCGTGCGGAGCCGCCGGTGCCGTAGACCTCGACGACGTACTCGGCTCGCGGCCCTACGCTCACCCGCGAGGACTCCATGGTGCCGACGACGCCGCCGTCGAAGCGCACGAGCATGCCGACGTAATCCTCGTTCTCCACAGGTCCGACCTCGTCACCGATCTCGAAGCCGGAGTGACCGATGCCCGTCGTGATGGGGATGGGCCGTTCGGTGATGAACGTGTCGGTGATGGCGGTGACCGAGGCGATGCGGCCGACGACGTACTGGGCCAGGTCCGCTCCGTGGCTCATGAGGTCGCACACGACGCCGGCGCCGGCCCTCTTGCGCGAGGCGCGCCAGGTGAGCGGGCCCAGCGGGGAGGAGTTGTAGTCGGCGATGAACCACACGCGCACGTTGGTGATGCGACCCAGAGCGCCCGAGCGCACGAGGTGACGCATGTACTCGATGGCCGGGGCGTGCCGGTAGTTGAAACCGACAGCGGTGACCAGGCCCGCGCTCGTAGCGGCGTGGGCCACGCGCCGGGCCTGCTCGGCGGACACGCCCACGGGCTTCTCGACCCAGAAGGGCTTGCCGGCCTCGACGGCCGCCAGGGCGATCTCCTCGTGCAGGTAGTTGGGGGCGCAGATGGAGACGGCCTCGACCTCGGAATCCGCCAGCAGTTCACGGTAATCGGCGCGGGCGCGCTCAAAGCCGAGGTCCTGGGTGGCGGCTCGCCGCGCCTGCTCGATCGGGTCCGCGGCGACCACCAGACGCGCCTCGGCGTCCAGTTCGGGGAAGCGCTCCGAGACGGTCCGGTAACTGCGGGCGTGGAGTCGACCCATCCATCCCAGGGAGATGACGCCGATGCCGATCTTCTTCTTGGTGCTCATGATGGCTGTTCTCCTGACGGCCGTCGTTGGCCGACGTGAGGAAGGGCACTCACACACGTGAGCAACTTGTCAAGACAAAAATAACAAGGTTGCACGGGGAGTGCAAGCCGCGACTCCCGCCGCCCGGGGGTGGCGTGCCGCCGCGACGGCCGCACGGGTCCGGTCGAGTTCCCGGGACGCGCTGGCGGGCGCCGGAGTCGGGGCAGGGGAGTCCCGAGTGGACATTCTTGTTCGTACAAATGCATTCTAGGTTCAGACGGTGCCGTCACCGGGCCGTTGCCGGAGCGCTGGTGCTGGGGCCGTCGGCGCAGTCCGCCGCACCCGGCCAGCACAGGAGGGCGATCAATGACGACCGCGACCCAGTCCTCGGCTCAGCGGCGCCTGCGCGTCCATCTTGGGCTCGTCGGGACGACCACCGGCGCCGTCTGGGGGGCGGTGGGGCTCTCCCTGGTCGACGGCGTCGCCGTCCGGACGGCGCTGTCCGCAGCCCCGACGGCGCGAACCGCGCTCCTGATGGCGGCACTGCTCGCGGCCATCCCCGTCGGCTCGCTGCTGGGCGCCCCGGTGCTCGACCTGCTCTCGCATGCCGTCGGACGCCGGCCCGCCGCCCTCGCCTCGGGCGTCCTCGTGGCGGTCGGCGCGGCGACGGCCGCCGCGCCCCGATTGTGGACGGGCGTCGCCGGCGGGCTGGTCGCGGGGCTCGGAATCGGCGGATACACCATCGTCGTCCCCAAGCTCGCCCACGAGCTGTCGGAGCGCGGACACCGTCGTCTCGTGCCGCGTGTGCGCGCCCTGGCCCCGGCCGGGGCGGGGACCGCGCTCGTCATCGGCGTCAGCGGCGGCGCTCTTCTGCCCGGCTGGGGCGCCGCGTGCGCCTGGATGGCGCCCCTCGCGTCGGCGCTGACCGCGTGCGCGCTCGTCGCGTCCCTGCCCGAGACGCCCCACTGGTACGCGACCCGTGGAAGACTCGATGCCGCTCATGAGGCGCTCAAACGGGTGCACGGGGCGCTCGAGGCCGCGGTCGCCATCGACTGGGTCGTGCTGGAGGCTGGCATGCAGGGCGAGCAGCACCCCCTGGGCGTCGATGATCTGCGCATCAGGCAGGTGCGCAGGACGGTCCTCGCCGGACTCGTGCTCGAGTTGGTTCAGGCCCTGCCCCTGGGACTGGCGGCGGTATGTCTCGCGCCATGGGCGCTGAGCGCCGTCGGCGGGCGGTCCTGGGTGCCGCTGTGGCCGGCGCTCGTGCTCGCCGGACTGTGGGCGCTCCTGGCAGCGGCGGGTTCGCGCCGGCGCTCGGAACGGCTCCTGTACGCCTGGGTGCTCGGCGGCACCGGGGTCTCGGCGTGCGCGGTCGTGCTACTCGTGCTCCTGGAGCGGCTTCACGGCGTCGGAGCGCTGGTTCTGCTCATCATCGTGGCCGGGCTGCTCGTCGGCGGCCAGTACGTGGCCGTCGTGCCCGCGTGCACCGGTGGCATCGACCCGATGGTGCCGCCGTGGCTGCTGCGCTCCCAACGTCGCGCCGGTGCGGTCATCCGCCCCCTCGTCCAGCTCCTCGCCGTGCTCGGACCGGCCGCCCTGCTCCTCGTCTCGACGCGGGTCGCGATCGCGGTGGTGCTGACCTGCCAGCTGGCGAGCATGCTGCTCGCACTGCTCGCACTGCCCCGTGCAATGGACATCCTGCGGTAGGACGGTAGGACGCCGCACCCCGGGCATGACACGAGCGCCGCCCCGGCGGGGTGGCGCTCAACGTGGGTCGGTGGTCGCAGGCCGCTGCGAGCGGCCTGCTGCGCGGTCGGCATTGCCCGCGCAGCTCAGGAGGGCGCTGCTCGCCGAGGCCGTCGGCGGCCGGCCCTCCGGGTCGGTGCCTGCGTGCTCGTCAGGCCAGGAGGTTGATGCCGGTGTAGACGCCGGTCAGCGCACTCGCCGTGCCGATGAGACCGGCGGCGATGAGCAGCACAGGGGAGGCGGCGATCGCGCCGATGACGGCCATGATGAAGACGACGGCGGCGATAACGCCCATGCCGATCTTGAAGGTGAGCAGGTCGGCGTCCCTGGCCTCGCGCTGGGAGGAGGTGGTGGATTCCGGGGTGGTGACGGCGACGGTGTCGATGACGGGAGCGCTCATAGCTGACGTCCTTTCAGTTCCTGCGCGGAACCGAAACGGGACGGCCCCGCACGGCGGTGTGCCCGACCTCGCGGGTCGGCCCGGTCTCATCGACCGGCGCGTATGAGAGTAGGAGGCTGGAGTTGCTATGTACAGACAAAGGAATGATAAGCCTGTCACGTGCACCCGGCGCCCCGCGGGCGGGCGCCGTTTCCCGTTCCGCCCCGGCGCGGTGGTAGCGCGATGGGGGGTGCGCGGGCGCCGTTATCCTGTACGCGTGACGCCCCCCCCGACCAGCGCAGCCGTTCCCGACACGCGCGAGGACGGCCCCGCCGGACCCGTCCTCGTCGTCGACTTCGGCGCCCAGTACGCCCAGCTCATCGCCCGCCGCGTGCGCGAAGCCTCGGTTTACTCCGAGATCGTGCCGCACTCCATGCCCGTGGCGGAGATGCTCGCCATGAGACCGGCCGCCATCATCCTGTCCGGAGGCCCGTCGAGTGTCTACGCGGACGGTGCTCCCGTCATCGACCCGGCCGTTTTCGATGCTGACGTGCCGGTCCTGGGCATCTGCTACGGATTCCAGGCCATGGCCCGGTCCCTCGGGGGGACCGTGGGGCGCACCGGGACGCGCGAGTACGGGCGCACCGAGGCCCAGGTGAGCCCCGACTCCTGCCTGTTCGCGGGCACGCCGGCGGTGCAGACCGTGTGGATGAGCCACGGTGACGCCGTCCGGGCGGCGCCGGAGGGGTTCACGGTGACCGGTTCGACCCGGCAGACCCCGGTGGCGGCCTTCGAGGACCGGCGGCGCCGCCTCTTCGGCCTCCAGTGGCACCCCGAGGTTCTGCACTCGGCGCACGGGCAGGCCGTCCTGGAGAACTTCCTGCGCGTGGGCGCGGGCATCCCCCCCGCCTGGACGCCCGGGAGCATCATCGGCGAGCAGGTCGCCGCCATCCGCGAGAGAGTCGGCGACGCCCACGTCATCTGCGGGCTGAGCGGCGGAGTCGACTCCTCCGTAGCGGCGGCCCTGGTCCACCGGGCCATCGGGGATCGGCTCACCTGCATCTTCGTCGATCACGGACTGCTGCGCGCCGGCGAGCGGGAGCAGGTCGTCCGCGACTACGCGGAGGGCATGGGCATCCGCGTCATTGCAGTCGATGAGACCGAGCGCTTCCTGGCCGCGCTCGCGGGCGTGACTGATCCGGAGGTCAAGCGCAAGATCATCGGCCGGGAGTTCATTCGATCCTTCGAGGCGGCTCAGCGACGCGTCGTCCAGCAGGTCGGGGCGGCCGGCGGCGAGATCGGGTACCTGGTCCAGGGCACCCTGTACCCCGACGTCGTCGAATCCGGCGGCGGTGAGGGGGCGGCCAACATCAAGAGTCACCACAACGTGGGAGGGCTGCCCGACGACCTCGACTTCGCCCTCATCGAGCCGCTGCGCGCCCTGTTCAAGGATGAGGTGCGCGCCATCGGCCGCGAGTTGGGCGTGCCCGAGAAGATCGTCTCCCGCCAGCCCTTCCCGGGGCCGGGGCTGGGGATTCGCGTCATCGGCGAGGTGACGGCCGAGAACCTGCGCATCCTGCGGGCGGCCGATGCCATCGCCCGCGAGGAGCTCACCGCCGCAGGGCTCGACGGCGAGATCTGGCAGTGCCCGGTGGTGCTGCTCGCCGATGTTCGCTCCGTGGGCGTCCAGGGCGACGGGCGCACCTACGGCCATCCGATCGTGCTGCGGCCGGTCGGCAGCGAGGACGCCATGACGGCGGACTGGACGCGCCTGCCCTACGACGTACTCGCCCGCATCTCCACGCGCATCACCAACACGGTGCCGGAGGTCAACCGGGTGATGCTCGACTGCACGAGCAAGCCGCCCGGGACGATCGAATGGGAGTGAGGCGTCCGCTGCTGCCGGTGCGGTGCGAGGGCCGACTGACGCAGCAGAGCCGGTCCAGTGGTGCCGCGGAATCGTTCCTCTCGTGATGCGGACCGTGCCCCGGCCGGACCGGGGGAGTAACGGCAGCAGCCTCCCGCCTCCTGCAGGAGCGGTGCCCTCGACGGGCGGGGCGGAGTTCCTTTGCGGACCACGATTCCCGATTGTCTCGATTCAATAAACCTTGTTCCTCGAGGACCCGAGTGAGTGTACTATCACCGGGCGGTCTTCCACCGCCTTTCCCCACCATGGTGACGACAATCAGGAGTCGCAATGTCCTATCCCCCACAGACCCCGACACCTCCCCAGGGTTATATGCCCGCACCTGTGCCTGTGACGAAGAAGTCGCGGAATATTCTCGGAATCGTCGCGCTGATCGCGTCCATCGTCGGGTTCGTCTTCGCCTGCATCCCCGGAGCGCTCATCGTCGGATGGGTTCTGCTCCCGATATCCTTCATCCTCGGCCTGGTGGCTCTCTTCCGGAAGGACGAGAGCCATGGACAGGCGATCGCGGCAATCATCGTCGCAGTGGTCGGCACGGTTGTCGGCGTTGTCGTGTTCCTCACCGTTGTGGGGAATGCCTTTGACGAGGCCTTCCCCTCCGAGGACACGAACGCGAGATCAGTCGGTATCGGGTCGTCTTCGGGCGCGAATCCCAGTGAAGGAGCGACGTCGACGACCCGAGCCGGTACGCGCGACAACCCGGTGCCCCTGGGGACTGAGATCTCCAGCAAGGACTGGAAGGTCGTTGTCAATTCCGTCACCTTCGATGCGAACGATGCGGTACTCGCTGAGAACATGTTCAACGATCCTCCCGCCGACGGACAGGAGTACATTCTCGTCAACTACGAAGTCACCTATATCGGTAACGATCCGAACGGGGAGTCCCCCATCCTTGCGGATGTGAGCTATGTTTCCGCCGATGGGGTTACCATCGATAGCTCGGACTCGCTGGCGGTGGCCCCTGATGCCATCGACATATCGACGACCCTCTACAATGGCGGTAGTGTCTCGGGTAATGTCGCGTTGTCGGTTCCATCGGCCACGGCCCGGGATGGTGTGCTCGCAGTGGAGCCCGGCCTGGTCTCCGACAAGACCTTTGTCGCGGTGAAATGATGTCCATGTCACCGCGCGCGGGCGGATAGCGTCCGTGCGGTGCTGATACCGGCATCCTCGACCAGAACCGACGACGCCGTCGACGTGGTCGAGGATGCCGATCCGCATCTTGACCGTCTGCTCAGGCCCCGGAGATGATTCGGGCGATCTCGCGCCTGGCCTTCCTCCCTTCGGGGGAGGGGATCATCGGGTAGACGTGGTTGAGGTTGTGCCCGATATGCAGCGTGGAGTCGACGCCGGCCTCGACGAGCCTGTCGTGGAGGAGTGAATCGTCCGGCAGGAAGATCTCCCGACTGCCCACGAATGTGGTCACCCGCGCCTGTCGCAGCGCTGAGAGGTCTCCGTTGATGGGGGGACAGGTGCCAGTCGGACGTGGGCGTGTCACCGGCCCAGGCCTCGCCCATGACCGTCAGCGGCTCGGGAGACATGAGCGGATCGGCATCGACGTAGTCGGCGATGTCCGGATTCGTGTGGGTGATATCGACCCAGGGGGACAGGAGGATCAGCTCATCGGGCTGCGCCGCGCCCAGCCGCGCCAGCGACAGGGCGATGACGACGGCGAGGCCCCCTCCCGAACTGTCTCCCATGAGAACGACCCGCCCGCCCTCATTCTCAGAGAACGTGCGCAGGCACAGGTCCACGACGAGCCGATGCGCCTCGACCCACGTGTGATGGGGCGCCAGCGGGGGGAGGGGCACGACGAAGCGGGCTCCCGTCCTGCGGACCAGGTCGTCGATGAGCAGGGCGTGCCCGAGTGAGGCAGTGGAGGCGTAGCCGCCGCCGTGGAGATAGACGACCACGGTGCTTGACGCGATACCGGGCACGACCTGCGACGCCGAGCGGGGGCGCACGTAGTAGACCGGCATGCCGGCCCCCTCGCGCCGTTCGACGCCGTAGCGGGAACGCGACCAGAAGGGGAAGGACAGCGATCGGCGGGGCTCGGGCCTGCTGGCCATCCGCGCGATCCGGTCGGCCATCGAGATGTGGGCGTTCAGCATCTTGACCGGGCGCGTGCTGTACTCGGCGAGGGTTGCGGTCGCCGAGCGTTGGTAGCGCAGATGGGAGAAGGCGCTGAAGGCGCTCGCGGCCAGCGCCGCGCCGCCGATGGCTTTGAGGGTTCCGGACGTCGTGGGCATGTACTTCCTCTGTGCTGCGATTGTTCGGGCCGGCATGGCGGTCGGGCGCCCGGCCCGTCGGGACGCCCGGATCATCGTAGGCCGGTCCGCCGACGTCGGACGTTCGGCCTGGGCTCCCCGACCGGTGACGCTGGGAACCGGCCGCCTGATCCCATGACGCCGAACGGGAGGGTGGCCCCAGGAGGGCCTGGAGCGCCCGGCCGGTCCGAGCGAAGCTGGGCGGACGACGGTCCGGCCATCGTCGATCGCCGTCGAAGGGCCGATGGGAGCCGCAGCCGGCACCGCGCACCGCATGAACACCGCATGAAGGAGGAGCATCCATGGAGTACACGCAGCTGGGCAGTACGGGAATCACCATTCCGAGGCTGTGCATCGGGGGTATGAGCTTCGGGAGGGTCTTCCCCGACGTCCACCAGTGGGTCATCGACCAGGAGGCCACCCAGGAGGTGATCGCGCGCGCCCTGGAGCTGGGTGTCAATTTCATCGACACCGCCAACGTCTACGCCCGCGGCACGAGTGAGGAATTCATCGGCGCCTCGCTGAAGAACCTGGGAGTCAAGCGCGAGAACGTGGTGCTGGCGAGCAAGGTCTACTTCAACGAGGGGCACCTGTCGCGGGCGGCCATCGAGCGCGAGATCGACGGCACCCTGAAGCGCCTCGGCACCGACTACCTCGATCTCTACATCATCCACCGCTTCGACTACGCGACCCCCATTGAGGAGACCATGGAGGCGCTCGACTCCCTCGTGCGCTCCGGGAGGGTGCGGGCCCTGGGGGCCTCGGCGATGTACGGCTACCAGCTGCACAATATGCAGGTGGCCGCCGACGCGGGCGGCTGGACCAGATTCTCCTCCATGCAGAACCACTACAACCTGCTCTACCGGGAGGACGAGCGCGAGCTCATCCCCGTGTGCCGCCAGTACGGCATGTCGCTGACCCCCTACAGCCCGCTCGCCTCAGGGCACTTGACGCGCCCCACCTGGGACTCCGACTCCGTGCGCTCGACCACCGACGCCACCATGCGCGGCAAGTACAACCACGAGCGCGAGACCGATATGCCCATCATCGAGCGCGTCGCCGAGGTCGCCCAGCGCTACGGGGTGCCCATGGCGGACGTCGCGCTCGCCTGGCTGCGGGCCAAGGGCGCCGACTCCCCCATCGTCGGCTGCTCGCGTCCGAGCCGCGTCGACGACGCCGTGCGCGCCCTCAGCCTGACGCTCACCCAGAAGGAGGTCGCCTACCTCGAGGAGCCCTACCGGGCCCATGAGCTCGTGGGCCCGCTGGCCCGCCCCGAGGACGCGCCGCTGGCCGGCTCGAGGACCGAGCGGCGCTGAGCGTCGACTCGAGAGCCACCGCACGGCGGGGCAAGAGCGGACGATGCTCCTCTGCCCTCTCTATTATCCTCTCTATCTCACGGCGTCGGCAGTGCGGGAGCGGAATCGTGGGGCTCGCACCCCCGCCCGCGCGGCGCTGCAGGGGCTCGCGGATCCATACGCCGGTCGGGAGGAACAGGAGCATGCCGCCGATGGAGGCGGGCCAGCCCCAGGTTCCGCGACAGACTGCCCGCGGGAGCGGCCAGGATCCGTGAGCGCAGGGGCCCGCGACCCGGCGCCGTCATGGGCGGTGAAATGGAGACGACGGTGGGGGCGCGGTCGTGGTCGGGGCCTCCTCACCAGGAGCGCCGCCGACCTTCGTGTCCAAATCTGCCACAAATCTGCCACAAAAAGGTTCATTCGAATCCGAAGGGCGTCACTGATGACAGAGAAAAGACCGGAATATCAACAGTCACCTCCAACAAGCCCGACGAGACGCGGAGGCTTTGTGGCAGATTTGGACACGCCCTCGACTCTTCGACCGGATCGGTCTCCAGATCCCCGCATCAGGCGGCGGTCAGGGCGCCCAGACGAAGTTGTCGCGGCCCGCACCCGCCTCGAAGTGATACTTCACCAAGCCGCGATCCTGGCCCGCGTAGGCGCTCTCCTGACAGCGAATCGTCACCTCGTTTCCGCTGCCGGCCAGGGTGAAGGCCTGCTTGCCGAAGGCCGTCGGCGCGAGAAGGGCCGCCTCGACCCCCTGGGTGAACCAGACCGGGGCCTCGCCGTCGTAGGAGGCGACTTCGTCAGGGCGTTTCGAGGTGTGCGGGACGCCCTGGGTCGCGCCGTAGCCGAGGGCGACGACGGCGACCACCCTGCCCGTGGCGCCGCTCGCCCGTGCGGCCGCCTTCTTCGAGAAGGTTCCGCCGACCCACCACGTGTTCAGTCCCAGCTCCTGTGCGGTGAGCATGAGGTCAGCGCCGCCGTAGCCGAGGCGTTCGTCCAGATCGGAGGCGTCGGGGCCGGCCATGACCAGGCAGTTCCTCACGCTGCGTGCGCGCACTGTCCCCCACATCGGGCCGAAGACGCGGGCGCCGCCGGTCAGCAGCCGGATATCCGTCCCCTGAGCGCGGTTGTCCTCCTCGATGCGCGAACGCAGGGCGGCGACGACGTCGTCGGGCACAGGCTTGTCGAGGTACTGGCGCACCACGTGACGAGCGCGCATGGCATCGGTGATGGGCATGGTGGATCTCCGTTCATCGCTGTTCACCGGTGCCGTCACTCTACAGTCGCGCGGCATTCCACATGCGTGCGTATGCGCCGCCGAGCGCGAGCAGCTCCTCGTGCGCGCCCCGCTCGACGACCGCCCCGTCGTCAATGACCGCGATGACATCCGCCCGGCGGATGATGGGCAGCGTGTGCGCCACCATGACCACGGTCTTACGGCGGGAGAGCAGATTGACCACGGCCTCGCGCACGGCCAGTTCGTTGTCGATGTCCAGGTTCGACGTGGCCTCGTCGAGAAGCACGATGGGGGCGTCGCGCAGGATGGCGCGCGCGATCGACAGCCGCTGCCGCTCGCCTCCGGAGAGCCTTCCGCCCCTCTCGCCGATCCTCGTGCCGTAGCCCTGCGGCAGGGCCCTGACGAACTCGTCGGCGTTCGCCAGACGGCACGCCTCGTGAACCTCCTCGTCGCTCGCTCCGGGACGCGCATAGCGCACATTGTCCGTCACCGAGTCGTCGAAGAGGAATACGTCCTGGTCCACGAGCGCGACATTGCGCAGGACGCTTTCGGGAGCGTAGTCGGCCACGTTCACGCCGCCGAAGCTCACGGTCCCTTCCCTCGGCCGGTACAGCTGCGCGATGAGGCCCAGCACTGTCGACTTCCCGCAGCCGGAATCGCCCACCAGCGCCGTCAGCCCCCTGTCGGGGATGCTCAGGTCGAAGTCGCGGAGCACGGTCGACCCGTCCCCGTAGGCGAATTCCACGTGTGAGAGCTCTATCCCCGCCCCCCTCATCGGCACGTCGTCGAAGCGGCCCCGCTCCTGCGGCTCTTCGAGCACGCCCGCAATATTCCGCTTGGCGATCTCGAGGTTGCGATACGCCGTCGAGTGGATGAACAGGGCGCCCACGAGCTTGAGGGTGAGCAGGGGCAGCATGGAGATGAGCAGGAACGACTCGGCGGGCAGCGACCCCGTTGACCATGCGCTGTAGCACATCCATATGAGCAGGGGATGGCAGAGACCAGCGAGGAGGGACAGGCCCGCCCCGATGGGGATGATCGCACGTTCATACACGTAGCTCACGTGCGAGAACTCGCGCATGCTCTCCACAATGGCTTCGTTGTGCACGCCCGCGACTGCGTAGGCGCGCAGGGTCTGCATGCCGTCGACGTGCTCCATGACGGCGCTCGAGTTGTTTGCGCGCACCTCGTCCTTGCGAGGACCGTAGATACCGACCTGCCGCCAGGCCAGCGCGACGGCGGGCACCAGCAGCAGGAAGGAGCCCAGTGTGACGACGCCGGCCGGGGCGTAGAGCCGGATCGTGAATGCGCTGAGCACGGCGGCCAGCACCGCGCTCTTAATGATCTCGCCCGTTCGATGGGTGAGTATCTGCTCGTAGTCATTGACATTGGTCGTGAGCGCTTGCAAGTACTCGCCGCTCGTTCGCTCGGTGAAGCGGGAGAGCGGAATGCGCTTGATGGACTCACCCATGATGATCCGCAGATTACGGCTGACACGTGCGCCGCCCACCTGCCCGCGCACGTATCCGAAGCGGTACACGGCGAGGCGCGCGGCGAACACGACGACGAGCGTTGCGGTGATCCGCAGCAGGATTCCCGGATCGACCGAATCCGAGAAGACCTGGCGCATCACCAGCCAGATCAGCATGACGTTCGACCCGCTCAGCACGCCCTCGACGACTGTGCACGCGCACGAGATGCGGAAGTCCCGGTTCTTGGCGAACGGGGCCGATTTCACGGGGGCCGGAACTGAAGCGTGTGCTCTAAGCACGGGAGGACCCTCCCCTCTTCTCATCGGTATCCGCGTCCGGACCCTTCGCGCCGGCGCGATAGCTCATGGAGCGAGACCGGCGGTACGCGTCCCACGCGCTGCGGTAGTACGGACTCCGGGCGAGCACGTCCTCGTGCGTCCCCAGACAGGTGAGCGACCCGTCCTCCACCACCGCGACCCGGTCGCATCGGACGGCCGCATCGAGGCGGTGCGCGACGACGAGCACCGTCCTGCCTTCGCACAGACTGCCCAGCGCCTCGTCGATGAGGACCTGGTTCTCCGGGTCCGCTGCGCTCGTCGCCTCGTCCAGTACGAGGATGGGGGCGTCCTTCAGCATGGCGCGGGCAATGGCGATGCGCTGGCGCTCGCCGCCGGAGAGGCCGCCCCCCAGCGTGCCGATGGGCGTGTCGTATCCGTGGGGGAGTGCCATGATGAAGTCGTCGGCCCGGGCCCGGCGCGCGGCGGCCCGCACCTGGTCGAGCGGGGCGGGCGAACCCATGCGGATGTTGTCGGCGACCGTCCCGCTGGTGAGGAACGTCCTCTGGAACACCACCGATACATGGGCCAGCAGATCGTCGTAGTCGATGTCGCGCACATCGACGCCGCCGATGGATACCGTGCCCGACGTCGCGTCGTAGAAGCGCCCCACGAGCTGGACGAGGGTCGACTTGCCCGAGCCGGACGGCCCCACGATGGCCAACCGCTCGCCCGCCTCCAGCTCGAGCGAGACGCCGTGCAGCACCTCGGGGGTGTTCCGCCCTCCGTATGCGAAGGACACGTCGTCCAGGCGGATCGAGGCGACCTGAGGGAACGGCGCGCCCGCGCCGAACACGGGCACCTCGAGGAGCTCCCGGACGCGCACGGCGCCCGCCGAGGCCTGGGACAGCTTGTTGGAGAAGTCCTGCAGGAGCCGGATCTCGGTCAGGTAGAGCGACCCCACGAATGCGAACAGCAAATACGTCGAGGCGTCGATGGCGCCGCGGGTCAGCATGAACGCCCCCATCGGCACCATGATGAGCAGTCCGGCCTCGATGATGACGACGTAGGCGGCGAACCCCGGTCCGGTCCTGCGCGATATCTCGCACCACACCGCATGCTCCTCGTCCACCGCGGTGCGGAACCGTGTGAACGAGCGGGCGCCCATATCGAGGGCCTTGATGACGCGCATGCCGCTGACGTACTCCGCCATGACCGAGTTCATGTCCTCCAACGACTTCATGGCGCGGTCCATGATCGATCCCATGATCCTAAAGAGCGACACGAGTACCGCGAGAGCGGCGATGACCGGAACGAGCGTGGCCAGGGCCAGCGGGACGTTGACGGTCAGGAGGAAGACAAGAGTCGCGATAGGCCCCGAGGCGTACATGAACGCCTCGGGCAGATTGTGGGCGAGAAGGAGCTCGAGGTTCTCCACATCGTCGGAGAGCACCGCCTTGATCCTGCCGGTGCTGCGCTCGTCCAGCTCTCCCAGCGGCGCTCTGGAAAGACGCTCGAGGATTCGGCAGCGCACGTCGAACAGGGCGCCGTAGGCGCCCTTGTGCGCGAGCGCGCTCGAAAAACCGAACATGGTGAATCGCAGCACGACGCCTGCGGCGAGGACGGCCGTATCGACGGCGACCGTCCCGGTCGTGCACCTGCCCTCGTACACGGCGCGCATCAGGCCGAATACGGCGAGGTACGGCACCGCGACCATGAGCCCCGACAGCATCGCGCAGACGATGGAGACCACCAGGTACGTCCTGTTCCTCCCCGCCCACATGAGTACGAGGACGACCGGATTGCCCGTCTTGTTCACGAGGTCCCCTCCTTTCCTTCCTGAGCTCTCTTCCTTCATGCGGATGCGTGTCATGCGGACGCGCCCGTCATCGCCCGGACGGCGTCGAAGTCGTCGCGAACCCGGACCCGGCCGACGACGCGTCCGTCATCCACGTGCAGCACGCGGTCGCAGGCGCACGCGATGAGCTCCAGGTCGTGGGTGGCGACGAGAATCGTGCGGCCCTCATCCGCCAGCCGCCTCAGCAGGCGGCCGACGCGGCGCATCCCGTCCACGTCGATCCCGCTCGTGGGCTCGTCGAACACGATGATCCGCTTGCCGGCAGCCACGCACGCCGCTACGGCCAGGCGCTGCTTCTGGCCGCCGGACAGGGTCGCCGGGTGCATGCCGGCCACGTCGTCCAGCGCGAGTGCGCGCAGGATGGCATCCGTATCCACGGTCCGGGCCCTGCGGCGCGGCAGACCGAAGGTCACGTCGGCCGCGGCGGAGGCGGCGAAGAGCTGGTAGTCGACATCCTGGAAGACCATGGCGGACGCGCGCATCCTGCTCCTGCGCGAGGCCCGCCGTCCGTCGATGCGCACGACGCCGCTCGTCCTGCGTTCGAAGCCGCACAGGGCCCGGCACGCCGTGGTCTTTCCGGCGCCGTTGCCGCCGACGAGGGCGGTCACCTCCCCGGCGCGCACATCGACGTCGACCCCGTGCAGGACCGGGCCCGACCCGTAGCCGACCGACAGTCCTCGGGCCGAGAGCGCGGCGTCGTTCCCGCTGCTGCCGCTCCCGTCGCCGTCGGGCAAGATTGCGTCGGGATGCGCGGGGTGCGGGCCGACGGCGGGTGCGACGTCGTCGAGATTCCGCGCACGCAGTCCCATGGAGTCCAGCTCCCGTGGGTCGAGCGCGGCGAACTCGTCGGCGCTCATGACACGGGTGATGCGCCCCGAATCCAGGTGGATGTAGGTGTCGGCGAGCCCGGACAGCCAGGTCAGCCGGTGCTCGGCCACCAGGATCGAGCGGCCGGTCGTCTTGGCCGCCGCGACGAAGGCGGTGATGGCCTCGATGGAGTCCGCATCCAGGTTGCTCGTCGGTTCGTCCAGCAGAAGGTTCGCAGGTCGCAGGGCCCAGACGCTCGCGTAGGCGATCTTCTGGCGCTGCCCGCCCGAGAGGCGGAAGATGCTGCGGTCGGCCAGATCCTCCAGCCCCAGCTCGCGGAGGGTCCGCTCGACGCGGGCCCGTATCCTCTCGGACGGCCAACCGGCGTTCTCGAGCGCGAAGGCCACCTCCCCGGTGGTGTCCACGTTGAAGAACTGCGTGCGCGGATTCTGGAACAGCGATCCCGCGCGCTCGGCGATCTCCCAGGCGGCCAGGCCGCCGACGTCCTCGTCGTCCAGCAGGACGCGCCCGCTCCGCCGCCCGGGGAAGAAGCGCGGGGCGAGACCGTTGGCCATGCGCAGCAGGGTGGATTTTCCGCAGCCGGAGCGCCCGCACACAACCGCCACCTGACCGGGGCGCACGCTGATGGAGACATCATGAACCCCCCTCTCGCTGGTGGCCGCATCCGCGCGGTAGACGAAGGAGGCGCGCTCGAAGCGGATCATGCGACCGCACCGCAAACGAGAGCGCCCGCGATAGCGCCCAGGCCCAGGAGGAGCATGAGCCAGTCCACCGGGCGCATGGCGATGTGCAGGTAGCAGGTGCGGGTGGCGGGATTCTCGATCCCGCGCACGATCGCGGCCATGGACAGCTCGTCGGACACCCGGCTGGCGCTCATGAGCAGCGGGACGTAGACGCAGTCGACTGTGCGCGCCGGCGCCCGCAGAAGGCTCACGGGGCCGGGGGAGATGCCGCGCATGCGCATGGCGTCCCGGATGAAGGCCCAGTCCTCGCGGACGGCGGGCGCGTAGCGCATGGTCACGGCCAGGGGGATGGTCAGCCCGCGCGGTGCGCGCAGGCGCGCGAGCGAGCTCATGAGTTCGCCCACCCGAGTGGTGGCGATGGTCGTATACGCCATGAGAGAGCAGGCGAGCACCTTGCGCATCAGCAGGAAGAAGGAGCCGAACGAGGTGCGCAGGGCGACTCCGCCCAGCCACGGCACGACGCGGGCGGCGGCGATGACCGCCGCGTACAGGATGAGCATCGCCGTGGAGGCCCTGACTCTGCCCAGCACGACGCCGAAGGCGAAGGCGAATGTCATGAGGAGCATCTCGTAGGCGAGGTTCGGTGCGAGAGCCACGGCGATAGCCATAGCCGCGATGAGGCTCAGCTTGGTGCGCGGGTCCAGGCGGACGCGACCGCTATCGCGCCCGGGATCCGTCGCCGGACGGGAACGGCCACCTCGCGCCGTCAGTCGCTGACGGCCGACGTCAGTCGTCACCGGGTCATCCGTTCGACCCTGCGGCGGTGATGCCCGCGCGTTCGAACTGCCTGCGCAGCAGCCGCAGGCCGATCAGGCCGCTGACGAGGGCGCAGACCACGGCGGCCGCGATCATGGCGGGCAGCATCCAGGCGGTGGCCGTGCGCGCCATGGTGTCCATGTACGCCTGCTCGGTGCCCCTGCCGGTCAGGTACGCCGCGTAGCCGCTCGGGTCCATCCACAGCATGAGGTAGGAGCCCATGGGGGACAGGGAGTAGATGATGAAGGCGAGAAGGTTGAGCGGCTTGGCCCGGAACCGCCCGAGGCCGGCGACGACGTCGGCCACGGCGCCCAGGACGACGGAGGCCGCCGCCCACCCCCAGTACATGCCGGTGACGAACAGGATCGCGCCGACGACAACGCCCAGAATGACCAGCGGGCCGTGCCTGGGAACCTTCGCGATGAGCAGCAGGTAGACGGGGCCGGTGAGCAGGGCCGCGGCGGCGGGCATCCAGAACGTGAGGACGGGGTTGGGAGCGAGCGGAGCGCTGGCGACCATCATGAGCACGAGGAAAAGGGCGGTGAAGACACCGGTCGTGACGAGGTCGCGCGCGCTCGGGCCCTTCTCGCCGGGGGACGCCTCCGCTGGTTCGCTCATCCTCGTCCTTTCCGTCTTATTGAGGTATCGCTAACCTTGGCGTCGAGTGTATGGAGGGTCGACGGGCCGAGGGTCGCTCAGCGAGCACGTCGGTCCCATCGGCGCATGATCGCGTCTCATCGTCGTAGGTCAGGAGGGTGGCGTGAGAGAGCCGCTGCAGGAGGAAGCCCTGAGGGGCGCGGGCTTCGTGGAGACCCGGCCGCCGGCGGGCTTCGGCGAGCTGTGGCGGTCCTACAGGTGCGAGGACGGAGGGTGCACCGGGTGGTTCCACGTCTTCTCGCCCGGCTCGGCTCCGTGGAGCATCAGCATTCACGACTTCACCATGCGGGGCGACTTCGTTATGGACCTCACCCCGCCCCGTTACCTGACGGTCACGTGGTTCAAGTCCATAGCCGGGATGGAGCTCAGCCCCCGTCGCAGGCTCAGACCCGATAGTGTGTGGGGCCAGAGCATCGGGGCGGGTCCGTGGGAGGGCGTGGCCCACGGCGGCGTCCCCGTGCAGTGCGTCGCCATCGAGGTCACCCCGGAGTTCTCGGCGCGGTTCCTTGATGACGAATATCCCGACCGGTTCCGGGGCGTTGAGCGGGCCTTCATCTCACTCGAGTCCTTCGACGAATTCCCCGAGATGAGAACGCTGCTCTCCCGACTGTGGCCCCGGCCGGGCGACCGGGAGCGCAGCAGCCTCTACTACGAGGGCAAAGTGCTTCAGGCCATGGGGCTCATTGTGGAGCGGTCCCGCCATCCGCGGGTCGTTGCGGGCCGACGGCGGGTGGCTCCCGGGGACCGCGAGCGCATGCGCGACGTCCTGCGCTACATCGATGACCACTGCTGCGCGGACCTGCGCATCGACGATCTGGCCAGGATGGCGTGCATGAGCCCTACGAAGTTCAAGGAGACCTTCAGGAGGCTTAACGGGCGGACGCTCACCCGGTACGTGCAGGGGCGGCGGATGAGCCGGGCGGAGCTGCTGCTGCGCCGACCCGAGCTGACCATCGGGCGTGTGGCGCGGACGGTGGGCTACACCTCCGCCAGCCGTTTCGCCGCGCTGTTCAAACGCGAGGTCGGCGTGCTTCCCAGCGAGTACCGCGAGCGGCTCGACGTCTGAGACCGTGCGCATCGGGGCGCAGATGGCGCTCAGCGCACGTAGAGGTGGACGCGGTCCTCGCCGTCGGTGATGTCGAGGAGCGTGCTCGTACCGACGGCGTCGAGCGCGCCGTACGCGGTCGCCAGCACCGCCTCGAGGTCGATGTCGTAGGCCTCGACGATGGTGCGCACCTGCGGGACGGCCGAGACGAAAGCCGTCAGGGCGGCGATCGTCTGCATGGGAAGAGCCAGATTGACGTTGTTCCGCGGACCGTGGACCTCGATGTGGAGATGGCGGCCGGTGGATGCGGGGGCGTCTGCCGACCGCGGTCCGCGGGGCCGGCCGGTGGACGCGGGGGCGGGGCCCGCGGAGATGTCCGAGGAGGGCGCCGGTCGGGCCGCCAACGCCGGTCGGGGAGCGCAGGCGCCTCCGGAGCCGGCCCGCTCGCCGGACGCGGGGCCGGCGGTCGTCGCGGTGAGCGGTTCGGGAGTCGCCTGCGCTTCGGCGGCGTCCGGCGCCTGCGCACCGTCGAGCGTCCTGTCGGGAACCGACAGCAGCGCGTCGACGCTCGTGCCGAGCAGCGCCGCCAGGCGGGGGAGGGCGGCGACGTCGGGGTAGTTGAGGTCGTTCTCCCACTTGCTGACCGCCTGCGGGGTGACGTCCATCCGCTGGGCGAGCTGCTCCTGCGTCATCCCCTGCGACAGCCGCAGCCGTGAGATGTTGCGTCCGACCGAGTGCTTCATCCGTGTTCTCCTGTTCATTCCATTCGTTCCATTGTCGGTCCGGCGCCGCATCCGTCCGTTGCGCCCTCTCGTGCGCCGAACCCGCCTGCGTCGGATCTGCCGGTCACCACCATGGTGTCGACGATCTCGGCCCGGAGGTAGCACGTATCCGTTGATCACCGGACACGTGCGCCCCGGTGCGCATCGGGACGCGAGTATCAACCAGTGGTTGAGTCGACGCGTCCCACCCCACGGAACGGACGCCCCCCGGCCGGGGAGAAATGGTGAGCGCGAGGATCGGCGCCTGGCCGATGCTGGCTCTCCCCGGCCGGGGAGAGATGACGACGGGACGATCGGACGCCAGGATGACGCCATGAGGATCCGTACCGCCACGCCCGCAGATCTCGATGCCGTCGCCGACTTGGAGACCGTCTGCTTTCCGCCCGCCGAAGCTGCCGGTCGTGACGCCGTCGCCGCGCGGCTGACCGCCTACCCCGACCGCGTCTGGCTCGGCCTGGACGAGGAGGACGGCCACGGCGGGCCGAGCCTTCTGGCCTGCATCAACGGCATGCGCACCTCCGTCCCCGACCTGACCGATGAGATGTTCTCCCATGCCGAGCTGCACGAGCCCGACGGGTCCTGGCAGATGATCTTCTCCGTCATGACCTCGCCCGAGCGTCGAGGGGAGGGCCTGGCCGGCCGACTGCTGGAGCATGTGATCGCCGTTTCCCGCGCGGACGAGTGCCGGGGGCTCGTCCTGACCGCCAAGGCCGGACTCCTCGGCTTCTACGCCCGATACGGCTTCGTCGACGAGGGCGTGTGCGCCTCCGATCACGGCGGCGCCGTATGGCACCAGATGCGGCTGGCTCTGTGAGGTCGATCCTCAGCCGGCTCTTCCCATGAGACAGCTGGTTGTGCGTGCGTTGCGGGTGGGTGGGGTTGGGGTTATTCGAAGGTGCCCAGTTGGGGGAGGGTGGAGGTGAGCCAGGTGGTGTAGGTGGTTGCCTGGTGGTTGAGGTCTTCGTCGGTGATGGTGTGGGTGCCGGTGGTGGTGAAGGGTGTGGTGAAGCGGGTTCCGATGAGGCTGCTGGTGGCTTGGAAGGGGCGTAGTAGTTCGGTGAGGGTGTAGTGGTAGGTGCCGTCGTGGGTGTAGTTGGGGGCGGGTGAGCCTGTGGAGACGGAGAGGGCGAGTTCTTTGCCGTGTAGGGCGGTGCCGGTTGAGCCGTAGGCCCAGCCGTGGGTGAGGACGTCGTCTTCCCATTTCTTGAGCAGGGGCGGGCAGGAGTACCAGTAGACGGGGAATTGGAGGACGATGCGGTCGGTGGTGGTTAGTGTGGTCTGTTCTGTGGGGACGTTGATGTGGAAGTCGGGGTAGAGGGCGTACATGTCGCGTACGTGGATGGGGTTGTCGGGCGTGGTGGCGGCTCGGGCTGTTCGGGCTAGCCGGGCGTTGATGCGCGAGTCCTCCAGGTGCGGATGGAACAAGAACACAGTCGTGATCATGGGAATCGGAACTCCTTATTAAAGAACCAGAAGACGAAGAACAATGACAGCCTACGACCCGATCTTCCGGTATCGGGGCAGGTGGGGCTGTGGCGGGTCGCCCCATCCCGGCACGGCGAGCCACTGACGAGCGCCATGCTCCCGTCCCCGCCTCCGGCTGTCGGGCCCGCACCACCCCGGTGGCGGCTGAGCGCCGGGCCGGGGCCCCGCTCCCGGCGCGCCGGAGCGCCGCCGGCAGATCGCGGACGGCGCGCCCACTGCCATCGGCCATACTGGTTGTTACTGATCGTTGCGATCGGCGACCCGCTGACGGGCGCCGGATGCGCACCGGTACCGAAGGAGGAAGCATGACACCGGCCGCCGTGGCGCTGCGTCCTCTGCAGCGCGGGGACATCGGACGCGCCGCTCGCTTCGCGATCGAGGGGATGCATCTGGACCGGTACGCGAGCGGCCTTGCGCTGGAGATGTACGGGCGCGACATGGTCTGCGAGGCCCTGACCGGGACGACCCTGCCCCTGGCGGCCTACGAGGACGACCGGCTCCTGGGCTATCTTCTGGCCTCCTTCAACGGCGAGGCCGAACCGTTCGCCCGTTCATGGGAGGCGCTCTTCCACCGCGTCGTCAGCGCGCTCGCCCCGCTGACGGGATCGGGGCGCGCGGAGGAGCCCTACGTCGCCGCCAACCGTGAAATGCGTTCGGGGATCAACCCGGAGCCCGACGGCGAGATTCTGCTCTTTGCGGTGGACCCGCGGGCGGCGGGGCGGGGAATCGGCACACTCCTGCTGGACGAATTGGTCCGGCGTCGGCCGGGTCGGCGCGTGTTCCTCTTCACAGACAGCGGCTGCACCTACCAGTTCTACGAGCGCAGAGGCTTCACCCGTGCGGCGACGAGAAACGTGCGGCTCTCGCTGCCCGGCGGTGGACTCGCACTCGAGTGCATGGTCTACGTGCGGACCCTGTGAGTCGTGGACCCCGGCGGAGGCGGATCGAAGAGGGCTCTTGGTCCCTTGAGCCGCCCGGCCGGTCCGGGCATGGTTGATTAGTCCGTGCGCGGCATGCGGCCGCCCCGACAGGAGCGCGGGACGGGTGATGGCAGAGAGGACGCGGTCATGACCGACTTCTTCAACCTCGGCTTCAATCTCGGCGACAGAGTCGCCGTCGTGGTCGGGGCGAGCTCGGGCCTCGGAGCGGATGCCGCCCGCGCCTACGCCGCCGCAGGCGCCGACGTCGCGCTGCTCGCCCGCCGCGTCGACCGACTGGAGGCCCTAGGCGAGGAGATCGAGTCCGCCGGGGGCCGCGCCGTCGTCGTCCGCTGTGACGTCACCGACGAGGGCAGTTGCCGCACCGCCGTCAGCGCCGTCCTTGACGCCTGCGAGCGCATCGACATCCTTCTCAACAACGCGGGGGTGGCCGTGCGCGGCGGCGTCGAGACCCTCAATGATGAGGAGTGGGACCGCTCCTTCGACACCAACGTCAAGGGCATCGTCCACGTCAGCAAATACGTCGTGCCGCATATGAAGGAGCGCAGCTACGGCAAGATCGTCAACATCGCCTCCGTCAACGCGGTCATTGCCGACAAGCAGGACGTCTTCGTCCGCCACGCCTACAACGCCTCCAAAGCCGCCGTCCTGGGACTGACCAGGGGCATGGCCTGCTCCTACGCCCGCTACGGGATCACCGTCAACGCCGTCGGCCCGGGCCTGTTCGCCTCCGAGATGACCGAGTCCACTCTGTTCAAGAGCGATGAGTTCCTGGACGCCTACGGCGCTCTCAACCCGACCGGTCGCCCGGGCCGGCGAGGCGAGCTCAACGGCACGATCCTCTACCTCTCCTCCGACGCCTCCAGTTACGTTCAGGGGCAGTTCGTGGTCGTCGACGGCGGGATGACAATCGTGTGAGCGGCGACGGTCGGGCGTCGCTCCGCGGGGCCCTGACAGAGCCTGCCGCCCGGGGCGGCCCGGCGCCATGCTTGTCATCACCGGCCGGCGACGGGCCGAGGAGCCCAGAGCACTGAGAGCGGAGAACGAAGAGCGGGGAGAGACGAACCATGGCATTGACACCCGAGGCGAGGCGGACCTTCACCCGGCTGTTCGGCACGGAGCCGACGCCCCACCCCACCGACCCCGAGCTGCTCGAAATCCTCCAGAATGAGATCTTCGGCGAGGTCTTCGCCACGCCCGGGCTCACCGATGCCGAACGCGAGATGCTCACCGTCGCCGTCCTGGCCGCCATGCAGACGCTGCCGCAGCTCAGAGCGCACCTGGGCGCGGCCCTGAACACCGGCCTCACTCCGCTCCAGCTGCGCGAGACGATCTACCAGTGCGCTCCGTACATCGGCTGGCCCAAGACCCTCAACGCCGTCGGTACGCTGGGCGAGGCCCTGACCGCCGCGGGCGTCAAGACGCCGCTCGAGCCCGCGGGCGCGGTCGCCTACGAGGACCGCGAGGCCGCCGGCGCCGCCATCCAGACGCCCCTGTACGGCGAGGAGGTCAAGGAGGTCTTCGCAGCCCTGCCCGAGCCCTACGGCGAGTTCCTCCCGCATCTGCTGACCTCGAACGCCTTCGGCGACATCGAGACGCGGGGCGTACTCGACGTCCCCACCCGCGAGCTCATCGTCCTCGTCGTCGTCGCGGCGCTGGGCGCGGCCACCCAGCTCGGGCCGCATGTCGCCGGCGCCATCAGAGCAGGCAACAGCAGGCAGAAGGTCGCCGCAGCGCTCGTCCAGGTGCTGCCCTACATCGGCGGACCCTATGCGATGTCCGGTCTGGCTCTTGTGGCGGGCTACGACGAGAACTCCCCCTCGCAGGCCTACCGCTGAGGCACTCGGAGGTCCGTCCTCCTTCTCCCCTCGGTGGTCCCGGGCCGCGGGCTCGGGCGGATGGAGCGATATTCCCGGGGCTGGCCCAAGCGCCGGCATACCGATATGCCGTGGCACCGGCGATGATGAATGCATCATAATAACGCCATGAGCGCGCGAGAGCCTGTGGACCTGACCGGTGCCAGCGAGACCATGCTGCTGACCCTCCACGCCAGGGCCGAGCACACCCTCAGCGCCCGTCCGCGCTTCACGGACTGGGCCGCCGTCGACCTCGTCGGCAGAATCGACTATGACTTCACCTCAGCCGGGCGCGACCGCCTCATGTCCGACGGCGTCGTCCTGCGCACTCTCACGCTCGATCCGCTCGTCGCCGGCTACCTGGCCACCCACCGCGGCGCCACGGTCGTCAACGTCGCCTGCGGGCTGGACACCCGCTTCAACCGCCTCGACGACGGCGCCGCCACCTGGTACGAGCTCGACCTGCCGCCGGTGATCGAACTGCGGCGGCGTCTGCTGGGGGAGGGCCCGAGGCACCCCCTGATCGCCGCCTCGGCCACCGACCCGGCCTGGCCCCGACAGGTACGGCCCGAGAGCGCCGCCGGGGACGTTCTGGTCATCGTCGAGGGCCTGACCATGTACCTCACCGCGACCGAGACGGCGCAGATGATGAGCGTCATCGCCCGGGGGCTGCCTGGGGCGACGGTGCTCGTGGAGGTCATGTCGCCCCTGTTCGCCAGGTACGGGCGGGAACGGTCGGTGGTGGGCACCGGCTCCCGCTTCAGCTACGGCTGCTCGGGCGCCGCTGAACTGTGCCGCACGGTCGCGCCCGGGTACACCGCCCTCCACGACATCCCTTTCACCAACACCATCGTCCGCTACCACCCGTGGCTGGGGCCCGTCGTGCGGGTGACGCCGGCGAACAGGATCGCCTCGCGCATGCTGGTTGTGCGTGCGTTGCGGGTGGGTGGGGTTGGGGTTATTCGAAGGTGCCCAGTTGGGGGAGGGTGGAGGTGAGCCAGGTGGTGTAGGTGGTTGCCTGGTGGTTGAGGTCTTCGTCGGTGATGGTGTGGGTGCCGGTGGTGGTGAAGGGTGTGGTGAAGCGGGTTCCGATGAGGCTGCTGGTGGCTTGGAAGGGGCGTAGTAGTTCGGTGAGGGTGTAGTGGTAGGTGCCGTCGTGGGTGTAGTTGGGGGCGGGTGAGCCTGTGGAGACGGAGAGGGCGAGTTCTTTGCCGTGTAGGGCGGTGCCGGTTGAGCCGTAGGCCCAGCCGTGGGTGAGGACGTCGTCTTCCCATTTCTTGAGCAGGGGCGGGCAGGAGTACCAGTAGACGGGGAATTGGAGGACGATGCGGTCGGTGGTGGTTAGTGTGGTCTGTTCTGTGGGGACGTTGATGTGGAAGTCGGGGTAGAGGGCGTACATGTCGCGTACGTGGATGGGGTTGTCGGGCGTGGTGGCGGCTCGGGCTGTTCGGGCTAGCCGGGCGTTGATGCGCGAGTCCTCCAGGTGCGGATGGAACAAGAACACAGTCGTGATCATGGGAATGGGAACTCCTTAAGTGCCGGTGGGTGGTCTGTTGTCGCGGATTGCCGCGAAGCGGATGGGGCCCGGATCCGCCTCACCGCTCGAGAAGGCCCGCGACGGCGGGGATGCCCTGCACCGCGGTGAACTCCATGACCTCATAGGCGGCGCCACTCGGGAAGTAGACGTCCTCGGACAGGATCTCGTCCAGGGCTTCGCGCGAGGTCACCCGGCTGATGATGATGCCGGCGCGCTCCCGGTCATGGCGCGGCCCGACGAGGACGAAGTCGCCCTTCTCCACGTGGGAGGAGAACCAGGCGCGATGAGCCGCCAGGTGCTCGGCGGCGGTCTTCTCGTCGGTGTTTTCCGTGAGGATGAGATTGATGACGAACACGGGTGCTCCTTGAATCTCCATTTTCTCCGCGGCCCGCGTCGGCGCTCGAGGGCGCCGGGCGTTCCACTCGGCGGTGTCATAGGACTACTCTTCAATGTGAAGTAAGGTTCAGATCAAGAGCGGCGCTGACGGGTGCGAGTGAGAAACCGCACGGGTCCGCTTAGGGGAGGGAACGAGGCATGAGCGCATCGGCGATGGCGCAGGCCGCCGAGAAGGGGGAACGTGTCTACGGTATCGGCGCGGCCGCCCGTGCGACGGGGATGACGGTTTCGGCGCTGCGTTTCTACGACAGGCAGGGACTCCTGCCGACAGTGACTCGGACCGGCGGCGGCACCCGCCGCTTCACCGAGGACGACCTGGAGTGGATCCGCGACATCGGAAGGCTTCAGACGGCCGGCATGCCGATCAAGGAGATCAAGGAGTACGCGCGCCTCTACGTCGAGGGCGACTCCACGATCGAGGCTCGCCGCCGCATTATCGAGGCCCGCCGGCAGGAGGTGCTCCGCGAGCTCGAGAACCTCAGGACCACCCTCGACTTCATCGACTACAAGTGCTGGTTCTACGAGGTCGCCTCGGCGGCGGGGTCCTGCGAGGTCCCGCGCACCATGGCGCCCGAGGACCTGCCCGAGCGGATCCGCCGGATCAGAGAGGTCTGCAACGACCGCCGCGATTAAGAGGCCGGCGGACGGTTCGAGAAGCCCGGGACCGACGAGAGAGGACAGACAGATGCTTTATCTCACGACTTACCGCTCACCCCTGGGCCCGATGACCCTGGTGGCGCGGACCGGGGCGGACCTGCCCGAGGGCGGGGCGCTCGTCGGCGCCTGGTTCGACGGCCAGCGTCACGATCGGGCCGGTCTTGACCGGGACGACGAGGCGCCGCCCGTCGTCGTCGGGGCCGGGGACGATGACGAGCCGGCTGTTCTCGCGCGGACCAGAGCCTGGCTGGAGCGGTGCTTTGCCGGTGACGACCCGGGGGAACCTCCCGCGCTCGCCCCGCGCGGCACCGACTTCCAGCAGCGCGTGTGGGCGCGCCTGCGCGCCATCCCGCGGGGGGTCACCCGCGCCTACGGGCAGATAGCCGACGACGTCGAGGCCGAGACCGGACGTCGCTGCTCGGCACGCGCCGTCGGCGGCGCCGTGGGACGCAATCCGATCAGCGTCGTCGTGCCCTGTCACCGTGTGGTGGGTGCGGACGGCTCGCTCACCGGCTATGCGGGAGGAGCCGACCGCAAGACCCGACTGCTGCGCCTGGAGGGTGCCCTCGTGCCCGAGCACCATCCCGCGCGCCCCGTCCCGGGCCGTGAGGCGCCGACGTACCGGGGAATTCCCCCGCGGGGCTCTCAGGCTCTCAGTCCCTGATCGTCAGGACTTGCTCCACCGGGGCGCGGTCGGTGACGAGTGAGTTGATGAGAGCATCGGCGCGATGGCCCAGGGCCACGCCGACGACGAGGATCTCGTCATCGGGAATGCCCATCTCCTCGCGGGCCTCCGCGGGGTAGCGCACCAGCTCGTAAGCGGGGATCGTGTCCAGCCCCCTATCGCGCGCGGCGAGCATGAGTGTCTGGGCGAATGCCCCCAGGTCGTAGAGGGACCACTGGGGCGCGGCCCTGGGGATCGTCAGGTACAGGAGCGCGGGCGCGCCGAACAGCGACGCCCTGGCCTCGCCGGTGACCCGCTCGAGGTCCGGCCCGAGGAGAGCGAGAAGGCTCTCGCTCATCCCGGCCATGTTCCGCTGCTGCGCCGACGCCCATTGATCGCGGTGCATCGTCGCGATGTCGGAACGGCCCCGCGCGCCGGAGGTCGAAGATTCGGCGTGACGGCGCGCGATCCTTTCGCGGGCGGCTCCGATGGCGGCGTAGACGCGCCAGGGCTGGGAGTCGACCCAGGACGGCGCGCGCCGGGCCAGGGCGACGATCTCGGTGATCGTCTCGCGGCCGACGGGTTCATCGGTGAAGGCGCGGGTCGAATGGCGTGAGGTGATGGCGGTCGTCAGGTCCATGATGGTCCTTCATCCGGTTGACTTGCGGGCGATCCGGGATTGTGCGCAGGGCGCGTCGGCGCAACCGCGGGGCGCCCTCCCCTATTCCGACTCTTTCGGCGCGACTCGCGCCACCGGGACGTCTATCGTGGTCGACGGCGATGGCGCCGCCGGGCCCGGCGTGTACGGAGAATCGGGGGGGAGTATGCGCGACTACCTCAGCCGCGAGCTGACCGTCGCCGTTCCCGCCGACAGCGGCCGGTTCACCGGCTCCGAGGGGCCCGGCGACCTTGTCCATGCCCTGGTCTACGTGCCCCGCGACGCCGCCGCCGGGCGGATGCGCGCACCGCTGGTCGTCTGCTGCCACGGGCTGGGGGAATCGGGGCTGCGCGTAGCCGGCGTCGGACAGCGGTTGGCCGCCGCGGGCGCCGTCGCCGTCGTCCCCTCCTTCCGGGGCGGCGGGGCGCCCACCGCCGGCTCCACGACCGCTATGTCCGTGCTCACCGAGATCGCCGACCTCGAATCGATCCTGGGGACGGCGCGGGCCTGGCCCTTCATCGACGCCGGACGCACGGCTCTGTTCGGCCGCAGTCAGGGCGGCCTCGTGGCGGCGCTGGAGGCCTTCCGCCGACCCGCCCAGGTCGCCGCCCTCGTCCTGTGGTACCCGGCGCTGCGCCTGCCGGCCGCGATGCGCACCCGCTTCGGCGCGCCCTCGGCGGTGCCGCCGACCTTCACCCACCGCGTCGACGGGCGCGACATCACCCTCGCGCGGCGCTACGCCCTCGATATCTGGGGCCTGGACGTCGACGCCGAGCTGACCCGGCTGCGGGTCCCCGTACTGCTGGTTCATGGTGATCGGGACGCCGACGTCCCGATCACCGTCTCCGAACGGGCCGTGCGCCTCCTGCCCGACGCCGTCCTGGAGCGCGTGCCCGGCGCCGCCCACGGCTTCGGCGATGAGCGGTTCGCCGACGCCATGGCGCGCACGGAGGCCTTCCTGACCTGGTGCCAGGTGCTGGAGGAGGACTAGCCGACGACCGGGGCACCCGCCGCCGGGCCTCGCCGACCGGGTCCGAGCGGACTAAGGTCGAGAGCGAACACCGCATGCTGCTCGAAGAAGGAGGAACCGTGCCCACCCCGGATCATCTCACCACCGACGCCAAGGTGGCCGTACTCATCGCCGAGGGGTTGGAGGAGATCGAGGCGCTGGCCGTCGTCGACCTGCTCTACCGCGCCGGGATAGCCGTCGACATGCTCGCCGTGGGCGACGACATCGAGGTCACCAGCTCCCACCGCATCACTTTCCGCTGCGACGCCCTCCTGGCCGCCGCCGACCTGTCCGACTACGCCCTCGTCCTCCTGCCGGGCGGCATCCCCGGCACCCTCAACCTCAAGAGCACCCGGGCGGTGACCGACGAGGTGACCCGACGGCTGGAATCGGGCCTGCCCCTGGCCGCGATCTGCGCCGCGCCCTCGATCCCGGCCGAACTGGGGCTGCTGAGCGGTCGCCGGGCCACCGCTAATCCGGCCTTCATCGACGCCCTGGAGAAGGGGGGTGCGAGGGTCAGTCGGGACAGCGTCGTGATCGACGGCGACCTGCTCACCAGCCGCGGCATGGCCACCGCCGTCGATTTGGGGCTGGAGATCGTCCGCTTCCTGCTCGACGACGACGCCGTCGATGCACTCAAGAAGAGCGTCGTCTACCAGCGTTGAGCTGAGGCGGTTCGCACGGCTGCGGGGGTCGGACCGTCCGGACGGTCCGACCCCCGCAGCCGCGCATCGGCCCGGACTCAGGCGCCCGAGCGCTTGCGGGGGCGGGGGATCAGCGCGACGACCAGCAGGAGGACACCGGTGCTCGCCAGCAGCATGATGCTCGTCATGGCGGGGTCGATGTGCACGCCGAACCCGAAGGCGACGAGCAGTCCGCCCAGCACGAGGAGGATCAGGCCCCAGGTCAGAGTGCTCCTGCGCAGCGGCCGACGCTCCTGCTCCTGCGATTCGCGCTCCGGCGAGTTGGAGCTCCACACCTGATCCGGGTCGGGTCGTGGTGTCGTCATATCGGTGATGATGGTCGCCGCCTCCGCCTCCTCGGGCGAGAGCACGGCCGCGCCGGGTCCGGACGTCTCCGCCTCGCCCGGGCCCGACGGGGGCGTCGGGACGCCGGTCCCGGCGGCGCCGGTGCCGGGCAGGGGCTCGGTGGTCGCAGCGCCCTCCGGGCCCTGTGCATTCTTAATGCTCTTGGTGGTCTCGGTGTTCATGGCGGATCTCCTCGGATACATGGCGTGTCAGTGCGTCGGGGTGGATGAGGGCGCGGCAGTCCCAGTGGCGCCGGGCCCGCTGTTGGAAGCGGAACCGGAAGGCTCGGGTGCGGCGGTGCCCGACCCCTCGCCCCTCTCCCACGCGGAGGTCAGGCAGCCCTCGTAGGCGGAGCGGGTGGCCTCCGACAGGCCGGACACGTCGCTCCACCGCGCCCGTCGCGGTTCGTCGTCGCCCATGACCCGACTGAGGCAGCTCTCAGCGACGTCCGTGCCGACGGCCGGATGAGTCATGCCGGTCACCGGCAGCTCGTCTCCGGAGTGGTGGCCGCTGCTCGGGTCGGTCCACGAGCTGACGACCCATGTGCCGGCCTGGGTGGAGCCGGTCCAGCTCACCTGGGACGAGGTCTCCTCAGCCTTGATCGCCCCGGCGCCGACCTCGGCATCGACGCTGATGAGGCCGTGACGGTCTTTGGCCGCGGGCGAGACGGCCTCGGAGCGGCTGTGGTTCAGGGGCCACCACGTGTGGCTCAGCGGCAGCTCCTCCCCCTGGACCGTGTAGGTCTTGGCGGGCCACTGCTCGTCGTCGGCGGGGAAGTTCGTCTCCCAGGCCGAGGTGAATTCGGTCCCGAATTCCCCGGCCTCGGCATGACCGTCGACCCGCACGGGCTGACCCTCGCCGGTCTTGACCAGGACGCGTCCGGCCCCCATCACGATGCGTACCGCGGCGTCCTTGTCTCCGTCCGCGTCCCATGCCACCCGGCGCAGATCGACGGTGACGGATCCGGCCGCGTAGGCCCCCAGATCGATGGTGCCGTCGGGCAGGACCGGGTAGGACGTCGTGGCGGGGTCGAGGTCCTCGTCGGTCAGGACGATGTCGACAGGGCGTCCGGCGATGGGAGCGCTGACGGCCTGCGGGGGCAGGATGGACCCGAAGACGAGCAGCGGCAGACCCGCGAGGAGGGACAGCCAGCCCAGACCGGTCATCCACCCGCCGCGACGACCCCTCAGAGCGGAGACGATGATGCCGCTCGCCAGCAGGAGGATCACGCCCCCGGCCGTTAGGAAGATCGCCTGGAAGGTGCTGAGCGTGTGCGTCGTGTGGGCCAGGCCGGCGGCCGCCAGCCCGATCAAGCATAGGCCGAGTACGAGCAGACTCGCCGTCCGGCCCGGGCCCGGTACGCGCGGACGCGGCGGAACCGGTCGGGGACCGTAGACGGGCCGCCGGGGGGCTACGGGCACCCCGTGCGGTGAGGACGGGGCGCTTGCAGGAGCGGCCCGGCCCGGGGCGGGGTCGGACGGGGAGGACTCGCCCGTGCTCTCGGGTGCGAAGGCCGTGCGCCCGTGACCCGGTCCGGCCGGCGCTCCGGGCGTCGGCTCGGGGCTCGGGTCGGCCTGGTGGAACCAGGCCGGGCGGTCGGGATCCGGCCGCGGACGGCGGCCCGACCTCCCTCGCAGTGACCGGACGAACCAGATGATTACCCCGGCGATCAGACCGATCCACACCAGCGCCCAGCAGAGGTGCCAGAAGACCGCGATGATGCCGAGGTCGTACCAGTGGTCCATGTACCAGGAGGGGAACAGCCCCTGGTTCAAACCGCCGATGAAGACGATCACCGATCCGACCAGGCCGGCGCTCACGTCGCCGACCAGAGCCTGCTCGGCATGAATCCTCCCGTCCGATTCCTCCGGCAGGAGCGCCCAGGCCAGGCCGTACAGCACCAGGCCCGGGCCGAAGAAGAGCGACAGGACGATCCACACGCAGCGCACGAGCGTGACATCCACACCCAGGCGCCGCGAGAGGCCGCCCGCGACCCCGCCGATCCACCGCTGGTCGGTGCGCATCATGCCGGAGCGCCGGATGGAGTCGAAGAGCCCGGCCGCTATTCGGCGCGGCGGCCACGGGCGGGTCTGCTGGTCCGCGCCCGGCCGGTGAGCGCCGGGAGGAGGGCCCGAAGGACGGGGGGACTGGCGGGAGGCGCCGGTGGAGGAGGAGCCGGGGGAGCCGGCGCGGGGGGTCGGCCCGGACCCGTCGGGAAGGTCGCCGGAGGGGATGTCGGAGTTGCTCATGCCCCAATGCTCGCCGCCGCACCCGCCCCTGACGATCGGGGGAGCCCCTGAACCGCCCCCCATAGGGTCCCGGATCGTCCCCGATCGCGTCTGACGACGGGGCCGGGATGCCGCGGGACGTGTCACGATAGAGCCGTGACGATCCCGACGAGTGCGACGAGCGCGGCCCAGGGCCGGTCCGCGGCCCCGCCGACTGCGGCGTCGGTCCTGCGCTCCCTGGGCACCGCCGACGCCGCCCCCCGGCCACTGCCCCTGCGGCGACTGCCTCTTCGGCCGGCCTCCGGGACGACCGGTCGCCCCGCCGTGACGGACGGGGGGTCCCGCAGGCGCCCCGGGCGCGTACTGACCGGCGTGTGCTCCGGCATCGCCGTCCACCTCGACGCGTCCGCGGCGGTTGTGCGGGCCGTCTTCGTCCTGGCCGCCTTCGCCGGAGGCGCCGGCGTCCTGCTGTACCTGCTGCTGTGGCTGACCGTCCCCGTCGGCGACCCGTGGGCGGAGGCGGCCGGCTCCGTGCCCGCCATCCGCGCCCGGCTCGCCGCCCGTCCGACAGGTCCGGCGACGATCCCCACCCGCCTGCGCTTCCTCCTGGGCGGAGGGGCCCTCCTGCTCGCCGCCGTCCTCGTCGCCCTGTGGCGCGTGGGAGTGCTCTCGCTCGTGGACTGGGCCGGGCCGCTGATCGTCATCGGGTGCGGGGCGGCGCTCGCGTGGTCCCAGGTCGATGCCGTCACCGGGCCCGCGCGCGACATCGGCGCCCGCCTGCGCATGGTCGGGGGCGTCGCCCTGGCCGCCGTCGGGATCCTCATGTGGCTGGGGCACGGCATCGCCCCGCGGGACCTGCTCGCGGGAGCCCTGACCGGCGCCGCCCTCGTCGTGGGCACGGGCCTCATCCTGACCCCCCTGTGGCTGCGCACCAATCGGGCGCTCGCGGACACCCGCGCCGCCGAGGTCCGCGAGGCCGAACGCGCCGACATCGCCGCCCACCTGCACGACTCCGTCCTCCAGACCCTCACTCTCATCCGCAAACGGGCGGACGAGCCCGAGATCGTCGCCCGCCTCGCCCGCTCCCAGGAGCGCGAGCTGCGCGCCTGGCTCTACACCGACCGGCCCGAGGAGGGAACGTCAGTGGCCGACGCCGTCCGCGACCTCATCGGGGAGATCGAGGACCGCTACGGCGCCGAGGTCGAACTGGTCGTCGTGGGCGACCGCGTCCCCGACCGCGCCACGGAGGTCATCGTCGCCGCCGCTCGCGAGGCCCTGTCCAATGCCGTGCGTCATGGCGAGCCGCCGGTGTCCGTGTACGCCGAACTCTCCGATGAGCGGATGGAGATCTTCGTGCGGGACCGTGGACCCGGATTCGACCTCGACGCCGTCGCCCCCGACCGCCACGGCGTGCGCGAGTCCATCATCGCCCGCATGGTCCGTCATGGTGGTACGGCCGAAGTCCGGCGCCTCGCCCGGGGCACCGAGGTCGCCCTCCGCCTGCCCACCCCCGCCCCCGCCCCCGCCAAGGAGCATGATGACTGATCCCGCCACCACCGCCCCCGCCACCACCTCCGCCGCCGCTGCGGGCGCCGCGGCCCTGCGCATTCTCGTCGTCGATGATCACGCCCTCGTGCGCGCCGGCGTGCGCTCCGAGCTCGCCGATCACGCCACCGATCTGCAGGTCGTGGGGGAGGCCGACGACGTCGAGGGCGCCATCGCCGCCGTCCACGCGCTGGCCCCCGACGTCGTCCTTCTCGACGTGCACCTGCCGGGCGGCGACGGCGGGGGAGGGGCCGAGGTGGTGGTCGCCTGCCGCGACGTGCCGACCACCCGCTTCCTGGCCCTGTCAGTGTCGGACGCTAGCGACGACGTCGTGGGTGTCATTCGCGCCGGAGCGCGCGGCTACGTCACCAAGGCGATCTCGACGGCCGACCTGGTCGGGGCGGTGCGGCGCGTGGCCGCGGGCGACGCCGCCTTCTCCCCGCGGCTGGCGGGTTTCGTGCTCGACGCCTTCGGCGCCGGCGCCGGCGAGGTGGCGGTGGCCGATTCCGAGCTCGACCGCCTGTCCGCACGCGAGCGCGAGGTCATGCGGCTCATCGCCCGCGGCTACACCTACAGGGAGTGCGCCTCCGAGCTGTTCATCTCCGTCAAGACCGTCGAGACGCACGTCTCGGCGGTGCTGCGCAAGCTGCAACTGTCCAACCGCAATGAGCTGACCCGGTGGGCCGCCGCCCGCCGCCTCGTCTAGCGCCCCGCCGGCTGCGGTCGGCCCGCGGGGCGTCGAGTGCGCCGCGGCCGCTTGTGGCATGCTGTGCCGCGTGGGAACGACGGGGACCGTTATCGTCGGCCTGATCATCGTCCTGGGGCTGGGCGGCGCCCTGACCCAGATCTATCCCGGCCCGGCCATCGTCCTGGCGGCCGTCGCCGTGTGGGCGTTCATGACGGGAGGAACCGCCGCCTGGGTCGTGCTGGCGGTGTCCGCTGTCGCCGTGGTGGTCACGAGCGCGGGCAAGTACGTCCTGGTCGGCCGTCGGCTCCAGCGCGCGGGGGTGCCGGGCGCGTCCCTGCTCGTGGGCGGCCTGGTCGGCATGGCCGGCTTCTTCCTCGTGCCGGTGGTGGGGCTGCCGATCGGCTTCACCCTGGGGGTCTACCTGTGGGAGCTCGTCCGCGGTACCGATCAGGTCGGAGCCCGGGCCGCGGCCTGGGAGGCCGTCAAGGCCCAGGGACTGGCGATCCTCTTCGAGCTGGGCGGCTGCCTCGTGGCCGCCGCCGCGTGGGGCGGAGCCCTCATCCGGGGCTGAGCCTCGCCACGAGGAATCGTGGGAGGATTGTCCTCGTGATGGACCGGCACGATCACCGTACGCGGGCCCCCGGGCTCCCTGTGGCGCCTCAGGCGCTGGAGCGCGCCGTCGCGCACATGCGCGGGGGCGGTCTGCTCGTCCTGCCCACCGACACCGTCTACGGCATCGGCGCTCCGGCCGCCGATGCAGCCGCCGTCGCCAGGCTCCTGGCCGTCAAGGGGCGCGGACGGCGGATGCCCCCGCCGGTTCTGGCTGCAGGCTCCGATCAGCTCGACGGCGTCATCGCCGGCGCTCCCCCCGCCGCTCGAGCTCTGATGGAGGCCTTCTGGCCCGGGGCGCTGACCCTCGTCCTGGATGCGGCCCCCGGTCTGGAGTGGGACCTGGGGGAGACGGGCGGCACCGTGGCGGTGCGCGTGCCCGACCACCCGCTGGCCCGGGCCGTGCTGCGCGCCACCGGCCCCATGGCGGTCACCAGTGCCAACCGCACCGGCGAGCGTCCGGCCACCGATGCTGACGCCGCGCGTCGGGCCTTCCCCCGTCGAGACGTCCTCGTACTCGACGGCGGCCCCACGCCCGGTCCGATGCCCTCGACGATCATCTCTTTGGCCGGCGAGCGGGCGCTGGCGCCGGTGGTGGTGCGCGACGGCCTCCTGTCCCGCACCGCCCTGGCGGCGGTCCTCGAGCCCGTGCTTCGAGCAGCGGGGGCGCCGCCGCTGCCCGACGCGGGCGGTCAGGGGCGCACGGCGTGAGGGTCTACCTGCTCGTTCTTCTGGTGGCCGCTGCGGTCACTTACGTGTCCGTGCCGATCGTGCGTCACGTCGCACTGGTGTCCAACGCCCTGACCCCGGTGCGCGCCCGCGACGTCCATTCCACCCCCATCCCCCGGCTGGGGGGCGTGGCCATGTTCGCGGGCTTCGCCTCCGCGGTGACGGTGGCCTCGCGGGTTCCCTATCTGGCCGACGTCATCGACTCCTCCGCGTGGGCGGTCGTGATGGGGGCGGGCATGGTGTGCCTGCTGGGGGTCGTCGACGACCTGTGGGAGCTGGACTGGTGGGCCAAGCTCTCCGGGCAGATCCTGGCGGCCGGCATCATGGCCTGGCGGGGGGTGCAGCTCATCACCTTCCCCGTGGGAGGAGTCACCCTGGGGTCCTCGCGACTGAGCCTGTTCTCCACCATCCTCGTGGTGCTGGCGGTCATCAATGCGGTCAACTTCGTCGACGGGCTCGACGGACTGGCCGCCGGCATCATCGGCATCGGTGCGAGCGCCTTCTTCCTGTACGTCTACGTGCTCACCCGCACCACCCAGCCGGCCTCCTACACCTCCCTGGCCGCCACCGTGGTGGCCGCTCTGGTCGGGATCTGCGTGGGCTTTCTGCCGCACAACTTTCATCCGGCGACGATCTTCATGGGGGACTCCGGGTCGATGCAGCTGGGGCTCATCTCGGCGGCCGGCACCATCATCGTCACTGGCCAGATCGACCCCCTGTCCGTCGAGGGGACGACGGCGGTGCCCGTCTTCCTGCCCGTGATCATCCCCCTGGCGGTGCTGCTGCTGCCCCTGACCGACATGATGATGGCGATCAC
>ERZ772993.26-NODE-26-length-93078-cov-16.797469_pt1 | contig 93078 bp, 77 predicted proteins | sample MGYA00580670_ERZ772993 | MGnify/ENA primary metagenome ERZ772993 (study PRJEB29015, sample SAMEA2737936) | human oral metagenome | biome: human oral; feature: human-associated habitat; material: dental | place: China | collected 2136 ... | reverse complement strand
TCGGCGCTGAGCACCACTTCCCCCACATAGGCATGCGGCGGGATGCGCTCGACATCGATGGGCAGGGGGTCACCTGCCTTCATGCCCAGCGGCGTGGCGTTGACCACGATGTCGAAGCCGGCCGGGTCGGTACTGCCGGTGACGACCTCCAGCGTCGGGTAGTGCTGCCGCAGCCGTCCGGCCAGCGCCTGCATGACGGGTTCACGAACATCAAAAAGCGCCAGTCGCGCCACCCCGGCGGCGGCCAGCGACGCGGCAATGGCCGAGCCCACGCCGCCACTGCCCACCACCAGCGCCGAGCAGCCCCGGGCGCTCACGCCGTTGCGCTGCATGCCGAGCACGAAGCCCTCGCCATCGAACATGTCGCCTTCCAGGCTGCCGTCCGGCGCACGTCGCACGGCGTTGCAGGCACCGGCGATGCGTGCAGCGACCGAGACACGGTCGAGCAGCGCCGGCGTGGTGCTCTTGTGTGGCATGGTGATGAGCGCTCCCACGACGTTGCCCGTGTCAAAGAGCGCTCGCAGCAAGGCCGGATAACGGTCGGGCTGCGAGGCGAAGGGAACGACCACCACGTCCTCGCCCACGTGGGCAAACCAGGGGTTGTAGATCATCGGAGACCGAAAGGTCTGAGTGGGATAGCCGATGTGGGCGAGCAGGCGTGTGTTGCCGGTGATCATGCTGCGGTGTTCTGGATGAGGGGTTGCCAGGGGAAACGCGCCGGACGGGAAGGCGCCGAACAGGTGGGCTGCATGATGATGGACATGCGGAATGGGCATGAGGGCATGGGGTGTTGCAGATTGTCCTCAGGAAAAACCATTAACATGTAGCCTCTGCGACAGGCGCCAGGTCTGTCGCGCGACTCGGTCGACCCCGACTGCGCACGACGACAAGGAGTAAAGCATGGGTCTGAACGCTCTCTTTCTGGGATATGGTCGCATGGGCGCAGCCCTGGGCGAGGCCTGGCTGGGTGCCGGGCTGGTGGATGGCATTGATGCGGTGGATCCGATCCGTGCCCAGGATGTGCAGGCCCGCCTGTACCGTCAGGCCGCCGATCTGCCGGACACCCCCTATGACCTGGTAGTGATGGCCGTGAAGCCGGTGATGGCACGCGAGGCACTGAGTGCGCTGCCGGCCAGCCAGCTGCAGAACGCCACGATCATCTCGGTGATGGCCGGTGTGCCGCTTCAGACACTGCGCGCTTCGCTGCCGCTGGAACGCCCCGTGGTGCGCAGCATGCCCAACACGGCCGTGATGGTGCGCCAGGGCTGCGTGGGGCTGTATGCCGACGAGGACGTGTCGCCGGCGCTGCGCCAGACGATCTCGCGGCTCTTCGATGCCGTGGGCCGTTCGTTCTGGGTGGATGACGAGGCCCAGCTGCATGCCGTCACGGCCATCAGCGGCAGTGGCCCAGCCTACTACCACCTGTTTTCCGAGGCGCTGGCCGACGCCGGTGTGAACCTGGGCCTGCCCCGCGAACTGGCCAAGCAGCTGGCGGCACAGACGGCGCTGGGTGCGGCCACGCTGCAGACGCAGTACGACGCCGATTTCGTGGCGCTGCGTCAGGCCGTCACGTCACCCAACGGCACCACGCATGCCGCCATCGAGGAGTTCGAGCAGGGCCAGGCACTGCGCCGGCTGGTGGATGTGGCGGCAGCCAAGGCCGGACAGCGTTCGGTGGAACTGTCGGGCGGCTGAGCTTCCCGCATCAGCCTTCCGGCGTAGGAAGGCGCCGAGGATCCATCAGCGGCACCTTTCAGCGGGCCCCGGCCCCCGTCGCAGCAGGTGTCCCCTTCCGCGGTCCCTTTCAGCCGTTTCCTTCAGCGGGCGTTGTCGGGCTGGCGGGCCGTGCGCATGAACTCGGCCACGTAGTCGTTGGCCGGATGGTCGAGAAGCTCCTGCGGGGTGCCGACCTGCACCAGCTCGCCGGCGTTGAGGATGGCCAGGCGACTGCCCATCTTCAGCGCCTCGTCGATGTCGTGGGTGATGAAGACAATGGTCTTGCCCAGCCGCTGCTGCAGGGCCAGCACGGTGTCCTGCAGACGGATGCGGATGAGCGGATCGAGCGCCGAGAAGGCTTCGTCCATCAGGATGATGTCGGTATCGGCCGTCAGCGCCCGTGCCAGCCCCACGCGCTGGCGCATGCCGCCCGAGAGCTGCTCCGGATAGCTGTCGGCCATGTCGGCCAGTTCCATCTCGCGCAGCCAGTGGCAGGCGCGCTCGCGCTGCTCCTTGGCGGGCAGGCACCGCACACGCAGACCGAAGCAGGTGTTCTGCATCACCGTCAGGTGCGGCAGCAGCCCGAAGTGCTGGAACACCATGCTGACCCGGGAACGACGGAACTCACGCAGACCCCGCGCATCCAGTGCGGTGACATCGATATCGCAGGCCTGGATGCGGCCGCAGGTGGGCTCGATGAGCCGGTTGATGTGGCGCACCAGCGTGGACTTGCCCGAGCCGGACAGGCCGATGACGCAGAAGATGCCGCCTGAGGGAATCTCCAGGCTGATGTGACGCAGCCCGACACGGCAGCCGGTGCGCGCAAAGATCTCGTCGCTGGGCACGTTCTGGCGCAACAGGGCCATGGCCTCCTGCACCTGGCGGGGGCGATCGCCATAGATCTTGCTGACATCCTCGAACACGATGCGGGTCATCTGTTCCCCCTTCGTCCGTAGGCCTGGGTGATGCGATCGATGACGATGGCCAGGATGACGATGGCGGCGCCGGCCTGCACGCCCCGGCCGATGTCCAGCGTCTGGATGGCCTGCAGCACGTTCTCGCCCAGGCCGCGCGCACCGATCATCGAGGCCACCACGACCATGCCCAGCGACATCATGACGGCCTGGTTGATGCCGGCCAGGATGGCGGGCCGTGCCTGCGGCAGCAGCACCCAGAACAGGAGCTGGGTGCGGGTGCAACCGAAGGATTCGGCCGACTCGACCATCCGGGCGTCAACCTCGCGGATGCCCAGGGCCGTGAGACGCACCAGCGGAGCCGTGGCGTAGACCACGGTGGCAAACAGCGCCGGAATGCGGCCGATGCCGAAGAGCATCAGCACCGGAATGAGATAGACGAAGCTGGGCATGGTCTGGATGATGTCCAGCACGGGCGAGAGCCAGCGGTGCAGCCATCGGCTGCGCGCCATCAGGATGCCCAGCGGGAAGCCGATCACGAGGATGAAGAGGAAGGCCGCAACCAGCAGCGCCAGGGTCTGCAAGAGCGGCGTCCACAGGCCCAGCCCTCCGATGAGGTAGAAGCCGGCGGCGCTGAAGGCGGCCGACCCGAGGCTGCCCGTGGCGTGCCAGGCCAGGCCGGCCAGCAGCGCCAGCAGCAACCAGGGCGGCACGGCTCCCAGCGCGCGCTCCAGCGGCAGCAGCAGGCCATGCAGCAGCGACTGGCTGAAGGCGCGGAAGGTCTCGCCATGGCTGGAAACGAGCCGTGCCAGGCTGTCGTTGAGCCAGTCGGCCACCGACCAGGCGGGGAAGAAGGCTTCCGGACCAGTGGCTTCCGCGCTGTCCGAAGCAGCGGGCGCTTCCGTGGCGCCCTTCTGCCCCGGCAGGCGCGCCATGTCGATGCCCAGCCGGCGGGCGACACGCTGGGCGGCCTCGGCCGGCAGCCAGGGTGTCCACAGCTCGGGGCGCTGCTGCAGGAAGAGGCGCGCCTGAGTGGGGCCGTCACGACGGTTCTCGGTCATGTCGAGAATGAGCCGGTCGAGCACCTCGGGCGACAGCTGGAGTTTCCGGATGAGCGCCACCACCTGCGGATACTGCTTCTGCAGCGAATCCGAGACGGCCATGGCCAGCCGGGACACCGGAAAGCCCGAGACGCAGCGGTCACGGGAACCCGGGTTCATCAGCTCGGGCCAGCAACTGGCGTCATAGTCGGGGAACGCGATGGGCACCAGGTCGTACTTGGCCATGAGGCCGGCCGGGTGCCAATAGTAGAAGAGCAAGGGCTCGCGGCGGGCGATGGCAGAAGCGATCTCGGCATCCAGCGCCGCACCGGTACCGGGATGGACGTTGGCGTAGCGTTTGGAAAGCCCGGTGTTGGCCAGCAAGCGGGTGTTGAAGGTCTCGCAGGCCCAGCCGGCCGGGCAGTTCAGGAAGCGTGCCTGACCGGGCTGTTCAGGATTGGGGAACAGGTGAGCGTGGCGAGCCAGGTCATCCACCGACTTCAGGTCGGGGTGCTGCTCCTGCACGTAGCGGGGCACATACCAGCCCTGCACGGCACCGCCGGTGAGCGTGTCGCCCAGGATGGCGACCTTCTTCTCGGCCACGGCCTTCTCGATACCGGGCGAGCGTCCAACCCATTGTTCGGCAATGATCTGGATGTCGTCCTGGATGAGGGCCGACTCCAGGCTGGGCACCGAGCCGGGCACCACCTCGGTGCGGCAGCCCAGGCCCTCGCGCAGCAGCAGGTCCAGCAGCGCCGTGGTGATCTGGCCACTTTCCCAGTCCAGCCCGCCCAGGCGGATGGGGGCCTGGGCAGTACAGTCGGAATGCGTCGGCGTCGGTGCCGGCGCATCCGCAGCGGCACGGGTCGCAGCCGGCATCAGGGCCACGACCAGGGCAAACAGCAGGGTGGACAGCTGGATGGCCAAGGGCGCCTCCTGTGGGGAAGTGGATCAGCCGGGGCGGCCGATCAACCGGAATGGTCGATCAACCGGGGTGGCCGATCAACCGCAGCTGCCGAGCATGCCGCACTGGGTGCAGTAGTCGCAGCCGTCTTTCCGGATCATCGCATAGGCACCGCACTCGCTGCATTTTTTCCCGGCCATGATGCCCGAGGATTCGGGGGCTGCCTGCACGGCCGGCTCGACCGACGGCAGCTCGCCCGGCTCGAACAGCGAGGCCTGCACGGCCTCCTGGCGCTTGGCGATGAGGTTCTGGATGGCGTAGGCGATGGCGGCGACTTCACTGTCGTGCCAGCGCGGCACGTGGGTGCCATCGGCCTTCTCATAAGTGCCCAGACGCACCGGGCCTCGGTCCCAGGTGACCTTGCGCATGTCGGACAGCGCACGGTCAAGGAAGCCGCCACGGGCCGCCAGGCTGAGCATCCGCATGGTGGCGGTGATCCACTGTTGCGATTCGCCGCTCTGGCCCACGGGCATGAAGAACTCGATGGCGCGCTCGACGGTACGACCATCGGTGCCCTCGACCGGCAGGAAGGAGACGATGAGGTAGAGGCGCTGCTGGCCTTCGTGCGTCCAGTACTCGATCTTCTCGGCCACGGCGTTGAGCGCGCCCTGCGGCCGGCGCTCGATCACCTTGCGCATCGGATCCTGCTCGTGCTGCTGCGCGGCGGCCTCGGCCTTGTCGGCAGGCTTCTCTTCCTTCTTGGCAGGCTCGGCTTCCAGCACGGCGCCCAGGATGGGGTTGGGCCGGTAGGTGGCCAGACCCTTCAGGCGGGCCTTCCAGGCCTGCTGGTACAGGTCCTTGAAGTCTTCGTACGGGTAGTCGGCCGGGACGTTGACGGTCTTGGAGATGGAGGTGTCAACGTAGGGCTGCACGGCTTCCATCATCGCCACGTGCTCCTGGGCCGTCATGGCCAGGGCGTTGACGAAGTAGTCGGGCAGGTTGTCCACATCACCACCCTGCGACTTGAACAGCCGCCAGGCGTGATCCTCGACCACGTATTCGCTACGGCTGCCGTCGGCCTCGCGCTTGCGACGCGTGTAGGTCCAGGAGAACGGCGGCTCGATGCCGTTGCTGGCGTTGTCGGCAAAGGCCAGGCTGACCGTGCCGGTAGGCGCGATGGACAGCAGGTGGCTGTTGCGGATGCCGTACTTGCGGATGTCGGCCTTGATGTCGTCAGGCAGGCGAGAGGCGAAGCTGCCCTCACCCTTCTTGCTGCCCTTGCCCAGGTAGCGGTCAGCATCGAACTGCGGGAAGGCGCCCTTTTCCTTGGCCAGCTCGACCGAGGCACGGTAGGCGGCGTTGCGCATGGTCTCGGCAATGCGGGCGGCCATGGCGCGGCCCTCGGCGCGGTCGTAGCGCAGCTTCAGCATGGCCAGCGTGTTGCCCAGGCCGGTGAAGCCCACGCCGATGCGGCGCTTGGCGGCGGCTTCGGCGCGCTGCTTGTCCAGCGGCCAGAAGGTCACGTCCAGCACGTTGTCCAGGGCGCGCACCTGGATGGCCACCACGTCCTCGAAGGCGGCGAAGTCGAAGGCCGGCTCGCCGCCCTGACCGAAGGCGTTGCGCACGAAGCGGGTGAGGATGATGGGACCCAGGTCGCAGCAGCCGTAGGGCGGCAACGGCTGCTCGCCACAGGGGTTGGTGGCCTCGATGGTCTCGCAGTAGTTGAGGTTGTTGTCGCGGCCGATGGCGTCGAGGAACAGGATGCCGGGCTCGGCGAAGTCGTAGGTCGACTTCATGATGGTGTCCCACAGCTGCCGGGCCGGCACGCGGCGGTAGACCCACTTGCCGTCGTCACGCTGGTAGGCGCCGGCGGCCATGACCTTGCGGCCGGGGCGGGCGCGGTGCACCAGCTCCCAGTCGGCGTTGTCCTGCAGCGCCTTCATGAAGGCGTCGGTGACGCCGACCGAGACGTTGAAGTTGTTCCAGCGGCCCGGGGTGCGCTTGGCGGTGATGAAGTCCAGCACGTCCGGATGGTCGATGCGCAGCACGCCCATCTGGGCGCCACGGCGGCTGCCGGCGCTCTCGACGGTGGCGCAGCTCTGGTCGAAGACGTTGATGTAGCTGCACGGGCCGGAGGCGATGGAGTGCGTGCCCTTGACCTCGGCGCCATTGGGGCGGATGCGGGAGAAGTCGTAGCCGACGCCGCCGCCGCGACGCATGGTCTCGGCCGCCTCGCGCAGGGCCTCGTAGATGCCGGGGTAGCCCTGGTCGTCGTAGCCCTGGATGCAGTCACCCACGGGCTGCACGAAACAGTTGATGAGGGTGGCCTGGATGTCGGTACCGGCTGCACTCATGATGCGGCCCGCGCCGATGGCACCGGCATGCAGGTTGCCCAGGAACTTCGCTTCCCACTCGTCGCGGATCTCGGGCTTCTCGACCGAGGCCAGCGCGCGCGCCACCCGGGCAAACAGCTCGGCTTCGGTCTTCTCACCGTCCTTCAGGTACTTCTCGGCCAGCACATCCTGGCTGATGGGCTGGACGGGCAGCGCCGACGAGGTGTGGGCGGCAGGCAGGACATCACGTTTCATAGGGCGTACATTCCAGAACGACAGGGCGCAACGGGCCATCCGGCCCGGTTTGCCAGAAAAACGAAAACGGCCGAAGGCCGCATGAAAACGAAGGCGCCACCGTCAGGCTGGACGGCGGTCGACCCGGCAGGACGGGAGGAGGATCCCGACCGCAGGAAAGCTGAACCGAAGGAAAACCCTGGCGCGCCACGAGGGTGTGCAAACGCCGGGAACCCGCTGCACGAGCCGTTTTCCACGGGATGACAGGTGCTGGCGAGCCATGGGCCGCAGCGACTTGCCGTTCCGTAAAAATAACACATACAGTGTCCCCATGCCTACCGTCACGCTAGACAAGGGGTTGGAGCGGGATCGATTGTAAGCCCGGAGCGATCTGCCGTGGGTGTTTCAAAGAGAAAAACGTCGGGCTGTGGCGTGGGACGCGACCTCCTGTTGGGCAGCGCGCCACGATGCGACGCAGCGGCGAGACACGGCGCGGGACAGGGCTGGAGGCCGGGCGTACGGTGGCACGAGATACCGACAGGCGGTCCGCTGAAAGGGTCAGGCCTTCACGCCGTCGGAAGCCCCCTTCCGGGCGGCCGATGGCGTGTGGCCCATGGCCAACAGTACGGTGGCCAGGATGATGAACGAGGCCCCCACCAGCATGCGCCCCGAGGGCTCTTCGCCGAACAGCCACCAGGCGCAGGCGATGGCGTAGACCGGTTCGAGGGCAATGATCATTCCGGCACTGCGGGCATCAAGCGACTCAAGGCTTTTGACGAACAGGGTATGTGCCAGACCCGTGCACAGGACGCCCAGCACGGCCAGCCAGAACCAGCTTGCCCAGTCGATGGCAGCAGCCCCGAACCCCCAGGAGGAAGGCGCCTGCGAGTGAGCTACCTGAGGAGGGGCCAGCTGGTGAGGGGCCGCATCGGAGGAGGCGGCCTGGAGAAACGCCGCCGGGGATGCGACATGTGCGGCATCCGTCATGGGCACTCCATCGTCCCTGCCTGCCAGACCCAGGCCCAGCAGTGGCAACACCAGCAGCACAACGAGGAGGTTCTGCCAGAAGGCCACCTGGATGGCATCCATGCCCCGACTGCCGCGACGGTTGCAGATGGCCAGACCAGCAAAGCTCAGCCCCGAGGCCAGCCCCCAGAGAAGTCCCACGGTGCCCCGGTCACCGACGTCGAACGAGGGCGTGACCAGCACCAGCCCCAGGGTGACGAGCGAGAGCATCATGCCCTCTGCCCGGCCAATGCGCTCACGGAACAGCACAACGTCCAGCAGGGCGATGAAGGCCGGGAAGCTGGCAAAGCCGAGCGTGGCCACGGCAACGCCGCCCACCTTGACGGCCAGAAAGAAGGTGATCCAGTGCACGGCCAGCAGCAGGCCGCTGACCAGCAGGATGCCGGTGCGACGGCGCCCCAATCCCTGCAGCAGCGGCCTGCGCTGCACCAGGGCCAGCACCAGCAGCGCGGTTGCGGCGAACCCTGCCCTGCCGGCGGTGATGGCCACGGCATCGAAACGGATAAGGGCCCCGAGGATGCCGGTGAGCCCGAAAAGCACGGCCGCCCCATGGGCGGCCGCGAGTGCGCTGACGTGCGGATTCTTCATGACCCGCTCATTGTCGGGGCTTGTCGGCGCTCAGGACACCCGGATCAACCCTGCCAGTGCACGCGATGGATCTGCAGCGTGCTGCAGGCATCCTGCAGCTTCTTCACGCCCTCGATGAAATGGGCCGTCTTGTTGTGGGCATCAAGCGCCGCCTGGTCCTTCCAGTGCTCGATGATGTAGGCCGTGACCCCGTCCTCGGCATAAGCGGCGCCATAGGAGACGCAGCCGGCTTCCTGGCGGCTGGCCGCCACCAGCTCGGCCGTGGCCTGCTTCAGGCGGTCCAGGTGACCGGGCTTGACCTGCAGCGTGACGACGAGATGGATGGGTTCGGACATTGGAGGCACCTCCCTGAAGTTCTGTGCGGTGCAGTCTATGTTACCGAAGCTGTCTCCGAGCGGGCCCGGCAATCCCTGACCGCCCCGACTGGCCCAGCCCGGGAGCCGGGATCCGAGGGTCAGGGTCCAGGGTCCAGGGGAGATCCTGATGGATACCCTGGACGGACTGGTTCAGCGTCCTTTCACGGCATTGGCAATGGCCGCAAAGGCGTTCTGGTCGATGCTCGGGGTGGGATTCAGCTTCGCATCGGCCGAGAACTTGGCCACGACCAGTTCGTTGGCCTGGTCGACATAGATGTGCTGACCGGCCAGACCGCGAGCTTCCAGCGTGCCGTCCTGCGACTGGGCGATCCACCAGAAGTCATGGTAGGAGGAACCGTCACGCGCATTGCCCCGGCCGGCCTTGAAGACGGCAGGATCCCCGCCTTTCTTCAGCTCGGCCACGGTGCCCGGCTGCAACAGCTGCTTGCCATTGAAGCGCCCTTCCAGACGCACCAGTTCGCCCACCCGCGCCAGATCGCGCAGCGAGGAGCTCATGCCGGAGCCTTTCAGGGCCACACCGGTGCGGTCCTTCAGCACCGTGGCATCCTGCTGGGCCCCCATCGGCTTCCAGAGACGCTCGGAAACCAGTGTGGCGAAATCCTTCCCGGTGACCTTCTCCAGCAGCAGGCCGATCACCTCGGTATCGACGCTCTTGTAGGTGAAGCGCTGACCGTGCTCGCCCTTCTTCTTCAGGGATTTCAGGAAGTCCACAACGGTGCGGGCCCCCTGGTAGTTCTCGTCGCTGGGCAGGATGTTGCCCGCGAACATGTACTGCACGACGCCGGGATTGGCCAGCGGCTCTTCGGCATAGTCGACGGCGGTGCTCATGTCCAGCGTCTGCTGCACGGTGGCATCTTCCCAAGCGCTGCCCTTCAGTTCCGGCAGATAGTGTGCAATGGGCGCCGAGGGGTCGATCTGGCCGGCCTGGATCATGTCCAGGGTCAGCAGGCCAGCGACCGATTTGGTGGCCGACCACAAGATATGGCGCGCCTGCTGGGTCTGGCCGTGGTCATAGCGCTCATAGACCAGCTGACCACGATGCAGCACCACCAGCCCGTCGGTGGCGGTGTTCTTCTGCCACTGCTCCAGGCTGACCTCCTTGCCGTCGGACCCGGTGAAGGTCACGCTGTTCAGGTCCACCGAGGCGCTGGGCAACGCCGACGCCTCGACACCGCCATTCGAAATACGGGTGCTGGGACGCAGCACGTCGATGTAGCGCGAGCCCCAATGCAGGTCGGGCAACTTCAGCAGGTCCTGCAGCAGACCGTCCATGCCGGAGGAGGACAATGCCGTGCTGGCCTGCTGGGCACTGACCGGTGCAGCGGCGCGCTGGACGATGGCGGATAGCTGGGCCGCCCGCTGCTCGGCCGTTCCGGCAGCCTGCTGCACGGCCTGCCCGACCTGTTGTGCGCCCTGCTGGGTGATCTGTGCTGCCTGTTGCGCCGCCTGTTCGGCAGAAGGGGCTGCCTGCTGGAGCTGCTGCTCCACTTCCTGCGTGGTCTGGGCCAGAGCCTGGGAAGCGCCGAGCGACAGCAGGCTGGCCAGTGCCACGACCAAGGTGGTACGGGTAAATGGGGAACGGGAAGTAGGGGTACGTGTCATGCGTCGATGATCTCCATGCTGGGGTGACAGACCCGATCAATCCTAGAGACGGCAACGACGCAAAACAGTAAAAACTCTCGACGCCCAGCGCCAAAATGTATGGATTTGGCAAACGGCCACAGCCAGAACAGGTGGGCACCTGTGCATGTTGGGGAGAGCCTTGCCCGCTCAGCCGGAGGCAATCCGGTCAAGTGACAGAACAGCGCCTCGAAGGCGGCCATGCCCTTTTTGACGGCGTCGTCGTTATGGATACGATAAAGAAGTTTTCATGATGAACGATGCCGTTGGCGATCATATAAGATCGCGCCATGACTATCCCGAGTTCTCCAGACCGTGGGAACCGCGAAGGCGAGGCTCCAGCCGGGCACACGGAGTCCGCCCCCGTTCGACAGCACCCTGCATCATCCCGTTCCATGCCGGGCATGCGGCTTGATGCTGCCTGTCTGATCCATGCGCTGAGTCCGCTGCTGTGGATTCCCCAGGCCGCGCTGCTGGCGCTGGGCGTCGCGCGTCTGCAGTCAGGCGCGGGCCTGGCCGGCGTGGCATGGCCCGCGGCCGGCATCGTCGCGGCTGGCCTGCTGCGCGCCTGGCTGGATGCCTGGAGCGGCACCCGGATGTTCGAGTCGGCGCGTGAACGCCTGAGTCTCTGGCGGGAGCAGGCCATCACCGCCCTGTCCGCGCGTTCGCCACTGGATCGTTCCCGCCTGCATGCCGGCACGGCCGCCAGCGTGCTGGCCGAACAGGCCGAGTCCATCCTGCCGTGGCTGACACGCTACCACGGCGCCATGTGGCGCGTGCGCCTCATGCCCCTGCTGATCCTGCTGCCCGTGGCGTGGTACAGCTGGGCCGCCGCTGCCGTGCTGATCACGGCAGCCCCGCTCATTCCGCTTTTCATGGTGCTGGTGGGCTGGCGCGCCCGGGCCGCCAGCGAGGCGCAGTGGCTGCAGATGAGCAGCATGAACGCCTTCCTGCTGGATCGGCTGCGGGGGCTGCCGACGCTGCGTGCCCTGGGCAGCGTGCAGGCCACAGCCCGCCGGTTGCGGGCCAGTGCCGAGGACCTGCGCCTGCGCACGATGAAGGTGCTGCGCATCGCCTTCCTGTCTTCGGCGGTGCTGGAGCTGTTCTCGGCGCTGGGCGTGGCCATGGTGGCAGCCTACGTGGGCTTTCACGTGCTGGGCTATCTGGAATTCGGCGCCTGGGGCGGTCGGCTCACGCTGGGCGAAGGGCTTTTCATCCTGCTGCTGGCCCCCTCGTTCTTCGAGCCGCTGCGCGAACTGGCGGCAGTCTGGCATGACCGGGCCGCCGGCGTGGCCGCCATGGACGCCCTGGAGCGCCTGAACGGGAACGGTCTGCCCCTGCTGGATGAGGCCCCTGTCGCACGGCCTGGCGCCGGAGAGCCGGCTGCGGCCCCCCTTCCTCCCCTTCCGTCTGCCCGCCATGATCGACCTGCCCCGGATGCGGTGAAGCCGGCATCGGTAAAAGCGGCATCGGTGAAACCAGCATTGGTGGATCCTGCATCAACCCCGTGTCCGGCCCCCGGCGTGCGGCTCACGGACCTGGGCTTCGCCTTTCCCGGCGAAAAACCGGTGTTTCAGGGTTTCTCGCTGGCGGTGCGACCCGGCGAGCATGTGGCCCTGGTGGGCGGCAGCGGCACGGGCAAGACCATCCTGATGTCGCTGCTGGCCGGGCTGCTGGTCCCCACGGCGGGGCGCATCGAGATCGACGGCCAGACACTGGCTCCGGACACGGTCCGGGCGCTGCGTGAACGCATGGCCTGGATGGGGCAGCGCGCCCACGTGTTTGCCGCCCCCGTCCGCGACAACATCGCACTCGGCCGCCCGACCGTCGATGATGAACGGGTGCGCCAGGCGATCGCGAAGGCCCGGCTCGACGCGGTGGCTCAGGCCCATCCGGGCATCTCGCTGGGCGAAGGCGGAACGGGCCTGTCGGGGGGCGAGGCCGCACGCCTTGCGCTGGCGCGCCTGATGGCTGCACCTGAAGCCGACCTGCTGCTGGCCGACGAGCCCACGGCCCACTTGGACAGCGAAACCGCCGATCAGGTGGCCGAGTCCCTGGTGACGCTGGCCCGGGGCCGCACGCTGATCGTGGCCACCCACGATCCCCGACTGGCCGCACGCATGGACCGTGTCGTGCAGCTGCCCGCCCCGGATCCGGAGGCCGCAGCATGACAGGAAAGGACGACCCGCTAACAGGGAAAGACGACCCGGTGACCGAGAAGGACAGCCCGGCGAAGGATGGCATGGCCCGTCGTTCCGCCCTGCCCGCGCTGAAGGCGATGAGCGAGGGCGCGTCGACGCGCATGAAATGGGGCGCCGTGCTGGCCGCCGTGACGGTGCTGGCCGGCATGGGGCTGCTGGGCCTGTCGGGATGGTTCATCACGGCAACGGCCATTGCCGGGCTGCAGCCCGCCACGGCCCTGGCCTTCGATGTCTTCGCACCGTCTGCCGGCATCCGGCTGCTGGCGCTGGGGCGCACCGTGTCGCGCTATGGCGAGCGGCTCGTCACCCATGACGCCACCCTGGCGGCGCTGGCGCAACTGCGCGAACGCCTCTTCCGCGGCTGGGCAGAGACCGCCAGCATCCAGGACCTGCTGCGCCGTCCGGCACGGGCGCTGTTCCGGCTGACCACGGACCTGGATGCGCTGGACGCCTTCTATCTTCGCCTGCTGGTGCCGGCCGCCGCGGCGCTGGGTGCGACGCTGCTGGCCACGGTCGTGGTCGGCGTGATGTCGCCCTGGCTCGGCCTTGCACTGGGCGGCTGGATGCTGATCATCGGCCTGGCCGTGACCATCGTGCTGGCCCGCCACTCGCGGCGCCCCGCCACACGGCGGGCCCTGCTCACGGAAAGGCTGCGTGCCCAGGCCGTGGACCTGGTGTCAGGCCAGACGGAACTGCTCATGGCCGGTCGGCTGGCCGCCCAGCGTGAGGCCCTGCGCCGCACGGATGAACGTCTGGCGCACAGCGACCGTCGCCTGCAGCGACTGGATGCCAAAGCGGCTGCCATCCACAGCGTGGCCGGCAGCCTCACGCTGGCCCTGGTCCTGCTGGGTGTGGGCCTGCTGGTCGAACAGGGACAGATCGACACGCCGGAGGCGGCCCTGGCCCTGCTGATTGCGCTGACGGCCATGGAGCCGTTTGCGGCATTGCGCCGGGGAGCGCTTGAATCGGGGCGTGCCTGGCTGGCGGCTCGTCGGCTTTCCCCCCACTGCACGCCGACCGTTCAGCCCCCCGCCCCACGCCCCGACGCAGACTGTGCGATCATCGTGGATGATGTGTCGGTCCGTCATCCGGACAGTCCTGTGGATGCACTGGCCGCACTGTCGCTGAGGCTGGCCGCTGGCGAACGGGTCGCCGTGGTCGGTCCCAGCGGCGCAGGCAAGTCGACACTGATGGCGCTGATCGCCGGAGAGCGCCATCCGCACACCGGGCGCGTCCTGACGCAGCCCGGCGCCTGGCTGAACCAGCGTCCGGACCTGTTCCAGGACAGCCTGCGCGACAACCTGCGCCTGGCCGACCCGGACGCCGACGACGCCGCACTGTGGCAGGCGCTGGAAGCAGCCGGTCTGGCAGCGGCCATACGACGCCTGCAGGCCGGGCTGGACACGCGACTGGGCGAAGGTGGCCTGGGGCTGTCGGCCGGACAGACCCGCCGCCTGGCGCTGGCCCGGCTGCTGCTTCAGAAGCGTCCCCTGTGGCTGCTGGATGAGCCGACCGAGGGGCTGGATGCCGCCACGGCCGCCGATGTGCTGACCCGACTGGACACACTGGGCCAAGGACGCGCATGGCTGATGGCCGCCCATCTGCGCCGCGAAGCGGCGCTGGCCGATCGCCTGCTGGTGCTGCGCAACGGCAGGCTCGAAGGTGAATTCCGGCGCGGCAGCGAGGGCTTCGAGGCCGCGCTGGCTGCACTGAGACCCGATTGATACGTCGTTCCGAAACCGAGAAGAGGAAACCCCCACATGGATGTCGACATCGTCAGCCTGTCAAGGCTGCAATTTGCGCTGACAGCGCTCTACCACTTCCTGTTCGTCCCGCTCACGCTGGGCCTGTCCATCCTGCTTGCCATCATGGAAACGGTCTACGTGATGACGGGGCGTTCCATCTGGCGTGACATGACCCGCTTCTGGGGCACGCTCTTCGGCATCAACTTTGCCATGGGCGTGGCCACCGGCATCGTGATGGAATTCCAGTTCGGCATGAACTGGAGCTACTACAGCCACTATGTGGGCGACATCTTCGGGGCGCCGCTGGCCCTGGAGGGGCTGATGGCCTTCTTCATGGAAGCAACCCTGGTCGGCCTCTTCTTCTTCGGCTGGGATCGGCTGTCCAAGGTCAAGCACCTGCTGGTCACCTGGGCGGTGGCCCTCGGCTCGAACTTCTCGGCGCTCTGGATCCTGATCGCCAACGGCTGGATGCAGAACCCGGTGGGCGCAGAGTTCAACCCGCAGACCATGCGGATGGAGATGAAGGACTTCTTTGCCGTCCTCACCAACCCGGTGGCGCAGGCCAAGTTCGTGCACACGGTTTCGGCGGGTTATGTCGCAGCCGCCATCTTCGTGCTGGGCATCTCGGCCTGGTACGTGCTCAAGGGCCGGCACCTGCAGCTGGCCAAGCGCTCGATGACGGTGGCCGCATCGTTCGGTCTGGCCGCCTCGCTGTCGGTGGCGGTGCTGGGTGACGAAAGTGGCTACCTCACGACGGAACACCAGAAGATGAAACTGGCGGCCATCGAGGCCATCTGGGATACCGAGCCGGCCCCCGCCCCGTTCACGGCCTTCGGTTTTCCTGACCAGGAAGCCCGCGAGACGCACTATGCCGTGCACGTGCCCTGGGTCATGGGCCTGATCGGCACGCGCTCGCTCACCACGGAAATCCCCGGCATCAAGGATCTGGTCCAACGTGCCGAGCACCACATCCGCGACGGCCTGAAGGCCTATGACGCCCTGCAGAAGATCCGCGCCGCCAAGGGCAACCTCGACGCCAACGCGCCAGAGCGCACCATCTTCGAGGAACACGGCCATGCGCTGGGCTATGCACTGCTGCTCAAGCGCTATGTGGACGATCCCCGTCAGGCCACGCCCGAGCAGATCAGCCGCGCGGCCTGGGACACGGTGCCGCAGGTGGCCCCGCTGTTCTTCTCGTTCCGTGCCATGGTCGGCGTGGGCCTGTTCCTGATCCTGCTGACCGCCACATTCTTCTGGCTGTCGGCGCGCCGCCGGCTGGATGCCTACCCGTGGCTGCTGCGGATTGCCGTGTTCGCCATCCCGCTGCCCTGGATTGCCATCGAAAGCGGCTGGCTCGTGGCCGAGCTGGGACGGCAGCCCTGGGTCATCGAGGGGGTGCTGCCCACGGCCGTGGCCGTCTCGAACCTGGGCGCCTCCACCGTGCTCTTCACGATCGCCGGCTTCGTGGCGATCTACACCGTCCTGCTGATCATCGAGATGAAGCTGATGTTCAAGGCCATCCGTAAGGGTCCGGACGTCCATCCGGCCCCGCATGAAACTCAGCCCGGTGAAGCCAGCGCCCTGGCTTCCGCACAGTGATACTGCAAGGAAAAGGAACATGATTCTCCACGAACTCGTCTCCTACGAAGTGCTGCGCCTGATCTGGTGGGCACTGATGGGTGTGCTGCTGATCGGCTATGCGGTGACCGACGGCTTTGACCTGGGCATCGGCACGCTGCTGCCCTTCGTCGCACGCACCGATATCGAACGCCGCACCGTCATCAACACCATCGGCCCCATCTGGGAAGGCAACCAGGTCTGGCTGATCCTGGGGGGCGGCGCCATCTTCGCCGCCTGGCCGCAGCTGTACGCGGTTTCGTTCTCGGGCTTCTATCTGGCCATGTTTGCCATCCTGTTCGCATTCATCCTGCGGCCGGTGGCCTTCAAGTTCCGCAGCAAGCGCGAAGACCCCGCCTGGCGCAGCCGCTGGGATGCCGTCCTGTTCATGGCCGGACTCCTGCCCTCGATCATCTTCGGGGTGGCCGTGGGCAACGTGCTGCAGGGCGTGCCCTTCCACATCGGGGAAGACATGCAGATCTTCTATGAAGGCACCTTCCTTGGCCTGCTCAACCCCTTCGGCCTGCTGTGCGGGCTGGTGTCGCTGGCCATGCTGGTGATGCACGGTGCGGCCTGGCTGCAGCTCAAGACCTCGGACATCGTGGCCGAGCGCGCACGGCGCTTCGGCATCGTGGCGGCACTCCTGACGGTGGTGCTGTACGCGGTGGCGGGCGTCGTGCTGGCCCATCTGGTGAACGGCTACGTCATCACCAGCAACCTGCCCACCGATGGGGTCTCGAACCCGCTGCTCAAGACCGTGAGCACGCAGCCCGACGCCTGGCTTGCCAACTACGCAGCCCACCCACTGCTGTGGGCGGTTCCGGCTGTGGGCATCGCAGGTCCGCTGCTGGCGGCGCTGTGCCTGGCCGGTCGCCGGCCGCTGGCTGCCCTGCTGGCCAGTGGCCTGGGCATTGCCAGCATCATCGGCAGTGTGGGGGCATCGATGTTCCCGTTCATCCTCCCGTCGTCCAGCATGCCCGCAGCCAGCCTGACGGTGTGGGACTCGTCGTCGAGCCACCTCACGCTGTTCATCATGCTCATTTCCACGGCCATCTTCATGCCCATCATCCTGACCTACACGAGCTGGGTCTTCACGGTGCTGCGCGGCAAGGTGGACGCTGACGACATCCGGAAGGGCAAGGGCCATGCGTACTGATCCCTGCTGCCTCACTCTCCCCTGCACCGTTCACCGATAAGGACACCGACCATGTGGTATTTCGCCTGGATCCTGGGCCTGCCCCTGGCAGCCGCCTTTGCCGTGCTCAACGCAATGTGGTTCGAGCTGATGGAAGATGACGCCACCCGGCGTGACCGACTGGAGCCGCACGAAAAACCGTGACGGTTCCTGGTCCCGACGTGGCCCTGAAAAGGCGGGCTGCGCCGGGACCCTTCATGGGTAGGCAGGTCATGGGTAGGCAGGACATGCGCGGGACAGGCCTTCATGGGCCTGCCCGGGCTTTGGAAGTGATTCAGATCCCGCACAGGCTTCCGAAGTGATACAGATCCTGCCGGTGTTGCCGGGTCGAGACCGGCAGCAAGGAGAGCGGCAACAGGAACAGCCCGCACACGACGGCGGCGACACGTGATGCCGCGCTTCATGCGCGCGTTGCCAAAAAACAAGGGGAGACGAGATGGGCGCCTGGCGCTGAAACGCGCAGGCTGCCGCGGCCGGGAACCGACCGGGATGTCGACGGCTGTGGACCTTGGGGTGCTGGCCATGGGCCATGGGCCTGTACGCCATGACCACCGACCCGGTGATGCCGCCGATGATGGAATGTGGAGCGGGCGACGAGCCTCGAACTCGCGACCTCAGGCTTGGGAAGCCGGCGCTCTACCAACTGAGCTACGCCCGCATGGCGCGCATTGTACGATGATTTCTGTCCGCCTGCCCAGCTGCACCGTGGCATGATGGCCGCGCCCTCTCCCGGTACATCCGGCAGGCGGCTGTGGGCAACATCGCTCCCATCCGTGAAGAATGGCAGGACAGAAGACTGCGTGTCGTCAGATCTGCAACACTCTCCCGACGATGGTCGGGCCACCGGGCGGCGCCTGACGGGATCCGCATCGTCCTCCTTATCATGGAAGGGCTTGCGCACGTTGCGGGCGCATGCCGGCGACCTTCTCGCTGAACCGTGCGGGTCTTCCGCGCGACGCTCCCCGGTGCCCCTGTCGCGGGGTACCGCGCAGGCCGCGGCCTTGCGGCTTCCCATCAGCGGTGCCGCAACTTCATCGCCCAGGCGTGCGCGCGCCCCCTTTCCCGGATTCTGCTTTCACCGTCATGGATTCTCCTGCTGCTGCGCCCCAGGCGCCGGCAAATGCACCTTCTGCCTTCCCCCTGAAGCCCATCCTGTGGCTGCTGGGCTCGATGACATCGCTGGCGCTGGGCACCTCGCTGGCCAAGCAGATCTTCCCCATCGTGGGCGCGCAGGGCACCACGGCACTGCGGCTGCTGTTCTCGGCCCTGGTCCTGATCCTGTTCGGACGCCCGTGGCGGCACCGCATGCCGCGCCATGACTGGTGGGTGGTGGCGCGCTACGGCATGACGCTGGGCATGATGAACATGCTGTTCTACCTGGCGCTGGAAACGATTCCGTTCGGCATCGCGGTGGCCATCGAGTTCTGCGGGCCGCTGACGGTGGCGCTGTTTGCGTCGCGCCGGCCCATCGACTTCGTCTGGATCGGCTGCACGGTGGCGGGCCTGCTGATGCTGCTGCCCATCTGGCATGGTGGCGGCGATGCAGCTGCGGCCCAGGCCGTGATCGAAGGCGCGGCCGGTGCCCAGGCCATGGTCGAAGGCGCACAGGGCGTGGTACCTGGCGTGGCCTCGGCCAGTCTGGATCCGCTGGGCATGCTGTACGCGGCTGGTGCGGCGGTGTGCTGGGCGGGCTACATCATCTTCGGCAAGAAGACGCAACACCTGCATGCCGGCACCACGGTGGCGCTGGGGGTCAGCATCGGCGCACTGATGATGTTTCCTGTCAGTGTGGTGCATGCCGGCACAGCTCTGTTTGAGCCGAAGGTGCTGCTGATCGGGCTGGGGGCGGCCATCGTGTCCAGCGCCATTCCGATGTTCCTGGAAATGAAGGCGCTTCGCGGGCTGCAGGCCGGCACCTACGGGGTGATGACGAGTCTGGAACCGGCGCTGACCTCCGTGGTGGCCATGCTGGTGCTGGGCGAGCTGCTGACGCTGACGCAATGGTGCGCCATCGCGCTGACAGTGACGGCCGCCATGGGCAGTGCGCTGACCTCGCAGCGTGGCGGATAGAATGCGGAAAAGTCTGCATTCCTCCCCCACGCATGAAATCCTTCTTCCATTGGTTCGAGAGCCGGATCGACCCGTATCCGGATGAAACACGACTGATCGCCGAACGAAGCCTGTGGCGCTTCGTGCTCTCTTCGCTGCAGGGCGTGCGGCGCTGGCTGGTGCTGCTGTTCCTGACGGTGGCGGGCATCGGCGTGCTGGAAGCGCTGCTGTTCCAGTGGATGGGCTTTCTGGTGGACTGGATCGGCCGCTACACGCCCGAGACGCTGTGGGCCGAGAAAGGCGACACGCTGACGATCATGGGTGTGGTGCTGGTGCTGAGCCCGCTGCTGGTGCTGCTGTCATCATCGCTGCGCTTCCAGTCACTGCAGGGCGTGCTGCCGATGCGGCTGCGTTGGCGCTTTCACCGGCTGATGTTGGCCCAGAGCCTGAGCTTCTACCAGGACGAGTTTGCCGGCCGGGTGTCGGCCAAGGTGATGCAGACGGCACTGGCGGTACGCGAGGTGGTGATGACCTTCGCCGACATGGCCACTTACATCGTCGTCTATTTCCTGACGAGTTCGGTGGTGCTGTGGAAGTTCGACGCCTGGCTGCTGCTGCCGTTCGTGACGTGGATCGTGCTGTTTGCCGCCACGATGGTCTGGACCGTGCCCAAGCTGGCCAAGCTGGCAGCGGCGCAGGCCGATGCCCGCGCGCTGATGACCGGTCGCATCACCGACGCCTACAGCAACATCGCCACGGTCAAGCTCTTCTCACACAGTGACCGTGAATCCGGCTATGCACGTTCGGCCATGGAGGACTTCATGGTCACGGTGCATGCCCAGATGCGCTGGGTGACGACGCTGGAGGTGGTGTCGCAGACGGTGAACATGCTGCTGACGGGCGGCACGGCCGCCATCGGTCTGTGGCTCTGGCACCATGGCCAGGCCAGTCCGGGCGCGGTGGCCGCGGCCACGGCCATGGCGCTGCGCATCAACGGGCTGTCGCAATGGATCATGTGGCAGTCGGCCTCGCTCTTCGAGAACATCGGCACCATCCGCGACGGCATCAACACGCTGACCCGGCCGCACACGGTGCTGGACAAGCCCAACGCCGTGCCGCTGGTGGTGAAGCAGGGCGGCATCCGCTTCGAGCATGTAGATTTCTCGTACAGCGAGAACGCGCGGCGCGAGCACCGGCCGGTACTGGAAGACTTCTGCCTGGACATCCGCCCCGGCGAAAAGATCGGGCTGGTGGGGCGCTCGGGCGCGGGCAAATCCACCATCGTGAATCTGCTGCTGCGCTTCTATGATGTGCAGAAAGGAGCCATCACCATCGACGGCCAGAACATCGCCGACGTGACGCAGAACTCGCTGCGGGCGCAGATCGGCATGGTGACGCAGGACACGTCGCTGCTGCACCGCACGGTGCGCGACAACATCCTGTACGGCCGCCCGGATGCCACCGACGACGAGATGCTGGACGCCGCCCGGCGCGCACAGGCCGACGCCTTCATCGCAGCGCTGGAGGATCCGCAGGGGCACACAGGCTTCGACGTACAGGTGGGCGAACGTGGCGTGAAGCTCTCGGGTGGGCAGCGCCAGCGCATTGCCATTGCCCGGGTGATGCTGAAGAACGCGCCAATCCTGCTACTGGACGAAGCCACCAGCGCGCTGGACTCCGAGGTGGAAGTGGCCATTCAGGACAGTCTGAACGAGCTGATGAAGGGCAAGACGGTGATCGCCATTGCGCACCGGCTCTCGACGATTGCCGCCATGGACCGGCTGGTGGTGCTGGACAAGGGGCGCATCGTGGAAGAAGGCACACACGCCGAGCTTCTGGCCCGCGACGGACTGTATGCACGGCTGTGGGCGCACCAGAGCGGCGGCTTCCTGGCCGAGCAGGTGCCCAACGAGTGAGGTGACAAACCGAAAGGCGGAGTGAAGCCGCCGAACGGCGGGTGGTGTCCCTTCCGGGCCCCCTGAAAGCCGAAGCCCCCAACGTCTCGCTCTACAATACGCGCCCCGTTTCAACCCCCGTATTTCATGAGCGAACACGCCAACCACGCGACCGGCCATGGCCACGCCACGCCGGCGCATTCCGACGCCCAACCTTCTCCGGCCACGCAGGCCATCAACGTGCGGCTACGGCCGCTGCCGGGGCTGATCTTTGCCAGTCGCTGGCTGCAGCTGCCGCTGTACCTGGGCCTGATCGTGGCCCAGGCGGTCTACGTGCAGCACTTCCTGATGGAGCTGTGGCACCTGGTGGAAGCCGCCTTCGGCAACCAGCACGCACTGCAGGCGCTGGTCGAGAGCATCGGCTACCGCTCGGACAAGCCGGTGACCTCGCTGGACGAGACGGTGATCATGCTGGTGGTGCTGGCGCTGATCGACGTGGTGATGATCTCGAACCTGCTGATCATGGTGATCGTGGGCGGCTTCGAGACCTTCGTGAGCCGGATGGACCTGCAGGGCCACCCCGACCAGCCGGAATGGCTGAGCCACGTCAACGCCTCGGTGCTGAAGGTGAAGCTGGCGATGTCGATCATCGGCATCAGCTCCATCCACCTGCTGAAGACCTTCATCAACGCCGACAACTACACCGACCGCACGCTGATCGCGCAGACGGCCATTCACCTGACCTTCCTGCTGTCGGCCATGGCCATTGCCTATACCGACAAGCTGATGTCGGGCGCGTACAAGCAGGACAAGCACTGACCGGCACGGCACCGGACGGTGCTGGCCCAACGGCCCGACAGGTCTCCCATGGCCTGTCGGGCCGTTTGCTTTCTCGGGCTGCGGGGCCCCGGCGTCGGGTCTCAGCCAGCCCGTTTCCGCCCTGCCCGCTGGCGTTTCCTGGCGGGCTGTCCCTGATTGCGGCATACTGCGGCCGGTTGACCGGCAACGCGCTGCAGACGCAGCCATCCTGCAGATGATCGAGATTATCCTGAACGGCAGTGCCCATCCCGTAGCCCCGGACAGCAGCCTGGCCGATCTGGTTCAGGCCCTGGGCTATGCGGGCAAGCGCATCGCCATCGAGCGCAACGGCGAGATCGTGCCGAAGTCGCAATACGCCCAAACCCGCCTGGCCGCAGGCGACCGGCTGGAAATCGTGGTGGCGGTGGGCGGCGGCTGAGACCCGGCATCCGCTCCATGTTCCGCCTCACCATGAGGCATGCCCACTGCAGGCCGTCCGTCCGGCCTTCGTTCATTCTTTCAGCATTCAGGAGGCTGTCATGACTTCCGTCGCCGATCCCCTGGTCATCGGTTCCCGCACCTTTTCATCGCGGCTGCTGGTGGGTACCGGCAAGTATGTCGATTTCCAGCAGACGCGCGAGGCCATCGACGCCAGTGGCGCCGAGATCGTCACCGTGGCCATCCGCCGCACCAACATCGGCCAGCATGCCGGGCAGCCCAGCCTGCTGGATGCGGTACCGCCCGATCGCTTCACCATCCTGCCCAACACGGCGGGCTGCTACACGGCCGAGGACGCCGTGCGCACGCTGCGGCTGGCCCGCGAGCTGCTGGACGGCCACACGCTGGTGAAGCTGGAAGTGCTGGGCAACGAGCAGAACCTGTTCCCGAACATGCCCGAGACGCTGGCCGCGGCGCGCACGCTGGTCAAGGAAGGCTTCGAGGTGATGGTCTACTGCAGTGACGACCCCATCCAGGCGAAGATGCTGGAAGACATCGGCTGCGTGGCGATCATGCCGCTGGCCTCGCTGATCGGCTCAGGCATGGGCATTCTCAACCCCTGGAATCTGAAGCTGATCCTGGAACAGGCCCGGGTGCCGGTGATCGTCGATGCCGGCGTGGGCACGGCGTCGGACGCCACAGTGGCCATGGAACTGGGCTGCGCGGCGGTGCTGATGAACACGGCCATTGCCAAGGCGCAGGACCCGATCATGATGGCGCGGGCCATGAAGGCCGGCGTGGAAGCGGGCCGCCTGGCCCGGCTGGCTGGCCGCATGCCACGCAAGTATTATGCGGCCACGCCGTCTTCGCCCACGGAAGGGCTGCTGCCCAGCGTGGCACGCTGAGTCTCCACCATGCGGGGCCTGCGGGCTCCATGCCTCCCGTTACCATCCCTGCTTTCGCCATTGCCGCGCTTTGCACACACTGCGCCGTCGTCATCGATGAGTTCCCTGCCCACCGATCCCGCCACTGTTCCCGCTACTCCCCCCGCCACCCCTGACACCGACGCGCCGCACCGGCGCGGCATCCGCAGCTATGTGCTGCGCCGCTCGCATTTCTCGGCTGCCCAGCGCGATGCCTGGGAACGGCTGATGCCGGTGTTCGGCCTGCCCTACCGGGAGCAGGCGCTGGACTACCCGCAGGTGTTCGGCCGGCAGGCGCCGGTGGTGCTGGAGATCGGCTTCGGCATGGGTGACACCACGGCCGAGATTGCCGCCAATGCGCCGGACATCGATTTCATCGCCATCGACGTGCACACGCCGGGCGTGGGGGCACTCCTGAAGCTGATCGAGCAGAAGGAACTGTCCAACCTGCGGGTCATCGAGCATGACGCCCAGGAAGTGCTGCGGCAGATGATCGCCCCCGGGTCGCTGACGGGCATCCATGTCTTCTTTCCCGATCCGTGGCCCAAGGCGCGGCATAACAAGCGCCGGCTGATCCAGACGCCCTTTGTGCGCGAGCTGGTGGCGGCGCTGCAGCCCGGCGGCTACCTGCATCTGGCCACCGACTGGCAGGACTACGCCGACCAGATGGCCGAGGTGCTGGCCAGCATCGACACGCTGGTGGCCGGGCCGCCCCGACCGCTGCCCAGCCCGTCGCTGCCCTGCCCGCGCCCGTCCACCCGCTTCGAGCGGCGCGGCGAACGACTGGGGCACGGGATCACTGACCTGATCCGCTACAGGCAGGCTTAGTACGGCCCAGCGTGCCTGGCGGTCGGAACCGGACGCCGCGCTTTCGCGCGGCGTTTGAGCATCAGCCCTTGAAGTAGGCTTCAAGATCGTCGCTGCCGCCGATGTGGCGGCCGCCGATGAAGACCTGCGGCACGGTGGTGCGACCGCTGATGGCGCGCACGGCCACGGTGCTGGCGTCGCGGCCCAGCACGATCTCCTCGTAGGACAGGCCCTTTTCCTTCAGCAGGGCCTTGGCCTTGGCGCAGAAGGGGCAGCCCGGCTTGGTGAAGATGGCCACGGACGGCGGCTGCTGGTAGTTCGGGTCCAGGTACTTCAGCATGGTGTCGGCATCCGACACCTCGAACGGGTCACCCGGCTTGTTGGGCTCGATGAACATCTTCTTGACGGTGCCGTCCTCGACCAGCATCGAATAGCGCCACGAGCGCTTGCCGAAGCCCAGGTCGTTCTTGTCCACCAGCATGCCCATGCCGGCGGTGAACTCGCCGTTGCCATCCGGGATGACGCCGATGTTCTCGGCTTCCTGATCGGCCTTCCAGGCGTTCATCACGAAGGTGTCATTGACCGAGACGCAGAGGATGTTGTCGATGCCCAGTTTCTTGAACACCGGGGCCAGCTCGTTGTAGCGCGGCAGGTGGGAGGACGAGCAGGTGGGCGTGAAGGCGCCCGGCAGCGAGAACACCACCACGCGCTTGCCGGCGAACAGATCGTCGGTCGTCACGTCCACCCAGGCATCGCCCGAACGGGTACGGAAGACGACGGCAGGAACCTTCCTGCCTTCATGATTGGGGAGCTGCATGTAATGGGCCTCCATGGAAAAAGAGGCCCGGATTTTACCAATGCACCCAGAGACCATGGGCCAGAAGGCCGATGATGAGAATGCAGGCAATGTTGAGCAGCAGGCCCACACGCACCATCTCGCCCAGCCGGATCTTGCCGGTGGCATAGACGATGGCGTTGGGCGGGGTGGCAATGGGCAGCATGAAGGCGCACGATGCCCCGCAGGCGATGATGGACGCCAGCGCGATGTCGGGCAGCTGCAGCGTGCGCGCCACCGTGATGAAGATGGGCATGAGCAGCGCCGCCGTGGCCGTGTTGGAGGTGAACTCGGTCAGGAACACCACGAAGGCAGTGAGCGACAGCATGATGATGACCGGGTGCTGATGCCCCACGGCCGCCACGATGCTGTCGGCCAGGATCTTGCTGGCCCCGGTATCCTTCATGACGATGGACAGCACCAGGCCGCCGCCGAAGAGCATCAGCACGCCCCATTCGGTGTGCTCCTGGATCTGCTTCCAGCTGGCCGAACCGCCCACGCACATCACCACCACGGCCATCATGGCAATGACCGAATCGATGTTCTTGATGGGCTCGGGCAGCGCCATCAGCTGCTGCAGCGGTCCGACCACCAGCTTGCCCAGGATGAGCAGCACCGCCGTGGCGGCGAAGACGACCAGCGTGAACATCCGCCGGCCATCCAGCGGGATGTCCTCGATGTCGACGTTGAACGGCACGTTGAAGTCGGGTCGCAGCACCACCCACAGCGACAGCACCATGGCGGGCATCATCAGCGCCACCACCGGCATGCCGTACTTCAGCCAGTCGGCAAAGCTGATGTCGATCATCGTGGCCAGCAGCGCGTTGGGCGTGCTGCCCACCAGGGTGCCGATGCCACCGATGCTGGCGCTGAAGGCGATGCCCAGCAGCACGAAGGCATAGAGCTTGCGGTTCTTCTTCGCGTCCACCTGCCGCAGGATGCCCAGGGTGAGCGGCAGCATCATGGCGGCCACGGCGGTGTTGTTGACGAAGAGCGACAGGAAGGCCGTGACGGCGAACAGGTAGAAGATGGTGAGCTTCAGGCTGCCACCGGCCAGCCGGATGACGTGCCCGGCAATCCACAGGTCCAGCTTCTGGATGTGCAGCACGGCCGCGATGACGAAGCCGCCAAAGAACATGAAGATGACCGGCTCGGCAAAGGGCGCGAAGGCCGCCTTGGTGGACAGCACCCCCAGCCCGATGGCAAAGAGCGGGATCATCAGCGAGGTGACGGTGATGTGGAAGGCCTCGGTCAGCCACAGCACACCCACGAACACCAGCAGCGCCAGCCCCCGGTTCTCGGTGGGCGAGAACGGCAGCCAGCGCAGCAGCAGGAAGAAGAGGACAAGATCGGCGGCCAGGATCAGCCAGCCGCGCCGATTGGCGACGACCGAGTCGGACACGATGAGAACTCCCGAAGGAAGACGAGAAAGGCCGGAAGTATGTCATGCGTCACCGGGTAGGGACTTTCCCGAATGCGCCAGACCGCCATCAGGGCGCCCACCCATCCGCCCAAAAGAAAGGACCGGCAAGGCCGCGAAGGCCGTGCCGGTCCGGGATGGGAGGAATGTCGTGGAGGCCGGACGATCAGTCCATGGCGCTGCCCCAGTGGAGCACGCCGGTGTAGGTGACCGCCAGGATGAGCAGACCGAAGATCACGCGGTACCAGGCAAACACGCGGAAGCTGTTGCTGGCCACGAAGCGGATGAGCCAGTGCACGCAGGCCAGCGCGCTGAAGAACGCGAAGATGGTGCCCACGGCAAACAGCGGGATGTCGCCGGCGCTCAGCAGGTCGCGGCTCTTCCAGGTGTCATAGACGCTGGCGCCGATGAGCGTGGGGATGGCCAGGTAGAAGGAGAACTCGGTGGCCACCTGACGCGACAGGCCGAAGATCATGCCGCCGATGATGGTGGAGCCGGAACGGCTGGTGCCCGGGATGAGCGCGAAGGCCTGCGCCAGACCCAGCTTCAGCGCATCGACGGCGGTGAGGCTGTCGATGTCGGTGATGCGCGGCTTGATGTTCTCCTGGCGCTTTTCCACCAGGAAGATGATCAGACCGCCCACCACCAGGGCGACGGCCACCGGCACCGGGCCGAACAGGTAGGTCTTGATGAGCTTGCTGAACAGCACGCCCAGCACCGCCGCCGGGATGAAGGCGATGATGATGTTGAGCGCAAAGCGCTGCTGCACGCGGTCGGACGTGAGGCCGGCCAGCACCTTGCCGATGCGCTCGCGGTAATACCAGATGACGGCCAGGATGGCGCCCGTCTGGATGGCGATGGCAAAGACGCTGGCCTTTTCGTCATCCCAGCCCAGCAGCGAGCTGGTGAGGATGAGGTGGCCGGTGCTGGAGATGGGGAGGAACTCGGTCAGGCCCTCGACAATGCCGAGGATGACGGCCTTGACCATCAGGGGGAGTGCGTAGAGGGATTCCATGGGGCAGGATGTTAACCCGCATCGTGGCAGGCACAGTGCCAAATCCTGCCACTTTCACCGGCATCACGGCCCCTGGAACAGATTGATACAGAAAAGTCAGCCGCGCGCCCACAATCGATGGAAATGATGCACCGGTCCATGGCCACGGCCATCCACCCGCCGCCCCACCGTGAGCTGGCTGGAAGCGGCCAGCGCGCCGGTGAGATAGTCGCGCGCGGCGCGGGCAGCGGCCGGCATGTCGGCCGACTGCGGGATGAGTGCGGCCAGCGCGGCCGACAGCGTGCAGCCGGTGCCGTGCAGGTTGTCGGTGTCGATGCGCGGGCCATCGAGCTGGATCATCCGGTCACCATCGAAGAGCAGGTCCACCGGGTTGCCCGGCAGGTGGCCGCCCTTGAGCAGCACCCAGCGCCCGTCGGCATCGGCCAGCAGGCGGCGCAGCCGCTCGGCCATCCGGCGCATGCCCGCCACGTCGTCGGGGGCGGACTGATCCAGCAGCAACGCGGCCTCGGGCAGGTTGGGCGTGATGACGGTGGCCAGTGGCAGCACGGCCTCGGTCAGCATGCGGATGGCGTCGGCAGGCAGCAGCACGTCGCCGCCCTTGGAAACCATCACCGGATCGACCACCAGCGCCGGCAACTGGCCCGAAGCCAGCAGCGGCCCCAGCGCATCGGCCACCGTGCGCGCAATGGCGGCGGTGCCCAGCATGCCCAGTTTGGCGCTGTCGATGCGCACGTCATCGAACAGCGTGTCGATCTGCAGCCGGATGAAATCGGTGGAGACACCCTCGATGCCGGTGACGGCTCGGGTGTTCTGGGCGGTGAGCGCGCAGATGACCGCACAGCCATAGGCCCCCAGCGCCGAGAAGGTCTTGATGTCGGCCAGCACGCCCGCCCCGCCACTGGGATCGACGCCAGCGACGGTCAGCAGGTTGGGAATGGTGCGAGCAGCCGCGCCAGGCTGGCCGGCAAGCGCCGCAGGATCGACGTGGCCCGACACGGGGCGGTCGGAACGGGACATGGCAGGACTCCGGAAACGGACACCGAGACGGATGGCATCCTATCACCCCGGGCAGGGGTAGCCGCCTGCCGGGATGCGGGAATGCCCTGAAACGCATGGGTGGCGGCTGGCGCTGCCCGGTCTTCATCCCGTCCGGATCCGCGAAGACAGGAGGCCGGCACAGCGCACCGACATGGATAATGGCACTGTCCCTTTCTTTTTCCCGACATACCGCCATGTCCCCCACCCCGGCCTCCACGCCCTGCCCCGCGCCCACCGTCCCCGCCAACGTGCTTTCCATCGCCGGCACCGATCCGACCGGCGGGGCCGGCATCCAGGCCGATCTGAAGACCTTCGGGGCACTGGGCGCCTATGGCATGGCGGTGGTGACGGCTGTGGTGGCGCAGAACACGCAGGCGGTGCGCGTGGTCTCGCCGCTGGCGCCGGAGCTGGTACAGGCGCAGCTGGAAGCCGTGTTCGAGGACGTGGCGGTGGCGGCCGTGAAGATCGGCATGGTGGCCAATGCCGGGATTGCCGAGGCGATTGCCGAGGTGCTGGCCCGTCATCGCCCGCCCTTCGTGGTATTTGACCCCGTGATGGTAGCCAGCACAAACAAGCGCCTGATGAATGAAAGCGACCTGGCGCGGATCCGCACCGCGCTGCTGCCGCAGGTGAGCCTGCTGACCCCCAACCTGAAGGAAGCCGCCCGGCTGCTGGGCATCGCGCAGCCCGTCGATGAAGCCGGCATGCGCGCCTGCCTGCCCGCGCTGCAGGCGCTGGGGGTGCCCAACGTGCTGCTGAAAGGCGGGCATCTGGCCGACGAGGCCCCCGACGCCCCCGAATCCACCGACCTGCTGGCCACGCCCGAGGGCGTCATCCGCCTGTCCGCGCCCCGCATTGCCACGCGGCACGGGCATGGCACGGGCTGCACGCTGTCGTCAGCCATCGCGGCGCTGTGGCCGCAGCACGGGCTGGAAAAGGCCACCCGGATGGCCAAGGACTACGTGCATGGCGCGCTGCTGCACGCCGATGCGCTGCAGGTGGGACATGGCCGCGGGCCGTTGCACCATTTCTGGCAGGCGGTTCACCTTCCCGGGCAGCTGGCGTAACATGCCGGCAGTGAGGCCATTGCTCCCAGGAGCCCGGCCTGCGGGCAGACCCGGGGTGCCATGGCCGCCCCCTGCGAAGGCCTGCCCCCTCCACCACGGCCTGTCCGGCAGGATGCCCTCATCCGCCGCAGTGCCCTTCCTGCCGCGGAGTCGAGCGTGAACCTCGAAAAAGTCGTCTTTGCCTTCTTCACGATCCTGGCCTGTACCCTGAACTTCGGGTTCTTCCTGGGCGAGATCGACCGTGCCGACTTCCACCACCCGGCCGAGCTGTTCATCGCCGTGGTCATCAACCTGATCACGCTGATCATCAAGTTCGGTGACCGTACCCAGATGGGCGCCACGCACCTGGCCACCAGCCTGGTGGCCACGCTGCAGCTGCTCTTTGCCTCGCTGGTCTGGATGTGGGTCGAACAGTTCAACAACACCCCGCTGGACGGCCACACGGTCAGCATCATCGTGTCGCTGTCGGGTGGCGCCCTGCTGGCCAACCTGGTCTCGGTCATCCTGCTGATCGGCGAGACGCTGCGCCAGACGCGCTGAGTCTGGTCGCCGCACGGATCCTCCGCCATGATCGACGTCATCTACATGATCCTGCGGCGCCTGCGGGTGCCGCTGATCATCCTGATCGCGGTCTACGCCATCTCGATCTTCGGGCTGGCCATCGCGCCCGGCGTCGATCCGGACGGCAACCCCTGGCGGATGGGCTTCTTCCACGCCACCTACGTGATGAGCTACACGGCCACCACGATCGGGTTCGGCGAGCTGCCCTTTCCCTTTTCCGACCAGCAGCGGGCCTGGCTGATCATCTCCATCTACCTGTCGGTGCTGGCCTGGACCTACGCGGTGGGTTCGGTGTTTGCCATGACCACCGACCGCACCTTCCGGCGCACGGTGGCGCGCAACGTGTTCCGCTGGCAGGTCAAGCGCCTGTCGGGCCCCTTCTTCGTGATCTGCGGCGCCGGCCGAAGCGCGCTGGCGCTGACCCAGGCGCTGGACCAGCTGGGCCACCGTGTGGTGGTGGTGGAGATCGACGGCGAGCGCGCCACGCGCTTTGCGCTCAACGAGTTCCTCAGCCCGCCGCTGATCATGGAGGCCGATGCCAGCCACCCGGGCTCCCTGAAGGATGCCGGCATCCACCGGCGCTGGTGCCAGGGCGTCATCGCCCTCACCAGCAACGAGCACGCCAACCAGACCATCGCCATCGGCGCCAAGCTGCTGCGTGAGGACATCACCGTCATTGCGCGCGTGACCGACGCCGAGGGCACCAACAACCTGCACGCCTTCGGCAACGTGCATGCCGTCAACCCGTTCCAGGTGCTGGCCACCAACCTGTCGCTGGACATCGCCGCGCCCGAGGTGCTGCGCATGGAGGACTGGGTGACGGCCGCGCCGGGCACGCCCATTCCCACCCGCATCAACCTGCCCAAGGGCAAGTGGGTGCTGATCGGCTACGGCCGCTTCGGCCAGACCATCTCGGCCACGCTGGACGAGGCGCGCGTGCCCTGGAAGGCCATCGACCCCGACCGGGATCTGGCTGGTGAGGCACGCCTGCAGCGCGGCGACAACTCCGAAGGATCGCTGAAGGCGGCCGGCGTGGCACGGGCCAGCGTGCTGGTGGCCGGTACCGACAACGACACCATCAACCTGAGTGTCACCACCATCGCGCGCCGCCTCAACCCCGACATCTACGTCATCATCCGCCAGAACCAGTCGGCCGACCGGCTGCTGATCGACGCGGCACGCGCCAACCTGCGCGTGGTGCATTCGCAGCTGGTGGTGCGCGAAATCCTGCAGACGCTCAAGACCCCGCTGCTGGGTGATTTCATCAGTCTGGTACGCCAGCGGGGCAACACGGCGGCCAGCCAGGTCATCGAACGCGTGATGGCCACGGTCGGCAATGCCGCACCGCGCAACTGGGCTTTCCACTGCGACCCCACCCAGCCCGGGCTCTTCAACGCCTTCTTCCGAAACCGGGGCGGCCGCGCGCTCACCATCGAACAGATCCTGCGCGACCCACGCCACCACGAGACCCGGCTGACGGCGCTGGCCGTGATGCTGGTGCGGCGTGGCGAGCGCACCCTGCTGCCCGATCCGTCGACCGAGCTGCGCCCCGGCGACCGGCTGCTGTTCATGGGCCAGGAAACCGCCCGGCAGCTGCAGCTCAACTTCCTGGAAGACCCGCTGGCGGTCGACTACGTGCGCACCGGCATCCAGCAACCGCGGGGCTGGCTGTTCCGCCGGCTGGACGCCTGGTGGCGGATGCGCCAGGAAGCGCGCCAGGCGCGGCAGGATTGACGGAAATGTCGCAATGACGCTATATTGATGACTTGACAGTCATTAATACGTCAGGTGAACACGACCACACCATCCCCTGCCCGCTGCAAGCGCCCCCGTGCCTGGGAGCGCCGCAAGGAACAGCGCCCCGGCGAGCTGCTGAACGCCGCGCTGGAAGTCTTTGTGGCCCGGGGCTATGCCGCCGCCCGCCTGGATGACGTGGCCGCACGTGCAGGCGTCTCCAAGGGCACGCTCTACCTGTATTACGCCGGCAAGGAAGACCTCTTCAAGGCCGTGGTGCGCGCCACCATCCTGCCGGTCATCGAGCAGTTCCGTCACCACATCGAGCAGGCCACAGGCAGCAGCGAACAGCTGCTGGCCGACGTGCTGAAAGGCTGGTGGAGCTGCTTCAGCAAGCCGCAGATGGGCGGCATCATGAAGCTCATCCTCGGAGAAGCCAGCAACTTCCCGGAAATTGCGCGCTTCTTCAACGACGAAGTGGCCCTGCCCACCCATGAGGTGATCCGTCGGCTGGTGCAGCGCGGCATCGAACGGGGGGAGTTCCGTCAGCCCTGTGACCTGGACACGGCCACCCACCTGATCATGTCCCCGCTCATACTGAAATTGGTCTGGAACCATTCGGTGGGCCAGTGCTGCAAGCCCATCATCGACCCGGCCGACTTCATTCGCCATCACGCCGACCTGGTGCTGACGCTGCTGCGTCCCGACACGGCGGCTGCGGCACCTTGCGCCAGCACGCACACGCCCGACGTCCCGGCCCAGGACGCGCTCCCGCCCCCCCTGCCTGCCTGAGGCCTGCTGCGCGGGATTCCCGACGGCTTCTCTCCTTCCCGATGTTTCGCCGTTCCCGGCATACTGGCATACTTCATCCAGAGACATCATCCGGCGCCGAACACCATGAACATCGAGCAAGCCCGCTTCAACATGATCGAACAGCAGATCCGCCCCTGGCGGGTCAATGATGGCCGGGTACTCGGCATCCTGGCAGAAGTCCACCGCGAGGACTTCGTGCCGGCCGCCTGGCAAGGCATGGCCTTTGCCGACACCGAGGTACCGCTCAACATCGACGGTCATGCTTCGGGCCAGGTGATGCTGGCACCGAAGGTGGAAGCCCGCCTGCTGCAGGGGCTGGCCATCCAGCCCCACGAAAAGGTGCTGGAGGTGGGCACCGGATCGGGCTACGGCACCGCCCTGGCCGCACGCTGCAGCCGCCACATCAGCTCCTGGGAAATCGACCCGGTGCTGGCCGCTTTCGCCGCGGCCAACCTGGCCCGCGCGGGCCTGACCGGCCTGCAGCTGCACACCGGCGACGGCCACGAGGCCCTGAAGCCCTCCGATGCCCGCTGGGACGTGATCATCCTGTCGGGTGCCGTGGCCACCGAGCCGGCCGACTTCCTGGCCCGGCTGAACGCCGGCGGGCGGCTCTTCTGCTTCATCGGTGAGGCCCCTGTCATGGAGGCCCGCGTCTACACCCGCACCGACCAGGGCCTGCAGTCGCTCAACCTGTTCGAGACAATGGCTCCGGCCCTGCAGGGCTTCCCCTCGGTCAGCCATTTCCATTTCTGACCACCGCGCCGACATGAGCCGCCTCTCGCCCGCGCAGCTTGCCCAGTGGCTGGGAGACCCTCGACGCGAATCTCCCCTGCTGCTGGACGTGCGCGAGGAATGGGAGTTCGAGCACGTCAGCCTGCCCGAGTCGCAGCACGTGCCGCTGGCCGAGCTGCCCGCCATGGTGCATGAGCTGGATCCCGAGCAGCCCATCGTCTGCATCTGCCACCACGGCATGCGCAGCCTGCGGGCGGTCCACTTCCTGGCGCACCATGGCTTTGCCGAGGTCCACGATCTGGCCGGCGGCATCGACGCCTGGGCCGTACAGCAGGATCCGACCATGGCCCGGTACTGAGACCCGGCGGGCCACACACACGGAAGGGCAATGATCAAGACACATCGGCTCACCCGCCTGCTGCTGGCAGCGCTGCTGCTGCCCGCCCTGCCCGCCTGGGCCACCAACCTGCAGGAAGCCTTCGATGCTGCGCAGCGGCAGGATCCCACCGTGCAGGCCGCCCGACTGCAGGTGGACATCGACAATCAGCAGCGCAAGGCGGCACGTTCCCGGCTGCGACCAACCATCGGCGCAGAGCTGAGCACCACCAACGGCCAGTTGCACACCAACCTGTTCTCCCGGCATTATTACGACAACCGGCTGGCCGGCATCAGCCTGAACATTCCGCTGTACAGCCCGCAGGACACGGCCCGCCTGCAGCAGGCCCAGGTGGCCGAACTGCTGGCGCAGAGCCGGCTGGCGCAGGCGCTGCAGAACCTGGCCGAGCAGGTGGCCGCCAGCTACTTCGCCGTGCTGTCGGCACAGGATGCCCTGGACGTGGTCGAGGCGCAGCGCCACGCCATCCAGGAACAGTTTGAAGCGGCCCGAGAAGGCTTTGCAGCGGGCAATGCCACCATCACCGACCAGCAGGAAGCGCAGGCCCGTCTGGATCTGAACCGCGCCCAGCTGGCCGCAGCACGCCATGCGCTGCAGGGTCGCCAGGCCTCCTTCACCCAGCTGACCGGCCTGCCCGCCGATCACCTGCAGCGGCTTGCTCCCGATACCCGCCTGCCACTGGCACCAGCACAGTCACAGGCCTACTGGGAAGATCAGGCGCGCACGCGCAGCTTCCTGGTGCGCCAGGCAGAAATGGGCGTGCAGGGCGCACGCCACGGGGTGGAAGTCGCCCGCGCAGGCCACTATCCTACCGTCACCATCGGTGCCCAGGTCGGCAGCCTCATCGGCCAGACCAACATCACCGTCGATTCCCAGATACACCGCACCCGTGACATCTCCGGCGGCGTGCAGGTCAAGATCCCGCTCTACGCTGGCGGCGGACTGGTCGCCCAGGAGCGCGCCAGCGTGGCCTCCCTGGAACAGCGTGAAAGCCAGCTGGAAGCGGCCCGACGTGGCGCCGCCCAGCAGGTGCGCGACCTGTATCTGGCGCTGCAAAGCAGCATGGAACAGGCCGATGCGCTGCAGGCTGCCGTGCGCTCCAGCCAGCTGGCCCTGGAGGCCAACCATGAGGGGTATCGTGCTGGCGTGCGCGTCAACATCGACGTGCTGAACGCCCAGCAGCAGCTCTTTCAGGCCCGCCAGAATCTGGCTTCCACCCGCTATGCCGTGCTGCTGAACCAGCTGCGGCTCAAGGCAGCCATCGGAGCGCTCGACGACGCCGACATCGCGGCTGTCGACGGTTATCTGAAGGCCCCTGCCGGGTCGAGCACGGCCACCGCGCCCGTGCCCGCCGGCAACGGTCAGCCCGTCAAAGCACGACCTGCGGCGGTGCGGTGACCAGCGGGGCCACCGGGGGCCCCAGTGCCGATTCCATCAGCGGCCCGATGGCCTCCAGCGTGCGCTCCAGCGAGCCCCGGTGCGCCTGGGCAAAGGCGGCGCCAGCTGCGGACATGGCGCCTCGTCGCGCCGTGTCCGCAGCCAGCTCCAACGCCACCGGAATGGCCTCGCGCGGGTCGCTGACCTGGATGGAGGCGCTGAACAGGATGGACGCCTCGGCCGCCTGCTGGAAGTTGTAGACCGACGGCCCCAGCACCACCGGACAGCCGGCCGCATTGGCCTCGATCAGGTTCTGCGATCCGAAGGGCAGCAGCGAGCCGCCCATCACCGTCACGTCGGCCGCGGCGTACCAGGCCTGCATCTCGCCCATGGAATCGCCCAGCAGCACGTTGCAGCGCGAGAAATCGGTGTCCGGATCGTCCAGCGTCTTGCGCTGCATCGGCGGCTCGCCCATGTAGCGGGTGATGAGCCGGGCCACCGCCTCGAAACGATTGGGGTGGCGCGGCACGATGATCAGCATCGGCGGCAGGCTGTCACCGATGCCGCCCAGTCGCGGATCACGGTGCTGCACCACGCGCTGCCAGCTCTCCAGCACCAGCGCTTCTTCCCCCTCGCGGGTGCTGGCCGCCAGAATCACCAGACGGTCACCGAAGCGGCTGCGCCAACCCCGGCCACGCGCCTGCAGCACGAAGTCGGCCGGCTGGTCGAACTTCAGGTTGCCGGTGACGAACTCGGGTCGCTGCCCCAGATGGGCGATGCGCTCGGCGTCATCCTGGGTCTGGGCGATGATCATCGAATAGCCGCGCACTGCCGGCTCGATCAGCGAGCGGAAGCGCTGCCCGCGCGCCAGCGAACGGGGCGAAAGACGGGCGTTGATGGCAATCAGCGGCACCTGGTGACGATTGGCGGCCGCCACCAGATTGGGCCAGACCTCGGTCTCGACAATGAGACCGATGGCGGGATTCCAGTGCTGGAAGAACCGTTCCACCGCCCCCGGCAGGTCATAGGGCAGATAGCTCTGCGCAATGCGGCCGGGCAGATCCTTCAGACGCAGCGCACCGGTGGCCCGTCCGGTGGGCGTGCCGTGCGTCAGCAGGATGGGCACCTCGGGCCAGGCGGCCGCACATTGGCGCAGCAGCGGCAGCACGGCGGCCGTCTCGCCCACCGACACGGCATGCACCCACAGCGGCCGCACCTGGCCGGTGTGATAACTGTGCGTGTCAGGCGTGTTGCTGGGCGTGCGCCAGTAGCCGAAGCGCTCGTCCCAGTGCTGACGGTACTCAGGCTGCCAGAGACTGCGGTAGAGCAGATAGCTGCCCAGAAGCGGGGTGGCCAGGCGCCAGCCCCAGCCGTAGAGACAGCGGGCAATGTTCTGAGCGCCGGAGGACTGGGTCATGATGGGAAACGGGCACTCAGAACGGAATGGAGAGATCGGGACGGATGGCCAGCAGCGCGGCCTTCACGGCCTGCTGGATGCGGGCCAGCGCTGCCGCGTCGTCGGCCTCGAAGCGCAGCACCAGCACCGGCGTGGTGTTGGAAGCGCGCACCAGGCCAAAGCCGTCGGGATATTCCACCCGCAGCCCGTCAACGGTGATGATCTCGGCGCCGTCGAAGCGGCCCCGCTCGCGCAGCGCCTGGACCAGCGCCGCATTCTCGCCTTCGGCCAGCGGCACCTGCAGCTCGGGCGTGCTGCTGGCATCGGGCAGGCCCTCCAGCAACGCGCCCGGATCAGGCACGCGCGCGAGGATCTCCAGCAGCCGCGCTGCCGTGTAGAGCCCATCGTCAAAGCCGTACCAGCGGTCATTGAAGAAGATGTGGCCGCTCATCTCACCGGCCAGCTTCGCGCCGGTTTCCTTCATCTTGGCCTTGACCAGCGAATGGCCGGTGCACCACATCAGCGGCTCCCCACCCCGTGCACGGATCCATGGCGCCAGGTTGCGGGTGCACTTCACGTCGTAGATGATGGTGGCGCCCGGATTCTTCTCCAGCACGTCGGCCGCGTAGAGCATCAGCTGCCGGTCGGGGAAGATCATCTGGCCGTTGCGCGTGACCACGCCCAGCCGGTCGCCGTCCCCATCGAAGGCCAGGCCAATGTCCGCATGGCGGGCCTGCACCTCGCGGATCAGGTCGCGCAGGTTCTCGGGATGGGCCGGATCGGGGTGATGGTTCGGGAAATGCCCGTCCACCTCGCAGTACAGCTCGGTGAGATCCGTGATGCCCAGCGCCCGCAGCAGCGCCGGTGCCACTGCACCCGCCACGCCGTTGCCGGCATCCACCACCACTTTCAGGGGGCGGGCCAGCTTCACCTCGCCGGCAATGCGGGCGATGTAGTCGGGCACCACGTCCCGCGTGCGCACCGTGCCCGGCGTGGCGGCAAACAGGGCCGCATAACGTGCCGGATCGGCCAGCGTGGCCGCGATATCGCGGATGTCCTCGCCGTGCAGCGTGGCGCCGCCCAGCATCATCTTCAGGCCGTTGTACTCGGGCGGGTTATGGCTGCCGGTGACGGCCACGCCCGTGCCACTGCCGGTCAGTACCGTGGCGAAGTACACCAGCGGCGTGGGCACCATGCCGATGTCGATCACGTCCACCCCGGCGGCACACAGCCCGGCCGACAGCGCCCGCGCCAGCGCAGGGCCCGACAGCCTGCCGTCGCGGCCCACCACCACCTGGCCAATGCCCCGGGCACGTGCCTTGGCGCCCAGCGCCAGGCCAATGGCCGAGACGGCCTCTTCCGTCAGTGCGGTCTCGACGATGCCGCGGATGTCATAGGCCTTGAAGATGGCCGCGGAGACCACAGGCGCCTGGGCAGGTGGAAGGACTTGATCGATCATGGGAAATTCGCGACTTCCTGAGACGTGTTGTTCTGCTGTTTCCTGCCCGGGACATGCCCTGCCCCGCACGATTCGCGACGTGACGGACCACATCCGAGAACCTGGGATTTGCCGGCGCACGACCCCGCCAGGACACATTCCGGGATGTTTCTAACAATACCCCAGATTGCCCATCCACGCACGCCACCACGCGCACCCGCGCAGTGCCGAAACACACCGCCGAACCTGATGCCTGTCCCCGGTCTGCACACCGGGGCAGCCCACCCGCGCGAACGCGCGCAAGCCATGGACAACCCTGCTGGCACGAACGCCCGGGCCCTGCCGGAAAACACCCAGAACCCATGCGGCGCCCACCTGGGCCGTCCGGGCGCAAATATACAATCTTCCGCCATGGAAAACCGTAACATCCGCCCATCCGACACTGCGCCGTCCACTTTCGCACCTATTGTTGTCACCGGTGCCGGCGGCTTCATTGGTCAGCACCTGGTGCGCCAGCTTCTGGAAGCCGGCTACAGCGTGCGCGCCGTCACGCGCAACCCCGCAACCTTCCGCTTGTCGCCCTCATCCCTCGGGGGAAGCGAGGCACGCGGCAGCAAGGCCGGCACCGCATCCGCAGGCGCCGGTCATGATGGAAGTACGGAAGACTGGATCCGCAGCCAGCGGCTACAGGTCCTGGCCCATCCAGGTGTCGGACCTGATGCCGACTGGCAGCCGGTGCTGACAGGTGCTCGCGCCATCATCCACGGTGCCGGCATTGCCCACGTGCCGCTGGATGCCAACCGCGACAGCCAGCGTCAGCTCTGGCGCGTGAACGTGCGGGCGCCCCACCGGCTGGCGCGCGATGCCGCCCGCGCCGGCGTGGCACAGTTCATCTTTCTCAGCTCCATCAAAGCCGCCGGTGAATGGTCGGCCCCCGGGCACCCCCTGCGCGAGGACGATCCGCCCCGCCCCGAGGACTGCTACGGCTTTGCCAAGCTGGCGGCCGAGCGCCACCTGCAGCGCCTGAAGCACGGCCCGGTCATCACCATCCTGCGACCGCCGCTGGTCTATGGTCCGGGCGTGAAGGCCAACTTTGCGGCCCTGCAGCGGCTGGCCACCAGTGGCCTGCCGCTGCCGCTGGGCTCCATCGACAACCAGCGCAGCTTCCTGGCCATCGACAACCTGTGCAGCGCCATCATGGCCATTCTGGAGAACCCTGGGCGCGCGGCCGGGCTCTTTCACCTCAGCGATGGTCCGGCGCTCTCCACGCCGGCCCTCATCCGAGCCATGGCCCAGGCTGCCGGCAAGCCGGCCCGCCTGCTGCCCGTGCCGCCGGCGCTGCTGGCCGGCCTGGCCAGGCTGGCAGGCAAATCGGGCATCTGGCAGCGTCTGGCCGGATCACTGGCCGTGGACAACCAGCGCTTCTGCCAGCAGCTGGGCTGGAAGCCCCCGGTGGATGCCCCGACGGCGCTGAAACGGATGCAGTGACATCCGGCGGCCCGGCCACGGGCGCAGAAACGGGTGTACAAGCGGGTAAAACAACGGGGGCGGCATGTCCGCGCCCCCGCGCCCTTCACGGGCTACGCCGTTGCGCGGCAGTCTCCTCCGAAGACGGGGTCAGGCACTCCGGCATCCCGGCAGGCCTGCCCTTATATCACTTCTTCTGTTCTTCGGCCCAGGCCTGGTACATCAGCACATCCCACAGCCAGTGCTGCCAGTTGCGCTTGCCGGACAGGTGCTCGTTCCATTTCTGGCGCACCGCGGCCGGCTGGAAGATGCCTTCCTGGCGCAGGCGCGACTCGTCCAGCAGGCTTTCGGCCCAGTCACGCAGCGGACCGCGCAGCCAGGCGTCGATGGGCACGGCAAAGCCCTGCTTGGGCCGCTCGATGAGCTGACGGGGCACGTACTGGTACAGCACCTGCCGCAACAGCCACTTGCCCTGGCCATTGCGCAGCTTCAGCGACTGCGGCAGCCGCCAGGCGAACTCCACCACCCGGTGATCCAGAAAGGGTACGCGGCTTTCCAGCGACACACCCATCGAGGCCCGGTCCACCTTCACCAGGATGTCGTCGGCCATGTAGGTCAGCGCATCCAGCGCCATCATCTGCTGCACGCCATCCAGACCACGCAGGTCGGGCCGGTTGCCCGTCACCAGCGTGGGCGGCTCCCGCCCGTCGATCACGACCGACGCCGGGTCGGGCCAGTGACTGACAAAGCCCAAGTAGAGGTCCTCGATGGAGCGCGCGCCCATCACACCCGCCCCCTTGTGCAGCTTCTCGCCCAGGTTCACGTAGCGCGAACCAGCCCCCGGGAGCTTGCGGGCCAGCTGGTTCCACTGCGTGGGAGACAGCAGGTTAATGCCTCCGGCCAGCATCCGGCGCAGCGGCAGCGGCAGCGAACCCAGACGGTTCCAGAGCTGGGCCGTCATCTGATAGCGGTTGTAGCCACAGAAAAGCTCATCGCCCCCATCGCCCGACAGCGACACCGTCACGCTCTTGCGCGCCAGCTCCGACACCAGGAAGGTGGGAATCTGCGACGAATCGGCAAAGGGCTCGTCGTAGAGCGTGGGCAGACGCGGAATGACCGCCTGCGCCTGCGCCGGCTGCACATACAGCTCGGTATGCTCGGTCTTCAGGTGATCGGCCACGGCCTTGGCGTACACGGCCTCGTTGTAGCCCGCCTCGTCAAAGCCGATGGAAAAGGTCTTCACCGGCTTGGTCGACTGCGCCTGCATCAGCGCCACGATGGTGGACGAATCGATGCCGCCCGACAGGAAGGCGCCCAGCGGCACGTCAGCCACCATCTGCTGGCCGATGGCATTGCGCAGCAGCGCATCCAGCTCGCGAAGGGCCTCGTCATCGGACCCATGCCAGGGTGCGGCCACACCGGCCACCGCCACCTCGGCCAGCGACCAGTAAGGCGTGGACGCCGGCAGACGCTGTGCCTGCAGGTCCTGCTCGGTCAGCGTGAGGTAGTGCCCGGGCATGAGCTTGGAAATGCCCCGGTAGATGGAATACGGCGCCGGCACGCAGTTGTGGCGCAGCAGCAGGCACACCGCCGAGCGATCCACCTCGCCCGCGAAGGACGGGTGCTCGCGCAGCGCCTTCAGCTCGGAACCGAACAGGAAGGCCGGCTGCTGTCCCTGCATCTGCCAGCCGTAGTAGAGCGGCTTCTCGCCCAGTCGGTCACGCGCCAGCGTGAGTGTCCGGTTCTGACGGTCCCACAGCGCCAGGGCAAACATGCCCCGCGCACGCTTGAGCGTCTGCTCGACGCCCCAGGCCTCGAAGGCAGCCAGCAGCGTCTCGGTATCGGAATGCCCCCGCCAGGCCGGTGCCCTGCCCTGCTGCTCCAGCTCGGCATGCAGCTCGGTGAAGTTGTAGATCTCGCCGTTGAAGACCAGCACCCGCTGGCCCGAGGCCGAGACCATGGGCTGATGGCCTGCCGGTGACAGATCCAGGATGGAGAGGCGTCGATGCCCCAACCCCATGCCCACGCCATCATCTGTCCATGCCCCTGCGTCGTCCGGTCCGCGATGATGGATGGCCTGAGCCATCTTCAGCAACAGCTCCTGCGACGCACGTCGCTGGCCAGGTTCAAAATATCCCGCAATTCCGCACATTTATAGGCTCGCTGCCAGCCAGAATTCAAAGCTGTAGCATTCTACCCACACGGAAAAGCCCACCCATCAAAAACAATACGGCGTCTCCGGTTTTACCAATTTGCCAACAATTAATACAAACTGAACAATTAGATGGGTTTGCAACGCTTAACAATCAAAATCACCCATCTTTGTATTAAATCAGACACACCAGCTTGACGACTTCCAATATTTTAACTTCGTTCTTGTGAAAACACCCTGCAAAGAGCCCTTCTCATGACCGGGAGAAGGCGCTTCACGGCCGAAATACCCGCCGCCAGCACCTTCCCCGAAGGCCCATGCGCGGCGCATGACCGGCATGCCCCCATGGATGCAAAAACATGCCCCTGAATGAAAAAAGGGACGCCCCGGCACCCTGCCGGAAACGTCCCCTCGGTCCTGACTGACCTTCAGGCAGCCACACCTTCAGCGAGGCTGCCTGCTGCGGCGATCAGGCGTCGCGCAGCACCGTCTTCAGCAGCTCATCCCACGGCGGCATCCGCAGCCCCCACACCTGCTGGATGCGGGTAAGGTCCAGCCGCGAATTGCTGGGCCGCTTGCTGGGCACCGGGAATTCCGTGGCCGGCACGGCTTCCAGCGTGGGCATGCGCGGCACCTGCCATTCGGGGCGCGGGCGCTGGGCGGTGTTCTCGCCCGCGGCCAGCGTGGCCTCGTGCAGCAGCTTCAGCCCGGTCTGGGCATAGCCGTGCCAGGTGGTCTCGCCCGACGGCGCCAGGTTCAGGATGCCCGACCAGTCGGCCAGCTTCGGATCGAAGCTGCGGCGACGGATCAGCTCGGCCGTCACGTCGGCAATGAACGAGGCCGGCGTGGGCACGCCGTTCTGGTCGGCCACCACCTTCAGGTGGTCACGACTGGAAGCCAGCCGCACCATCGTCTTCAGGAAGTTGCCACCGTGCAGCGAATACACCCAGCAAGTACGCAGGATCAGGTGTGCGCAGCCGCTCTTCTGGATGGCCTGTTCACCGGCCAGCTTGGTGACGCCATAGACGTTCAGCGGTGCCGTGGCATCGTCTTCCTTCCAGGGACGCGTACCTTCGCCGTTGAACACATAGTCGGTGGAGTAATGCACCAGCAGTGCGCCATGGGCCTTGCACCAGTCGGCCAGCACGGCCGGCACGTCGGCGTTCAGCACCCGGGCCAGCTCCTGCTGCTCGGTCTCGGCCTTGTCCACCGCCGTGTGCGCGGCCGGATTCACCACCACATCGGGCTTCACGCGATCCAGCAGCCGGCGCGTGGCCTCGGCATCGGTCAGGTCCAGGTCGTCGATGGAGACCGGCACCACCTCGCCCAGCGGCTGCAGCGCGCGGATCAGCTCCCAGCCCACCTGCCCGGTGGTTCCCGTCACTACGAATTTCATGGCTGCCCCTCTGCGTAGACATCGGCCTCGGCCAGCGGCTTGCCGATCTTGTCCTTGTCGGACACCAGCACGGCCGACAGACCGCCCACCTGATCCAGCGGCCACTCGATGCCCAGCACCGGGTCGGACCACAGCAGCGAGCGCTCATGCGCCGGCGCGTAGAAATCGCTGGCCTTGTACAGCACCGTGGTGCCGTCTTCCAGCGACAGGAAGCCGTGGGCAAAGCCCGGCGGAATCCAAGCCATGCGCTTGTTCTCGGCCGACAGCACGAAACCGGCCGACTTGCCGAAGGTGGGCGAGCCGCGGCGGATGTCCACGGCCACGTCGAAGATGGCGCCTTCCATCACGCGGATGAGCTTGCCCTGCGCCTGCTGGATCTGATAGTGCAGACCGCGCAGCACGCCCTTGGCCGAACGGGACTGGTTGTCCTGCACGAATTCCACGTGCGAACCCACCATCTCGTCGAAGACCTTCTGGTTGTAGCTTTCGTAGAAATAGCCACGGCTGTCGCCGAACACCTTCGGTTCGATCAGGAAAACGTCCGGCAAGGCGGTATCGATACGCTTCATCAGAAAATCCGTTCATTCAGAATGGTTTGCAGGTACTGGCCATAGCCGCTCTTCTTCAGCGGCTCGGCCAGCTTGGCCAGCTGGTCTGCCGTGATGTAACCCCTGCGGAAGGCCACTTCCTCGGGGCAGCAGATCTTCAGGCCCTGGCGCTTCTCGATGGTGCGCACGAACATCGACGCCTCGATCAGCGACTCCTGCGTGCCGGTGTCCAGCCACGCATAGCCGCGACCCATCGTCTTGACCTTCAGCTGGCCCGCCTTCAGGTAGTGCTGGTTCACGTCGGTGATTTCCAGCTCGCCGCGCGGCGACGGCTTCAGGTTGCGGGCGATGTCCACCACCTGGTTGTCATAGAAGTACAGGCCGGTGACCGCATAGCGGCTCTTGGGCTGCGTGGGCTTCTCTTCCAGGCTGACGGCGCGGCCCTCGGCGTCGAACTCCACCACGCCGTAGCGCTCGGGATCGTGCACACGATAGGCAAAGACCGTGGCGCCGCTTTCCTGGCGGCCGGCCTGTGCCAGATCCTCGCCCAGCGCGTGGCCGTAGAAAATGTTGTCGCCCAGCACCAGCGCGCAGCTGTCGTTTCCGATGAAGGACTCACCGATGATGAAGGCCTGCGCCAGGCCGTCCGGCGAGGGCTGCACCGCATAGCTGAGCGACACGCCCCAGCGGCTGCCGTCGCCCAGCAGCTGCTGGAAGCGTGGCGTGTCCTGCGGGGTGGAGATGATCAGGATGTCGCGGATGCCGGCCAGCATCAGGCACGACAGCGGGTAGTAGATCATCGGCTTGTCATAGATGGGCAGCAGCTGCTTGGACACAGCCTGCGTCACCGGGTACAGCCGGGTGCCGGAACCTCCGGCAAGGATGATGCCTTTCATGGGATTTGGCTCGCTAGGTTTGGATTCGTCAGTGCCAGGCTTCGGCCACGCTCACTGCTTCGCGTCGCCCTTGCGATCCTGGTAGTTGTGCTCGATCCACTCGCGGTAGGCGCCCGACTGCACGTTGGCCACCCAGTCCTGGTTGTCCAGGTACCAGCGCACCGTCTTGCGGATGCCCGTCTCGAAGGTCTCGGCCGGCGTCCAGCCCAGCTCGCGGCCGATCTTGGCGGCGTCGATGGCGTAGCGGCGGTCGTGACCGGGACGGTCCTTCACGAAGGTGATGAGACGCTCGTAGGAACCGGCCGCATCGGGCTTCATCTCGTCGAGCAGCTTGCAGATCTGCCGCACGATGTCGATGTTGGTCTTCTCGTTGTGACCGCCCACGTTGTAGGTCTCGCCCGGCTTGCCGGCTTCCAGCACGCGGCGGATGGCGCTGCAATGGTCCTTCACGAACAGCCAGTCACGCACGTTCTTGCCGTCGCCGTAGATGGGCAGGTTCTTGCCGGCCAGCGCGTTGGTGATCACCAGCGGGATGAGCTTCTCGGGGAAGTGGTATGGCCCGTAGTTGTTCGAGCAGTTGGTGGTGAGCACCGGCATGCCATAGGTATGGAAATAGGCGCGCACCAGGTGGTCGGACCCGGCCTTGCTGGCCGAGTACGGACTGTTGGGCTGATAGGGCGTGGTCTCGGTGAAGGCCGGATCGTCGGCTTCCAGTGAACCATAGACCTCGTCGGTGGAAACGTGCAGGAAGCGGAAGTTCTCCTTCTCGGCGCCCTGCAGCTGGTTCCAGTACTGACGGGCGGCTTCCAGCAGCGTGAACGTGCCCACCATGTTGGTCTGCACGAAGGCGGCCGGACCGTGGATGGAGCGGTCGACGTGGCTTTCGGCCGCGAAGTGCACCATGGCGCGGGGCTTGTACTTGGCCAGCAGCGCGTCGATGGCCTCGCGATCGCAGATGTCGACCTGCTCGAAGTGGTGCGCCGGATTGCCTTCCAGCGACGCCAGGTTCTGCCGGTTGCCGGCGTAGGTGAGCTTGTCGACGTTGACCACCGGCTCGTCACTGCCAGCCAGCCAGTCCAGCACGAAGTTCGAGCCGATGAAACCGGCACCACCTGTCACGAGAATCATGTATTCAGTATCCTTCCGATTGAAGCCGGACCGCTGTCCGGCAATGGAACGCGCCCCGGCGGCAACGCTCGGATCAGCCCCGAACAGGCGCATAATTTTTGGAGTATAAGCGGTCCCGGCCCTCGCCCTCATGGCATTCCCCCCATTCCCAGGAAGACTTAGGTGACCTCCATCACGCTTTTGCTGATACTCGCCGCCACCGCCGCCCTCGCCTGGGCAGGCACCGGCCTCATCATCCGGAACGCCGTGGCGTGGGGGCTGGAAGACATCCCCAACGAACGCTCCTCCCACACCCGCGTCACCCCGCGCGGCGGCGGCGCGGCCATCGTGGCCGCCAGCCTGGCGGGCTTCCTGCTGCTGACCCTGGCCGGGGTCACCCTGCCCCATCTGGCAGGTCCGGGCCAGCCCCTTGACCAGGGCACCTTCGCCAGCCTGCTGGCGCAGGACGCGGCCTGGCTCCACGGCCTGGGCCCCCTGGTCTGGATCGCCCTGCCGCTCCTCTTCGCCGCGCTGGTCCTGGGCATCCTGGGCCTGCAGGACGACCGCCAGCCGCTCAGCATCCGTCTGCGGCTGGGCTTTCAGCTCTTCTGCTGCGCCTGGCTGCTGGTGGTGCTCTCCAGCCTGCCTGGTGCGGGCAGCGCCTGGGCCGGCCTGAAAGAGCAGCTCTGGCAACTGCTGTCCGGCTGGGGCCTGCCCGGCATGTCAGAGACCTTCACCCAGGCCGAGGCCCGCGACGCCCTGCTGCCCTCCCTCATGACCCTGGGCCTGGTGGTGGCCCTGATGCTGCTGGGCACCTGGTGGATCAATCTCTACAACTTCATGGACGGCATCGACGGCATCGCCGCCAGCCAGGCCCTCTTCATGCTGCTGGCCGGCGTGCTGCTGCGCAGCCTCGTGCTGGCCGAAAACAGCGCCGACACTGCCTCCGGCCTGCTGGAGCGCCTGCAGCTGCAGTTCCTCATGACCGACCCGTGGTCGGTCGGCAGCCTCATCATCGCCGCCGCCACCGCGGGCTTTCTGGTGCACAACTGGGCGCCGGCCCGCATCTTCATGGGCGATGCCGGCAGCCTCTTCCTGGGCTTTTCCATCCTGGCCGTGGCCGGCCTGGACATCACCGGCCACCTGACCTGGCTGCGCGAGGCCCAGCTGACCGGCGGGACCGATGTCAGCGCAGGCTACGGCATACCCGTTACCAGCTGGATGATCCTGGGTGCCCTCTTCATCACCGATGCAACCGTCACGCTGCTGCGCCGCCTGCTCAGCGGCCAGCGTGTGGGCGATGCGCATCGCAGCCACGCCTACCAGCGCCTCAGCAGGCATTGGAACAGCCACGCACGGGTCACACTTGTATACTGCCTGATCAACGTACTCTGGCTTCTGCCCCTGGCAGCGCTTGCCCGCCTGCAGCCCGGCCTGGCCTGGCATCTGGTTGCCCTGGCCTACCTGCCGCTCGTCATCGCCGCCTACGTGCTGGGCGCCGGCCGCAAGGAGCCCGTTTCCTGACATGAGATTGTTCAACGTCAATCCGCGCACCTTCATTGCCATCGGCCACGACATCATCGTGGCCGCCCTGGTCTGGACCTTCACCTTCTCGCTGCGCTGGAACTTCGAGCTGGACCGCTCCACGCAGATCATCCTCTTCCAGACCCTGCCCGCCGTGCTGGCCGTGCAGGTGGGCTGCTTCGTCTACTTCGGGCTGTACCGGGGCATCTGGCGCTACGCCTCCATCCACGACATGCGGCTCATCGCCATGTCGGTGGGCACCTCCGCGCTCATCATCCCCATCCTGCTGCTGCTCTGGCGCAACGGCCTGGGCGTGCCGCGCTCGCTCTACTTCCTCAACCCGCTGCTGCTCATCCTCTTCATGTGCGCCGGGCGCCTGCTCTACCGCTGGTGGAAGGAAAAGGCCATGGGCGCCAAGGGGGTCGAGCCCCAGCCCGTCATCCTGCTGGGGGCGGGCAACGCGGCCCTCTCCCTCATCGACGAGCTCAACCGCAACCCCTACTGGTACGTCATCGGCGTGCTGGACGACAACCCCAACAAGGTCGGTCGCCAGATGGGCGGCGTGCGCATCCTGGGTCACTGGGAACAGCTTGAACAGATCGCCCGCGACAGCAACTGCAAGCACGCCGTGCTGGCGGTCGGTGCCACCAATCACGCCACCCGCCGGCGCGTCTTCGAGCTGTGCGAGCGCGCCCACATCAAGCTGCTGGTCATCCCCGACGTGCAGGAACTGATGAGCGGCCAGGTCAAGGTTTCACAGATCCGTTACGTGGACGTGGACGACCTGCTGGGCCGCGACCCCGTCAGCCTCGACACCGGCGGCCTGCGCCAGATGCTGGAAGGCAAGTCCGTCCTCGTCACCGGCGGTGGCGGCTCCATCGGCTCCGAACTCTGCCGCCAGATCGCCCGCTTCAAGCCCGGCCAGATCATCATCTACGAGCTGAGCGAGTTCGCCCTCTACCGCGTCACCGAAGACCTCAAGCGCGCCTTCCCCGAACAGCGCCTCGTGCCCATCGTCGGCGACATCAAGGACGCCGCGCGCCTGCAGGAGATCTTCGAGCGCCACCGCCCCACCATCGTCTACCACGCCGCCGCCTACAAGCACGTTCCCATCCTGGAAGAGAACAACGCCTGGCAGGCCGTGCGCAACAACGCCTGGGGTACCCGCGTCCTGGCCGACGTGGCCTCGCGCTTCGACATCGAGCGCTTCGTCTACATCTCCAGCGACAAGGCGGTCAACCCCACCAACGTCATGGGCGCCACCAAGCGCCTGGCCGAGATGATCCTGCAGTACCAGCACAGCATGGCCACCCTGCCCATGGTGCTGGTGCGCTTCGGCAACGTGCTGGGCTCCAGCGGCAGCGTCATCCCCAAGTTCCGCGAGCAGATCGCCAACGGCGGCCCCATCACCGTCACCCACCCCGACATCACCCGCTACTTCATGTCCATCCCCGAGGCCACCCAGCTCGTGCTGCAGGCCGGCCTCATGGGACGCGGCGGCGAGACCTTCGTCCTGGACATGGGCCAGCCCATCCGCATCGTCGACCTGGCCCGCACCATGGTGCGCCTGTCGGGCTACACCGAAGCCGACATTCCCATCGCCTTCACCGGCCTGCGCCCGGGCGAGAAACTCTTCGAGGAACTGCTGGCCGACAACGAAAAGACCCTGCCCACCCCGCACGCCAAGCTGCGCGTCTCCCGCCCCATCGATCCCCCGGGCACCAGCTGGGACATCTCCGTCAAACGCTGGCTGGAATCCCCCGGTCCCGTGGGCGACGCCGAAGTGCGCCAGATGCTGACCCTGTGGGTGCCCGAATACAAGCCGGCCCCCCTGTACCCGCCCGTGGCCACCCCGGGCGCCCGTCCGGCTGGCCTGCCGTCGGCCACAGAGACCAAGCCCGCACCGGATGCGGGCGCCACCAAGGCGCCGTCAACCATCACGGCAACCACGGCCACGCCCCGGCAACCCGTCTCGGCACCCGCCACCCCGGCCGCATCCCGGCCGGCGGCTGCCCCCCAGGGCACGACCACGACTGCCCCGGCCAGCGCGCCTGCCGCAGCCAGCAGCACCCTCACCGCCCGGCTGGCAGGTGCTGCCCTGGCCCCTGCGGCAATCGAGCCTTCCCCGCTTGCCGTCTCCATGCTGCGCGACCCCGTGGCCCAGCCCATTCCGGTCAACCGGCAGACACCCGCGGCCCGCCCTGCCGTGCCTGACACCGCACCGCCCCCCCTGGCAGGAAGCCGCCAGGACGACGCCGTGCAATCCCGGGAAGAACTGGCCGCCCTGCTGCCCGACAACGACGCCCTGCTGGCCCGCCTGAAGCACCTGGCCCAGGTGGCCACCCGGACCGAGCCGGCTGATGAACCTGCCGCTGCGTCGGCCGAGTCGACCACACCAGCAGATTCGGCCACGCCGGCGGAATCGGTGGCTTTGCCCACGCCGGCGACCTCATCCGCCGCTGCGCCCACCACGTCGCAGGCCACCGAAACGGCTGCAACTGAGGCTGCCAAGGCCAGCCCGGCAGAAGACGAGCCCGCCAAGGCAGACGCCGTTGCCCCTGAACAGGAGGCCACTGCCACGGCCGAAGCCGCCGACGCCGAACCGGCCGCCGCGGCCACCGCCGACGCCCCCGCAGCGGAAGCCGACGCCGGCGAACCGACCAACACCACGCCCTCCCAGCCCGCTGCCAAGGCTGCCAAAGGCGGCAACCGGCGCGGACGCAAGCGAAAACACTGACACGGGGGACCTCGACGTGACACTGGCCTTTGGAGATCTGCAAGGCTGCCGCCAGCCGCTGGAACAACTGCTGAAGAAAATCGGCGCCGCCCCCACCGAACCGCTCTGGTTCTGCGGCGACCTGGTCAACCGCGGCCCCGACTCCCTGGGCACCCTGCGTCAGATCCGCCAACTGGGCCTGCGCGCCCGCACCGTCCTGGGCAACCACGACCTGCACCTGCTGGCACAATACGCCGGCATCCGCACCCCGCGCCCCGGCGACACCCTGGAACCCATCCTGCGCGCCCCCGACGCCCCCGAACTCATCGACTGGCTGCGCACCCGCCCCCTGGCCCTGCGCCAGGGCGACTTCCTCATGGTGCACGCCGGCCTGCTGCCCGAATGGGAATTCGAGCAGGCCCGCGACCTGGCCCACGAAGTGGAGAAAGTCCTGAGCGGCCCCCACTGGCAGGACTTCCTGTCCGTCATGTACGGCAACACCCCCGACCGCTGGAGCGACAGCCTGCGCGGCGACGACCGCCTGCGCTGCATCGTCAACGGCCTCACCCGCCTGCGCTACCTGCACACCGACGGCCGCATGGACTTCAAATGCACCGAAGCCCCGGCCGACGCTCCCGAAGGCCTCATCCCCTGGTTCCAGGCCCCCAACCGCCGCTCTGCCGGCCGCCCCATCATCTTCGGCCACTGGTCATCCCTGGGCCTGAAGCTGCAACCCGACCTCATCGCCCTGGACACCGGCTGCGTCTGGGGCGGCAGCCTCACCGCCATCCGCCTGGAAAACCGCCAGCTCTTCCAGCAGCCCTGCCCCGGTCGCAAACGCGGCGGGAAGGATTGAGGGGGGCGACAAACTCCCTGCCAGCACCGCCCTGCGGCAGCCATCGTCGCTGCCGCACGACAGACCGCCCCCTTCGCCCTGCTGCGACTGATGCTTTTTGGCCGAAACATCTAGCACCGCCCAAGGCCAAGAATATGATTCCTCCATGGTCAATCTTGTGCAATACGTTGCACCATGGAGACGCAACATGGCAGCCAAGCATCCCCATATCCTTCGCACCACCTGCACCGCAACCGCACTGAGCGTGGTGCTCGCCGCCTGCGGTGGCGGTGGCGGCAGCGAACGGGACAAAGCAGTATCCGCCAGCCCCGTGGCCCCCACGCCAGCACAGAACATCATCGCTACTGCACCCACCACGCCCTCAGTCACCACACCCCAGAACAACCCGGCCCCTACAGGCCAGGTGAACACGCCCACCAACGGGCCGACCAACTCCGTACAGCCGGCACCGACCACACCACAAAACCAGACAACCCATCTGCCGCCGACCACGCTTGCCCCGACACAGCCCGTAGCACAGGCGGATACCAAGCCTGCCCCCACGCCGACGCCTGCAACAACTCCCACACCGGCGCCAACTCCGGAACCCAAGACGGCGCCCAATATCTCCGGCAAGGGCGTGCGTGGGGATGTGTTGTTGGCGATGATTGAACAGCATGCCTGCGGCGCGCGCATGACGCGATCGACCACCTACGAAGGCCCAGAGGTAGGCGCAGAGAGCATTGATACGCCCAACGTCTTTTTCAGGTCCATTCTGGAGGGCGCCGGAAACTACACCGAAGACCCCAATGACTGGGGGCCCGCGGATGGCTTTGTCCAGCGTGAATGCCGGCGCCGCTTCTACAAACCGGTCAAGGAAGGAACGTACAACTACGCTCTGGAAACGGTCAGCGGCTACGGCAGGATCAAGGAGCGCCCCATGTATGGCGAGTCCTGGCTCAAGCGCGGCTTCAACGGACTGAAAGTCTCCTACACCGTCACTGTCAAGGACAAGTCCTTCTCGATCGGCCCAAGTATGCAGGCCGAAGCCACCGAAGACATCGGATACACCGCAACGACCAACGAGGCTCCAGTCGGCGGAGGCCAGTACACACCATACTTCAACGAACTGAAGGAACTAGTCATTGATCGCAACAGCCTGGTCAGCTTCGGCACACTCCGTGAATGGGGCCCAAGGTACGAAAGCACCTACTCTGACAACGCACACCGCGATCAGGCCAGAATCATGCTCATCAAGAGCGGTCGAAACAATCAGGCGCGACTGTGCATCAATGTGGAAATCACTTACGTGAAACGCCTGATCTGCTCTACATGGGAAATTTCCAAAGACTGGAAATGGGGTGAAGAACTCAAGTACGTAGGCAGCTACATCGTCGACGATCGCTCCACCTACCCCCGCGAAGTGGGGGTCATGTACTGGCGGCAGTAAACCGCACCAACATGCTGCCTTCTGAGGGCGCCGGCCAACTATCCAGGCCGGCTGCCAGATCGGCAATCCGGGGCATTGAGGGTGCCCCGAGATTGCACGGCAGAACATCAGCCCAAGACCCATGCTCATACCTTATTACGTATAAAGCAACCACTTGAAATACGCTATACCGTATACTTGATACACTTTACCTCTAGCCACACCATGCCCACCCCACGCCCCACCCACAACGCCGACGTACTGGCCCACCTGGGCCAGCAGCTGCGCCAGATACGTGAAGCCGCCGGCCACAGCCAGGGCGGCCTGCGCCACTACCGCCAAGGCCAGCCGCGCCCCCTGCGCCAGGCCACTGTCTCGCATATCGAGAACGGCCATGACGTGACCCTGGACAGCTTCATCAGCTACGTCTCGGCACTGGGTCTGGAAATTGCTCTCGTCCCCATCGGCCAAGCCGCCCTCATCCAGCAGAACCTGCGTGACCGAGGCAGGCTGCCCCCCCAGGACCCGGCACATGAACCGGACGAGGACTTCGGCCCGATGGACCTGATGACCCGCTACGCCTATCTGGCGGATCCGGAATGAAAGCGCCGCGCACCCTGGGCGTATGGCTGGCAGATACCCACGTCGGCTACCTGACCCACTACCCGGACGAACGAACCGTCTTCAGCGTCAGCGAGGAATATCTGGACGCTGGCCCCGCTCGGCCGATCCTCTCGCTGGCATGGACCCATCCGGACGATGAAGCACTGACACGCCGCCTGCTGCTGGACCCGCGCCACAAGTCGGCTTCCATCAAGGCACCGCCCTTCTTTTCCAACCTGCTGCCCGAAGGCGGCATGCGAACGCGCATCGCCCAGCAACTGAAAGTCCACGAAGACCGCGAGTTCCTGCTGCTGGAAGCGCTGGGCCATGACCTGCCGGGAGCTGTCATCCTGCGGCCGGCCGACGCACCGCCACCGGGGCACCGCCACCACGCAACACAAGCCGGCATACACCCCATCAATGCCGACACAGCCGACGATGGCGTACCGCAGACAGCAGATCCCGCCCACCTGAAATTCTCGCTGGGCGGCATGCAGCTCAAATTCTCCATGCTGCGACAGGGAGAACGCTACACCCTCAATACCGGCGGCCGGCTGGGCAATTACATCATCAAGCCCCCTTCCCGCGATTTTCCCGGCCTGCCGCAAGTGGAAGCCGCCGCCATGGCCACCGCCCGCGCCGCAGGCATCGACGTACCTGAAACCCTGCTGCTGCATCCCGACCAACTGGAAGGCCTTTCCAATATCCTGGGTCATCTTCCCGACGAACCCTTCTACGCCATTCGCCGCTTCGACCGGAACGATGCCACCAGCCCATCAAACGACAGCACCGCATCCCCGGCCCTGAAGGAACGCATCCACGTCGAAGACTTCGCCCAGGTATTCAGCCTGCGCACCAGCCAGAAATACAACCGCATCAACTACGACATGATGGCAATGACGCTGCTGCAATATGCCGGCGGCGTCGATGACCTGAAGGAGATGACCCGCCGCCTGACGCTCAACGTCCTGCTGGGCAACGGAGACGCCCACATCAAGAACTGGTCACTCATCTACCGTACCCCCAACAAACCCCAACTGGCCCCGGCCTACGATCTGGTATCCACCGTCGCCTGGACCCAGCACGACCAGACCATCGCCCTCAACATGGCGGGCACCAAGCGCTTCGACGCCATCGGACTGGATACTTTCAACGCCTTCTTCCAGCGGTTGGGGCTACCAGGACAGGTTCGGGAAGAGCTGCTGACGGAAGTGCGAGCCACGACTCGCCGGGTGCTGGATGTTTGGGGTGGGCACTACGAAGGTAACGGCGTGCCGGCGGGGCTGATGCAGCGAATCGAGGCGCACATTCAAGGCAGCCCTTTACGGCTTGCCGCTGCCTGATCGCTCAATCCGCACACGACAAAGCCCCTGCCACCACTGCTATACGGCAGCCATCGTCGCTGCCGCACGACAGACTGCCCTCTTCGCCCCGCTGCAACTGATGCTTTTTGGCCGAAACATCTGGCACTGCCCAAGGCCAAGAATATGATTCCTCCATGGCTAATCTTGTGCAATACGTTGCACCCTGGAGACGCAACATGGCAGCCAAGCATCCCCATATCCTTCGCATCACCTGCACCGCAACCGCACTGAGCGTGATGCTCGCCGCCTGCGGCGGCGGTGGCGGCAGCGAACGGGACAAAGCCGTATCCGCCAGCCCCGTAGCCCCCACGCCAACACAGAACCTCGCCGCCGCCGCGCCCACCACGCCCTCAGTCACCACGCCCTCAGTCACCACGCCCTCAGTCACCACGCCCCAGAACAACCCGGCCCCTACAGGCCAGGTGAACACGCCCGCCAACGGGCCGACCAACTCCGTACAGCAGGCACCGACCACACCACAAAACCAGACAACCAATCTGCCCCCGACCACGCTTGCCCCGACACAGTCGGTGGCACAGGCAGATACCAAGCCGGCCCCCACGCCGACGCCGGCGCCAACTCCGGAATCCAAGACGGTGCCCAATATCTCCGGCCAAGGTGTGCGTGGGGATGTTCTGTTGGCGATGATCGAACAGAATCGCTGCAGGACATCGACCTACAGCGCCACCTCCTACGACGGCTCTTGGATCAAAGACTACCAAGCCATTGGCATCGCCAACGTCAGGATGTATGCATGGCTGGACGCACACAACAACATCTCAGACCCAAACTACGGCGCCCCCATTGCGCTTGCACCAGACCAGCTGCGTTGTGGCAAACGCTACTACCACCCAGTTTCCACCGGGACCTACGAGTACGAAGTCAGCAGCAAAGCTGACTACATACGGTATCGTGATCCCCCCTTGTACGGTGAGCCGTGGCTCAAGCGCGGCTTCAACAGTCTGAAGGTGTCTTATACCATCAACATCACAACCGACCGGGTTGAAGTGGGGCCGTACATCAAAGTAAGAATTGAAGAAGACCTAGGATATCTTGCGGAGAAATATTCCGCGTCCGGCCCGAAGGGCAAAGTTGAAGACCCCTGGTTACGTTCAACCGGCCTCCAGACCAACTTCAAACGCGACCAATTAGTTCCCTTTGGGACACTACAAGAATGGACGAATGACCATGACATCGTACGCCTGATGCTGATAAAGGGCACCAAGAAAGACGATGCAAAACTCTGCACCAACGTAGAACTGTCGTTCGTGAGGCGTCTTCAATGCACCGTGTGGCATATCCCGGCTGACTGGAAGTGGGGGCAGGAACTCAAAACACCAGACGGCTACATCGTCGACGACCGCTCGACATACCCGAACGAAAGCGGGGTACTGTACTGGCGTGCTACGGACTTCTAGCACACCCCCTGAAAATCCGCACATCATCCGACCAAAGATAAGACCCAAGAGCAACAAATGAAAATCATATCTGTGTTCAACAACAAAGGCGGCGTAGGAAAATCAACTCTGAGCTTTCACTTAGCTCACGCACTAGCCGAACGCGGAAAAAAAACCTTAATGATTGATCTAGACCCTCAGTCAAACCTAACCGTTCAGTGCATAGACGAAGACACCCTAGCCAACATCTGGACAGAAGAGGAGCCATTCATTGAAGATTTTCAGGACGCACAAAACAACAAAAAATCCCTCGAAGAATTCTTCTCATCCCCTCGCTCCATACATTGCACACTAAAACCGATTGAAGACGGCGTCTTCGAATCATTTACCTTAGGAAAAATTCAAGAGCTCTCGCCCAACCTCGGACTAATCCCGGGCAGATTAAGCTTACATATGTTTGAAGACAAGCTAGCGAAATCTTGGGGAGAAGCCTTCTTAGGCGAGCCCCAAGCTCTCAGACTGCTTACGGCAATTCGAACACTTTGCCTGAAGGCACAGGCCGAGTACGGCTATGAAATAGCCATCCTGGACACATCCCCAAGCCTTGGCGTTCTAAATAGAATTGTCATCTCCATGTCGACAGGCTTCTTTGTCCCTTGCATGCCCGACATGTTTTCGACATTTGGACTTACAAATATTGGACTGTCATTAAAGTCATGGCACCAGCAATTTTCAACGATGTACAGCATCTTATCCGACAAGAAAAGAAGCGCCTTCCCGAAGCATTTCGTCAAGTTCCTTGGATACACAATATACAACGCGAAAAAATACTCTCAGAACTCCAAGAAGAGTAGCTCACATACCAATAACCTCGACCTGGCAACCGCCCACTACGGATATGCAAAACAGATACCAAAGGTAATATCAGAACGAATTCCAAAAGAATGCTACTCACACCTCAGCGAAGATATTATATCGAAACCAATCGGAGGGAGTGCAATCATGCACTCACACAACACCCTACCATCGATGGCACAGAAATACCATCAACCAATGTGGAAAATCCCGTCATTACCCAACCTAACCGACGAAGATAAAGGGACAATCCAAGGAAACAGAAGAATCTACGAGGAGAAGAAACAGTCATACAACGAATTCGCTGAAGACCTCATGAACAGACTCAAAGATCTTGAAGATTGAGCAAGCCATGTCATACGAGCAAGAAAACACCGGCACCTCATTCCGGAAATCGATTATCGAGGCCCATAAAAATAATATTGAAGCATTTACGCTGTTCCAACAATACATTCGAAACTTCTTCGAAAGCCCATCTCTGTCAAAATACGTTCATTCCGTTCGACACAGGATAAAAGACATAGATCACTTGATGGAGAAAATTGAACGAAAGAACCGCCATGACCGCTCGCTTCCGCAAGACAAACAAAAGGGAGAGATAAATGCAAGCAATCTATTCAATCGAATAACCGACATCGCCGGAGTCCGGGTGCTTCATTTGCATTCGTCCCAGATGGAGCACATACACGCTTCGATAATGTCAAAAGTCAACGACGAAGAATTCGTCTTGGTAGAACCTCCAATCGCCTACACATGGGACATTGACTCGCGCCACTTTTTCGAGAACATAGGAATAAAAACCATGATCAAAGAAAGCTACTACACGAGTATTCATTACGTACTTCGCCCAAACTCAAAGTCCATTGCCACTTGCGAAGTACAGGTCCGAACATTGCTTGAAGAGACCTGGGGAGAAATTGACCATACAATGAACTACCCGCACCAAACTAACGACAGATACTGCAAAGAACAGCTAAAAATATTTGCAAAACTCATTGGAGCAGGGACTCACCTTGCTGATGCAATAATGAAAGAGCACCATGGCCAAGCATTATAACATTAATGTCGCCTATTATTGACTTATTAAAGCTAAATTTATTATTGCTCGCACCCCCTCCCCCAACTCCCGCCGTTCTCTCCCCCCCGAGGGAACGGCATCCAACACCACCACCCGAACCACCAGTCCCTTGGCCCCCACCACGGCCCACAGCGACTGCATGAACGTCGTCTCGTCCAGGTAGTACGCCTCCACGCCCGGGGTGCCGTCGGTGTGCAGGTATTTCAGGCCCACGGGCACGATCTCGGCTTCTTCATCGATGGCAGCCTGCAGCAGGTTGCCGTGGAAGGGTTTCAGTTCCGGTCCGGCGTTGGTGGTGCCTTCAGGGAAGAGCGCCACCGGAAAGCCGGTGCGCAGGCGTTCGCGCATCTGGCGCAGCACGTCGGGGACGGCGCGGCGGTTGCCGCGCGCGATGTAGACGGTGCCGGCCAGACTCACCAGCCAGCCAATGACGGGCCAGCGTTTAATTTCCGCCTTGGCCACGAAGGCGGAGGTGGCCAGGGAATTGATGGCAAAGATGTCCAGCCACGAGACGTGGTTGGCCACCAGCAGGCGGCCGGGGGCCAGTTCGGCCAATGTGCGGGGCTGGGCGGGGTCGCCGGCCCAGGTTTCCTGCACTTTCACGCCGCAAATAAGCATCAGCAGGCGCGACCACCCACGGATGAGGGTGCGCCTGCCCTGCTGAGGCAGCCAGGGCTGCACCAGCGCCAGTCCCACCAGGCCCGCCACCAGCAGCAGCGTCAGCAGGGGCAGACGCGCCGCACGGCGCAGGGCGGGGATCACCGCGTGAAGACCAGGCGGCCGCCCACGGCGGTCAGGCGCACGCGGCCCTGCACTTCACGGCCCAGCCACGGGGTGTCGGTGCATTGGCCCCACAGGGTGTTCTCGTTCACCACCCACGATTCTTCGGGATCGAAGACGCACAGGTCGGCCCGGGCACCCACGGAAAGACCGGCGGGCTCGTTCTTGCGGGCAGGGTCGATGCCGGCAATGCCGGCCGGAATACGGGTGAGCCGATCCAGCACGGACACGAGGTTCAGGCCCTGTTCCTTGCCCCATTTTAGGGACAGGGGCAGCAGCAGCGACAGGCCCACGGCGCCCGGTTCGGCTTCACCGAAGGGCAGGCGCTTGGCGTCTTCCACCACCGGCGTATGGTCCGAGCAGATGGCGTCCAGCGTGCCATCGGCCAGACCGGCGCGCAGGGCGTCACGGTCGCGCTGGGCGCGCAGCGGCGGCTCCAGCCGGTAGGCGGTGTCGAAGAAGCCCACGTCGATATCGGTCAGGTGCAGGTGGTTGATGGCCACGTCGGCGGTGATGGGCAGGCCGGCCTTGCGGGCCTGGCGCACCAGCTCCACACCAGCCGCCGACGACAGGCGGCACAGGTGCACGGGGCAGCCCACCGAGGCCACCAGTTCGCAGATGGTGTGCAGCGCCACGGTCTCGCTGGTGACAGGGTTGCCGGGCAGCCCCAGCCGCGAGGCAAACGGCCCGGCGTGCATCACGCCGCCCCGCGACAGGAAGGGGTCGACGGGGTTCAGCCACACGGTGTAGCCGAAGGAATGGGCGTACTGCATGGCACGCAGCAGCACCTGGGTGTCCTGAATGGGCTGGCTGGCCTGGGCAAAGCCCACGCAGCCGGCGGCAGTCAGCTCGGCCATTTCGGTCAGCGCCTGGCCCTTCAGGCCCACGGTCAGGGCGCCCAGCGGGTACAGGTGCGCCAGTCCCAGGTTGTGGGCGCGGTATTTCAGCATTTCCACCAGGCCCGGCTCGTCCAGCGGCGGGTCGGTGTCGGGCGGGCATGCCAGCGCAGTCACGCCACCGGCCACGGCGGCCTGCATCTCGGATTCCAGCGAAGCCTTGTATTCGAAGCCCGGCTCGCGCAGGCGGGCGGACAGGTCCACCAGCCCCGGCGACACCACCAGGCCCGTGCCGTCAATGGTCCGTGCCGGCCGGAAACCATGGGGCGCCGCCCCCACGGCGATGATGCGGCCATCGGCCACATGCAGGTCGGCCTGCATGTCCAGTTTCACCCAGGGGTCCACCAGGCGCGCGCCGGTGATGGAAAACGAAGCTTCGTGCCCGCTGCGGCCTGCCTTGATCACACCTTCTTGCATCATGTTCTCCTTCATCCCGCTGCCAGCATGCTCATCACGGCCATGCGCACTGCAATGCCGAAGGTCACCTGCTGCAGGATGACCGATTGCGGCCCGTCGGCCACGGCCGATTCGATTTCCACGCCCCGGTTCATCGGCCCCGGGTGCATGACGATGGCATCGGGCTTGGCCAGTGCCAGTTTCTCGCGCGTGAGCCCGTAGCGGCTGAAGTATTCCTGCGGGCTGGGCAGCAGCGCACCGCGCATCCGCTCGTTCTGCAGCCGCAGCATGATCACCACGTCCACGTCCTTCAGGGCGGTGCGCATGTCGGTGTGCAGCGACACGCCCATCTGCTCCAGACCGCCCGGCAGCAGCGTCAGCGGCCCCACCACACGCACATCGGGCACGCCCAGCGTCGTAAGCGCATGGATGTCCGAGCGCGCCACCCGCGAATGGGTGATATCGCCCACGATGGCCACGGACAGCTTCGTGAAGTCCTTCTTGAAGTGGCGGATGGTGTACATGTCCAGCAGCCCCTGCGTGGGGTGCGCATGCCGCCCGTCACCAGCGTTGACCACGTGCACATGGTCGCCCACGTGCTGCGCAATGAGGTGCGCCGCCCCGCTCTGGTTGTGCCGCACCACGAACACGTCGGCCGCCATGGCCTGCAGGTTGTCGATAGTGTCCAGCAGCGATTCGCCCTTGGAGGTGGACGAGGTGCTGATGTTGAGGTTCACCACGTCGGCCGACAGCCGGGTGGCGGCGATCTCGAAGGTCGTGCGCGTGCGGGTCGAATCCTCGAAGAACAGATTGAACACCGAACGGCCGCGCAGCAGCGGCACCTTCTTGATTTCACGGTTGGACACGTTCAGAAACGACGCCGCGTTGTCCAGGATCTGATGGATCATGTCACGCGACAGCCCTTCCAGTGTGAGCAGGTGGCGCAGTCGCCCGTCCTTGCCCACTTGCACCTGTTGCATCTGCATGTCTTGCCTCTCTACCTCTGCTGAACTCTTCCGGCCTTCCCGGCCCGGTCACGCCTGATCAGCGCCAATCACGCCTGTACCGATTCCACCCGCAGCTCGAACATCCCGTTGGTCCGCTGGCTGAGCGCCAGTTTCTCGCCGGGCTGCAGCACCAGCCGTGTCCCGACATGATCGGGCTGCACCGGCAGCTCGCGTTCGCCACGGTCGATGAGCACGGCCAGACGCACCCGCGCCGGCCGGCCGTAGTCAAAGATCTCGTTGAGCGCCGCCCGGATAGTGCGCCCCGTGTGCAGGATGTCGTCCACCAGCACGATATCGCGCCCGTTCACGTCAAAATCGATGCGCGTGGGCTGCATCCGCATCGACAGGCCGCGCGCCTGCACGTCGTCGCGGTAGAAGGCGCTGGACAGGAACCCCAGCGGCGACGACAGCCCCAGCTCGGCATGCAGCCGTGCCGCCAACCACGCCCCGCCCGTGTGGATGCCGATGAAGGCGGGGGCATCCGCACTACCCGCCTGTGCCGCTTCAGAGCCACTGCCAGCAGCGCTTTCGCCCATCGGCATCGTCGGGTCCACACCCGCCAGCGCATCCGGCCCTTCCTGCGCCTGGCCGTTGCAGGAAACGCCCAGAGCGTCCTTCAGGGAATCGCGCAGACGCGCAAAGAGGGTCTCGGCATCGGCCGGCAGAGGGGTCGTCATGATCGTGTCTCGCTCAGGTACTGTTCAAGGATGATGGCCGCAGCCGTCGCATCGTCGCCCTGCGACGCCCCGCCCTTGCGGCGTCGGCCACCGCGCGTGACGTGCTCGTCGTCCTCGTCGCGCATCCGCTCCTGCGCCACCACCGAGCTGTAGCGTTCATCCACCAGAAAGACCGGCAGCCCGAAGCGGCCTTCCAGCCGGCGCGCAAAGCGCTCGGCCAGCGCCGTGACTTCATGCGGGGTACCGTCGGGGTGCAGCGGCCGCCCCACCACCAGCCCGGTGGGCTGCCACTCCTTCAGAAGCGTCTGGATGCGGGCAAAGCGCCCGTCCGTGGTCTGCTCGGTCAGCGTGGCCAGCGGTCGCGCCGCGCCGGTGAGGCTGTTGCCCACCGCCACGCCAATGCGCTTCTGGCCAAAGTCGAAGGCCAGCAGGGTCTGGACGGTGGATGTGGCGGCAGAAAGGGTCATGATGCGCTCCCGTGCCCGTTGCCCGGACGCAACGAACGCGCCATCACGGCCTGCTCCGCAGCCCGCAACGTGAAGTGACCTGCTCCTGCCCAGAACACCACAAGGCTCCCCGGAAATGCGATTCGGTTCGACGACAGCGCATTGTATCCCTGTCAGGCCGAGTATCATCAAAAGCAACGCCTGATCCAGGGAGGTCGGCCCTCTTCCTTCATACCCTCAACACGGCGAGCCCATGCAGATCGAATCCATCAAGATCCAGAACTATCGCACCTTCCGCCATGCACATCTGGATGGGCTGCCCAGGCTCGTGACGCTGGTCGGCGCCAATGGCACCGGCAAGAGCACCCTATTCGACGTCTTCTCCTTTCTGAAAGATGCGCTTGCCCATAATGTAGGCAAGGCCGTGGCCCGACGCGGGTCCATGCGGGAACTGCGCAGCCGCGACCAGCGGGGGCCCATCCGGATCGAGATCAAGTTCCGCGAGTCGGGCGGGCGCCTGGCCACCTATGAGCTGGCCTTCGACGAGCTGGATGGGCGGGTCGTCATTGAGCGCGAGGTCCTCAAGTACCGCCGCGGGCAGGAGGGAAGACCGTGGCACTTCGTCGACTTCCAACGGGGTACGGGAACGGCCATCACCAATGAATCCGCATATGGACTGGCAGGCACAGACGAACAGCGTGCCGTATTCGCGCTGGACGAGCCAGATGTGTTGGCCATCAAGGGGCTAGGCCAGTTCAAGGAGTTCCGGGTCGTGGCCGAGTTCCGCAGCCTGATCGAGAACTGGCAGATCTCCGATTTCCACATTGCCGACGCACGCCCCTCTACGGAAGAAGGCTTTGCCGAGCACCTGTCCACTCGGGGTGACAACCTGGCCCAGGTGGCCCAGTACCTGCATCAATATCATCCGGAACGTTTCCAGGCCGTCCTGGAGGCCATGAAGCGTCGTGTCCCCGGCATCAGCCATATCGAAGCGAAATCCACGGAAGACGGCCGCCTGGTCCTGCGCTTTCAGGACGGGAAATTCCACGATCCCTTCATCGCCCGTTTCGTCTCCGACGGCACCATCAAGATGTTCGCCTACCTGGTCCTGTTGCAGGATCCCAGGCCGTTTCCGCTACTGGCCGTCGAGGAACCCGAGAACCAGCTCTATCCCGATCTGCTGCCGGAACTGGCCGAGGAATTCAGAAGCTATGCCCGTCGTGGTGGCCAGGTCTTCGTTTCCACGCACTCCCCGGATTTCCTGAACGCGCTGAAGCTGGAAGAGATCTACTGCCTGAAGAAAGAAAACGGCTTCACCACCATCACCCATGCCAGTGATTCGGCCAACCTGCAGGCGCTGGTTGACGCCGGCGACCTGCCCGGCTATCTGTGGAAGCAAGGGGTCTTTGAAGGGCTGAACACGTGAGCGGCCGTGTCATCTTCCTGCTGGAAGAGCCTTCCATGAAGGCCATGCTGGCAGAATACCTCCCTCGTCTGGTCCCCGGATGGATACAGGGGCAGCACTTTCTTCTGCTCCCGCACCAAGGCAAGAGTGATCTCGACAAGAGCATTCCAGTCAAGCTGAAAGCATGGCAGGAACCTGGTGCCCGCTTCGTCATTGTCCGGGACAATGACAATGCCGATTGCCTTGCCCTGAAGGCACGGCTACAGACCATGTGCGCCACGAGTGGCCGCAAGACCCTGATACGCCTCGTCTGTCAGGAGCTGGAGTCCTGGTACTTGGCCGACCCCGACGCATTGATCGCATCCTATCCAGAGGCCCAGAAGAAGATCCGGACCCTTGCCAAACGGTTCCCCGACCCTGACGAGTGCCAAAAACCCTCGCACGAGCTTGAGCGGAACATCAAGGACTTCCAGAAGAACGAAGGCGCCCGGAAGCTGGGAAGGCTGCTGGATGCAGACCGGGCAACGTCGCGTAGCCTGAAGGTCTTTGCACAAGGTGTCAGGATGTTGGCCGAACGTGCCTGACGCAATTTCAGCGATATATCGTTGAGATAGCCACTCCGCCCCATCAGACTGGATCACACGCAGTTATCAAAAATCATTACTGTCCGTATCTCGGTTATTTCTGACAAACACCGTCGCATGGCCAACTTCCCAGAATGACAAAACGACCGAGCGCACCAAACAGATCAGCAAAACAAAGGGACTGAGAATAAAAATAAATATCCTTCAAACGCATACATTGACCTCTATCAGCCCGATAAGTTGATAAATCTCAGTTCATGTAATATTCCTTTCATGCCGGGCAAGTCCTTTTGAAAATACAAACCCGACAAATGCATCGGCCTTGAGGGCGGTCAAGGATTTTCCTGCGTCCATGCAAACAATTGATTCTTCGGAACGGTTCACCACCAGTTCACCCCGAGTTCACTACCCGGAGAAATCGACATGAACAAAAGTACTCTCATCCCTGGTATCCTGGCTGCCATGCTGGTCGGATCCGTCGCCTCCCCCGCTCTGGCCGGCGACCCGCAGACGGCCATGAACAAGGCTTCCTGCACCACCTGTCACTCGGTGGACAAGAAGCTGGTCGGCCCTGCCTTCAAGGACGTGGCTGCGAAGTACAAGGGCCAGGACGTCAACCAGCAGCTCTTCGACAAGGTGCGCAAAGGCGGCAAGGGTAGCTTCGGCAAGATCCCCATGCCCCCCAACAGCAAGGCTGCCATCAGCGACGACGACCTGAAGGAAGTCATCACGTTCATTCTCAAGCAATGAAGGCCTGATGGGGGAAACCGTTCCGGTTTCGTCCAGACAAAGCCATAAAAACAGGAAGGGGCAGCCTCCTCAACGGAGGACTGTCCCTTTTCTCTGCTGCCAGCCGAAGCCGGCAGCCCTTCACCCCGGTGCTCAGTTCGTCATCGCCCGAGGTGCACGCTGGCTGGCAAAGCTTCGCACGTGGCGCAGCAGGTCGTCCTCGGAGAACGGCTTGCCCAGGAACACGTCCACACCCAGCGACAGCGCGTGGTTACGGTGCTTGTCAGCCGTCCGCGAGGTGATCATGATGATCGGCACGTTGGCGAAGTCGGCGTGCTCGCGCACGTTCTTCGTCAGGTCGAAGCCGTCCATGCGCGGCATCTCGATGTCCACCAGCATCACGTCGGGAATCACTTCCTGCATCTGCCGCAGGGCGTCCACGCCGTCCTTGGCCAGCACGACGTTGTAGCCTTCGCGCATCAGCAGGCGCTGCGTCACCTTGCGTACCGTCACCGAGTCGTCCACCACCATCACGGTGGCGGCCGTCTGCAGTTCGCTGGCACTGAAGGTGGCGGCCTTGCCCTTGCCCAGCTGGCCGGCCACGCGAGCCATGGCCAGTTGCACCGGGTTCAGGATCAGCACGATGTCACCGTTACCCAGCACCGTGGCGCCAGCCACACCCGCCAGGCGGGCCAGTTGCGGGCCAATGTGCTTGATGACCACCTCCTGGTTGGGCACCACGGTGTCCACGTGCAGGGCGATCCGCGTGGCGCCGGCACGCAGCACCACCACCGGTGCCACACGCTGGGCGACCGGCTTCACGCCAGGGATCTCCAGCAGGCTGCCCAGGAAGTAGAAGGGAACGCGCTCGCCGGCAATCTCCAGGCGCTGGGCCTGGTAGGCCTCGGTCAGCGCCTCGGGCTTCATCTGCACGATCTGCTCGACCAGCGCGCTCTGAACCGCGAACTTGCCGCCCTCGATTTCCAGCAGCACCACCTGCGTGACCGCCAGCGAGACCGGCAGGTGCACGGTGAAGCAGCTGCCCTTGCCCGTCGTGGAATCCACGTCGATGCGGCCGCCCAGACCCGCCACTTCGGCACGCACCACGTCCATGCCCACACCACGGCCAGCCAGCGCCGTCACCTGCTTGGCGGTGGAAAAGCCCGGCGCAAAGATCATCTGGGCCAGCTCACGCTCGGACGGCTGATGATCGGGGGCGATCAGGCCGCGTTCGCGTGCCCGTGCCTCGATGCGCGGATAGTCCAGGCCCTGGCCATCATCCAGGAAGCGCATGATGACTTCGTTGCCATCCTGCGAGACCTCGATGGTCAGTTCCCCGATGTCCGGCTTGCCGCTGGCGGCCCGCTTGGAGCGTTCCTCGATGCCGTGGGCCACCGAGTTGCGCAGGATGTGCTCGATGGGGCCGGCCATGCGGTCCAGCACGTTACGGTCGATCTCGGCCTGCCCGCCCTTGATCTCCAGGGTCACGCGCTTGTCAGTGTCCTTGCCGGCCTGACGCACCACGCGGTAGAGGCGGTCGTTGATGGTCGAGAACTGCACCATCCGCACACGCATCAGGCTCTGCTGCAGACTGCGGCTCACCTGCCCCTGCCGCGCCAGGTCCTGCATGGCGGCATCCAGGGCACGCAGGGCATTCTGCTGCACGGTGGACACGTCGTTGACCGATTCGGCCAGCATCCGCGTCACTTCCTGGAAGCGGGTGTAGCGGTCGAACTCCAGCGGGTCAAACTCGGTTTCGGTCTCGTTGGAGTGGGCGATCTTGGCCTGGATCTGGTTATCGGCCTGGATCTCGATCTCGCGCAGCTGCAGGCGCAGGCGGTTGACGTTCTCGGTCAACTCGTTGATGGCGCCCCGGATCAGGCCCATCTCGCTGTCCAGACGTGCCCGGGCAATGGCCACCTCGCCGGCCTCGGCCACCATGCGGTCCAGCAGGTCGGCGCGCACGCGGATCACATGCTGGGCTGCCGCGGCCGGGTTGGCCGCGCCAGCCATCGACGGATCCAGAAGGGCTCCACCCGCCTTGGCCGCATCATGCGCATGACCATCAGCCGCAGCCTGGGCGGCTGCCTGGGCAGCCTGCTGGCGTGCCAGCGCCTCGCACTGCGGGGACGGAGAGGCCGGCTGGGCCTGCAGCGCAGTCACCTCGGGCGCCACCTCCTGTTCCTTGCCATCCTGCACAGCCTGAGCGGCCTTGGCAGCCTGGGCAGCACAGGTCTGCTGCAGGGCCTTGGTCTCGGCAGCACGCTGCTCGGCCAGCTCGGGGTGCAGCATCACCTCGTAGGCGGACACGGCCTGGTCATAGCCGGCCAGCACCGCCTCGATGACCGACGGCTGCACCGGCGGCTGGGCCAGCGCATCCTCGACCTGGGTCTCCAGCTCGTGGATCATCTGGCCGAAGCGCATGGCACCCGCCATCCGGGCGCTGCCCTTGATGGTGTGGAAGAGCCGCATCAGCGCGCCAGGCACCGAGCCATCGGCCGGGCGCTCGCGCCATTCGCGCAGGTTGTTGTCCACCTGCGGCATCAGCTCTTCGGCTTCCTCGAAGAACACCGGGCCCAGGTCCGGATCGATCTCGTCGACCAGGCCGGCCAGCGGATCGCTCTTTTCCTCGGTCTCGCGCCGGGCAGCCCCCAGCACTTCGGCCGCCTTCTTCAGCAGGTCCTCGCCGCGCATCTCGCGGCCGGACTTCGACTCGACCGCCGGTTTCGGCGGCTGGCTGTCGGCGTTGATCTCGACATCCCAGTTGGCCAGCAGCGCTTCCATGCGCTGGGTCGTCTCGGGATCGGCCGCCGGCTCGATGCGCGAAGCGAATTCGGCCAGCATCCGGTCGATGACGCCCAGCGCCGCCTGCATGCTGGCCTTCATGCCATCGGGCAGCGGCTTGGCCACTTCCCGCTGCTTGACCAGCAGCTTCTCCAGGGCGGCAGCAATGCCCCGCACCTGGACCAACCCCACGTGACGCGACGTGCCCACCAGCGTGTGCATGGCGCGAATGAGCGGCTCGGGCGCACGCAGCGCATCGGAAGCGTGCCAATCCTGCCAGTCCTCGTTCATCCGCATGCGGGCCTGCGTGGCCTCGGCATTGAAGATCTCGAAGAGTTCGGCATCCACCAGGCGATCGCCGATGCGAACCATCGACTCCTGGGGCTCGGGCTGGGCCACCTTGGCGACCGGAGCCGGTGCGGACGGCGCAACAGGAACCTCGGGCACCACCGGTGAAGCCGGCGCCGGCTGAGCAGACACGGGCGCGGCAGGCACGGGCTGCTCGGCCACCAACGTCACCTCATGTTCCGGCTGAGCGGATTCGGAAACCGGTTCGTCATCGAACTGGAATCCCTCGAAGTCCACCGCCTCTTCCTGCGAAGAATCGGAAGGCAATTCGGTGGCAAACGACTTTGTTTCAACCCCCAGCGAACCGGCGTTGAAGTCGAACGGATCGTGCGAAACCGGCGCAGCCTCGACTGGTTTCTCGGTCGGTTTCTCGGCCGGCATGGCTGACCCCATGTCCAGCAGCGGAATGTCTTCATCCTCACCGAAATCAGCCGGCACCATGAAGGCATCGGCCAGATCCAGATCAGCTGCCTCCACGTTGCTCAGTGTCAGTTCCTCACCGGTGGGCAGCTCGCCCAGCATGGAATCGAAGTCCGCGGACTCGCCCGACATGGCGTTGGACCAGGCATCCAGATCGGCCTGCTCGTCGACGGCTTCATCATCGGCCTGAGCCTCGAAGGCCTCGTTGCCCAGCAGGTCGTCCTGCTGACTTTCGAAGCCTTCATCCCGCAGGGAATCCGCCGGCCGGACCGGGTCGCTGTGCAGGGAGGCCAGATCGGCCACGGGCATGTCGGCCTGGCGATGGCTGGCATCGTCCAGGAAGCCTTCCAGCGACTGACGCAGGTCACCTTCGGCCATCGACCGGGAGACACTGGCAAAGTTGTGGCTCTGCGAGAAACCGTCCGCTCGCGAGGCAGGCAGCGCACCGGCCGACAGGGCCTCGTCCAGCGACGGCACGTCCAGCGTGGGCAGCTCCGGTGCGTGCACTTCGGGCATGGGCAGCGTGTCGGCCTCGCCATCCAGCGACAGCATCGGCAGCGTCTCGGCCTCTTCGGCAGGCTGCGCAGCCACCGGTGCCGGCTGAACGGTAGGCTTGGCAACCGGCTGTGCCACCGACGGAGCGGCAGGCTGGGCCGCCGGCATGGAGACAGGCTGAGCAACAGGTTGGGCAGCCGGCTGGGCGACAGGCTTGGCAGCCGGCACGGCAGCAGGCTTGTCGGGGAAGGCATTGCAACGGGCCGTCAGCAGGCTGGCGTCCAGCACACGGCGCGGCGCGGCCTGCAGCTGCTCGCACCAGCTGCGGAAGAAGTTGGCACCGTCCTGGATCAGCTCGAACAACGGCGTGGTGCCGTCCTTGTCCTCGGACAGCCAGTGGTTCATCATCTGCTCGAAGGCCCAGGCGGCTTCACCGAAGGCGTTCAGACCCACCATGCGGCTGGAACCCTTCAGCGTGTGGAAGCCGCGGCGAATGGTGGTCATCGCCTCACGGTCGTCCGGCGCCTTGCGCACTACGCCCAGGTTCTCGTCGATGGCGTCCAGCACCTCGGCGGCTTCCAGCAGGAAGATCTCGTGCAGCTCGGCCTCATCGGCCGACAGTTCGACACTGCCGTCTTGCAGCACACCTTCGGGCAGGGCCGGCGCAGCCACTTCGGACGCCACCTCGGCCTGCACGCTTTCCGGTGCCGGGAATGCCAGAGCTTCCTCGACGGCCGGCTGCATGGCGGCCTCGGCGACCGGTGCTGCAGGCAGCTCGAATGCCAGCGCGTCCCCTGCCCCGTCATGCTCCTTCGATGCAGACGCTTCAGCCGCACCCTGAGCCACCGCCAGACCTGCTGCCGCCGTCAGGCTGTCGGCAGCGATGGGGCCCTCAGGAGCGGTTTCTTGCGAAGCAGCCGCCGGCTGTTCCTCCTCTTCCGGCACATCGGCAGCAAACGATCGGAGCAGTGCATCGGAATCGGCATCCGTTGCGACTTCTTCCGGCGTCTCGGGAATGGAGGTGTCCTCGAACAGCATGCCGCGCTGCGCGTCGAAGCGGAAACGGCGAGCACGCGATGCCGACTGCAGCATCGTCTCGACGAAGAAACCCACCGAACTCAGACCATCAGCCAGGCGGGCGCGGCTTGCATCGTTGAGCGTGACGCGGGCACGGATGATGTCGTCGACCTGCTTGCTGATGGCGCGGCAGGCATGGGCGGCGTCCTGGTATTCCAGCACGGTCAGCACGGCAGCGGTCTCGGCCAGCAGCGGCTCCACCGTTTCCAGACGATTCACGGCCGTTTCGTCACGGAAGTAGTCGTCCAGCGCCTGCTCGCAGGTGGACAGGTTGTGCTTCAGTTCATTGACGAAGGCTGCCTGCGTCATGCGCTCGGACGCCTGGTTCGACAGCGCCACCAGCCACGGCAGCGGCGTGGGGTCGAAGGCATCCGGGTTGGCCAGCAGGCTGCTGATGCGTTCGGCCAGCTCCTGCGCCCGATCATCATAGGCAGGGTTGGAGCGCAGTGCGCCCGCCAGTGCCTCTTCCATGAACAGCACGGCGGTGGCCACCTCGATGGCCAGCATCTCGCGTACCCTGCCCTGCTGAACGGCCAGCGCTGCCGGCATGGTGGCCAGCGTCTTGCCCAGCATGCCCAGACCGGCGTAGTGGGTCTTGGCCAGCGCCTGGTTCAGATGCCCGATGGCCTCGACGAAGACAGGCTCCTCGGCCTGCGTGCCACCCGCCAGTTTTTCCCAGGCGCGATGCACCAGCACCAGCGCCTCGCGGGCAATGCGGATGGTCTCCGGATCAGCCAGGCCATAGCGGCGACGTTCGTAGTCGGCCGGCACCAGGCTGGCCAGATGGAAGTGACGCTTCACCTCTTCCACCACCGCCGAGCCGCTGCCCGCCTGCGCCAGAATGATCAGCAGTTCCTTGATGAACTGCGGCGGCACGTCGGACTGGCCGGTGAACAGGTGGCGGTTCTGGATGTTGATGCGACCCACCGCGCGGCGGGTGGCCAGATCGACCTTCAGCGCACTGTGCTTGAGACCGTCAAGCAGCGCATAAGACAGCCAGTAGAAAAGCCGCGCACCCACATGGGGCTGATTGCGCAACATGCGGCCCATGGACTCGTGCAGGCCGTCGATGGCCGCCACGACATTCTCGCCGCGGATCAGCGCCGGCAGCGCACGCTCGAAGCCGCGTGCGGCAGACTTGGCCCGCTCTTCACGGTCCGGGGCATCGGAAATCATCGCCCGCACCGACGCCGGCAGCGCACGGTCCAGATCCACATCGAAGAGCGCAGCCGGATCAGGCTGAACCGCCTTTCGCAGGCCCACCAGATCACGGTAGTACGGATACAGCACCAGCACCGGAATCACCGTACCGCTGGCCTGCATGTCCTCCAGGTACTCCGTGATGGCACGCATCACCATCTTGAGGACATCGATGCTCGATTCGTTGGCTTCCAGCACCCCGTCCTCGAAGGCCGAGATCACATGCTCGGCCTCTTCGGTCAGCAGTGCCACACCGGAAATTCCGGCAACCTGCAGCGCACCATGGGTCTGGTGCAGGTGCAGGCGTGCGCGCTTGATGGCATCCTGGCCATGCGGGTTGGCCCGCAGCTCGTCCAGCGCATGCGCGACGTGCTGCAGCGACTCCCGGATCTCTGGCACGAACCAGGACAGAGTCATCATATCGATATTGTTGCCGTGTTCCACCCGTCACCCTCTTCGACTGATTGGATCGCGCAGCCGGACCATCCGGAGATGCGCTCACACCCCTGAAACTTCACCCCACCCGGAAGCGGGCCACTGAATTCTTGAGTTCCCGTGCCAGCTCGGACAGCTGCAGAATGGATCCTGCCGTTTGCTGCGTGCCCTCGTTGGTCTGGCTGTTGACCAGCAGAATGCGCTGGATGCTCTGCGCCACCGACGACGCCGAAGCCGCCTGGTTCTCGGTGGTGCGGGAAATGCGCATGATCAGGTCCGCCAGTTCCTGTGACACCTGGCCGATGCCGATCAGCGCCATGCCGGCCTCGTCGGACAGCTTGGCACCGCGCACCACCCCCTGCGTGCTGCGTTCCATGGCGGCCACCGCATCGTGCGTGTCGGTCTGAATGGCCTTGACCAGGGCCGAGATCTGGCGCGTGGCCTCGGCCGAGCGTTCGGCCAGACGCTGCACCTCTTCGGCAACCACGGTGAAGCCACGGCCCGCCTCGCCGGCCGATGCCGCCTGAATGGCAGCGTTCAGCGCCAGCACGTTGGTCTGTTCGGTAATGTTGGAGATCAGCTCGACGATCTCGCCGATCTCCTGACTGGACTCACCCAGGCGCTTGATGCGCTTGGCGGTGTCCTGAATCTGCTCGCGGATGCCGCCCATGCCGGCAATGGCGTTCTGCACCGCGTCACGACCACGGCTGGCCGCCGACAGCGACTGGCGTGCAACCTCGGCCGACTCGGAGGCAGAAGCAGACACCTGCTTGATCTGCGCCGCCATGTTCAGGACGGCCTCACCGGTCTCGCGAATCTCGCGCGATTGCTGTTCACTGACGGCCTGCAGGTGCGACGCCGTGACCTGTGCGCTGGCCGAAGCCTCGGCCACGGCCGCGGCAGTACGGTTGATCCGGCCCACCAGGCTGCGCAGCTCCTCGACCGTGTAGTTGATCGAGTCGGCGATGGCACCCGTGATGTCGTCGGACACCGTGGCCTGCACGGTCAGGTCACCATCGGCCACGTTCTGCAGTTCGTTCATCAGGCGCAGAATGGCGGCCTGGTTCTGGTCGTTGATGCGGCTGGCTTCCTGCTCCAGTCGTTCGGCCTCCAACCGCTTGTCGATGGAGCGGTCAGCCTGGATCTTGGAGTCGTCATAGTAGGCCTTGCAAAGCAGCAGCAGCGAGAGCACGGCCGCCGACGCAAAGCCCAGAATGGCCCACTGCATCGAGTTCTGCGTGTTGCGTTGCTCGACGAGGCGCGCCCGCAATGCGTTGGCGGCGCCCATCAGCTCATCACTCTTCTTGAAGACGTCCAGACCGGCATGGCGCGCCTGTGCCAGGGCGGGCAGTGCCTTCTGCGCTTCCAGCGCAAGCCGGACAAACTTCGCAGCAACAGCATTGTTCTTGCGCAGGGCTTCACGCGCCTCGGTGTTCTTCAGCGGGGCGATATTGCGGCTGGCATCACCATCCAGCGCTGTCTCGCGCGTCACGGCAAAGCTCTCGATGGCATCGGCGAGCGACACGGCATCACGGCTGTCAAACTGGCTGCTGCCGTGCATGCGGATGATCTCGCCCACAATGGTGCGCATCTTCGCGTTCAGGCGAGAGAACAGCAGCAGGTCGGGCGCGTTTCCGGCTCCGTCGCGGATGGAGGCCTTCGCGGCAAGCTGCGAGGCGGACAGTTCACGCTCAAGCGCCGCCACTTCGTTGACCAGGTCGTCAAAGCGCACCAGCACGTCCTGCTGTTCAATCAGGGCCTTGACCGACGGAGAGATGTCTTCCCAGGCCTTGCTGAAGCGCTGCTCTTCGTTGCGGTAGCTTTCCGGCAGGGGCGATACCCGCAGGCGATCCACTTCCCCGCCCTCTTTCAGCGCCTTGACGGCATCGGACAGGAAGGCCTGGCTGCTCTTGAGCTGGTCATAGGCTTGCTCGTTGCCCTGCACCGCCATGTTGGCCGCCTTGGCCAGACGTTGCGAGTGCATCAGGGAATCGCCCACCACCTCGTTCTGCAGGGCGCTGATACGGTCGGACTGGCGTTCGTAGACACTGAGCGCAATCGCCACACCGACGGTGACGGCCAGCGCCCCCAGCAGGATGATGGCCTGCCACTTCAGGCTGAGCCTGCCCAGCAGCGGCGTGGGGCGTACACGCGCACGCGCCGATGGAGATGATGCAGAAGCCGCCTTGCGGGAGGAGTCCTTGGCAGCCACAGGCGCAGGTGACGCCGGGGCTGCAGGTTGTTCAGCCCCCATCGGTCCCTGCAGCGAAGACAATGCCGACATTTGCCCTATTCCTTTTTGTGCGCTCGGGTCAGCGACCCACCATCAGGAACGAGGACGACGACACCAGCTTGGAGAGGCTGAGCCGACGCCACGTCTGCCCTTCTGCGTCACGGAACTGCTCGGACAGCCAGGGCTTGTCGATAATCTGTTTCTCCGGAACCGCCGTCATGGCCGCAACGTTGCGCAGGCCCAGCATCCGGCTCACCACCAGCGTGGCATTGAAAGTCAGCGAGGGGGACAGCGTCAGAAGACGCGATTCCTTGGACAGCGGCGTGAAGTTTCCGCCCATGAAGCGCGCAAGATCCACCACCGTGAAAAGCGCACCACGCACGTTCACCACCCCCAGGAACCAGTCACGGGTGAGCGGCACCTGCATGATCGAGGCGGAGGGCATCGGCACGATCTCGCCGGCTTCAGCCAGTTCGACCAGATAGCGATCTTCTCCGATCATCAGCGCCAGATGTGTGGCCGAGGCACCCTTGCTCCCCTTCTCTTCCACATCCTTCGCTGCACCCGCATGGGTGGGGGAAGCGGCTGCCGTGGCGGCCTTCCCGACTTGCTGACTCACGGTCTCGATGGCACTCATGTCACTGCTCCATGGTCAGGCCGGAGATCTTGGACAGCAGCAGCTCCGGTTCGACCGGCTTGACCAGGTAGTCACGCGCCCCCTGGCGCAACCCCCAGATACGGTCGCTCTCGGCGTTCTTGCTGGTGCAAAGGATCACATGCACATCCTTCATCGCCGGATCCCGGGCGATGGCGCGAGTGGCCTGAAAGCCGCTCTTGCCGGGCATCACCACATCCATGATGACGATGGAAGGACGTTCGGCCTGCACCTTCTCCAGAGCTTCGTCGCCGTTCTCGGCCGTGATCACCTCATAACCCTCTTTCACCAGCAGCGATGCCATGAAGAACCGCTCGGTGGGCGAATCATCGACAATCAGAATCTTGCGTGCAGTCTGGGCGTTCATGCTGTCTCTCCGCCAATCAGTTCGGCATGCCAGCCGCAGCCAGCTCCTGGTCGGCGCGACGGCTGTGGGCCTGCACGCACTTGAGCAGGCTGTCCTTGGTGAACGGTTTGGTCAGATACTCTTCCGAGCCCACCAGGCGACCCCGTGCACGGTCAAAGAGACCGTCCTTGCTGGAGAGCATGATGACCGGGGTATTCTTGAAACGCGGGCTCTTCTTGATCAGCGCGCAGGTCTGGTAGCCGTCCAGTCGCGGCATCAGCACGTCGCAGAAGACGATGTCCGGCCCGTGGTCGGACAGTTTGGCCAGCGCGTCGAAACCGTTCTCGGCCAGAACGACCACGCAGCCGGCCTGTTTCAGAAAGATCTCCGCACTCCGGCGAATGGTGTTGCTGTCGTCGATCACCATGACCGTCAGTCCGGCGATGCTTTGGGTGCCGCTCATTTCCTGCCCTCAAGTCCAGTTGATACCGATGTGAGCGCCGCTGCACGCCTTTCGGAAAGCCGGCCAGCCGACTCCCAGGCATTCCCGCATCGGTCACTTCCGCGTATTAAAGGGAAAGATGTCACGCCTCGCCCCCCATCTCCGACGAGCCCGCAACAGTTCCGGACCAGTGGTTGACAGGCTGTGGCGCGCTGTGGCCTTGACTTCACCACCTCGGCGGGGCAGAAGACGGGATCCGGCACGATCGACTCCGGTATGATCCGGAATGCAGAAACCGATTGGCCCGGCCTTCGGTCCGGCCCGCTTTACCGCGCTGCGTGGAGTGGCGGCCGGAGGGCTGGCAAGCCATTTCACGCCCGTTCGGCCCCTGCCTGCCGTCATCCTTGCCCACCTTCATTTCATGGAGACCGCCATGCCTCCCGTCTCTTCCCCTGATCACCCGGAAAGACAGGCGCGCCGCGCCCTCATTCACGGGGTCTATGCCATCACTGCCGACGAAGGGGACACGACACGTCTGCTGGCCGACGTGGAGGCAGCGCTCTCAGGAGGCATCCGCATCCTGCAATACCGCAACAAGCTTGCCGACAGTGCACTGAAGCGGCAGCAGCTTGAAGCCCTGAAAGGCGTGTGCGAACAGCACCAGGCACTGCTGATCGTGAACGATGACTGGCGGCTGGCCGCCGAGCTGGGCATTGATGCCGTTCATCTGGGCGAGGATGACGGCGACATCGAGGAGGCACGCCGGGCGCTGGGTCCGCAGTCGCTGATCGGAGTGTCGTGCTATGCCAGCGTGGAGCGGGCCTGGGCACTGGCACCGGTGGCCGACTATCTGGCATTTGGTGCGCTCTTTGCGTCAGGCACGAAGCCGCTGGCGCGCCCTGCTCCGCTGTCGGTCTTTCGGGAGGTGCAGGCGCTGTCTCTGGCGCGCCCGCTGGTGGGTATCGGCGGCATCGATGCCGACAACATCGGTTCGGTTCTGGATGCCGGGGCCGATGCCGCCGCCGTCATCGGCTCGCTGTTCCGGCAGGGGGATGTGCGGGCCGCCGCGCAGCGGCTGGTGGCCGCTGCAGCCCGTTCCTGATCACCAGGGTTTCAGCGGCAGCACGTCCAGCACGCGGCCGTCCTTTCGATCCACCAGCACGGTGGCATCGCTCTCCTCGCCCTTCAGCGGCAGGTAGCCTGCCTCGGCGTCGGAAAGGCCGGCCTTCTTCAGCGCGGCATCCAGCACGGTCTGATCATCCGGGTTGAGATTCCGAAGCGCCTTCAGGTCCAGCGCCCGCGCCTTGACGGTTTCCTTCTGGTTTTCCAGGGGTTCGTACCACTGCGGGAAGTGCTGCAGATCGCGGCCACCGAAGGCCGATTCCACCAGCACGTCCTGGCGCAGCTTCTCGTCGGCAGGCGGGTTTGCCGCCGACCATCGGGGACCGAACCAGTCCCGTTGCGCCAGCGGGTTGCTGGCGGCGGCCTGCAGGTCCTCGGCCTGCAGGTCGGCACGCGAGACGGCCTCGAAGCGGTCCTTCACGAAGACCAGATAATGCGGACGCCCTGCTTCGACGGTGTGCAGGCCATAGCCCAGGGCCAGCAGCTGCACCAGGCCGATCAGCGCTAGGTCCATCGGCAGGCTCTTCTTGCGCCGATCAAAGACCATGAAGGTCATGATGGGGCCCAGGCTCACGTCCACCGCCAGCAGCAGCACCAGGATGGTGCCCACGCCAGCCACGGCCGCCAGGGGGCCGGCATACCAGTACCGGTAGACGACAAGCAGAACCAGACTGGCAATGGCCAGCGAGATGCCCAGGTGGCAGCCTGCCGCACGGAATCGTGCCCGCAGGGCATCACCACGCCAGCTGTCCCGCCACGGCAGTTTCTGCGGAGGGGTTGCGGAAGTTGCTGCGGAGCTTGCATGTGCCATAGTCAGCCAGTCCTTCAGGTTTGCATCTTGAACACGGCGAGCAAGCCTAAGCATCCAGGCACCAGCGGACAGCACCGGGCGGACGAACGGCCATTGGCAGCGGCTGTCGTCCGAATGCTGGCGCGGTGGAGCAACAGGAGCAACAGGGGCGACAGGGGAAGCCGGTGCAGCAGGTGCGCAGGCGGAAGCCGGGGCAACGAGGACGGCAGGTGCCACGGGAGCCACCGGAAAAGCTGGATAATCCGGCCCCGGGGATGCAGACAGTCAGTCGATGACCAGCACGTCGCCGGTCTGCAGGATGCGCGGCTGGAAGCGCCCGGCCCAGGTCTCGATCTCGTGGGCAATCAGATCACGGTCGGAGGGCTTGAGATGCGTGATGTGTATCTGGGGATCGACGCACAGCCGGGCCAGCTCTTCGGAAAGCTGGATGGGGTACAGGTGCTTGGCGGTGACGGCCAGGTCCCGCTCGCGGTTGGCGAAGGCCGTTTCCAGGATGAGATGGCGCAGGTCCGAAATGCCATTGACGGTGCGCCAGAATTCCTCGGTGGGCAGCGTGTCGCCCGAATAGACGAGGCTGCCGGCCGCCGCCCCGATGTGAAAGCCCACGGCCGGCACGGTGTGGTTGGCGGTGATGGGTCGGATGGTGCGGTTGCCGATCTGCACGGGACTGCCCACCTGAAGCGGGCTGTAGACCATCCACGGCCGCTCGAAGTGCGGGATCTCGGTGAAATCCGGCCAGATGACCCAGTTGAAGATGTGGTCCTTCAATGCCTGGATGGTCTCGGGCAGGGCATGGACGACGACGGGACGCTCCCGGCTGCTGCCCACGGTGTCGAGCATCAGCGGCAGTGCGCAGATGTGGTCAAGGTGGGAGTGGGTCAGAAAGACGTGGTCGATGCGGCGCATGTCCTCGACAGACAGGTCTTCGACGCCGGTGCCGGCATCGACCAGGATGTCGTGGTCGACGAGGAAGGATGATGTGCGAGCCGGACGCCCCGGCCTACCCGCCGTTCCCGGCGTGCCACCGAGTCCACCGCTGCAGCCGAGGATATGGAAGCGCATGGATCGCATTAGAGCACTGCCGTGCCCCCCGACGACACCCTGTTGACATAACGTTTCGGACAAAATACACGCACCCTTTCGGTCCTGCCCGGAACGTCTGCTTCACCCAACGGCATCATCTCGACACGGATCACCTGGCGGGCCGTCATCTCGCCCACCAGCACCGGCAGGCCGTAGCGTTTGGTGAGCGCTTCCAGCCGGGCGGCCAGGTTCACGGCATCGCCAATGGCGGTGTAGGCGCGCCGCAGCTGGGAGCCCATGTCCCCAACGCGAGCGGTGCCGGAGTTGATGCCGATGCCGATGACCAGCGGGGGCAGACCGCGCCGTGCGAAGTCACGGCTCAGTTCCTCGGCGGCATCCTGCATGGCAATAGCGGCGACGACGGCGTGGTCTTCTTGCTCCAGGTCATCGACCGGTGCGCCCCAGAAGGCCATGATGGCATCGCCCATGTACTTGTCGACGGTGCCCTGGTGCTGATGGATGACTTCGGTCATCCGGGTGAGGAAGGTGTTCAGGTATTCACGCAGCACCTGCGGGTCCATTGATTCGGCAATGCGCGTGAAGCCCCGGATGTCGGCAAACAGGATGGTGAGCCGCTTGTTCTGGCTCTCCATGGGATAGGCCGAGGGCTCGCGGGCCATGCGCTGCACCAGCTTGGGCGAGACATACTGGCCAAAGAGGGCCACGACAGCCTGGCGGGCCTTGCTCTCGATGAAATGGCCGGTGGCCAGGTTGAGGATGGCAATCAGCACGACCGCCATCATGGGCGCAGCCACCGGGGTGATCCAGTCCAGCACGCCGAACATGAGGGCGTTGGCGGACTGCAGCACCAGCAACAGCGCCGCGGCCAGCAGCACGATGCCGGCCGCCCCCAGCCGGGGCATGACGAGCGCCGCCGCCCCCGCCACCAGCAGCGTGATGAAAGAGACCGTCAGCTCGGCGTGCCAAGGCACGTAAGGCATATGCCCGGCCAGAGCGCCAGCAATGAGCGTGGCCTGCACTTCCACGCCCGGCGTGTCGATGCTGACCGGCGTGGTGTGCCGGTCACCGATGCCGGGGGCCGAAGCGCCCACCAGCACGATGCGATCCCGAAAGCGAGCGGGATCCACCCGGCCCTCGATGACATCGGTGGCGGAGATGTACTCGAAGCGACCGGCCTGCGGGCCAGCCTGGCCGGCGAAGGGGACGCGCGCCGTCAGGTCGCGTGCCAGCGGCAGGCGGGTCTGGGCATCCAGTGACAGCAGCTGCCCGTCCAGGGCGATGGGCGGATTGTCGCCGTAGACGCGCAGCATGGCCAGTGCCAGCGATTCGTAGACCTGGCCATTGAAGAGCGTGAGCACCGGGACGGAACGCACCACGCCGTCGTCGTCGAGCTGGGCGTTGTAGAAACCGCTGCTGCGCGCGGCGTCGCTGAGGCGCTCCTGGTTGGCTCCGAAGCCATCCCACTGCTGCAGCAGCCAGCCATCGAAGACCTCCCCCTCGAAAACTGAGGACGGCAGACGTCCGATGCGGTGGGCGCCGGCCTGACGGGAGAAGTAATAGCCCAGCACCACCGGCCGGCTGCGGATGGCCTCGGCCAGCGAGAGGTCCCCGGCCGGCTCGGGCTCGGCAAACACGATGTCGAAGCCCAGCACGCGGGCCCGCCCTTCATCGACGATGCGCTCGACCAGCCGGGCCAGCGTCCGGCGGGGCCAGGTCCAGCGCCCCTGCTCCTGCAGGCTCTTCTCGTCGATGTCGACGATGAGCACCCGGGGCTCGAATTCCGGCGGCTGCCAGCGCAGCCGATGATCCTGGTTCAGACGGTCGAAGGTCTGTACGGCCGGCATGGGCACATGGCCCAGCAGCACCAGGATGGCCAGCGCCGTGATGGCCAGCCCCCCCACGGTGGCCCACAACCGGAACGAGCGCAACAGCGCATGCACCGACTGCAGCAGGCGGTTCATCGCGGAGGCCCCGACAGCGGCTGGCCGCCTGCCGGGGACTGGTTGAACTGGATGATGGTGCCGCTCAGCTCGATCAGATCATGGTTGCGCAAGGGGTGCGCGCCCAGGCCGATCGATTCGCCGTTGACCATCGGATAGGCGCTGCCCTCGACGTGCGTCAGGAAGAAGTTGCCGTTGCGGTTGGTGACGACCGCCACCTGTCCGCAGCCATTGCGGATGCTGACGATGGGGCGGTCAATGATCAGAAGCCGCCCGGCGTCATGCCCGCCCAGAAAGCGCAGCGAGACGCCCTGGAAGTCGGCAGGTCGATCCAGCGCCGGCCGGGCCCTGGGCATGGGCGGCGGCGCATGGGGCAGCATGGCGGGCGGCAACGCCGCCTGCCCCTGCATCGGCGTGGGCGGCAGGCGCGGGGCGCGGTTGAAGCCTTCGATGAAGCCGGCCTGGCCGCCATCTTCCGGTGCGGGCGGCAACGGGGAGGAAAAGATGCCTGGTTGTTGCGAGGCCGGTTGTTGCGAGCCCCCGGACAAGGGCGGCAGGCTACCCGACACCCGGGGCGGCTCCGAGGGAGTACCACTCAGCGAGGATGTGCCGCCCCGCCGTGAGTCCGGTGTGGCAGATGGCGGCAAGGACGACGGATCGACCGGCGGCAGGGAGGTCGAGGGGCTGGGCGTCCCCGGCGTCTGGAAAAGAGGGAAGTCCGGCGCCAGCCTGTCCAGCAGGAAGATCGTGTCGCCCATGGAAAGCGGCGGGAAGGCGTCGGAAGCGGGGGCGTCCCGAGACGACGCGTCGTGTCCTGACGCATCGGGGTGCTGGGCGTCGCCGGACGGCGCGCCCTGTTCATGGGCATCCGTTGGGCCGATGGTTCCGGCACGTCGATAGACGAGGCGATAGATGCCGATGTCGATGCTGTCGCCGTCGTTGAGCAATGCGCGCGCCACGGGGGCACCGTTGACCAGGGTGCCGTTGCGGCTGCCCAGATCCTGGATCACCACATCCTGCTGGCCGGCCATCAGCACGGCGTGCTCGCCGGAGACGGTCAGGTCATCGAGCACCAGGGTATTGGTGGCACGCCGGCCAATGACCGTGCGTGTCTGTGTCAGCCAATAGGTACGCAGCGGCTGGCCGGCCGCCGACAGCACGAGCTGCCCGTACCTGCTGCCTTGCTGCTGCATTTCCCCGTCCTGGTGATCGGTGCCCATCTGCATCCCCTGACCCCGGGAGCCTGGGCAGAAAAGACCGTCGACGCTCCCGGCAGCGACTGTAGCGGCCGGGAGGCGGAAGGGGAAAGGGTGCCGGCGTCAACGGCCGGCACCATGGGCCCGACGGCGGGCCTCAGAGCACCTTCTTCAGCAGGCGCCCCATTTCGGACGGGTCACGGGTCGTGCGGATGCCGCAGGCTTCCATCACTTCCAGCTTGGCGTCTGCCGTGTCGGCACCACCGGAGATGAGCGCACCCGCGTGGCCCATGCGCTTGCCCGGAGGCGCGGTGACGCCAGCGATGAAGCCGACCACCGGTTTCTTCATGTTGTCCTTGGCCCAGCGAGCGGCGTTCACTTCGTCCGGTCCACCGATCTCGCCGATCATGATGACGGCGTCGGTGTCGGGATCGTCGTTGAACATCTGCAGCACGTCGATGTGCTTCAGGCCGTTGATGGGGTCGCCCCCGATGCCGACGGCGGTGGACTGGCCCAGGCCCAGGTCGGTGACCTGTGCAACGGCCTCATAGGTCAGCGTGCCGGAACGCGACACGATGCCGATACGGCCCTTGCGGTGGATGTGACCCGGCATGATGCCGATCTTCAGCTCGTCGGGCGTGATGACGCCCGGGCAGTTGGGGCCCAGCAGCAGCGTCTTCTTGTTGGCCTTGCGCATCTTGTCACGCACGACCAGCATGTCACGCACGGGGATGCCCTCAGTGATGCAGATGACCAGATCCAGGTCGGCATCGACCGCTTCCCAGATGGCATCGGCAGCGCCTGCCGGCGGCACGTAGATGACGGAGACGGTGGCACCGGTCTCGGCCTTGGCCTCCTTCACCGAGCCATAGATGGGAATGCCCTCGAAATCCTCGCCGGCACGCTTGGGATTGACGCCTGCCACGAAGCAGTTCTTGCCATTGGCATAGTCCCGGCACATGCGCGTATGGAACTGGCCGGTCTTGCCGGTGATGCCCTGGGTGATGACCTTGGTGTCCTTGTTGATCAGAATCGACATTGCGATTGTCCTCGAAGTTCAGGGCTGTTGTTATTTGCCGGCTGCTGCGGCAACCACCTGGCGCGCGGCGTCGGCCATCGTGTCTGCCGCGATGATCGGCAGGCCGGAGTCGGCCAGCATCTGCTTGCCCAGCTCTTCATTGGTGCCCTTCATGCGCACCACCAGCGGCACGCTCAGATTGACGGCCTTGCTGGCGGCGATGACGCCGGCTGCGATGGTGTCGCAACGCATGATGCCGCCGAAGATGTTGACCAGGATGGCCTTGACACCCTTGTTCTTCAGCATGAGCTTGAAGGCCTCGGTGACCTTCTCGGCCGTGGCGCCACCGCCCACGTCCAGGAAGTTGGCCGGCGAGCCGCCGAACAGCTTGATGGTGTCCATGGTGGCCATGGCCAGACCGGCACCGTTGACCAGGCAGCCGATATTGCCGTCAAGCTGGATGTAGGCCAGATCGAACTTCGAGGCTTCCACCTCGGCCGGATCTTCCTCGTCCAGGTCGCGCATCTCGACGATGTCGGCGTGGCGGAACAGGGCGTTGGAATCGAAATTGAGCTTGGCGTCGAGTGCGATGACGTCGCCCGAGCCGGTGAGGATCAGTGGGTTGATCTCGGCCAGCGAAGCGTCGGTCTCGAAGAAGGCCTTGTACAGACCCTGCAGCACCTGACGGGCCTTGGGCAGGCTGGCAGCCGGGATGCCGATGCGGGTGGCCAGATCATCGGCTTCGGCGTCGGTGAGGCCCTGGGCCACGTCGCAGAAGACCTTGTGGATTTTCTCGGGCGTCTTGGCAGCCACTTCCTCGATGTCCATGCCGCCTTCGCTGGAGGCCATGACGCAGATCTTCTGGGATTGGCGGTCGATGACGATACCGACGTAGAGTTCTTTCTTGATGTCGGCGCCTTCCTCGATCAGCAGCCGGCGGACCTTCTGTCCTTCCGGGCCGGTCTGGTGGGTGACCAGCTGCATGCCGAGGATGGAAGTGGCGTGCTGACGGACTTCATCCAGCGAACGGGCCAGCTTGACGCCGCCGCCCTTGCCGCGGCCACCGGCGTGGATCTGGGCCTTGACGACCCAGACGGGGCCGCCCAGCTGCTCGGCCGCCTTGACCGCTTCTTCGACATTGAAGCATGGAATACCCCGGGGCACCGTTACACCATAGCGCTTCAGGATTTCTTTGCCTTGATACTCGTGGATTTTCATGGTGATCTCGGTTGGGTCACATATGCCGCGTTGATGCTATCACAGCGGTCATGACGATTAACCCGGAGAAAACGCGCCACGTGGCCCGTCGCACCATGAATAAGGGAATTCCCGGATATAAGGGAATACCCGAATATGAATTCGGTGCGTCTCAGAAGCCGGCATCGAATGCCGACGAATCATCATCCTCGTCGGGCGCATCAACAATGCGGGGAACGACGGCAGACACGATGCCCGGTGCAAACCCCCGCCCCACCAGGAAGCGATATTGCCGGGCCTTTTCCTTCAGGCTGGTGGGAGGCTTTCCGAAACGACGCTGCCAGACGGCCTGGGCACGGCTCTTCTCGTCCTCGGCCAGCGGCTGCAGCACGTTGGAAATGAGGTTTTCATCCAGCCCCTTGCGCTGCAGGTCCTGCGACAGGCGGGCGCGACCAAAACGCTCTGCCCCGTTTCGCACCAGGGATTCGGCCATGCGCCGATCGGACAGCAGCTTCATGCCCTCCAGTTCGTCCAGAACCGATTCGACCAGTTCAGGTGACGGAGCACGCGGCGCCGGGCTACCGCCCTCCGCACCGTCGAACGAGGTGGCACCACCCCGGGCACCGAATGAGCGGTCGAACGACTCGTCAGGCACCGGCGAGCCTTCGTAGTCACCCGTGCCCCCTGCCCTGCCGCCAGCACGCCGGCGGCGGCGAACAGGCGGAGGGGTGAGCAGCTTGCGCGTGAGCTCGGCCCGGCTGTGCTCACGCCGGGCCAGCAGGGTAATGGCCCGCCGCTTGAGTGCGCTGCGCTGGGCCGACTCGGATTCGTCTGCCCGCACCAGCGCCTGAAGATCACGAAAGCTCATGCTGCCCCGCCTGCTTCACGGCCTCACTCGGCGTCCTTGTCCTTGGCGACGCGCGGACGACGCCCTTCGGAGGCGGGCTCGGCGCCCTCGGTATCGACGACAGGTTGCGGCGCCTCACCACGGGTGGAGACACCGACAGCCTCGCGGATGCGGTTCTCGATCTCCAGCGCCAGCTCGGGTTTCTCGCGTAGGTATTCGCGGGCGTTGTCCTTGCCCTGACCGATGCGTTCGCCGTTGTAGCTGTACCAGGCACCGCTCTTTTCCACGAAGCCATGGGTGACGCCCAAATCGAGGATCTCACCCTCACGCGAGGTGCCCTCGCCATAGAGGATGTCGAACTCGGCGCTCTTGAACGGGGGCGAGACCTTGTTCTTGACGACCTTGACGCGGGTCTCGTTGCCGATGATCTCGTCGCCCTTCTTGATGGAACCGGTGCGGCGGATGTCCAGACGCACGGAGGCGTAGAACTTGAGCGCGTTGCCGCCGGTGGTGGTCTCGGGGTTGCCGAACATGACGCCGATCTTCATCCGGATCTGGTTGATGAAGATGACCAGCGTGTTGGTGCGCTGGATGGAGCCGGTGAGCTTGCGCAGCGCCTGGCTCATCAGACGGGCCTGCAGGCCGGGAAGTGCGTCACCCATGTCGCCCTCGATCTCGGCGCGCGGCGTGAGCGCAGCCACCGAGTCGACCACGACCAGATCGACCGAGCCGGAACGGACCAGCGCATCGCAGATTTCCAGGGCCTGCTCACCGGTGTCGGGCTGGGAGATGAGCAGTTCGGGCAGGCACACGCCCAGCTTGGCGGCGTACTGCACATCGAGTGCGTGTTCGGCATCGATGAAGGCGCAGGTGCCACCCAGCTTCTGCATCTCGGCAATGACCTGCAGTGTGAGGGTGGTCTTGCCGGAAGACTCCGGCCCGTAGATCTCGACGACGCGGCCACGCGGCAGGCCGCCAACGCCCAGGGCGATGTCCAGCCCCAGCGAACCGGTGGAGACCACTTCGATGTCCGGCGCGACCTCGCCGTCGGCCATGCGCATGACCGAACCTTTACCGAACTGCTTTTCGATTTGTGCCAGAGCGGCGGCCAGTGCCTTGGCCTTCTCTGCGCGTGCCTTGTCGTCCATGACGGATGTCCTGTGAGGAGATTGAAGCAGCCCCGATTATGACACCAGACCACTGTACATACAATCAGTCGTTTGACCTCGACCGGATGATGGAGGTCATTCAGGCGAGTGAATCGGCCAGATGTACGATACGCACGCAGCTACATGGCAGAGCGGCCGCAGCGCGGGGCCCCGGAACGTTGTGTGCAGCGCACAATAGCCACGTTCTGCGCCGTGGACGGGCCTGCGGGAGTATCGTACCGCCTCCGGGGCGGGCATTCCGGTGCTGGTCACCACGCAGGCAAGCCACCGCCCCGATCTCGCAAGGCCCCGGCGGTACCCGGGCATTATTCGATATATGAGTGAGTATTGAATTTCATGAGCAAGACTATTGCAGACCTTCTGGTGGAAACACTGTCCGATGCGGGTGTAAAGCGCATCTGGGGCGTGACGGGCGACAGCCTGAACGGCATCAACGACAGCCTGCGGCGCTTCAAGCGCATCGAGTGGGTGCCGGTTCGCCATGAGGAAACGGCAGCCTTCGCGGCCGGTGCCGAAGCCGCCGTGACCGGCAAGCTGGCCGTGTGTGCCGGCAGCTGCGGTCCGGGCAACATGCACCTCATCAACGGTCTGTACGACTGCTGGCGCAACCGGGTGCCGGTCCTGGCCATCGCCGCGCACATCCCCTCCACCGAGATCGGCCTGGGCTACTTCCAGGAGACCCACCCGCAGGCGCTGTTCCGCGAATGCGCCGATTTCGTGGAGCTGGTCTCCAACCCGGCCCAGATGCCCGAGATCCTCTACCGGGCCATGAACACGGCCATCGGCAAGCAGGGTGTGGCCGTCCTGGTGCTGCCGGGCGACGTGGCGCTGTCGGAAGCACCGGCCGCGTCACCCCGGCATTGGGTAGCGGAACAGCCGCAGCGAGTCGCGCCCACCTCCACCGAGATCGATCGGCTGGTCGGGCTGCTGAACCAGGCCAAGGCGCCCGCCATCCTGGCGGGGGCGGGTTGCGCCGGCGCACACACCGAGCTGGTGTCCGTGGCCAAGGCCCTGAAGGCGCCGATCGTGCACGCGCTGCGCGGCAAGGAATACGTCGAATACGACAACCCGTATGACGTGGGCATGACCGGGCTGATCGGCTTCTCGTCGGGCTATCACACGCTGATGAGCGCCGACGCCGTGCTGATGCTGGGCACAAGCTTCCCCTATCGCGCCTTCTATCCCAAGGAAGCCACGATGATCCAGGTGGACCGCGATCCCACGGCGCTGGGGCGGCACACCACCCTGAACCTGGGCATCGCGGCCGACGTGCGCGAGACGCTCTCGGCCCTGCTGCCCAAGCTGGCCGAGCGTTCGGACGCAACCTTCCTGAACCGGGCGCTGGACCATTACCACAAGGCACGCGCCGGCCTGGATGAGCTGGCCCAGCCCGCCCCAGCCAGCAAGCCGGTGCATCCGCAGCACCTGATGCGGCTGGTCAGCGAGCTGGCGGCCGAGGATGCCGTATTCACGGCCGACGTGGGCACGCCGACGGTATGGGCTGCCCGCTACCTGAAGATGAACGGCCGGCGCCGGCTGCTGGGTTCGTTCAATCACGGCTCGATGGCCAATGCCATGCTGCAGGCGCTGGGTGCGCAGGCGGCACAGCCCAATCGACAGGTGATCTCGCTGTCGGGGGATGGCGGCTTCACGATGATGATGGGTGACATGCTGACCGCCGTGCAGCAGAAGCTGCCCATCAAGATCATCCTCTTCAACAACAGTTCGCTGGGCTTCGTGGCCATGGAGATGAAAGCCGGTGGCTACCTGGACACGGCCACCGACCTACAGAACCCCGACTTCGCGGCCATAGCCAAGGTGGCGGGCTTCACGTCCTTCCGCGCCGATGACTCGACCAACCTGAAGGAGACGCTGACCCAGGCGCTGGCACACCCCGGGCCAGTGCTGGTGGACGTTCGCACCGAACGCAACGAGCTGATCATGCCGCCGAAGGTGCAGATCGGCCAGGCCAAGGGCTTCAGCCTGTACATGCTGAAGGCCGTGCTGAACGGTCGTGGCGACGAGGTGGTGGAGCTGGCGCGGACGAACCTGCGCTGAGGTGAAACAGGCCGCCATGGCAGGGTGTCATGACGGCCTGCATGCCCTACTGCCCCGCAAGGAAGCATCCGTGATCGGCAGCACGTTCATCCCTCGCCCTTGACCAACCACGCCACCGGATGCCTCGGAAAGGCCCGGCAGCGGAGAACGCCAAGGGACCACGAACATGCTGCCGTCGTGCGGGCCTGTCGGCCCGCCCGTCACTACAGCAACGCCTCTGCCGATTCGGGCAGGATCTGGCCGCCGTCGATGATGATGGTCTGCCCCGTGATGTAGGCCGCTTCGCGGCTGGCCAAGAAGCAGGCGGCATAGCCGATGTCCTGCGGAGTGCCCAAGGTATGCGTCGGCACGGCGGCACGCATCTGGTTCAGATACTCCTCGCCCTGGGCGATCAGGCCTTCACTGAGCACGTTGCCCGGCATGACGGCGTTGATGGTGATGCCGAATCGCGCGTATTCAAGCGCCACGCTGCGCATGAAGCCCAACTGGCCGGCCTTGCTGGCGCCGTAGTGGCTCCAGCCCGGAAAACCGGTGACAGGCCCGGTGATGGAGGACGTGATGACGATGCGGCCATAGCCACGCGGCTGCATGGCGGCCAGCGCGGCCTGCACCATCAGGAAGGTGCCCTTGAGGTTGATGTCGTGCGTCTGGTCCCAGTCCGCCTCGGTCATGTCGGCCAGCTTCTTCTGCGGAAAGATGCCGGTATTGGAGCAAAGGATGTCGAGCGCGCCGAAACGCTCGACAACGGCGGCCACGGCATCCTGGCAGCTTTGCTGCACGCGGACGTCGGTGTGCTGGTAATGGGCCCCCAGTTCCTTGGCCGTCGCCTGACCCTGTTCACGGTCAATGTCGGCAATGACGACATTGGCCCCCGCCTGCCTCAGCACGGAAACGATGCCCTTGCCGATGCCCTTCGCACCCCCGGTGACAAGCGCGGTCTGTCCTTGCAGGGAAAAAAGTGAAGCGGTCATGAATGTCTCCCGATGCGCAGGTGGGTCAGACCACGACAGGCTGCTGGTCCTGCGCCTGGTCCAGCAACTGCACGGCACGCCGCAGGGCGTGGATGGCGGTCTGACGACGAATGTCGGCCCGATTCCCGGAGAAGTGCCGTGTTTCGGTCAGCACCAGGGGCTCGGACGTGCCGGGCGGCCAGCGCAGCGCCCAGCCGAAGCAGACGGTTCCGACGGGTTTTTCCGCTGTGCCCCCGTCCGGGCCGGCAATGCCACTGACGGCCATCGACAGCAGGGCATCGCTGCTGCGCAGTGCGCCCAGCGCCATCTGGCTGGCCACCGAGGTGCTGACAGCCCCGTCCGTTTCCAGCGTGGCGGCATCCACACCCAGCATTTCGATCTTGGCCTGGTTGGCGTAGGTGACATAGCCCCGGCTGAACCAGGCGCTGGAACCGGCGGTCTCGGTCAGGGCGGCGGCAATCAGGCCGCCGGTGCAGGACTCCGCCGTGGTGACCAGCCCTGCCCCCAGGGCCGTCACACGCTGGCCCAGCAGGCGGGCCCAGGCAACCGGGTCGCCGTGTGGGTCGGGGTGCCCGTTCTGTCGATCATCCTCTTTCATCGCGTCCTCCCCTTGCTTCATCCGCACATCCGGGTGCACCGGACATGCCGCATGCGAACCTGCTGCCTGATGCCTGATGCCTGATGCCTGATGCCTGATGCCTGATGCCTGATGCCTGATGCCAGTTTATGCTGACACGCCGCACCGGGGCGAGACAATCCCCCGGGTGCGCAGGCTGTTCTGCTTCCCAGAAACCGGCAAACCCAGCCCCCGGAAAGCCCGGCGATCAGTCAAACAGCCTCTCCCAGACAGCCATGACAATGAGGGTGTAGGCCGCTGCCAGCAGGTCGTCCAGCAATACACCGATGGCGTTCTGCCACTGGCTGTCGATGGTGCGGATGGGCGCCGGCTTGGTGATGTCGAAGAGGCGGAACAGCAGGAAACCCACCAGCTGGTCGGAGAAGTCCTGCGGGATGACCCACAGCACCAGCCAGAAGGCCACGATCTCGTCCCAGACGATGGCGCTATGGTCATGCACGCCCACGTCGCGGCCGGTACGTTCGATGGCCCAGTGCCCCACTACCAGGCTCAGGGCGATGAGTACGCCCATGCCGGTATCGCCCAGCAGCGGCGCGAGGATGACAAAGGCCACCCACGCGAAAAGTGTGCCCATGGTGCCGGGCACGACGCTGCTGAGGCCGCTGCCCAGGCCGAAGGCGATCCACCGCGACAGGCGCGGCTTCATGAATTCGAAGGTCGGCCGGATCCGGCCGAAGGTTCCGTCGGCACGGACCAGATCGGTCACGTCCTCTACCTTGTTGTCATTCATGTCGAGAAATGGTCATGTCCACGAGCTGCCAGTGGCCGGGACTGGCCTTTGGCGTCAACCAGAAGCATAGCGCGTCCGGTCACGATCCTGCCGATCATGCGGGCATCAGGGCAGCATTGCAAGATGGTATCGGTCTGCGCTGTCGGTGCGGTGAACAGCAGCTCGTAATCATCACCACCATGCAGGCCAAGCTGCAGGGCCTCGTCATGCGCCACGCCGCTCTCACTCAGCACCGGGTCCAGCGGCAGGCGGTCTTCCCATAGCTCGGCCCCCAGGGACAGCCCCTGTCGGCGGCCCGAAGCGGTCAGCAGATGCCCCAGGTCTCCAGCCAGACCGTCGGAGATGTCCATGGCAGCGCTGGCGACGCCCGTCAGTCCCAGGCCGGCGGCCAGCCGGGGCTCGGGCCAGTCCAGGCGGCGGGCTGCAGCGTCGGGTACAGGTTGCCCTTGGCTGCGCCGTGCCACGGCCAGAGCCGCAGCGCCCAGCGGGCCGCTCACCCAGATGGCATCGCCCACGCGGGCTCCGTCGCGACGCAGAGCATGCCTGGCAGGCACCTGCCCCAGGACGGTGATGGAGATGTTGAGCGGGCCGCGCGTGGTGTCGCCCCCGATCAATGGGCAGGCCGCCCGGGCCGCCAGCCCGAACAGGCCGTCCGCGAAGCCCTGAAGCCAGGCGGCATCGGCCGTCGGCAGCGCCAGCGCCAGCGTGAAGCCGACAGGCCGCGCACCCATGGCGGCCAGGTCCGACAGATTGACGGCCAGCGCCTTGTGGCCGATGGCCGCGGGGTCGGTCCCTTCGAAGAAATGACGCCCCGCCACCAGCATGTCGGTGGAAATGGCCAGTTGCTGGCCAGGGGGCACGGGATCGAGCAGCGCGCAGTCATCACCGATGCCCAGCTTCACCAGGCTGTCAGCCGCCGGACCTGTCGACGCAGGCAACGGCAGCAGGGACTGCAGGTGTCCGGCAGGCAGCAGCGCCGGCTGGCGCTCGAAGTACTGCCGGATCAGTGCGAACTCGTTCATTCAGCCGGCCGGCCGCACCTCATGGGGCCGGACGGAAGGCGCGATGCGGTCCAGCACGCCGTTGACGTACTTGTAACCGTCGGTGCCGCCGAAGTTCTTGGCCAGCTCCACCGCCTCGTTGATGACCACGCGATAGGGAATCTCCTGCAGGTCCTTCAGTTCGAAGGTGGCCTGCATCAGGATGGCCCGTTCGACGGGGCTGAGCAGGTTGAGCGGCCGGTCCAGGCTGGGCAGCAGGATGGCTTCCAGGGCGCTGGCCTGGCTGATGGTCCCCTTGAGCAGGGTGTCGAAGTGGCTGCGATCGGCCTTGTCGAAACCGGGGCTGGTCTCGATGTGGGCCTGGATGGCACCGATGTCCTCAGCCGACAGCAGCCACTGGTAGATGCCCTGCATGGCGAATTCCCGCGAGCGCCGCCGCGCGCTGCGTGTGCGATTGCCTGCGGCGGCGGCCGGAGAACGTCCCTGCATGCTGCTCACTCCTCGTCGTCGTCGCCGTCGTCACCGTGCAGTGCGTCCAGCGACTCGCCCAGGCGAACCATCTCGATGGCCACCCGGGCAGCCTCGGCACCTTTCTCGGCGGTGCGCTGGCGGGCCTGCTCTTCGTTGTAGGTGGTGAGGATGGCGTTGGCCACGGGGATGCCCAGCTCCAGGCTCACGCGGCTCACGCCGGCTGCGCTCTCGTTGCAGACGACCTCGAAGTGGTAGGTTTCACCCTTGATGATGGTGCCGATGGCGATCAGGGCATCGTACTCGCCCGAGTTGCCCAGCTGCAGCAGCACCAGCGGCACCTCCAGGGCGCCCGGCACGCTGCAGACCAGGATGTCGCTTTCGGCCACGCCCAGCTTCTTCAGCTCGGCCAGGCAGGCTTCCAGCGATTCCTTGCCGAATTCCTCGTTGAAGCGCGCCTGCACGATGCCGATGCGCAGGCCCTGACCGTTTTCCGATCCCTTGATTTGATCGACGCTCATGTATGTTTCTCCGCTGTATGCGTTGGTCTATGTCAGTTTGATCCGGCCGGACGGCCGTCGGCGTCCGCTTCCAGATAGCCGGTCACTTCCAGGTTGAAGCCCGCCATGCTCGGCATCCGGCGCTCGCGTGTCAACAGTTTCATGCGCCCCACCCCCAGGTCCCGCAGGATCTGGGCGCCGATGCCGTAACTGCGCAACGTGCGCGAGTCGTTGGCGCTGCCGGCGCGGCCGGCCCCCGGCTCGGGATTGGCCCATTGCTCGATCTGCTCGGTGACCGTTTCGGCGTCGGGAGCACAGTTGAGCATCAGCAGCACGCCGTTGCCGTGGGACTGGATGGCCTGAAGCGCCGGATCCAGCGGCCAGGCATGGCGGCTGGCCACCCCCAGCAGATCCAGCGGCGAGAGCGGCTCGTGCACGCGCACCCAGGCCTCGCGATCGGGCTGCGGCTTGCCCACGACCAGCGCCAGATGCGGCTGGCCCACGGTCTTGTCGCGGTAGGCGATCAGGTCCAGCTCACCCACCACGGTCTGCACCTTGTGCTGGCCGATGCGCTCGATCATGGATTCATGGGCGCTGCGATAGGCGATCAGGTCGGCAATGGTGCCGATCTTCAGGCCATGCTCGCGGGCGAACTCGATCAGGTCCGGCAGGCGCGCCATGGTGCCGTCTTCCTTCATGATCTCGCAGATCACGGCGGAAGGCGTGAGGCCCGTGAGTGCTCCCAGGTCGCAGCCGGCTTCGGTATGGCCAGCACGTGTCAGCACGCCACCGGGGCGCGCCATGACGGGGAAGACGTGGCCAGGCTGCACAATGTCGGAGGGCTTGGCGTCCGCGGCCACGGCGGCCTGGATGGTGCGCGCCCGGTCGGCCGCCGAGATGCCGGTGGTCACGCCTTCGGCCGCCTCGATGGACATCGTGAAGTTGGTGCTCATCTTGGTGCCGTTGACGGCCGTCATCAGCGGCAGCCGCAGCCGGCGGCAACGCTCTTCGGTCAGCGTCAGACAGACCAGGCCTCGCGCATGGCGGGCCATGAAGTTGATCGCCTCAGGGGTGACGAAGTCGGCCGCGATCAGCAGGTCGCCTTCGTTCTCGCGGTCCTCGTCATCGATCAGGATGACCATCTTGCCCGCACGGAAGTCCGCCAGGATCTCGGCGGTACTTGCCACGGACGACAGCATCTCGTTCTTGGTCACGTGTATCTCCTGCGCGTGTGCGCTTTTTTCCTCAATTCTGTGCGGGCAGCTTGCCAGCCACCTCCTGCATCCGTGCCAGGTAGCGGGCCACCGTGTCGATTTCCAGGTTGACCAGTCTGCCAGGGGCCTGGTGCTTGAGCGTGGTCTGCGCCACCGTGTGCGGGATCAGGTTGATCTGGAAGGCGCAGCACCA
>ERZ772993.25-NODE-25-length-93345-cov-15.573513_pt1 | contig 93345 bp, 83 predicted proteins | sample MGYA00580670_ERZ772993 | MGnify/ENA primary metagenome ERZ772993 (study PRJEB29015, sample SAMEA2737936) | human oral metagenome | biome: human oral; feature: human-associated habitat; material: dental | place: China | collected 2136 ... | reverse complement strand
CAGGTCGGCGCAGATGTCCTCGGGCGATTCCAGACCGATGGCCATGCGCAGCTGGCCTTCGCCGATGCCGGCGGCCGCACGCGCCTCGGGGCTCATCTTGCCATGGGTGGTGCTGGCCGGGTGCGTGATGGTGGTTTTCACGTCACCCAGGTTGGCCGTCACCGACACCACCTGGCAACTGTCGACCACCTGCCAGGCGTTCTGACGAATGACGTCGGGGGTCGTGCCCTTCACCTCGAAGGCCAGCACCGGACCAAAGCCGCTCTGCTGGCGCTTGGCCAGTTCATGCTGCGGATGGCTGGGCAGGCCCGGGTAAAAGACACGCGCCACGGCTGGATGGGCCTCCAGCCAGCGTGCCACCGTCAGGGCGCTCTCGGACTGGGCGCGGATGCGCACCGGCAGCGTCTGCAGGCCGCCCAGCAGGATCCAGGCGTTGAAGGCCGACAGTGCCGGCCCCGTGTAGCGCAGCACCGGTTCGAGCTTTTCCTTCATGTAGGACTGGCTGCCCAGCACGGCCCCGCCCAACACCCTGCCCTGGCCATCCAGATACTTGGTGGCTGAATGCACGACGACATCAGCCCCCAGTTCCAGCGGACGCTGAAGCACCGGCGTGGCAAAGGTGTTGTCCACCACCAGCAGCGCACCATGGCGATGCGCAAGCTCGGCCAGTGCCCGGATGTCGGCCACCTCGGTGGACGGGTTGGCCGGGCTCTCGACGAACAGGAAGCGCGTCTTGCCGGGCTGGATGGCGGCCTCCCAGGCCTTCAGGTCGGCAATGTCCACATAGGTGGACTGCACGCCATAGCGTTCGAAGAGTGCAAAGAGCTGCACCGTGGTGCCGAACACCGAGCGCGAGGAGACGATATGGTCACCCTGACCGGTCAGGCTCATGGCCACCGCGTGGATGGCCGCCATGCCGGAGCCGGTCGACAGGCATACTTCGGCGCCCTCCAGCGCCGCCAGACGCTCCTGGAAGACCCGCACGGTGGGATTGCGAAAACGCGAATAGATGAAGCCATCCACCTCGCCCGCAAACTTGGCAGCGGCGTGCGCGGCATTGTCATGGACGAAGCTGGAGCTGAGATAGATGGCCTCGGAGTGCTCACCGAATTCGCCCGGCTCGAAACCGGCACGCACGGCCAGCGTCTCCAGGCTGGCGCCAGCCAGGCGTTCGTTCCAGGGCGCGCGCCGTGCGCTGCCGTGTCCCGGGGCAGTCGGCACAGCGGCCGGATCGTGCGGATGAGTGTGGGTATCGGCAGGCTTGGTCATGTCATCGTTCCTGAAAGATAGAGAGAATCCAGCGCCGGAAACCCCGCAGGCGGGCAGCCCCGGCGGTGAGATGAAGGCAGCGGCCGCGCGTCTCGCAGGCGCGCCGCCGCTCTACTCGAAATGCCCTGGCCGGCCCCTGTTCCGGCCAGAAATGCTTCAGCTGGCTGCGTCGGCCACCCGGCGCGCCTCGTCCGCCTTCTTGCGCGACGCTTCCAGCGCCGCCAGCGATTCGGGCGTGACATCGCCGGTGCAGTAAACGCCATCGAAGCAGGAGGCGTCGAACTGCACGGCATGCGAGCCGGAATCCCACGCTGCCTGCTTCATCGCCTCGATGGTCTGATAGACCAGCGCATCAGCGCCGATGGCGTCGCGGATCGCGTCGTCGTCGCGCTCGTAGGCGATCAGCTCGCTGCGGGTGGGCATGTCGATGCCGTACACATTGGGATAGCGCACCGGAGGCGCCGCGGAAGCAAAGAACACCTTGTTGGCGCCGGCCTCGCGGGCCATCTGCACGATCTCGCGCGAGGTGGTGCCGCGCACGATGGAATCATCGACCAGCAGCACGTTCTTGCCCTTGAACTCGATGCTCATGGCGTTGAGCTTCTGGCGCACCGATTTCTGGCGCACGGCCTGGCCGGGCATGATGAAGGTGCGGCCCACGTAGCGGTTCTTGATGAAGCCCTCACGGTAGGCAAGCCCCAGACGGCTGGCCAGCTGCATGGCGGACGGACGCGAGGTCTCGGGAATGGGGATGACCACGTCGATGTCCTGAAGGCGCAGCTGCTGCTCGACCGTGGCCGCCAGCTTCTCGCCCAGCCTCAGACGCACGTCATAGACCGAGGCACCATCGATCACCGAATCGGGCCGCGCGAAGTAGACATACTCGAAGATACAGGTGGACAGCGGACCGGCCTTGTCATAGGCCCGGCTGTGAAAGCCCCCGTCCCGGTCGATGAAGATGGCCTCGCCGGGCGCCAGATCACGCACCAGCCGGAAACCCAGGCCCTCCAGTGCCACCGATTCCGACGCCACCAGGTACTCGGTACGACCGTTCTCGGCCTCGGCCACGCCGTAGCAGAGCGGCCGGATGCCCAGCGGATCACGGAAGGCCAGCAGTCCGTAGCCGGCGATCTCGGCCACACAGGCATAGGCGCCGCGCGCCCGGCCATGCAGCGCCGCCACCGCCTCGAAGATGGTGTCCGGATCCAGCGTCACGCCCCGCGCCCGCTTGTCCAGCTCGTGTGCCAGCACGTTCAGCAACACCTCGGAATCGGAATCCGTGTTGATGTGCCGGCGGTCGCGCTGGAAGAGTTCCTGCTTGAGCGCCTCGGTATTGGTGAGGTTGCCGTTGTGAGCCAGGGTGATGCCGAACGGAGCATTCACGTAGAAGGGCTGCGCCTCTTCCAGACTCACGGCCGAACCCGCCGTGGGGTAGCGGACATGGCCGATGCCCGTACAGCCCGGCAGCGCCCGCATGTTGCGGGTGCGAAAGACATCCCGTACCAGCCCGCTGCCCTTGTGGACCGCGAAGGTGCGACCGCTGCTGGTGCCGATACCGGCCGCATCCTGTCCCCGATGCTGCAGAAGCAGCAGTCCGTCATACAACAACTGGTTGGCCGGCGCCTGTCCGACCAGGCCCAGGATTCCGCACATGATGATGCCCCGCTGGAAGAAGAAAAACCTGACTCACGCGAACCCGTGGCCCTGGGCGGGCCGAGGATTCACGGCTGGGGCTGGAACTGCCCCAAATATCTGAAACCGGCCTCGACCATGCCGTCAAGCAGCGGCCGGGCATGGGCGTCCTGCCAGGAGAGGTCCAGAGGAACGCCCTGCTTCGTGGCAACGACACAGGCCATGGCCACGACCGTGATGATGACGGCTGCACGCGCTGCACCCAGCAGCGCACCGAAGAAGCGATCGAGCCCCCCCAGGCCAATGGCCCGCATGGCACGACTGACCATGGCGCCCACGAAGCGGCACAGGACGAAGAGCACGAGAAAGACGATGACCTGCAGCACCAGGGTCGGCATGGAGAAGCCGGCCACCCAGGGGGCCGCCAGCGCCGAGACGGGAGCAGTGAACAGGAAGGCCAGCACCCAGGCCGCCAGGCCGAAGGCAGTGCGCACGAAGCCGCGCCATAGGCCCATCAGGATGGACAGCACGGCGACCAGACCGATAGCCCAGTCCCAGAGAGTGGCGCTGGCAAACCAGGTGGACATGGGCGTCTCCGTATCGGTTGAAAGAGGGTCAGAGGGCGATCAGTGCAGCGGTGACCCCAGCCTGCTTGAGTGCCTGCTGGGCATGTTCGGCGTCCTCACGCGAGGCAAATGGCCCCACGCGCACCCGGATCCAGTCGCCATTGCTGGTCTTGACCGTTTCCTGATAGGCGTTGAAGCCGGCCTTGGCCACACGATCGACAGCCGCACGGGCGCTCTTCACGTTGCTGTAGGCGCCCACCTGCACCAGAAAGCGGCGGGACTGCTGGCGGGCGGCCGGGCGTGCACTGCCGCCCGAATCGACCTGGTCGATGAGGCGGGCCAGCACGTCGGGGCGGTTGTCGGCATCGGACTGCGGTCTGCCTTGCGTCATCGGCAGCGGCTTGGGCAGCGGGGCATTGGCCGGACGCTGGGCGGTGCTGCCGGGCGAGGGAGTCGCCGGCCGGACAGGACGGGCCTGGCTGGCGGCATCCTGCCCCGCAGCCGCACCACCCCGGCCCGTGGTGGTCTCGGACGATGCGGAACGGGCCGGCTGGAGAGACGGCGACGCTGCGGGCGCTGCGGGCGTCTCCGGATCCTGCCCCGTCCTTGCGCCAAGATCCGGCAGGTTCACCGAGGGCTGGTCACCGGGTGCACGGGGCGCGCCCTGACCGGGCGTGGCGGGCTGCCCGGCAGCCCCCTCTTCCAGCATCACCACCTGCTCGGGCATGACGGCGCGGGCAACGTCATCGGCCGTGGGCGGGCGGATCCAGGGCTGATCGGCCCGGGTGGAGCCCGCCGCAGCCTCGACGGTCATGGGCAGCGAACGCAGACCGGTACGCGGCTCGGATTCGAGCAGCATGGGCACGACGACAGCCGCCACCAGACACAGGGCGATCGCACCCACCAGGCGATGGCGGGCCTTCTTCTTCTCGGCCAGCGAGGCGTCGGCAGCGGAGTCGGAACCGTTGCGGGATTTCGGGCGCGACATCAATTCGAGGGGGGCGTGGCGGACAGATCCTCGCGCACGGCGGGCAAGGCAAGCGCCACCGTGAGAAACGAGCCAAAGACGATGATTCTATCATCCGGCCCCGCCTGCCTGCGCGCCAGACGCAACCCCTCGTCGGGTGTGGTGGAACACACCACACTGCGGTCGATGCCCTTCCTGCGATCGACCAGGTCGTCGATGCCGGCCATGTGCAGGTGATCGGCCAGCATCTGCGCGGTGGTGCCGCGCGGCCCGGGCAGATCACAGCAGATCCAGTGGTCCACGTGATTGGCCAGGTGGGCGATGACGCCATCGATGTCCTTGTCGGACAGCATGCCGAAGACCGCGTAGGTGGACGGGTGATAGGCCATGTTGCCCAGATTGGCCACCAGATGCCCGGCGGCATGCGGGTTGTGTCCCACGTCCAGGATGATGGTGGGCTGCCCTGGCAGCACCTGGAAGCGTCCGGGCATCTCGACCAGCGACAGGCCGCGGCGGATGTCCTGGGCACTGACCGGCAGCTGGCCACGCACGGCCTGCAGTGCCGCCAGCACGCCCGACGCATTGAGCAGCTGGTTCATGCCACGCAGCGCCGGATAGGCCAGGCCGCTGCGCCGCGTGCCCCGCCCCGTCCAGGCCCACTGCTGGCGGTCGCCCGCATAGTTGTAGTCACGTCCCAGCAGCCACAGGTCGGCGCCGATCTCCTCGGCATGGCGCACCAGGCTCTGCGGCGGCTGCGGATCGCTGCAGATGGCGGGCCTGTCCGGCCGGAAGATGTGGGCCTTTTCCAGCGCGATGGTCTCGCGGTCGTTGCCCAGCCACTGTGCATGGTCGATGGCCACGCTGGTGACGATGGCGCAGTCCGCATCCACGAGGTTGACGGCATCCAGCCGCCCGCCCAGACCGATCTCCAGCACCACCGCGTCCAGCGGCTCGCGCGAGAAGGCCAGCAGCATCACCAGCGTGGTGAACTCGAAGTACGACAGCGACACGTCGCCCCGCGCCAGCTCCACCTGCTCGAAGAGCGGCAGCAGTGCCTCATCGGACAGCTCTTCGCCATCGATGCAAATGCGCTCGTTGAAGCGCAGCAGGTGCGGCGAGGTGTGCAGCCCCACCCGATAGCCGGCCGCGCGCAGGATGGCATCCAGCATGGCGCAGGTGGAGCCCTTGCCGTTGGTGCCGGCCACCACGAACTTCACGCCCGGCAGCTGGATGCCCAGCCGACGATAGACCTCGCCGACGCGCTCCAGCCCCAGGTCGATGGGCTTGGCGTGCCGCGTTTCCAGAAGCGTCAGCCAACCATCCAGCGTGGTCGGCAGCGTAAAGGCTGACATGGATGTGCGTCCCTCAGGCTGCAGGTGCGGGAGCAGGCGTCGGTGCCGGCTCCGGAGGCGGCTCGATCTTGGGCTCGCGCACCACCGGCGGCTGCTTCTGCAGCAGCGCCGCGAGATCGGCCAGCGTCCGGCGCATGTCACGCCGGTGCACGATCATGTCGATGGCCCCCTTCTCCAGCAGGAACTCGGCCCGCTGGAAGCCCGGCGGCAGCTTCTCGCGCACCGTCTGCTCGATGACGCGCGGACCGGCAAAGCCCACCAGCGCGTTGGGTTCGGCAATCACCACGTCGCCCAGGAAGGCGAAGCTGGCCGAGACACCGCCCATGGTGGGGTCGGTCAGCACCGAGAAATACGGCAGCCGCTCGGCCCCCAGCCGGCTCAGGGCCGCCGTGGTCTTGGCCATCTGCATCAGCGACAGCAGGCCTTCCTGCATCCGCGCACCGCCCGAGGCTGCAATGGAGATGAACGGGCAACGCTTCTCCAGCGCCCGTTCGACGCCGCGTGCAAAGCGCTCGCCCACCACCGAGCCCATCGAACCGCCCATGAAGTCGAACTCGAAGCAGGCAGCCACCACCGGAAGCCCTTCCAGGGTGCCCTCCATCACCACCAGCGCATCGGTCTCGCCGGACGCGCTGGCCGCCTGCGACAGACGGTCGGTGTACTTGCGCGAATCCTTGAACTTCAGCGCATCGACCGGGCGCACGTCCTGCCCCAGTTCCTTGCGGTTTTCCGTGTCCAGCAGGCGCTCCAGGCGCAGCCGCGCGCGCAGCCGCATGTGGTGCTCGCACTTCGGGCAGACGTTGAGGTTCTTTTCCAGCTCGGTGGAGTAGAGAACGGCATCGCAGGCCGGGCATTTCACCCAGAGCCCCTCCGGCACCTGCTTGGCGCGAGACGAACTGTTGGAGCGCTTGAGCCCCGGCGGCAGAATCTTGTCGAACCAGCTCATGGATCGGGTTCCTTCTGAATGAGGAATCAGGAGTTTGGGACGGGCCGGACGGCACGCAAGGGCGCGTCCCGACCCTTCGGCGAATGGGACAGGGTCAGGCCGAAGCCCCCCGCTTCGGGTTGGCATCGATGGCGCTGCGCACCTCGGACAGCCACGCCTGGGCGCGAGCCGGCGCACCGGCGGGATCACCGGCTTCCAGCACCTCGATCAGGCGGCTGCCGATGATGACGGCATCGGCAAACTCGGCCACACGCGCAGCCGTGGCCGCATCCTTGATGCCGAAGCCCACGCCCACCGGCAACTGCACCGCTTCACGGATGGCCGGCAGTGCGCGTGCCACGGCATCGGTGTCGAGATTGCCGGCACCCGTGACGCCCTTGAGCGAGACATAGTAGACGTAGCCGCTGGCCACTGCCGCCACCTTCTGGCGACGATCCGGTCCGGATGTGGGCGCCAGCAGGTAGATGAGGTCGATGGCATGGCGGCGCAAGGCGGCTGCATAGTCCAGGGCTTCTTCCGGCGGGCAATCCACCACCAGCACGCCGTCCACCCCGGCCTTCGAGGCCGCGTCGGCAAAGGTCTCGATACCCATGGCCTCGACGGGGTTGCAGTAGCCCATCAGCACGATCGGGGTCGTCCGGTCCTCGCGGCGGAACTCGGCCACCAGCGCCAGCACCTTGGTCAGGCTCATGCCGGCCACCAGTGCCCGGTCGTTGGCCCGCTGGATCGTGGGGCCGTCAGCCGCCGGGTCGGAGAACGGCACGCCCAGCTCGATGATGTCGGCGCCACCGGCCACCAGCGCGTGCAGCACCGCCAGCGCCTGTGCGGGCTCCGGAAAGCCGGCCGTGACGTAGGGAATCAGTGCAGCGCGGCCCTGCCGCGCCTTCTCGGCAAAGACCGCGGCGATGCGCGGTGAACCGGCATGCCCCGTCGGGGCCGCCTTCGTGTCAGGTGTATTCATGCCAGATGGAACGATATGCGTGCGGATGAAAGGAAAAGGCGCCCGGAACATGCCTCTTCACGGCAAAAGGCGCCCCGGCGCATGCCCTCAGGCCCAGCTCTGGCCCGCGCGCTGGGCCACGGTATGCATGTCCTTGTCGCCCCGGCCCGACAGGCAGACCAGGATGATCTCGTCCTTGCTCATGGTGGGCGCGCGCCGTACCGCCTCGGCCAGCGCATGACTGGATTCCAGCGCCGGAATGATGCCCTCGATGCGGCAGCAGTCATGGAAGGCTGCCAGCGCCTGGGCATCGTCGATGGGCACGTATTCGGCACGTCCCGAATCCTTCAGCCAGGCGTGTTCCGGTCCCACCCCCGGATAGTCCAGCCCGGCCGACACCGAATGCGTCTCGATGACCTGCCCGTCGGCATCCTGCAGCACATAGGTGCGGTTGCCGTGCAGAACACCCGGCACGCCGCACTGCAGCGAGGCCGCATGCCGGCCGGTCTCGATGCCGTCACCGGCCGCCTCCACGCCCACCAGCTTCACGGCGGCGTCGGGAATGTACGGATGGAAGATGCCGATGGCGTTGGAGCCCCCGCCCACAGCGGCGATCACCACATCCGGCTGCCGCCCGGCATAGGCCGGCATCTGCACGCGGCACTCCTGGCCGATGATGGCCTGGAAATCACGCACCATCATCGGGTACGGATGCGGACCGGCCACCGTGCCGATGATGTAGAAGGTGTCGTCGACGTTCGTCACCCACACCCGCATCGCCTCGTTGAGCGCATCCTTCAGCGTCTTCGAGCCCGACTCCACCTCGACCACCTTCGCGCCCAGCAGGTTCATCCGGTAGATGTTCTGCCGCTGACGTGCGGCATCGATCGAGCCCATGTACACCGTGCATTCCAGCCCGTAGCGCGCGGCCACCGTGGCCGTGGCCACCCCGTGCTGGCCCGCGCCCGTCTCGGCGATGATGCGCTTCTTGCCCATGCGCCGCGCCAGCAGCGCCTGGCCGATAGCGTTGTTGATCTTGTGGGCCCCGGTGTGGTTGAGGTCCTCACGCTTGAAGTAGATCTGCGCCCCGCCCAGCATCTGCGACCAGCGCCGCGCGTGATAGACCGGACTGGGCCGGCCCACGAAGTGCTCCAGCTCGTCGCGGAACTCTGCCTGGAAGTCCGGATCGTGGCGGTAGCGCTCGTAGGCCTCGCGCAGCTCGGTGAGCGCGCCAATCAGCGTCTCGGAGACGAACAGGCCGCCATAAGGGCCGAAATGCCCGGCTGCATTCGGAAAATCATAGGCATCAGTCGTCATCACACCTTCCGATAGAAAAACCATTCAACCAGCCCGCGCCCGATCCGCATCGGCCTGCAGCACGGCTGTCATGAAACGCTCCATTCTAACCGTGTCTTTCTTCCTTGGATCGTCTCCCTGAATCCCGCTGGACACATCCACCGCAAAAGGCCCCACCTGACGGATCGCCTCGCCCACCGTCTCAGGCCGCAATCCACCGGCCAGCACCAGGCGCGGAGCATCGGCACGGGACGCCCCAGCGCGCGGCCGCCCCTCCAGCAGCGACCAGTCAAACGCATGCCCCGTGCCACCAAAACCCGGACCGGCGCTGTCCAGCAGACAGCATTCCGCCTGCCCGAACAGGCCCAGTGCCTCTTCAAGCGCCTGGGCATCCGCCGGCACCCGTCCTGCCTGCAGCCACGCAGCCCGCTGTTCATCCGCCACCTGCCCGCCAATGCGCAGCGCCTTCCAGTAACGGACCCCGTGCCCGCCCAGACCGGCCAGCCCCTGCGGCGTCTCGTCCCCATGAGCCTGAACCACATCCAGCCCCACCCGGCGCACGCCCTCCAGCATGACATCCAGCGGCTCGTTCACGAACAGCCCCACCGCCCGCACCCACGACGGCAGGCGCCGCCGCAGCACCACTGCCTCATCCAGCGTCACACAGCGTGCGCTCTTCGGATAGAAGACAAACCCGACCGCATCCACCCCCAGCGCCACCGCCGTATCCACATCCTGCGGACGCACCAGCCCACAGAACTTCACCCGCGTACGCTGCACTGTCATCCCTTTCTCCCTGGCTGTCGGCTCCCATCCAGGCTGCCTGCGCCCGGATTCCTGCAGAAGTATAGGACCTGCTGATGGATAGCTTCACCCAGGGCCCGGCTCGACACTACCCGGAGCGACCCGAGACGGGGTACCTCCACAGGCGATTTCTGGAAGCGAAGCGGACAGCATGAGCCGAGGAAGGTACCCCGGCACGGGGCGCCCTCAACGAAGTTGTCTTCAGCCTGTCACGACCAGGAAGAATCCATCACACCAGCTCCGCCATCGACAGCGGACGCACCGTACAGGGCAGCCCCCAAGCCTCGTCATATCGCACTGATGCCAGATACAGCCCCCCCGCCGCGAACGTCGGCGCCCCGGCCGACCGTGAACGCGCGGCCAGCACCTCGGCCATCCACGACACCGGGCGGCGCCCATCCCCCACATACACCAGCGAGCCCACCAGATTGCGCACCATGTGATGCAGAAAGGCGTTGGCCGTCAGCCGCATCATCACGAAGGCGCCATGGCGCTCCACCGTCCATTCCGTCAGCGTGCGCACCGGCGTGGCCGCCTGGCATTCCGAGGCCCGAAAGCTACTGAAATCATGCGTGCCCAGCACCGACCGGGCCGCTTTCTGCATCCGCACCACGTCCAGCGGCCGGTGCGTCCAGCCGGCGCGCCCCTGCCACAGTGGCGGCGCCACGGGACTGTCGATGAGCACATACCAGTAGGTGCGTTCCCGGGCCGAGAAACGGGCGTCGAAATCGGCATCCAGCGCCAGCGGCGTGGCCCAGCGCACCGCCACCGTATCCGGCAGATGGGCATTGGCGCCGCGCACCCAGGCCGTGGGCGGCCGTTGCGCCGTGGTGGAAAACTCGATGACCTGTTCCAGTGCATGCACCCCGGCATCGGTACGCCCCGCACAGCGGATGTCGATGGCGTGCCCTGCCACGGCCGAGAGCGCCGCTTCCACCGTGGTCTGGACCGACGGCGCCAAGCCCGGCACGGGAGGCTGTTTCTGCCAGCCACAGAAATCCCTGCCGTCATAGGACACACCACAGACCCAGCGATGACGCGGCACATCGCCCGTCTGCCCATCGGCAGGCTGCGCTTGCGCACTGCCAGCCGGCAGCACGCCCTCCGGCCGCCCGGCCTCTGCCTGCCCGTCGCCTGTCAGATCATCGTCCATCGTCACTCCCGAGGTGTGTCCGTCCGGTATTCTGCCCGAACGCATCATCCCCCGTGTCCAGGCACCGGAACGAGCGCCTGAAAACGAAACTGCCACCGTCATCCCGAAGGACGAGGGTGGCAGCCGAGACCCCCGTCATGCGGGGGCAATCGTCAGGTCGGAAGCCGTCGATCAGAGATCGGCAAGCAGTTCGCGAGCGCGCTGCTGCTGGGCGGCGTCACCGCCGCTGATCACTTCCTCCAGCAGTTCGCGGGCACCTTCCTTGTCACCGATCTCGACGTAAGCCGAGGCCAGGTCCAGCTTCGAGGCCATTTCCTGCCACTGGCTGGAAGCCGCGCCACTCATCGTGATCGGACCGGAGATCGTCGACGGCGACAGATCAAGGCCGATGGCGCCCAGGCCATCACCTTCGCTGCCCGACTCATGGCCCATGTCCAGCGACTCGGTGATGGTGGTGTCGATGTTCAGGTCGGTGACGGTGCTCGGCCCCTCATCCAGGTCCAGCGGCGCGTCCAGATCCAGCGACGGCAGCTCGACACCCGGCATGGCCTGCAGCGGACCGGAGCGGGTCGACTGGAAGGTCTGCACCGGCTTCGCTTCAGCCTCGGCAGCGGGCTTGTCGTAGCCCCCATCGAAGGCCAGGCCTTCATCCAGCGAGGGCGACGACACGGCCGGGGCTTCCGGTTCGACATGCTGCGGCTCGGCAGCGGCGGCCATTCCGGCCACGCCAGCGGCAACCGCGGCAGCACCTGCGGCAGCCATGCCGCCGACATCGGCAGCGGGCGAGGCCACCGGCGACGGGGCAGCCAGATCGGCCGTGCCATCACCGTACAGTGCATTGTCCGGATCCAGGGCGGCGCCCATCTGCACCACCTTCGACCATTCCTCGTTCAGGCCGCCGGTCATGTCGTGCATCTCGCGCGCCATCTGGCCAAAGGCCACCGTGTCCTTGCGACCCGAGTAGATCTCCAGCAGCTTCAGGCGGATGGCCTGGCGCTCGGGCTGGCGTTTCAGGGCTTCGCGCAGGATCTCTTCGGCCTGGGTCTCGCGACCGTAGGCGATGTAGACCTCGGCTTCGGCGATCGGGTCGACCTCGGTCGGCGTGCTCTCGCTGATCGTGGTGATCTGCGTGCTGGAGCCGGTCATCGTGTCGACGCTCTGGCCACCAGTCGTGCCGAACAGCGAGTTGGCGCTGAATTCGTCGGCGCTGATGCTGTCGGAGAAGCCGTCATCCTCGCGGCGTCGGCGGCGCAGCATCCAGAAGCCCAGGCCAGCAGCCAGGGCGGCCACGCCCAGACCCGGCAGCAGCAGGGAGTTCTGCGACAGCCCCTCGATCAGGCCGCCCTGCTCCTCGCCTTCGTTGACCGGCGCAGGCTTGGGCATGTCCTTGGACTTGTCGGCATCGCCGTTGGTCACGCGCTCGACCTCGGCCTTGGCATCGGCAGCAGCACGCTCGACGGCGGCCTTGTCCGCACCCTCGGCAGGTTTGGACTGTTCCTGCTCGGCGGCATCCTTCTCGGCCGCGGCTTTCTCGGCAGCAGCCTTGTCGGCGGCGGCCTTGTCAGCTGCGGCCTTGTCCGCAGCCGCTTTCTCTGCAGCGGCCTTCTCGGCAGCTGCCTTGTCAGCAGCCGCTTTCTCGGCGGCAGCCTTCTCTGCAGCGACCTTGTCGGCGGCGGCCTTGGCATCGGCAGCCAGCTTGTCGGCCGCTGCCTTGGTCTGGGCGGCCTTCTCGGCCATGGCCTTCTCGGCAGCCGCTTTCTCGGCAGCAGCCTTGTCAGCCACCTTGCCGGCAGCGTCGCGGGCCTTGTCGGCAGCCGCCGTGGCAGCTGCTGCCACCGTGCCGCTGACCTGAGCACCGGCAGCGCGCGCCTTCTCCAGCTGAGCCTGCAGGTCCGCCAGCGACTTGTCCTTCAGCTCCAGCATGCTCTTCAGGGCGCCAACGTTCTTCTCCAGCTCGGCGATGCGGCTGTTGGCTTCCTTGAGTGCAGCCTCGCGGGCCACCTGGGCTTCGGCATCACGGGCACCGACGGCGCTACCCTGCGCGTCCTTGCCACCTTCCGAGCGGCTCAGCTCCAGGCGGTCCTGGCTGCCAGCCTGGCCACCACGCTCATCATCGACCTTCGCGTTGATGGCACCGCTGGCGGTGCTGCTGCCGTTGCCCGACGCCACTTCGGGCGTGGCGCCAGCCATGCGCTCCTTGTAGGAGCGGAAGTCGCGCGCCGCCATGCGCAGCTGGCGACCGGCCTCGGAGCTGTCGATCGCGGCGATCTCACCCTCGGACGGGATGGTCAGCGTGCGACCCTGACGGATCAGGTTGGGGTTGTTCTGGATGAACGCCGTCGGGTTGGTGCGGTAGATGGCCACGATGGTCTGGTCCAGCGTGGCGCTGGCCGGACGCACGCGGGCGGCAATCATGCCCAGCGTCTCGCCCTGACCCACCGTGACGGTGCCACCTTCAGTGTTGGCGTCACGGCCCGCCGGCGCCTGCGCAGCCGGCTGCTGCTTGGCCTCGGCCGGCTGGCTGCCGGCCTGCGAGCGACCCTGCGCACCGCGCTCATGGTTGACCAGACGGCCGGTGGCCGGATCGATGGTGCGCACGGCGTTGCTGCCGGACGCGGCCGCACCGGTGGAAGCGGCTGCCGTGGCAGCACCGGCCACGGGCGCGTTGCCCGAGCGGTTGGCCTGGTTGGCGCTCTGCTGGGTCGGAGGATCCAGCAGGAAGGTGTATTCACGGCTGAACGTGCCCGACGCCCAGCTCAGCTCGACCACCAGATCCACGAAGGGATCGTTGATGGGCCGGCTGGAAGTGACCTTGATGAAGTAGCGGCCGCCCCGGTTCTCGACGTCCATGCGAACGCCGGCCAGCGCTTCCTTGTACTGCAGGCCCACACGGCTGAAAGCCTCGGGCGAAGCGATCCGTGCCTTGAGCGATTCGGCCTCGTCAGGGCTGACGGAGGTGACTTCCACCTCGGCGCGCAGCGGCTGTCCCAATGCGGACTGGACGGTCAGGCGACCGAGACCGGCAGCCTCGGCGGACGTGACGCCACCACCAGACAGGATCGCCAGGGCGACGGCAACCGCAGTCGCCATCTGGCTGCGCCCGGAGCCACCAGACGTCATCGAATGCAATTTACTGCGGGGCTGTTCAGACAAGGTACCACCTCTTACAGGAACTGGAACGAAACAAACTCTTTGGATGACCCGGCGGGAATCTGCCCGCCGGGGAACGGGCCAGGGAAACTTCAGTCAACTCTCAAGCGGTCATCACGCAGTCAGCGGGCGCTCCAGCACGATCCTCAGCATCCGGCGCAGCGGTTCGGCCGCCCCCCACAGCAGCTGGTCGCCGACCGTGAAGGCACTGAGGTAGCCCTTGCCGAGCGAGAGCTTGCGCAGGCGACCGATCGGCACGTCCAGCTTGCCGGTGACGGCTGCCGGCGTGAGTTCGGCCAGGGACGCCTCACGATCGTTGGGCACGACACGCACCCAGTCGTTGGCACCTGCCAGCATCTCTTCGATGGCCGGCAGCGGCAGATCCTCGCGCAGCTTGATGGTCAGTGCCTGGCTGTGGCAGCGCATGGCGCCCACCCGAACGCAGATGCTCTCGACCGGAATATGGTTTTCCGACGTGCGACCCAGCATCTTGTTCAGCTCGGCATCGCCCTTCCACTCCTCGCGCGACATGCCGTTGCCCAGGTCCTTGTCGATCCAGGGCAACAGGCTGCCTGCCAGGGGGAAACCGAACTGCTTGGTGGGGAAATCCGCCGCACGCATGGTCTCGACGACCGTACGGTCGATGTCCAGGATGTTGCTTCCCGGATTCGACAGCTCGGTTGCCACCGATGCGTGGATTGCGCCCATCTGACTGACCAGCTCCCTCATGTGTTGTGCACCACCGCCAGAGGCGGACTGATAGGTCATTGCCGTGACCCACTCGACCTGATCCGCCTGCAGCAGACCGCCGAGAGCCATCATCATCAGGCTAACCGTGCAGTTACCGCCAATGAAATCCCGATTACCGGTCTGTATGGCCGCATCAATGACATGGCGGTTGACCGGATCCAACACGATCACGGCCTTTTCATCCATCCGCAGCGACGACGCCGCATCGATCCAGAAGCCCTTCCAGCCGGCTGCGCGCAGCTTCGGATGGACATCCAGCGTGTAGTCGCCGCCCTGGCAGGTGACAATAGCATCAAGCGCGGACAGGGCCTTGATGTCGTGGGCATCGCCCAGCGGCGCATCGCCCATGGGCGCCTTGCCACCCGCGTTCGACGTGCTGAAGAACACCGGATCGAACAGATCGAAGTCCTTCTCGGCGCGCATCCGGTCCATCAGGACCGAACCCACCATGCCACGCCAGCCCACCAGACCAACCCGATACTTCCTGCTCATGCTTTCTCCCTGCTTGTTCCTGGCCGGATTACCGGCGCTCAGAGCGCTGCCACCACGGCGTCGCCCATTTCGGTGCAACTTGACACTTTATCACCCGGACGCGCGATATCGGCCGTACGCCCCCCATCGGCCAGCACCTTCCGTACGGCGGCTTCCACCCGCCGGGCGGCCGCTTCCTCGTCCAGCGAGTAGCGCAGCAGCATGGCCAGCGACAGGATGGTGGCCAGCGGATTGGCCTTGTTGGTGCCGGCGATGTCCGGCGCCGACCCGTGGATCGGTTCGTACATGCCGAAGCCCGAGGCGTTGAGCGAAGCCGAAGGCAGCATGCCGATCGAGCCGGTCAGCATCGACGCGGCGTCCGAGAGGATATCGCCGAACATGTTGCCGGTGACGATCACGTCGAACTGACGCGGCTGGCGAATCAGCTGCATCGCCGCATTATCCACGTACATGTGGGAAAGCTCGACATCCGGATAGTCCTTGCCGACTTCCGTGACGACATCACGCCACAGTTGGGTCGTTTCCAACACATTTGCCTTGTCCACCGAGCACAGCCGCCGCTGGCGCCGACGGGCGGCCTCGAAGCCGCGCTGCGCAATGCGACGGATCTCGGACTCGCTGTAGCGCATGGTGTCGAAGCCTTCGCGCTCGCCGGCCTCGTTGGTGCGGATGCCCCGAGGCTGCCCGAAGTAGATGTCCCCCGTCAACTCCCGCATGATCAGGATGTCCAGACCAGCCACGATGTCGGCCTTCAGCGGACTGGCATCAGCCAGCTCCGGATAGACCATGGCGGGACGCAGGTTGGCAAAGAGGTCGAAATGCTTGCGCAGTCGCAGGAGCCCCTGCTCCGGACGCTGCGGACGCGGCAGCTTGTCATAGGCCGGACCGCCCACGGCTCCGAACAGGATGGCACGCGCCGATTCGCACACCCGCAGCGTTTCCTCGGGCAGGGGATCGCCCGTGGCGTCGACCGCTGCGCCACCCACCAGCGCCGATTCGGTCTGCACGTCCAGCCCGTCACGGGCCAGCACTTCCAGAACCCGCACTGCCTGCGCAGTGATCTCGGGACCGATGCCGTCACCGGCCAGCACTGCAATCTTCATTTCGATTCCTCCTGTCCTTCAAAGCATGAAAGCCAGAGCCCACCGGAAATGCGCCGGCAGGTCTGGCCCTTGATGGTCCGACTCGATGGGAACGCCGGAGCGGCCTGCCCTGGCATCCGGATGGATGATGCCCCGCGTCGTCAATGCCCCAGGCTGGCCTGCAGCCAGGGCTCGGTCCGGAAACGCCGCTCCTCGTAGGCCCGGATGTCGTCGGCATGCTGCAACGTCAGCCCGATCTCATCCAGCCCGTTGAGCAGGTTGTTCTTGCGGAAGGCGTCGATCTCGAAGGAGCCGATCACCTCGCCCTGTGTGGTGCGCACCACCTGCTCCGGCAGATCGATGATCAGCTCGTAACCGACGAAGGCCTTCACGTCGTCGAAGATGCGCGAGACCTGTGCCTCGGAAAGGCGCAGCGGGAGCAGGCCGTTCTTGAAGCAGTTGTTGTAGAAGATGTCGGCAAAGCTGGGCGCGATGATGCAGCGGAAGCCGTAGTCATCCAGCGCCCACGGCGCGTGCTCGCGCGACGAGCCGCAGCCGAAGTTCTCGCGCGCCACCAGGATGGAAGCGCCCGCATAGCGCGGCTGGTTCAGCACGAAATCCGGGTTCAGCGGACGCTTGCTGTTGTCCTTGCCGGGCTCGCCCACATCCAGATAGCGCCATTCGTCGAACAGGTTCGGACCGAAACCCGAGCGCTTGATGGACTTCAGGAACTGCTTCGGGATGATGGCGTCGGTGTCGACGTTGGCCCGGTCGAGCGGCACGACCTTGCCACGGTGCACGTTGAATACCTTCATGTCGTCACAGCCTCCGAACATCCACGAAATGACCGAACACCCCGGCCGCCGCCGCCATGGCGGGACTGACCAGATGGGTACGGCCACCCGCACCCTGCCTTCCCTCGAAGTTGCGGTTCGATGTCGACGCACATCGCTCGCCCGGTTCCAGCCGGTCGGCGTTCATGGCCAGACACATCGAACAGCCCGGATCACGCCACTCGAAGCCTGCCTCGCGGAAGATCCGGTCCAGCCCCTCGGCCTCGGCCTGAGCCTTCACCAGACCCGAGCCCGGCACCACCATGGCCAGCTTCACGTTGTCGGCGCGACGGCGCCCCCGGACCACGGCAGCCGCCGCGCGCAGATCCTCGATGCGCGAGTTGGTGCACGAGCCGATGAACACCTTGTCGATCTTGATGGCCGTCATGGGCGTGTTGGGCGTGAGACCCATGTAGCGCAGCGCCCGCTCCATGCCCTCGCGCTTGACGGCGTCCTTCTCGCGGTCCGGATCGGGCACCCGATCCTCCACCGACACCACCATCTCGGGCGACGTGCCCCAGGTGACATAGGGACGCAGCTCGGAAGCGTCGATCTGCACCACGCGGTCAAAGCGTGCCCCCTCGTCGCTGCGCAGCGTGCGCCAGTAACCCACGGCGTTGTCCCAGTCGGCGCCGCGCGGCGACATGGGACGATCACGCAGGTAGTTCATCGTGATGTCGTCAAAGGCGACCAGACCGCTGCGTGCGCCTGCCTCGATGGCCATGTTGCAGACCGTCATCCGGCCTTCCATGGACATTTCGCGGAACACCGAGCCGCCGAATTCGATGGCATAGCCCGTGCCGCCGGCGGTGCCGATGCGACCGATGATGCCCAGCGCCACGTCCTTGGGCGTGACACCCGCCGGCAGCCGGCCGTCGACCTGCACCAGCATGTTGCGCGACTTGCGTGCCACCAACGTCTGCGTGGCCAGCACGTGCTCGACCTCGGACGTGCCGATGCCGTGCGCCAGCGCGGCAAACGCCCCGTGCGTGCTGGTGTGCGAGTCGCCGCAGACCACCGTCATGCCCGGCAGCGTGGCGCCCTGCTCGGGCCCGATGACGTGCACGATGCCCTGGCGGCGATCGGCAATGTCGAAATAGGTCAGACCGTACTTGCGGGCATTGTCACCCAGTGTCTCGACCTGCAGACGGGCCACCGGATCGGCAATGCCGTTCTCGCGGCCGGTGGTGGGCACATTGTGGTCCACCACGGCCAGGTTGGCGTTCAGGCGCCACGGCGCGCGGTGGGCCTGCTGCAGGCCCTCGAAGGCCTGCGGGCTGGTGACCTCATGCAGCAGGTGGCGGTCGATGTACAGCAGGCTGCTGCCATCGGGTTCCTGGCGGACGACATGAGCGTCCCATAACTTGTCGTAAAGGGTACGGGCGGTATTAAGCATCTCGCAATTATGCCACGTGGATCGATAACTTCGGTATAAGGGAAGCTCAGCGCCCCTGCCCCTGGTACAACGGCATCACGCGGGTCGAATAGTCCTGCAGATCCTTGATGCGCGTGCTGGCCGAGGGGTGGGTGGACAGGAATTCGGGCTGGCTCTTGCCGCCGCTGCGGGCCGCCATCTTCTGCCACAGCGTGATGGCCGCGCGCGGATCGTAGCCGGCCCGTGCCGCCAGTTCCACGCCGATACGATCAGCCTCGGTCTCGTGCTGACGGCTGTGCTTGAGCCCGAAGGTGGTCTGATAGGCCAGACGCCCCAGGTCCGCGCCACTGCTGCCCAGCCCGAAGCCGGCTGCACCGGCATTGATCAGCAGGCCGGCCGTGGCCTGCTCCGAGGCCCGTTCACGGGCATGCTCGCGCAGCGCATGGGCGATCTCGTGCCCCATGATGGCCGCAATCTCGTCATCGGTCAGGTTGAGCTGCTGGATGATGCCGCTGTAGAACGCGATCTTGCCGCCCGGCATGCACCAGGCGTTGAGCTCGTCGGACTTGATGACATTGACCTGCCACTGCCACTTCAGCGCATCCTGCCGGAACGCCCCCACCTGCGGGATGATGCGACCGGCCACCGCCCGCACCCGGGCCGTCATGGCCGGATCGGTGTTGAGCCCGCCGTCCGACTTGGCCTTCTGCAGCACCTCGGCATAGGCCACCTGCGCGCTCTGGTCCAGCTGCGCCTCCGAAACCAGTGGCGACATCATCTGCCGCCGCTTCAGGCCAATGGCGCCTTCGCTGGTGGTATGCACGGAAGTACAGGCCGTCAGCAGCAGGCTGCCGCTCAATGCGGCCAGCGCAAACCGGCGGGCACGGGTCAGACCTTGTCTCGTCATCGTCCGGGATGAATCCATGGGGAAGCAGATCCTCATTGCGTGGGAGGGGCCGACGCCGGAATCGGCGCCAGACCGGAATCTACATCACCGCACTGCGCACGGTGCAGCAGGCAGTGATCGATGAGCACCAGCGCCAGCACCGCCTCGACGATGGGCGTGGCACGGATGCCCACGCAGGGATCGTGCCGGCCCAGGGTCTGCATCATCACCGGCTTGCCCTCGCGGTCGATCGAGCGGCGCTCGATGCGGATGCTGGACGTGGGCTTGATGGCCAGCGACACGCGGATGTCCTGCCCGGTGCTGATGCCGCCCAGAATGCCGCCAGCCTCGTTGCCGACGAAGCCTTCCGGCGTGAGTTCGTCACCATGCTGCGAACCGCGCTGGGTCACCGCCCCGAAGCCTGCGCCGATCTCCACGCCCTTGACGGCATTGATGGCCATCATCGCGTGGGCAATGTCGGCATCCAGCCGGTCATAGAGCGGTGCGCCCCAGCCCACCGGCACGCCGCTGGCCTCGACCTCCACGCGTGCCCCGCACGAATCACCGTCGCGGCGCAGCTGGTCCATGTACGCCTCCAGCTCCGGCACCTTGTCCCGATCGGCCACGAAGAACGGATTCTGCCCCACATCCTCCCAGCGACGGAACGGCACGGCGATCTCGCCCAGCTGTGACAGATAGCCACGGATCCGGATGCCGTAGTGCTCGGCCAGCCACTTGCGGGCCACCGCACCAGCCGCCACCAGCGGCGCCGTCAGCCGGGCCGACGAGCGCCCGCCGCCACGATGGTCGCGCAGGCCGTACTTCTGGAAGTAGGTGTAGTCGGCATGGCCGGGCCGGAAGGTCTCGGCCAGGTTGCCATAGTCGCGGCTGCGCGCATCCTGATTGCGGATGACGAGCGCGATGGGCGTGCCCGTGGTGCGCCCCTCGAACACACCGGACAGGATCTCCACCGCATCGGGCTCCTGGCGCTGCGTGACGTGACGCGAGGTGCCAGGCCGCCGCCGATCCAGCTCGGGCTGGATGTCGGCCACGTCCAGCGCCATGCCCGGCGGGCAGCCGTCGATCACGCAGCCGATGGCCGGCCCGTGCGATTCCCCAAAGGTGGTGACGGCAAACAGCCGCCCCAGTGTATTGCCTGCCATACCTGTGCTCCCGTTCTCAGCCCGCCAGATGCGCCCGCACCCGCGCCTCGATCTCTGCCGCCGGCAGTAGCGCCAGCATGGCATCCACCGAGGGCGTCTGCTCCACGCCGAAGACCATCAGCCGCAGCGGCACCGCCAGCTGGGGCATCTTCAGCCCGTGCGTCTTCAGCACCGTCTTCATCAGCGCACCGATGGCGTCCTTGTCGCCAGCCGCGGCCGGCAGGCCGGCCAGGAAGTCCGCCACGGCGGCCCGCACCGGCTCGGTCAGTCGTGCTGCCAGTGCCTCGGCCTCCGGCGCGGACGGCGCAAAGAAAAGCGCCACCCAGTCGGTAAGCGCCACCCAGGTGGGCGAACGGTCCTTCAGCAGCGCACACATCGCCGCCAGCGCCTCGGCCGACACCGGCTGGCCACCCAGCGTGGCCGGGATGCCCCGCGCCTGCAGGCGACGCCCCACCTCGGCCGCCAGCTCGGCATCGGGCAGCGCCTTCAGGTAGTGGTGGTTCACCCAGCGGAACTTGTCGAAATCCAGCTGCGCCGGCGACACCGACAGGTGCGTGCCGTCGAACCACTGCACCAGCTGCTCGCGCGAGAAGATCTCGTCGTCGCCGTGGCTCCAGCCCAGCCGCGCCAGATAGTTGATGATGGCATCCGGCAGGTAGCCATCCTCCTGGTACTGCAGCACCGACACCGCACCATGCCGCTTGGAAAGCTTCTGGCCGTCCGGCCCGTTGATCATCGGCAGATGCCCGTAGATGGGGGGCTCGGCACCCAGCGCGCGCAGGATGTTGATCTGCCGCGGCGTGTTGTTGACGTGGTCGTCACCGCGGATCACGTGGGTGATGCCCATGTCCAGGTCATCGACCACCACGCAGAAGTTGTAGGTGGGCGTGCCGTCCGATCGGGCAATCACCAGGTCGTCCAGCTCGGCATTGCCGATGGCGATGCGCCCCTTAACCATGTCATCCCACACCACCACGCCGTCGTCCGGATTGCGGAAACGCACCACCGGCTTCACGTCCGCCGGCGGCTGCTTGCCGGCCGCATTCTCGGGCCGCCAGCGGCCGTCATAGCGCGGCTTCTCGCCCCGGGCCCGCTGCGCCTCGCGCATGGCCTCCAGCTCTTCGGGCGTGGCATAGCAGTAGTAGGCACGGCCATCAGCCAGCATCTCGTCCAGCAGCTGGCGATAGCGGTCCATCCGCTGCATCTGGTAGAACGGCCCCTCGTCGGCGTCCAGCCCCAGCCAGTCCAGCCCTTCCAGAATGGCGGCCACCGCCTCGGGCGTGGAACGCTCCACGTCCGTGTCTTCAATGCGCAACACATAGTCGCCGCCATGATGCTTGGCAAAGGCCCAGGCGTAGAGCGCCGTGCGCACGCCCCCGATATGCAGAAAACCCGTGGGGCTGGGGGCAAAGCGGGTGCGCACCCGGCCTGGCACGCGGGCAGAGGAGGCAGGTGCGGAAGCAGCAGCGGATGAAGCGTTGGCAGTCATGGAAAGACAGTGATGAAAAGCCGAAGAAGAAATGGGGTCGATGGTAGAACAATTCACGCCTGTTACATCTTCGCTTTGACCAAACCGAATTTCCGGTTATACTGCCGGCTTACCGGATGCGGTGCTTCGCAAGACGCCTTTCCTTCCGGGCGGTTAGCTCAGCGGTAGAGCACTGCCTTCACACGGCAGGGGTCACTGGTTCGAACCCAGTATCGCCCACCATATTCAAGAAAAGCAGCCTTGGCTTATGCCCCGGCTGCTTTTTTCATTTCTGCCCCGGCTTTCCCGGTTTCCGCCCGGCCTCCATCCACCCCGTACCCGGCCGCCGGGTGGCGGCAACGCTCGCACGCCACCGGCGCACCCCGTCGGCACACGCGACACTACGCACGCCCCCCCCCACGCACGACATGACGACACCCACCGCCCCCCTGCCCGCCCCGGACACGGTCCTGAACTTCTGGTTCAAGGAAGCCTCGCCAAAACAGCATTTCAGCAAGGATCCAGCCTTCGATGCCACCATCCGCGACCGCTTCCTGACGCTGCATGCCCACGCCGCCGCCGGCGAGCTGTGGCCGTGGCGCGCCACCCCGTCGGGCCGGCTGGCCGAGATCATCGTGCTGGACCAGTTCTCGCGCAACCTGTATCGAAACGACCCACGCGCCTTCGCCCAGGACGGCATGGCGCTGGTCCTGGCCCAGGAAGCCGTCCGCCAGGGCGCCGACCTGACACTGGAACCCGCGCAGCGGGCCTTCCTGTACATGCCCTACATGCACAGCGAATCGGCGCGCGTGCAGGAGGAGTCCGTCCGCCTCTTCGAGGCCAGCGGGCTGACGGGCAGCATCCGCTTCGCCCACGCCCACAAGCGGATCATCGACCGCTTCGGCCGTTACCCGCACCGCAACGCCGTGCTGGGCCGCCCCTCCAGCGCCGAGGAACAGGCCTTCCTGAAGGAGCCCGGCAGCGCCTTCTGAGCGCCCCGGCCCCTGCGCCTACATCTTGTAGGTGGCCAGCACGATGCTGGTCTCGGTCGCCTGCACGCCGGGAATGGCCCGGATCGTGCTGATCAGCCGATCGAAGGCCTCCAGCGTATCGAGCCTCAGCTCGGCCACCAGATCCCAGCGGCCGTTGACCGAATGCAGCGTGACCACGCTGACATGGCCACGCAGCTGGCGCATCACCGCCTCCTCGCGGTTGCTTTCCACTGCCAGGCTCATGATCGCGCGGATCTGGTGCACTTCCTCCTCGGGCTTCAGGCGCAGCGTGTAACCCACGATCACCCCTTCCTGCTCCAGCCGGGAGATCCGGTTTTGCACCGTGGCGCGCGCCACCCGCAGCTTCTTGGCCAGCGCCACCACCGGCATCCGCGCATTCTCGCGCAGCAGCGCAATCAGCTGCCTGTCCAGGTCGTTCATCCTGTATTCCCGGCGGTTACCCGCCTGTTTCCCACACTCGTTACAACGCGCGACACGGCAAAACCGCCGACACGGTCGCTTTCGGGATTCTGCTCCTTTCCTGCCATCCTGGCATGGCTTTCCGGCCTCTCAACACCCATCGGGATAACCCTGAATGCGTGGTGCAGCATTGTCATTATGACTTGTTAATATTAGCAAAATGCCTTGATGGATGCTGATTATGGCAGATAAGTTTCTTCAATATGGCAGCTCTCGCAGCAACAATCACGGCGTTCCGGGGATCTTCCTGGAGGACGTGTTCCGAAGATTCCCAAAGTCCTGGAGGGACAGACGCTGCCCAAGCCGGAGCCCCTCCCGTAACACACCGTTCCACGACTGCGCGCCGGCCTATCAGAAAACCGACCGCACCCTAGAAGGAAATTGCCATGACCCGCTTCATCGACGTACCCACGATGTCGAAACTGGTTTACGACATCGGCGTTCCCCGCTTCATCGGCGAGCTGGCCGACACCATCCGCGACGACTTCCTGCACTGGCCCGAGTTCGACAAGTCCGCACGCGTGGCCAACCACTCCGACATTGGCGTGATCGAGCTGATGCCCGTCTCCAACGCCGAGCGCTATGCCTTCAAGTACGTCAACGGCCACCCCAGCAACACCCAGCGCGGCATGTATACCGTGATGGCCTTCGGCGTGCTGGCCGACGTGGACACCGGCTATCCGGTACTGCTGTCGGAGCTGACCGTGGCCACCGCGCTGCGCACCTGTGCCACTTCGCTGATGGCGGCTCGCGCCCTGGCTCGCCCGGATTCGAAGCGCATGGCACTGATCGGCAACGGCGCCCAGAGCGAGTTCCAGGCGCTGGCCTTCCACACGCAGCTGGGCATCGAGGAGATCGCCGTCTATGACGTGGATCCTGACGCCACCGAGAAGCTGATCCGGAACCTGGCCGAGTACAGCGACCTCAAGATCATCCGTGCCAACTCGACCGCCGAGGCCGTCAAGGGCGCCGACATCATCACCACCGTCACCGCCGACAAGACCTACGCCACCATCATCACCCCCGACATGCTGGAGCCCGGCATGCACATCAACGGCGTGGGCGGCGACTGCCCCGGCAAGACCGAGCTGCACGCCGACGTGCTGCGTGCCGGCCGCGTCTTCGTCGAATACGAGCCGCAGAGCCGCATCGAAGGCGACATCCAGCAGCTGCCCGCCGACTTCCCGGTCGTGGACCTGTGGAAGGTGCTGGCCGGCACCGAAGAGGGGCGTCAGGACAAGGACCAGATCACCATCTTCGACTCGGTGGGCTTCGCGCTGGAAGACTACTCCACCCTGCGCTATGTCTACCAGCAGGCCCTGTTGCGCGATGTCGGTGTCGACATCGAACTGGTGCCGGACGGCGACGATCCGAAGAACCTGTTCCGCTTCGTGCGCGGCGTCCGTGGCCGTGCCCAGATGCGCCGCGTGGCGTGATCATTCCGGGGTGGGTCATGCCCCACCCCGCCCAAGCAGGGGACAGCACCGACCGCCCCGTGCACAGCCCCCGTTCCGTCACGCCGGGGCGCCCTCTGCCCATATCCCGTAAAACCGCGGGGAAAGCGGACAGTCTGGCCGAGTACTGCGGTATTCTCTGCCCCGCTTGATCATGTCCCTCATGACAAAAGGACACACGGCCATGAGCCATAACCAGACCATCAACGAGACACCCATTCCCTTTCGCTACGCCGTGATCCCCATGCTGGTGATGATCATCGTCATGGGCATCTGCGTCATCGTGCTCAAGGCCAGCCCGCACGTTCCGCTGCTCATCGGCACGGCCACCGCCGCCTTCATCGCCTCGCGTTTCGGCTACACCTGGAACTTCATCGAAGAGGCCTGCTACGCCGGCATCAAGATGGCGCTCCCTGCCATCCTCATCATCATCATGATCGGCCTGACCATCGGCAGCTGGATTGGGGGCGGCATCGTCGCCACGATGGTCTACTACGGGCTCGAACTGCTCTCGCCGTCGATGTTCCTGTTCACGATCTGCTCGATCTGCTGCATCGTGACGCTGGCCATCGGCAGCTCGTGGGCCACCATGGGCACCATCGGCGTGGCCGCCATGGGCATCGGCCACAGCATCGACATCCCTGCCCCGATGGTGGCCGGTGCCGTCATCTCGGGCGCCTACTTCGGTGACAAGATGTCACCGCTCTCCGACACCACCAACCTGGCCGCCGGCATCACGGGCACCGACCTGTTCGACCACATCCGGCACATGTTCTACACCACGGTGCCTGGCCTCGTCATCGCACTGGTGGCCTACTACGTGATGGGCCTGCAGTTCCAGGGCGCCCACCTGGATGCCGCCAAGATCAACGAGGTGCTCGGTGCGCTCAACAAGAGCTTCGTCATCTCCCCCTGGCTGCTGCTGGTCCCGGCCAGCGTCATCGTGCTGATCGCCCGCAAGGTGCCCGCCCTGCCCGCCCTGGCTGCCGGCATCCTCATGGGATGGGGCTGCCACGTCTGGGTGCAGGGCGGTCACATCGACATGGCCGTCAAGACGCTGCAGGAAGGCTTCAAGCTGGAAAGCGGCAACGCCATGGTCGATGAGCTCTTCAACCGCGGCGGCATCGATGCCATGATGGGCACCGTCTCGCTCACCATCGTGGCCATGACCTTTGGCGGCGTGATGGAAAAGACCGGCATGCTGCGAGCGCTGGTCGAGAAGATCCTATATATGGCGCACAACGCCGCAGGGCTGATTACCGCCACCATTGCCTCGGCCATCCTCACCAACGCCACCACGTCCGAACAGTACATCTCCATCCTGCTGCCGGGCCGCATGTACGTCGAGGCCTTCCGCCGGATGCGGCTGAAGTCCAAGAACCTGTCACGTGCCCTGGAAGACGGGGGTACGGTCACCTCGGTGCTGGTACCGTGGAACACCTGCGGCGTGTTTGCCTCCTCCATGCTGGGCGTCACCGCCTTCGAGTATGGCCCCTACGCAGTACTCAACTACTCCATCCCCCTTCTGGCCATCGTCATGGCCTTCCTGGGCATCGGCGTGCAGCGCATGAGTCCCGAGGAAGAGGCTGAAGTGGAGCGCGAAGAGCGTCGCGAACGCGAAGGCACACTGCAAGCCGGCACCACGGTCTGAGCGGCGTCAGGGGCAAGGCCGACACGGCAACTTCGATAGCCGTTAGACTGGGGCATCGGGCATGCCCCGTGCGCTCCCCGCAGGATGCGGGTCCAAGGCCTGCATTCCCCGGCCACCTCCCGGCAACCGCCTTCCCCAACCTCTCTTCGCCCTGTCGCCATGTCCCGAAGCATCCACCCCGAACGCCACTACAGCAGCCGCAACAACTGGCTCCGCGCCGGGGTCCTGGGCGCCAACGACGGACTGATCTCCACCGCCAGCCTGCTGATGGGTCTGGTGGCCGGTGGCACCGACGGGCGCACGCTGGTGCTCTCCGGCATCGCCGCCCTGGTGGCAGGCGCCGTCTCCATGTCGGCCGGCGAATACGTCTCGGTCTCCAGCCAGTCCGACACCGAACGGGCCGACCTGGCCAAGGAGCGCCAGGAACTGGACCGCAACCCCGAAGCCGAGCTGCGCGAGCTGACCAGCATCTACGAAAGCCGGGGTCTGGACCACGCTCTGGCCCGTCAGGTGGCGGAAGCACTCACCCGACATGACGACCTTCAGGCCCATGCCCGCGACGAGATCGGCCTGAGCGAGACCATCGACACCAACCCCTTGCAGGCCGCCTGGGCTTCGGCGCTAGCCTTCATCTGTGGCGCCATCCTGCCGGTGCTGGTCGTCGTTCTCCTGCCTGTCTACGTGATGCTGCCAGCCCTGGCCATCAGCACCCTGGCCGGACTGGCTGGCCTGGGCTGGCTGTCGGCACGGCTGGGGGGTGCCCCGGTAGGCCGCGCTGTCGCCCGACTGGTGGGCTGGGGCGTCATCGCCCTGCTGGCCACCTACCTGGTCGGCGACATGGCCAGCAGCGTCTTCCTCTGATCGGAAGCTCCTGGCCCTCGGCAGTCCCCGCAGACAACCCGGGGGCCAGGTTTGCCAAGGGCCGGCCCTTCCCGTCAGGCCGACATTCCCTTGCTCGGATGGTCAGCCTGACAGGGATTCGTACGGTAGCCGCCCACGCCAGGCTTACGCGTCGTCCCCGGTGCCCTCGTCGTACAGGCCGTCGTCCTCGATCTCGCACGCCCCGTCCTCATCCATCGGCGCATAGTGGCCAGCCTCGGCCAGCTGCTGCACCAGGGCACGCCCGGCAGGCGACAGCGCCCCCAGTGTGTGGGCGTCGATCCGGGTCGCCGCGCAGATGCGCGCTGCGTCATCTGCCGACTCGCAGGCCCAGTCCCGTCCATTGGCAAAGATCTGGGCTTTACCCTTTGCGGTACGTCGCCATGCCATGCGTGAATACGGATGCCGCTCCCACACCACGCCTTCAGCCACGCTCTCGGCCACCGACAGGGAACTGGCCGTCTCGGCCGAGGGCGACTGCCCCACCGCCACCCGATAGCTGGAAATGAAGCGGCCGAACCACTCGGCAAAGCGCTCGGGGTCGTCCATCTTCAGCGCCTGCATCGCCGTCCAGGCCCGATCCAGCGCCGGCCGATCGATCTCGTAGGCATCGGCCGGCAGCTGCACATCAGCATCACCGTAGCGCAGCGACTCGTCGGCATCGAAGGTCAGCACATCAATGTAGTCCTCCAGCAGCTCGGCACTGGAAGGCGCCCGGAAGCCCACCGAGATCGTCAGGCAGGCGTTCACTGCCACGCCGTGATGCGGCACCCCCGGCGGCAGGTACAGCATGTCGCCCGGATCCAGCACCCAGTCGCAGTCGGGATCGAAATGCTTCAGCAGCCTCAGCGGCACATCGTCCCGGTAAGCGGTGTCCGGGTTCGGGCGGCTGTCGATCATCCAGCGCCGCTGCCCCACCCCCTGCACCAGGAACACATCGTAGTTGTCGATATGTGCGCCCACATTGCCGCCCCGAGCGGCAAAGCTCACCATCACGTCATCCATCCGCCAGGCCGGCAGGAAGCGGAAATGCTCCAGCAGCGCCCGCACGTCGGGATCCCACTTGTCCACGTCCTGCACCAGCAGCGTCCAGTCATGGTCCGGCATGCCGGGAAACTCGGCCTCATCGAAAGGTCCGGTGCGCAGCGTCCATTTGTCGGTGGCCGGATCATGGCTCACCAGCCGTCCCAGCGAACCCTCCTCGCACGACAGCCCCGCCAGATCCTCCGGCTGGATGGGCGACTTGAAACCGGGAAACGCCCTGCGAATCAGCACCGGCCGCTTCTGCCAATAGTCACGCAGGAAGCGCTCTGGCGGCATCCCCAGGGGGAAAGGCCCTTCGGCCGCATCGATTTCCAGCGGCGGCAGTGCCGGCTTCGAAGATTGGGTCATCGCAGATCATCCTTTGCAGAAACCATCGGAAACATTCCATTCTACCGGCAGACATGAGGGCCAGGGCCCCCTCCGGCCAATGACCTTTCCGGCCCGGCAACTCATCCTCGCCTCTTGTTCATCCCGGTGCTTTCGAGCGCATCGACGCCCGGATTTGTAAATACACAATGCGAAGCTGCTGCGGGTCGCGCCGCCGACTTCATGTCCAATTCGGGAATGCAGCGACGTCCACACCACGATCTGAGCAAGAACAGGCAAATACACAACGTATTACATAAGAGAACACCCAGAATCCATGATTTTCGACATGCCATCACAACGAATCATCAACCTCATGGATACCACCTGCTGCGTTCAGGGCTGATACGCTGGCATCCAATTCCAACGAAGGCCTCCGGCAATCAGCCTTCTGCGGAACAACCGGCACGGATGACACCGCTGACAGGAGGGTCGCTGCTGCCGGGGCCGGAACCGCCGTGGCGGCTGGGAGCTCCGGTCCACAATCAGAAAGAGCTGGAGACCGTCGGTTCCTTATCAGACTCTCACTCGACCGACGAGCGGGGCGCGGTGTTCAGAGCCACCGCGCCCCGCGGCCATTCCCTACGCTATCCGCCCGGCCCGCGAAGGCACGTTCCCAGGCCGCGGTCCCACGGCGCAGCTATCATTAGGATCCCTTTCCCGCTCCACGTCCGGACCGCACCACGATGACGGCATCGTCCTCCTTCCTGCCCGCCCGCACCCTCATCGTCTACTTCTCGTTCACCGGCAACACCGAAACGGTCGCCCGGCTGCTGCAGAAGCACACCGGCGCCACGCTGATGGCCCTGGAACGCCCGGCCGACTACCTGCTGGGGCTGGACGATGACGAGAACGGCCCCGAGCCGCTGGAACCGGACCAGGTCAACCTGTCCGACTACGATCTGGTCTTTCTGGGCTTTCCCATCTGGACCAGCCAACTGCCGGCCGCCGTGGAAAGCTGGCTGGGCGAACACGCACTCGCCGGCCACACCGTTGCCCCCTTCTGCACCCACAGCGGTCCCGGCCCCGGCCAGGCCTTCGACACCCTGCGCACGCTCTGCCCTGACGCCCAGTTGCTGCCTCCCCTGGCCCTGCTGGGTGGTGTCGAAGAAGATGGTGTGCTCTACCCGCTGGAAGACGAGCAGCTGGCCGAGGCAGAACGGCAGCTTCAGGCCTGGGCGGATACCGTCACAGCCTCCACCAGAACGCCCGGCTGATTTCTGCCACCTTCCCACCACTTCCTGCCCTTCCTTCCCGGACCCACCCGCCCTGTCCCCAGGCACACCACGATGAAAGAAGTTCTCACCTTGATCGGCATCGGCTCCGCCACCGAAACCGTCGCCCGCGCCCTGGGCACTGACAGACAACTGGTCCTGGCCGACCTGCAGGTTGCCAGCCACGCCACCTCGGGAGACAGCAGCGACGACGCCTCTCGTCATGCCAGTGCCGCAGAAGATCTGGCCAAGATCCTGCGCCGTGCCGGCATCAAGTCACGCAGCACCCGGGTGGACCTGAACGACGCCGAATCAGTGCAGGCTCTCATCCAGTACGCCGAACGCCTGGGCCAGCCGGCAGGCGCCTGGCTGCTGGATCCGGCACCCGGCGCGGCCACTCCCATTGTCGCCATCGACCTGGCTGCCACAGCCCGCACATTGCAGCAGCTGCCACCCCTGGCTCGCAACAACACGGCACCGACACAGCAGCCATCCGGCACGCATCCTTCCCAGGCCCCGGCCCCCCAGGCCGATGCATCCCCTGTCAATCCGCCGGCCCCGCAACCTGCCCAACAGGCCCTGCCCACCTCGGTCAGCGGCCAGAAGGCCCTCATCGTCTGCTTCTCGCCCAGCGGCAATACCGAAACCCTCGCCTGGCTCATCCAGAAATACACGAACGCCGACGTGGCCGAGCTGAAGCCGCTGATGCTCTACCCGCGCGACTACAAGAACGCCCTGGAGCAGGTGAAACTGGAAAATGAGCTGAACTATCTGCCCAAACTTGGCAAGTTCGAGGCCGACGTGACCAGCTTCCCGCTCATCTACCTGGGCTTTCCGGTCTGGGACGCGCAACTGCCGCCTCCGGTCAAGACCTGGCTGTCGCAGACCGATCTAACCGGCAAGACCATCGTGCCTTTCACGACACATGCCGGCCCGGGCGAAGGTGAAGCCTTCGGGCAGATCAGCCAGCTCTGCCCCGCCAGCACCGTCCTGCCCGGCCTTTCCCTCGTGGGCAACACGAACAACGAGACGCCCCAGAACGCCCTGCGAGGCCGCCGCGCTGCCGAAGCCGAACAGCAGGTCCAGGCCTGGCTGGGCATCCCGAGCACGCGCTGACCCCGCACGCTGACCACGACCGACCTCGGCTCGGTCCCCACAGCGACATCACGCGAGTGGAAGCATGGCCCCATGCGCCAGCATCGGTGCAGGCATGCTGCGGCCGCCCCTGCCCCCTGGTTCCCTGGCACTCCGAGCTCTTCCCGGAATTCAGGGAACTTACTACGGCATCCCCGGGATCCCCAGCATTCCCGGGCAGCATTCCCAAGCATCACTGGCATTCCCGGTAATCCCCTGCACTCACCGGCCTCGTCTGCCGCCATGGTTCTCAAGCAGCCATGCAGGCGTTGTCCCACCGCAGCAGACACCCGCAATATGTAAATATTATTTATAACGAAAAAGCTATCGACACATCGCTTACCAATACATGGACCTCGCCTTCACGAAGCACCACACAATGAAGCGGCGTCCATGATCTGCGGCCAGACCGCAGAACATGCCTTCGTGGCCAAGGATCCTGTGACGACCTGCAGCCGGGCAGCAACGAAAGCCGGCCCCCTCGCGTGCCTGCCATTCCTGCGGCACGCCGACCGTTGGAGGAACGAACCCCATGAAGCAAGACATGCAACGACGTCTCCCGGCCAGTGTCCTGGCCCTTCTGGTGGCCCTGCCGGCCAGCCAGCTCGCCATGGCCCAGGTCGACACGGATACCAGCCAGGCAGCCCAGGCCGCAGCATCACAGACCCCCGACCAACAGACCAGATCGCTGTCTGACGTGGTCAACAGCATTCGTGATCTGCGTCGGATTCGACCCATCTCCGCCCAGGGAGTACGTGCCGATGTCGTGGCCAGCGCCCTGGCTGCCACCACCGACAACAAGGACAGAAAAGAGATCGCCGTGCCCTGGTCCCAGGCCATGCCCGGAGGCTCACCGCTGAATGACAGTACCCGCCAGCCCTACCAGGTCATGCAGACCCAGCTGGACAACGGCAAGCTGCAGATCACCTATCAACCCTGGTGGGAAGATGGCACCGACGGAAAGGATCTCCAGCGCACGCGCACCGAGATCCCCGTCACGCTACCCAACGGCAAGCAGAAGCCCTTCCACTGGGTCCGCAACGGCAAGGTACTGCTGTCGCTGGGTACCAGCACCTTCACCATCACCGAAACCCGCCCCTCATTCGGGCAGGACTTTCGCCGCCGCCACTCGGCCGATCCTCAGTCGACAGCAGCCTTCGACCTGAAACAGGGTCAGGTCCTGTCCTTCAATCAGGTGCTCCATCAATGGACAGGCCCCGGCCCCTACCAGAGCCTGCAATTGATGGTGTTGAACGGAGAGCAGGAAAACCAGTTCCGCGTCTGCTTCAACATCAACGTCGTCCTTACCCGCAGCCTCGTCTGCAATACCTGGCAGGTACCGAACAACTGGAACTACATGCACACCCTGCGTTACGTGGGCCCCTACCTCCTTGAGGGCAGCAGAGGCGATGCAGACTTACGGTATTTCCGCTACCAGCCCTGATCTGACGCGGCCGGCAGGACACCCTGTCCGGCCGTTGCAGGCACTGCCGACGGCCCAACGAGGGCTCTCCTGCCTCGCTGCCGTCCAGCAGGCTGACGCTTCACGGCCGGCAACGTACAGCCACGCGCCCGATCGTGAAGCGCGTGCCAACGCCTTCCTGGAACATCTTCGAACATGTGCGCCAGGGGCGCCCGATCTGGAGACGGTTCGGACACTACACACGCACCATGGGCCCGAACGAAGGCGTCATCGCTCACGCGTCCTATGACTCGCTACACGAATGTTGCTATCGTATCCACGAATAACCACATTTTGCAGACTCTATATATACTGAAAAACGTCGACACACGACTTTCTCACCCACGAACTTCACACTCGAAAGTTCGAACGGACTGATAGTGCGTCCATGCTCTTCTGCAGCTTGCCTGCAGAATGGTTGTCTTCGTGGTCAAGGATCCTGCGGCGACCTGCAGCCGGGCAGCAACAAGAACCGGCACCTATCCGTGACCCCATGCGTCACGCCGACCGTTGGAGGAAGAAAACCATGAAGAAATACAGGCCACGCCTGCTGTCTCCCCGTATTCTGGCAACGCTGACGGCACTGTCCTTCAGCCCGCTCGCCCTGGCCCAAGTCCCAGCCGCAAGCGACGCGACGCCAGGCATCACAACCCAGCGGTCCACCCATCCACAAGCGGGCACTCCGTCGTCAAGAGACAGAAAATCCCTGTCCGACACGATTCGCAGCATCCGCGACCTGCGCCGGATCCGCCCCATCTCCTCTCAGGGTGTGCGCGCCGATGTGCTTGCCCGCACCCTCAGCATCCAGACTGACAACCATGACGGCCGGCAGATCGCCGTCCCCTGGTCACAGGCCATGCCCGGTGGTTCTCCCCTGAACGATAGCGCTCAACAGCCTCTTCAACTCATGCAGACCCTCCTGGCGGATGGCAGACTGCAACTTATCTACCAGAGCTGGTGGGAGGATGGCACCGACGGAAAGGATCTCCAGCGCACACGCACCGAGATCCCCATCACGCTGCCCAACGGCAAGCAAAGGCCCTTCCACTGGGTACGCAACGGCAAGGTACTGCTGTCACTGGGCACCGACACCTTCACCATCACCGAGACCCGCTTCTCGTTCAACAAGGACTTCCGCCGCCGCCATTCGGCCGTTCTCCAATCGGCCACAGCCTTTGAACTGAAACAGGGCCAAGTCGTGCCCTTCAACCAGGTACTGCACGAATGGAAATCCGGCCCTTATCAGCGCCTGCAGCTGATGGCGCTCCCGGGTGAGCGGCAGAACCAGTTCCGTGTCTGCTTCAACATCAGCACCATCCTCACCTACGGACTGGTCTGCAACACCTGGCAGGTGCCCCACAACTGGAACTACCTGCACACCCTGCATTACGTCGGCCCCTACCTGGTCAGCGGAGGCACAAACTTCCGCTACCGCCCCTGATCCGAAACGGCCGGCAGGACACCCTCGCCGGCCGTTTCGGACGCCTGCGCATGAGCAACGAGGCTCCCTTCATGCCTCGTCACCATCCTGCACTTTACAACCAGCGCCGCACCGTGGCGCGATAGGACGTGAAGCGCGTGCCGAAGCGCTCTTCGAGCACGCGCTCCTCGGGGCTGATCTGGAAACGGTTCAGGTACCCCACATACAGCACCAGGCCCAGCAGCGCCAGCGGCGTGGACAGCCACAGCGCCCAGGCCAGCAGGAAGCACAGCATGCCCAGGTACATCGGGTTGCGGGTGTACCGGTAGACCCCCTCCGTCACCAGTGCCACGGTCTGCTGCGGCAGATGCGGGTTGATGGTGGTGCGCTGCCTGCGAAAACTCCAGACAGCCCACAGGCCCAGCATCATGCCCGCGCCCACCAGCACGCCGGCCAGCCACGCACGCCCCGGCACCAGCCATACCAGAGACGGCACCGCACCTCGCAACCCCCACATCAGCAACGCCGACACGAGCGTCACCACCGGCGGGGGCACCCGCAACTCAAGTCTTTCCATGGTCTGCCTTCCCGGCCACCGCACAGGCCCGAGCGGCACCCGCCGCCCGGACATCTCCCCGGCAACGCCACCTGCCCATGCAGGCAGCATCACCGGATACGCCCTACCTCACTTCAGCGGCTGATGCACTGCATCCTTGCCGCGCTTGACGCCCGGGCGCTCTGCCAGCTGCTTCGTCCAGCGCTGCACGTTCTTGTACGACGCCACGTCCAGGAACTTCGCTGCACCGTACAGCTCACCCAGCGCCAGCCGGCCGTACCAGGGCCAGATGGCCATGTCCGCCACCGTATAGTCGGCGCCGCAGATGTACTCGCGCTCGGCCAGGAGCTTGTCCAGCAGGTCCAGCTGGCGCTTCGTCTCCATCGCGAAGCGGTTGATCGGGTACTCATACCGCTCGGGTGCGTAGGCATAGAAATGCCCGAAGCCGCCCCCCAGATAGGGGCCGCTGCCCACCTGCCAGAACAGCCACGACAGGCACTGCGCCCGTGCCGCGCCCGCAGCCGGCAGGAACTTGCCGAACTTCTCGGCCAGGTAGACGAGGATCGCCCCGGATTCGAACACGTTCACTGGCTCCGGACCGCTGCGATCGACCAGCGCCGGAATCTTGGAGTTGGGGTTGATCGCCACGAAGCCGCTGCCGAACTGGTCGCCCTTGCCAATGTCGATGGCCCACAGATCATAGGCTGCCTCCTTCACACCGGCCTCCAGCAGCTCCTCGAACATGATCGTGACCTTCTGCCCATTGGGCGTGCCACGCGAATACAGCTGGAAGGACCGCTCGCCCACCGGCAGCACCTGCTCGAACTGTGCGCCCGCCGTGGGCCGGTTGACCGACGCATACTTCCCGCCGTTGGCCTTTTCCCAGGTCCAGACCTCGGGTGGCGTGTAGGTGGATGAACTCATGACATGCTCTCCTTCGATGCTTCGATGAACTTCCGGACGAAAACGGGCCCATTGTAGAGCGCCCCGGCACCTGCCAAAGGCACCGCGGCGCCCACAGGCGACATCAGCGCAGCCCGGTCCCCGTCCCCTGGTCATCGGGCCGCTGGATCAGCTCCACCTTGTAGCCGTCCGGATCGGTCACGAAGGCAATGACCGTCGTGCCTCCCTTCACCGGCCCGGCTTCGCGCGCCACGTTGCCGCCAGCCGCACGGATCTTCTCACAGGCCGCATAGGCGTCCGGAACCCCGATGGCGATGTGTCCATAGGCCGTCCCCATCTCGTACTCGGTCGTCCCCCAGTTGTAGGTCAGCTCCAGCTCTGCCTGGGCCGGGTTGCCGCCCTCGTAGCCCAGGAAGGCCAGCGAGTACTTGTATTCGGGGTTCTCCGATTGGCGCAGCAGGCTCATGCCCAGCACCTCGGTGTAGAACTTGATGGATCGGTCCAGATCACCGACCCGCAGCATGGTGTGCAGCAGTCTCATGGGAATGCCCTCCGTGAAAGAAGGCCTCATTCTATGATGCCTGCCCCCTTTCGACGACGCGCACACCCAGCCGCAGACCGAAGCCAGGAAACGAGGCAAGGCCTTTCCACCAGGGGGCCGCACCACGCAGGCCGAAGCGCCCCGGGACGGGGTGCCTCCACAGGCGATTTCTGGAAGCGCAGCGGACAGCATGAGCCGAGGAAGGCACCTCGTCTCGGGGCGCCCCCCAACGAAGCCGTCTTCCAACAGACAAAAGACGTTACGCCGTCACGGCTTCGGCTCGACCCGCGACAGCGTCACCCCCGTCCAACCGAACACCAGCGTCAGCACCAGACTCATGTAGCAGAAGATCGCATACGGAAGGTAGTGCCAGACCGGCACCCCCAGCACATTGAAGATGAACACCCCGCACACGCTCCACGGCACCAGCGGATTGATCACCGTGCCCGCATCCTCCAGCGTGCGCGACAGGTTGCGCGGGTGCAGGTGCAGCTTCTCGTAGACGGGCTTGAACGTCTCGCCCGACAGCAGGATGCTCAGGTACTGCTCACCAATCAGCGTGTTCACCCCCACTGCCGTGGCCGCCACGCTGAACGTCGCGCGCCCCGTCGTCGTCAGGAAGCTGCGGATGCTGTCGAGCAGCGCCGGGATCACCCCCAGCGCGAACAGCAGGCCGCCGAAGCTCAGCCCCAGGATCACGATGGTCTGCGTGAAGAACATGCTCTCCACCCCACCACGCGACAGCAGCTTCGCAATGTCACCCCAGGCCTCGGGGAACGAAGGCCCCTTGAAGAACCATTGCCCCAGCTCGGCCAGACTCGGCGTGCTGTGGAAGTAGGTCAGCCCCAGCGCCAGAAAGATGGTGGCCATCAGCGTCACGATGGCGTCGATCTTCATCAGCGCCATGCCCAGCAGCAGCACGAAGGGCAGCAACGCATACAGATGCACCAGGCCCGAGCCCTCCAGCTGCTGCCGGAACCCCACCACGCCGTTCAGGTCATGCGGCGCCACCGCCGGCAGCAGCCACAGGTAGACCGCCGCGCTGATCAGCCAGGCCGGCACCGTGGTGTACATCATGTTGCGGATATGCTCGAACAGGTCGATGCCCACGATCGAGGCAGAAATGCCCGTGGTATCCGAGATCGGCGACATCTTGTCGCCGAAGAAGGCCCCCGAGACGATGGCCCCTGCCGTCATGGCCAGATCGGCGTGAAAGGCATGAGCCATGCCCATGAAGGCCATGCCGACCGTGGCACAGGTGGTGAGGCTGCTGCCCAGCGAGATGCCGATCACCGAGCTGAGCGCAAAGGCCGAGAAATAGAAGTAGCCCGGCGAGATCAGCCCGAAGCCGTAATACATCAACGTGGGGATGGCACCGCTGATCATCAGCGCCGTGACGAGCAGCCCGATGAAGAAGAAGAGGTACAGCGCCCCCATGCCCTGCCCGACCGCACTGATCATCCAGTCCTGCATGGCCCGATAGCGCACGCCCCGGCAAAGTCCGTACACCAGCAGACAGACCATGGCCGTCAGGATGGCCATGTGCGGCACCCATTCCAGCGAGATGATCACATGGCCCATCAGTGCCACGATGATGACGGCCACCGCTGCGGCCTCCCAGCGCGGCATCTCCAGCAATGGTTTGGCACTGAACATATGTCTTCCCTTGTCTTCCTTGATGTTGAAACGGGGGTCCGAAGCCACGCCCCCTTCCGGACCGGGGCGGCGAGACGCCTTGGCCCAGGCGTCGGGCAGACGGCAGCATATGCCGGGCATCAATACGAGACATACAATGTCACAATATCGGATGCACCATCCTGGTGCAGGCAGTCCAGCCCCCTACCGTTCTCCAACAGGCAATGCCTGGCGAGAAGCCGCGCCAGCACCGGAAAATGCCTCGGGCGGCGCCCGATTATCTCATGTCCCACCCCCTTTCCCGGGTCGCGACAGCGGTTGAACCATTCTGGTGCAGCCTTCCGGGACGGTCCGGACGCGTTTCGATTTGTATTAATATGGGCCACTGGACAATCGTGCCTCCCCGACGGGGCGTCACGATCCGCCCCTCATCCGGCTGGGTGCCGGCCCGCCCCGGATACCCCTCATTGCCCGGCCCGTCCCTCACGGAGGCTTTCAGCACCCATGAAATACAAATCTCTCGATGACTTCATGAACATGGTCAAGCGGCGCGATCCGCAGCAGACCGAATTCCTGCAGGCCGTCCAGGAAGTCATGAACAGCCTCTGGCCCTTCCTCCAGAAAAACCCCCGCTACGCAGACTACGGCCTGCTGGAGCGTCTCGTCGAATCCGACCGGATCATCCAGTTCCGCGTCAGCTGGGTCGACGACAAGGGTGAAGTCCAGGTCAACCGCGCATGGCGGGTCCAGCACAATGCCGCCATTGGCCCCTACAAGGGAGGCCTGCGCTTTCACCCCTCGGTCAACCTGTCCATCCTGAAGTTCCTGGCCTTCGAGCAGACCTTCAAGAACGCACTGACCACCCTGCCCATGGGCGGTGGCAAGGGCGGCTCCGACTTCGATCCCAAAGGCAAGAGCGACGGTGAGGTGATGCGTTTCTGCCAGGCGTTCGTCATGGAGCTCTTCCGTCACATTGGCCCCGACACCGACGTGCCGGCCGGCGACATCGGCGTGGGCGGCCGCGAGGTGGGCTTCCTCAACGGCATGTACAAGAAGCTGGCCAACCATACCGGCAGTGTCTTCACCGGCAAGGGCATGTCCTTCGGCGGCAGCCTCATCCGCCCCGAGGCCACCGGCTACGGCGTGGTGTACTTCGCCCTGGAAATGCTCAAGCGCGTCAACCAGGACTTCCGCAACCAGCGGGTGGCCATCTCGGGCTCGGGCAACGTGGCCCAGTACGCCGCGCTCAAGTCGCTGGAACTGGGCGCCCGCGTGCTGACCATGTCCGACTCCGAAGGCACCCTCGTCCATGAGGGCGGCATCAACCGCGAAATGCTGGACGCCATCTTCGAGCTGAAGAACGTCAAGCGTGGTCGCCTGTCGGCCTTTGCCGCCGAACGGGGCCTGAAGTTCGAGAAGGGCCGTACCCCTTGGCATGTGCCGGTGGACATCGCCCTGCCCTGCGCCACCCAGAACGAGCTCAACGCCGAGGACGCCCGGACGCTGGTGGCCAATGGCGTGCAGGCCGTGGCTGAAGGTGCCAACATGCCCACCACGCTGGACGCCGTGGACGTGTTCCTTAAAGCCCATACGCTGTATGCGCCTGGCAAGGCCAGCAACGCCGGCGGCGTAGCCGTCTCGGGTCTGGAAATGAGCCAGAACGCCATGCGCCTGTCGTGGAGTGCCGAAGAAGTCGACAAGCGCCTGCACGACATCATGACCAACATCCATGAGAACTGCGTGCGCTATGGCGAACGCGACAACGGCAGCATCAACTACGTGGATGGTGCCAACATCGCCGGCTTCGTGAAGGTGGCCGACGCCATGCTGCAGCAAGGGGTCTACTGATCCCTCCACATCGGGCGGGCACAGCGTCCCGCCCGGCCGGCCGGATGCGCCTCAAGGCGCACTCGGTCGGCACTGACAGCCGAACCCGGCCCCTACCCCCTGGCCCTTCCCGGCGGCAGCACTTTTATCCCGCCCCTTTATCTCGCCCCTTCGCCTGCTACTGGCAGCGCCTCCATCATTCCGCTCCCGGCCTGGCCTCAAGGCTTCTACCTGCCTCGGCGCCCTCGTTTCTCCGCTGCACTCCGGTCTGCAACCATTGCTGGCGTGTCTCCTGAGCGATGCACTTCGTACCATGCATGACCCTTATTCCGTTAGCGAATGACCAACAGTCTTTCATCGTTCTTCCACAATGAGAATGCAAAACAAGGACACTTGTGAATAAACATTGAAGTTTACACATGAACCATTAATGCCATCCACCTCCCGACCTCACGATCCTGCTGTCCGGGTGTATATATGCAGGCGCCTAATAACCCAACGGCAGACAATAGGAGGACACATGTCATGATGGGATTCATGAAGCCGGCACCACACGTCGCGCGCCTGCCGGCCGACCGCATCGACGCGGAATACAAGCGACTGCGAATGCAGGTCTTCTGGGGCACCTTCCTGGGGTATGCCACCTACTATCTGCTGCGCAAGAACTTCTCGCTGGCCATGCCCTACATCGTCGAGGAAAGTGGCTACACCAAGGCGCAGCTGGGCATCGTGCTCACCATGCTGTCCATCGCCTACGGCTTCAGCAAGTTCGTGATGGGCAACGTCTCGGACCGCAGCAACCCCAAGTACTTCGCCACCATCGGCCTGCTGCTCAGCGCCATGATCTGCCTGGCATTTGGCCTGGCGCCGGGCGTGCTCAGCAGCATTCCCATCATGTGCACGCTCAGCTTCCTCAACGGCTGGTTCCAGGGCATGGGCTACCCCCCGTACGCACGGACCATGGTGCACTGGTTCTCCACCAATGAGCGCGGCCAGAAGTGGTCGTGGTGGAACGTCTCGCACAACCTGGGCGGCGGCCTGATCGCCCCGCTGGCCGGTCTGGGCATCTACCTGTTCGGCACGTGGCACAGCATCTTCTTCTTCCCGGCCATCATCGCCATCGTCCTGGCCATCTTCACATTCTTCCTGATGCAGGACACGCCGCAATCCTGTGGCCTGCCCCCCATCGAGGAATACCGGAACGACTATCCGAAGGAGGCCACGTCGGAAACCATCGAGGAAGAACTCTCGGCACGCGACATCCTGTTCAAGTACGTGCTGAACAACCGCATCCTCTGGCTGATCGCGGTCGCCAACATCTTCGTCTACTTCATCCGCTACGGTGTTGTGGACTGGGCGCCCACCTATCTGGCCGAGGTCAAGGGCTATTCGCACAAGGGCTCTCGTCTGGCCTATTTCCTGTATGAATGGGCGGGCATCCCCGGCATGCTGGTCAGCGGCTACCTCAGCGACAAGGTGTTCAAGGGTCGGCGTGCGCCTGCCACCATCCTGTTCATGTTCGGCGTGCTGATTGCCGTGTTCGTGTACTGGAAGAACCCGGCCGGCAACCCGCTCATCGACAACATCGCCCTGGTCTCGATCGGCTTCCTGATCTACGGTCCGGTAATGATGATCGGCCTGCATGCTGCCGACCTGGTACCCAAGAAAGCCACCGGCAGTGCCACGGGTCTCACCGGCCTGCTTGGCTACCTCATCGGCTCGTCCTTCGCCGGTGTCGTGATGGGCGCAGTGGTGGACCATCTGGGATGGGATGGCGGCTTCTATACGCTGATCATCGCCTGCATCCTGGCCATCGTGCTGCTCTTCATGAGCATGATGGGTGGCAAGCCCAGCCATCAGGCCCACGGATGAGGCACTGATCGCCAGGCCATACCGAAAGGGCCCCGGTCGGCAACGGATGCCAACCGGGGCCCTTTCATATCCGACCACTGCACCACCTCATCGGCCCGCCACGCCGGTATCACGAAGGCGAACTCAGGAAAGCGGCATTCGACCAGCCGGACATGCGTTCACACGATCATGCGAACGCGGCCCAAGTGGCCACACGATCACACCGCCCCCCCTTCTCCACCCGTCATCACACACCCCGTCCTTCACGAGGCGATCGACGGCCACAGCGTTGAAGGGCGTTCAGCCCTCCACCCGATCGAAGCAGAACCCGCTGTAGTGCTCGACGCTGTATTCCGGCTCCCCGATGACAGGCATGCGCTTGCCCAGGTTGCGCCACTGATCACGCAAACGGTACCCCTGCGCCTCGATGCCGCGGACGAACGGCTCGCGTGCCTGCACCCGGTAGCCGCAGTAGGCGGTGCCGATGTTGTTGAGCGTGAAGAAGTCGTGCTGCTCGTGAATGGGCGTCGTGTTGATGACGATACGCTTTGGCTTTTCCTTCATGCCAGCCAGGATCTCGGGCAATGACTGCTCCAGATACTGCAGCGCTCCCGACGCATAGAACACGTCCATTCCATCGGCGTCAGCCAGCCTGTCCGAGAACTTCAGCGATGCACTCTCACCTCGTTCTTCGGCAAACCGTCTTCCCTCCTCAGCCACGGCCGGCATGTCGATGACGAGCCACTTCAGGTCGGCCGGATACTCGATGAATGGTTTGAAGGCAAAGTACTTGATGCCCACCGAACCGCCGACATCGACGATCTTCGTCATGCCATGATGAATGGCATCCGCCAGCCAGAAGAGTGCCGGATGATCGTAATCATCCATCTGAAGCCGTTTCAGATACAGCTTGGCCGACGCGGCGTTGTCATAACTGGTGGGTGCCGTGGTCGGCGCGTGCGCCACTGCATCGGCAAAACTCTTGTACACCCCCTGGAACAGGTGGGCCTGCCGGGCATGAATGAACTGATGACGCTTCCAGGCGGTGTCAGCCCATTGCATCGGCCCGTTTTCCCGGGTCCAGCGCCGGGCCTTGCCCAGCTGCTTCATGACACTGCTCATATTCGTGCTCTCGCATGGGGCCCAAGGGCCCGCAGAGAATGGTGAGAAAAACAACAGGATGAGCGCCAGCACACTTGCGCACCGACGCCGGTCGGCAAGGATCGACCATTCGTGCGCACCTGACGAGGACATCGTTCACACACGAGTGAGACGGCGGCCGAACGGATGCTGTCAGCCGGCTCGGCGGCAGGCTTCAACAGGCATACAACGGGAACGATTGATAGTCTGCGGGCTTCGAACAACCGGGAACGAAGCAGGCCACGACACGGCAGCTTCGTTCCGAACACCTGATGAATGAGGTCCCACGCCGGGGCCGATGAAGCGACCGATTCCTGGAGTGAAGAACATCATGCGCCGCGACGACAATGCCACCGACATGCACTGGAACCGCCATGTGGGGCTGACCTATACCGAGCCCGAAACGGGTGAAGACGGCATCGATTTCGGTGCCGTGGCCAGCGATGGTCGCGAGTACCGTTTCCACCTGGAAACGAATGCCCTGAAGGCGCTGAATGCCGAGGCATTCTATGACGACGACCTGATCGAGAGATTTCACGCTCATCAAAAAGATATCGAACGTGTTGCAGGCCGTATGGTGATGTTGAACGTTCGTGCCAACCCGATCGTGCTGAAGGCGTCGTACTTTGCAGAATCGCCGTGGCGTCGACTGGGCGGACGGATCTGATTCAGAGCTGGTAGGCCACCGCCCGCACCATGCCCTCCAGAATGTCCTTCCACCAGCTGGCCGGACGCCCCCGGTAGGGTCTGGCCTCAGCGATGTGCCCTTCCAGCCAGTCGGACAGCCAGCGGACCTCGGTCTTGCGGTAGAAGGCCACCATCATCTCGTAGTTCAGGAAGAAGCTGCGGCTATCGAGGTTCAATGACCCGGCCAGGGCCATGGCCTCGTCGATGACCACCACCTTGGCGTGCAACATCCGCGGGTAGAGGTGGATGTGCGCCCCCACCTGAGCCAGCTGCCGCAGGGCCCGCATCCGGGCCACGTCAGCCAGCCGGTGGTTGGAATGCGCCGGAATCAGCAGGCTGATCTGCACGCCACGGCGTGCCGCCATCATCAATGCCGTCATCAGTGCCTCGTCGGGCACGAAGTACGGCGTCACGGCCAGCAGCCGCCGCTCGGCATGGAAGGCAGCCGTCAGCAGCAGCGAATAGAGCGTATCGTCAAACAGATCCGGGCCGCTGGGCAGCAGCTGCGTCACCAGCGGCCGGGCATCCAGCAGAGTCCCGTCCACCGGCACTCCGTCGGCAGGCGTCACGGAGGCCGACATGTCGCCAGCGGGGCTCGCATCGGCAAGCTCCCCTTCTGACCGCAGGACACCAGCCTCTTCGCCATCCAGGGCAGCCTGATCCGGGGACATCGCCCCCCTTGCTGACTCGGCTCCCTGCATGCCTTCCGAGTGGTCTGATGCCTTCGACGGTTCCGACAGGGCAGACGGCGATGCATTGGACGAGGTCCGGGCCAGCACCTGTGCGATCAGCTGCTCGGGCATGTCGGCCACCTGGGCCATCGGCTCCACGACGCGCGCCAGCGCCGTGCCCCGATACCGGACAGCCCGTCGCCGATAGCGGGCCGGCAGGCGCTTGCCCACCCGCCAGTCCCGTTCGAACATCTCGATGGCCTGCGCCACCAGCGGCCCCTCGATGGAAAAGCTCAGGTCCAGCCAGGCGGGCTCATCCCCCACCCCCATGAAGTACTCGCCCGCCAGGTTCCGGCCTCCGGCCCAGACAGTCTGCTCATCCACCACCAGCAGCTTGCGGTGGTTGCGCAGGTTGGCCCGGCCATGCACGGGGTTGTGCAGCAGCGGCATGTAGCGCCGCACCCAGACCCCGGCCGCCAGCAGTTGCTCGTACTGGTGGGCCGTGACACGCAGGCAGCCCATGGCATCCAGCAACAGCCGCACTTCCACCCCGCGCGCCGATGCCCGGCACAGGGCCTCGACGATGCGCTCTGCCTGATCATCCTGCCCCAGCAGGAAGGTTGCCACGCGCAGCTGTTGCCGGGTCTGATCGATCAGGTCGATGACGGCCTGCAACGCCTCTTCACCCTGGGCCTGAAAGCTCACCTTTCCGCCCACGGCAGGCGGCGGCATGCCCATCGAGGCCAGCAGTTCGCCCGCCCAGATGTCGATGGGAGCCCGTTCGGTCTGCGGGATGCCGCACAGCGGGTTGCGGGCAGGATCAAAGCGGCGCGGTGCACGCTGACCCGGTCGCAACAGCTTGCGGGTACCGAACATCAGGAAGACCGGCAGGCCCCCGTAGGGGAAGGCCACCAGCAGCAGCACCCAGGCCAGGGCTGCCGACGGCGCACGGCGCTGGTGGCCGATGCGTGTGACACTGACATAGACCAGCAGGCTGAGCAGAACGACGATGGCGTGGGTGCTGAACAGCAAGGAAGGCTCCTGGAGGACGGCAGTCCTCCGACATTATCAGAGCCCAGGCCAGGGCACGCTCAAAGCCCCAGGCGTACCGGCGGAATTGCCCGTCAGTGGAAATGCGGGCTGGTCGTCTCGGCCCCTTCGGGCATCTGCACGTGCACCAGTTCACCACTGCGATCGGGATAGAACGGCGAGCCGCAGTCCTCGCAGAACTCGGGCTCCATCAGCGCATTCCAGACCCGCAGGTCGCTGACGCCCACTTCCTGCAGCGTGCTGCGAATCTGCTCCAGCGGCGTGGGTTCGTCATTCTCGGATTCTGGGCCCAGCAGCGGCCAGACAATGCCCTGCACGACGTCGCCGGTCTCGCCCAGCGAAAGGCCGATCCGGTATTCATCCACGCGGGTGTAGCCGAAACCGGCCACGGAGGCCTTGATGGAAGAAGCTTCCACGCCCAGGGTGTGAACCAGATAATGGACAGCCGCCTTGATGCCCCAGATGCGCACCAGCCGGTCGGACTCGCGCAGGTTGGCATGGTAGGCGTCGGGCAGCAGGGACTCGAAGCCGCAACCAGGCAGCATCGGCTCGAAAAGCGGCCGGGTGGCTTCCACCCAGACCTTCAGGCAGTCCTCGCGCGAGCGATGGGCCGCACCGGAAAGCTGCCAGCGAAACACCGGGTGATTCACATCAGGCACCACCACGCAGCCCAGCAGGAAGCGCGTGTCGGCCAGCATCTCGGCCGTCTCGGGCATGGACTTCAGATCGAGGCGTCCCTGGCTGCCATTGGCAGTGGAAACCGCCATGCGGCGGGTGAGCTTGCGCAGCTCGGCAAAGTCATGCGGCAGCTGATCCAGGCTGTAGAGCCAGGGCATTAGCTGGAAACGCACATCGGGGGCCAGAACCAGCTCATGCCACAGCCGCAACAGCTCGGCCATCACCGGGGCGGGAATGGCCCGGGTGGGAATGCTGAAGCGCGTCCAGGCCACGATGGGCGCCGTGACCAGCAAGGCATGCAGCGGGGCTGCAGGCCGGTCATCCGCAGCCTGCCCACGCAGCGCCGACGGCTGCACGGGCACGGTCTCGGCTGCGTGCTCGATGGCCTCGACCAAGGCACCGTAGGCGGTGCCATCCTGCTGGCTGAGCTGATCGAGCGCCGTGCCGACGGCCGACGGATGCACGCCATCCAGGAGACGGTCAAGCACCTGGGCCAGCCTGCCCTCCCAGAACATGCCTTCGGTACGGCTGCCCGCCCTGGCCAGTCCGAGCGAGGCCGACACGAGGGCCTCGACATCCGGGGAGGCCTGGGAGACCCGTTGCCGGGCACGATGCGAGACGCGGAGTTCTTTGCTGGACATGCCGGCAGTGTAACGGAAAGTGGAGAAAGGGTGGCGGTGCTTCAGTGATGCCAGCGCATCGACGATTTGAACTGTTTTTCCAGGGCGACGAGCCCCTGTTCGTGCAGCTGTCGCTCGGCATCGGTGGCCAGGCGTACCCGCAGGCCGGTGGGCGGCCAGCGACCGCCGCCGGCATCGGCCACCGCGCCGCCTTCATCGTCCTCAGACGATGAGCCGATGTCGAAACTGCCCTGACCGCGCGTCATGCCCAGGTACACCTCGGCCAGCAGTTCCGAGTCCAGCAACGCGCCGTGCAGCGTGCGGTGCTTGTTGGGCACCATCAGGCGCTCGCACAGCGCATCCAGGTTGTTGCGCTTGCCGGGGTAACGTTCGCGCGCCATGGCCAGCGAATCGGTCACGCACGCCACATGCGAGGCGAAGGTGCCCCGCCCCAACCGTGCCAGCTCGGCATCCAGAAAGCCGGTATCGAAGCTGGCGTTGTGGATGATGATCTCGGCGCCCCGGCAGAAATCCAGAAACTGGTCGACGATCTGGGCGAAGGTGGGCTTGTCGCGCAGGTCGTCCCAGGTCATGCCGTGAACGGCCGCCGCCCCCTCGTCCACCTCGCGCTCGGGGTTGATGTACAGGTGCAGGTTGTTGCGGGTGATGCGCCGGTTGACCATCTCCACGCAGCCAATCTCGATGATGCGGTGCCCCTTGGAGGCTTCCAGACCGGTGGTCTCGGTATCCAGCACCACCTGGCGGGTGACTTCTCCCATCAGGCGCCTCCGCGCGCTTTCTGCAGTGCCGCCACGGCCAGACGGTCGGCACGCTCGTTGTTCACGTTGCCCTGGTGGCCGCGCACCCAGCGCACCGACACCTTGCGAGCGTCAGCCACGGCAAACAGCCGCTTCCAAAGCTCCAGGTTGGCCACGGGGTCGCCCTTGGCGTTGCGAAAGCCCCGGCGCTCCCAGCCGGCACGCCATTCGCTCAGCCCCTTCAGCACGTACTGGCTGTCGGAGACCAGCTCCACCGCAGCGCCTTCAGGCGTGCGCGACAGGCCCTCGATGGCGGCCGTGATCTCGGCGATCTGGTTGGTACCCGGCCCGATGAAGCCGTGGTCGGCGGCTGTCTCGGCGCCATCAGGCGCAAAGACCACCACGCCCCAGGCCGCAGGCCCGGGATTGGTCGGCGCGCACGCCCCATCGGTATAGGCAACCCATCTGTTCGTCATGAAATCCGTCATCGGCAGCTGTCAAAAAGGGGCAGCCATTCTAGAGCGGATTCCCGTTTCGTGGGCCGGCGCCTTGCGTCCCGGCCGGATGGCCTGCCCGGTACAAGCGAGACCCCGCGTCCTCGGCGGACATCGACGCGGGCTCTCGGCAGGACGAGCTCCGTCCCCCCACGGCCACCGCGGCGCCACGGCGGGCCGACACGTCCCGCCAGGCCGGCCCCACCAGCCGCATGCCGCGCACCCGCTTCACGGCGCTGACCAGATAGACCGCCCCGCAGACCGGCCACCAGCGGTCGCCGGCCCGCTCCAGAAAGCGCTGGCTGCGGGCCAGCCATTCCTGACGCAGGAAGGGCCAAGCATAGCCACCATACACCGTGTCGTCGGGCTCGAAGCTCAGCAGTCGGACCCAGTCACGGACATGAGGCGCACCGATGAGCGCACCTTCGTGTGGCAGAAAGCCACCGCCCAGCCAGCCCGGCAACGCGTGACGCAGCCCCCACAGCGACCACGGGTTGATGCCCAGCACCACCAGGTGCCCTTCGGGACGCAGCACCCGGTCCACCTCACGCAGCAGCTGATGGGGATCGGCGCAGTCCTCCAGCCGATGCGGCATCACCACCAGATCCACCGACTGGCTGGCAAAGGGCAGCTCGCCATAGTCTGCCACCCGCAGGTCGGGCTGCCATTCGCCCTCGCCCACCGGCCGCGTGCCCTGCAGCACACGGATGCGATGCGGCATGCGGTTGTCGGCCAGCGCATCCAGTGCCGGCATGCCCAGCTGCACCGCGTAATAGCCAAAGACATTGCCCACGGCGCAGGCCAGCTGCCGCCCTTCCCACTGCAGCAGGTAGCGGCCGGGCGGCGTGGTCAGCCAGCCCGTCCAGGCGTCCGGATTGCCTTTATGATCGGGAGTGTTCGGGGTTGGGGGCGTCGCCCCGGCACGTTTGTCCATGCGTTTCCATTCACCAGACGCCAGAGGGAAGACCAGAACCCGTCCCGCGGCACGCGCATTCTACGGATGAACGTGCCCCGCGTCGGGCAGGTTCGGGGAATCCCTGCGGAGCACCCATGATCGCCGAAACCGCCGAGATCCTCCATTCACCCTACCGAAGCCGTACCGTGGTTCCGATTCCGGCACTGCAGGACAACTACATCTGGCGCATCGGTGCCGGTCCCGCCTTCGTGGTGGTCGATCCCGGCCAGGCGCAGCCGGTGGTGGACAGCCTGCAGGCCAGCGGCGGGTCGCTTGCTGCCATCCTTGTCACCCACCATCATCACGACCACGTCGACGGCATTCCTGAGCTGGCGTCACGCTGGCCGTCGGCACGCGTCATCGGGCCGGCCGACTGTGCGGCCAAGGGCGTACGCGAGGCCGTCGGTCATGGCGATGTCGTCGAGATCCCCGAGGTGGGTCTGAGCCTTCAGGTCGTGGCCACCCCAGGCCACACCCGTGATCATCTCTCCTATTTCTGCCCGCAATTGCCCGAGCATCCGCACCCGGCGTTGTTCTGTGGCGACACATTGTTTCTGGCAGGTTGTGGCCGCGTCTTCGACGGTACGCTGGAGCAGCATTTCGATTCGCTGGGCCGGCTGAGCACCCTGCCCCATGACACCCAGGTCTACGCCGCCCACGAATACACCGTCACCAACCTGCACTTCGCCCGGCAGGCCGAACCCGACAATGAACGGATAACCCGGCGCCTGCAAGATGCGCTACTGCTGCGCGCCCAGGGGCAATCCACGTTGCCGGGGCAGCTGGACGAAGAGCTGGCCACCAACCCCTTCCTGCGCAGCCACCTGCCGGCGCTGGCCCGCCACCTGCCCGGCGGCGCCCTGCCAGAAGGCACCAGTGCCTTCGAGGTGTTCGTGGCGCTGCGCCAGTGGCGAAACGGCTTCCGCCCCCCTGCCACCAGCTGACGGACGGACAGCCACCCCTGAAGAAAGCGGAAGTCGGTTACTTTGGCCGACAGGTTACTGTGCTATTGTCAGAAGGCTCTCAATTCCAGTCTGCCTGCCGGTCTTCCGGCTCGGCCGTCTGGGTTGCACGCCCCGTCGGACGGCAACCCGTGTCGGCCGCCCCGACCCTTCCGGCGCAGCATCACAGGTACCGCCCGTGCGCGCTCATCGTCCCTCCCGCCAGCCCGGCTTTCCTTCTCCGCTTTCCCAGACGGCGGTGCGCCAGCCTCTGCGGCGCAGCCGGCTGGCGCGGCTGCTGGCCCATGCCGGCATGGTGCTGGGAGCCGGCTGGCTGGCCGCCTGTTCCAGCGTCTCGCCCGGCACCACGGCCCAGAACCCCCATGGCGCACAGCTGCGGCATGGCGAGCCGGTCTTCGTGACCGAAAGCGATGCCGTGCGCCAGCTCAATGCTGCCAGTCAGGCCCAGGGCGACGACGGCGAGGTCATCGTCAGCAACGACCTCTGGGACCGCATCCGTGCCGGCTTTGCCATGCCGGAGCTGGATTCGCCCCTGGTGGCCCGCCACGAGCAGTACTACCTGTCCCACCCCGACTACCTGCAGCGCATGTTCGGACGCGGCTCGTTCTACCTGCACCACATCGTCGAGGAAGTCGAGCGCCGGGGCATGCCCACCGAACTGGCACTGCTTCCCTTCGTGGAAAGCGCCATGAACCCTTCGGCGCTGTCCTCGGCCAAGGCCGCCGGCCTGTGGCAGTTCATCCCGGCCACCGGCAAACGCTACGACCTGAATCAGAACTGGTGGGTGGACAACCGCCGCGACGTGGTGCAGTCCACGCGAGCAGCGCTGGACTACCTCCAGAGCATCTACCAGATGAACGGGGACGACTGGTTCCTGGCACTGGCCTCGTACAACTGGGGCGAAGGCGCCGTGCGCAAGGCCGTGCGCGCCAACCAGGCTGCCGGCAAGCCGGCCGACTATGCGCACCTGCGCATGCCCAACGAGACCCGCAACTACGTGCCCAAGCTGCTGGCGCTCAAGCACATCGTGCTCAATGCCCGCCAGCTGGGCCTGCAGCTACCCGACCTGCCCGACCAGCCCTACTTCGTCACCGTTGAGAAGACCCGGCCCATCGACCTCAAGCTGGCAGCCCAGTTCGCCGGCATGACCGAGGCCGAGTTCCTGGCGTTGAACCCGGCCCACAACCGGCCCGTCATCTCTGCCAGCCGCAACAACACCCTCAAGATCCCGGTCGATCGCATCGAGCGCTTCAAGGCAGCCATGGCCGAGCACGCTGCCCAGAAGCGGCCCTTCGTCTCGTGGCAGCCGCACACGCTGCAACCCGGTGAAAGCCTGGCCGAGATCGCCAGTCGCGGTGGCCTTACCGTGCCCGCGCTGCTGCGCGCCAACGGCATTTCCGCCGGCACGCACCTGCTGGCCGGCACGCGACTGCTGGTGCCCACGCACCGTGTCAGCGACGAGAATCTCGTCGAGCAGTTCGACGGCCCGCGCCTGTATCAGCAGGTGGATGCCGGTCCGCTGGTTCACCGTGTCCGCCGCGGCGAGACCGGCACCTCCATCGCCCGCCGCTATGGCCTCACGCTGGCCGAACTGCGCGCCATGAACCGGCGTGTCTCCCCCCTCAAGCCAGGCATGACGCTGACGGTTCGCCGCAGCCAGAAACAGACCGTGCTGGTGGCCGAAGACGGTTCCCGCAAGGTGATCAGCCGCCAGGCCACCGTACCGGCCGCAGCCACGGCCGGGACGACCACGACCTCGTCGGGCAGCCATACCGCCATCCGGCTGGTGCACTACAGCCCGGCCCGCACCCAGACAGGCAGCAGCAACACGGCCGCCAGCCGCAGCACGGCCTCGCGCCTGGACAACCGTGTCACCCTGCGTTCCGACCGTAGCGCCACCCGCCACACCCTGCGTCAGAGCAGCAAGACCACCGTGGCCCTGGCCGACACCACCAGCCGCACGCGCAGCACTGCAACGGCCAGCACCAGCGCGCGCAGCGCCACCGCACGCAAGAGCAGCAGCGCCACGACAGCTACCGGCAAACGGCTGAAGGCAGCTTCCGCCAGCAGTGCAACCAGCCGTGGCAGCTCCTCCAGCCGCTCGGCCAGCACCAAGGCTGCCAGCAGCCGCAAGGCCCTGACAAGAAGCAACGCCAGGGCCAACAGCCGCAGCACGGCCACCCGAAGCAAGGCAGGCAGCGCCCGCGCTCGGGGCAGCCACAAGGTCGCCGACGCCCGCTGAACAAAAAAGCGCGCACACGGAGCGCTTTTTTGTTGGGACTTTCGCCCCGGGGTTCATTCCCGAAAGGAACTTGAGCGCTCCCTCGGGAAACGGCCGGACAGGGCCTTTCACCCTGCCCGGCAGGCATCACGCCGGCAGACCCAGCGACACGCCCAGCGACGTCGCCACATCCAGCAGCGAATGGTTTTCCGGCACGTTGCGGGTGCGGTTGGCAACATCCTCGATGGGCACGCTGTCGCACTCGTCGCCCTTCAGCACCACCATGCGACCGAACTCGCCATTGGCCACCATCTTGGCGGCATACCAGCCAAAGCGCGTGGCCAGCACGCGGTCATACGGCGTGGGAGTGCCACCGCGCTGCACGTGGCCCAGCTGTGTGGTACGCACTTCGCTTTCCAGGTGCTGCTCAAGCTGCTGACGCAACACGTTGCCCACACCGCCCAGCCGGATCGGGTCCGGGCTGTTTTCCAGATGCTTGGCCACCACCATGCCACCATCGATGGAACGCGCGCCCTCGGCGATGCAGATCAGCGTGTAGCCCTGCTTCTTCTCGCGCTCCTTGCAGACGCGGATGACCTCGTTCAGGTCGTAGGGCTTCTCGGGGATCAGGATGACGTCGGCACCACCGGCCAGACCGCCTTCCAGCGCGATCCAGCCTGCATAGCGACCCATCGTCTCCAGCACCATCACCCGGCCATGGCTGCGGGCCGTGGTTTCCAGCCGTGCCAGCGCCTCGGCCACGATGGCCACCGCACTGTCGAAGCCGAAGGTGCGCTCGGTGTGCATCAGGTCGTTGTCGATGGTCTTGGGCACACCCACCACCGGCAGACCCAGCGGCGTGAAGCGATTGGCGATGCTCATCGTGCCGTCACCACCGATGGCCACCAGCGCATCCAGCCCCAGCTCACGGACATATTCCATCACCTTGTCCGAGACATCCACACCGTTACAGGAGAACGGATTGGCGAAGTTGTGGGTGCCCAGAATGGTGCCGCCCTGGTTCAGGATGCCGGCCACCGCCTCGCTGTCGAGCGGACGCGAACGACGCTCGATCATGCCCATGAAGCCCCGTTCGATGCCGGTGACACGGGCGCCGACGGTCTTGATGAGCGAATTGGTCACCCCACGGATCACCGCATTCAGACCCGGGCAGTCGCCGCCGCCAGTCAGGATACCGACATGAAGAGAAGAACTGGACATTGAATTTCCTCAGAGTGTTGAGATGCAGTCCAAGCGTACCGTCACACCCGTCGGCTGTCGAGCCGGCCAATTTTGAAAAAACATTTTTCATTCACCAGAAAAATGAATCCTGTCAATTTCGCAGATACCAGACAGGCCCTTCATGCGCGCATGAATGTTCGACATCCCCAGCTCGCCGCACCGGCATGACATCGGACAGGAAGTAACATTGGCATTGGCAAACGCAACCGAGAGATATCGAAGAGCCCTTCGCCATGCTGCACCCGCTGTTCCTCCGTCCCCCGGCGACCCATGCCCCCATCCCGCAGCGCCGCACCCTGCAAGCCGCCACCTCGATACTGCTCGGCCTGGCACTGCTGGTCACGGCTCCCCTGGCTCGTGCCGTCGAAGCCAACCCCGTCATCACCATCGGCACCGGGGGCGCCACCGGCGTCTACTACGCCACGGGCGGTGCCATCTGTCACCTCATCAACAAGGAACGCGAACGCTTCAGAAAGCGCTGCGCCGTCGAGACCACCAACGCTTCGGTCTCCAACATCCAGGGGCTCAAGGATGGCAGGCTCACCCTGGGTCTTGTGCAGTCCGACGTGCAGTACGACGCCCGCAAGGGCCTGGGCCCCTTCCGCAAGGCGGGCCCTGACGGCAAGCTGCGTGCCGTGCTCTCCCTCTATCCCGAACCGCTCACCCTCGTTGCCCGCCAGGGCATCGAAGCCCACGGCATCAAGGACTTCCGCAAGCATCCCTTCAGCATCGGCAACCCCGGCTCGGGCACCCGCAGCGCCATGGACACGCTGATGGCGGCCTACCACCTCAAGAGCAGCCACTTCTCGAACGCCTTCGAACTCAAGGCCGATGAACACGGCGCCGCCCTGTGCGATGGCCGCATCGACGGCTTCGTCTTCGTGGCTGGCCACCCCAGCGCCAACCTGCAGGATGTCACCACCACCTGCGCTGCACGCCTGGTACCGCTGCAGGGCCCGGTCATCGACCGGCTGGTGGAAGAGAAGCCCTACTACGCCAAGGTTGAAATTCCGGCCAACACCTATCCCGGCAATCCGGACCCCATTTCCACCTTCGGCGTGCTGGCCACCCTGGTCTCCAGCAGCGACGTGCCGGACGACACCGTCTACGCCGTGGTCAAGTCCATCTTCGAGCACTTCGACGAATTCAGGAAGCTTCACCCCGCCCTGGCCCACCTGGAGCCCGAGCAGATGGTCCATCAGGGTCTGACCATGCCGCTGCACGCAGGCGCCCTGCGCTACTACCGGGAACGCGGCTGGGTGCAGTAGGCCGTCAACCGCCTGCCCGACGAGGCGCCTAGTGCGCCTCGATCCGCGTGCCGTCCACGACGCGCTCGTCGGGCTGCACGATCACCGCATCGCCTTCAGCCAGCCCTTCCAGCACCTGAACATGGGTGGCTGACCGCAGACCCGTGCGCACCGACGTGAGCCGCGCCCGACCATCCACCACACGATACAGGGCATAGTTCCCCGACTTGCCGCGATCATCCAGGAACAGGCTGCTGGCCGGCACCTGCAGCGCCCGATCCTCATGCCGCAGCAGGAACTCCAGCTCCACCCGGTAAGCATCGCCCAGCGCCGCCCATTCATTGCGCGGACTGTCGAAATCCAGAATCACCCGCGTACGCTGCTCCTCCACGCCCAGCGCCGACACCTTGGTGAAGCCCCCCGGCTCCACCCGCCGGACATGCGCCTGCAGCGTACCCGCACCGCCCCAGTGCAACAGCCGCACCGGCGTGCCGGGGCGCAGCTGCACCGCATCCGCCGACAGCACCTCGGCCTCGATCTCCAGCTGGGCCGTATCGCCGATTTCCATCAGCGCCTGCCCTACCGTCACCGGCGTGGCACTTTCCAGCGTGCGCTTGAGCACCACACCGGTCACCGGCGCCACCACGGCCACCGGCTGCCTGCTGCTTGCACGCGATGCCGTGTCTGCCACGCCTGCACTGTCCTGGCCGGCTGCAGGGCCGGGCTCCTCCTGCCACAACGCTGCCCGGGCTTCCTCCACCCGCTGCCGCGCTGCCTGCGCCTCGGCCTGCGCTGCCGAAAGCTCCGCTGCCGTGCGTGCCGCCTGCGCCTGCGCCTGCTCCAGCGCCTCCTGCGACATTACCCGCCCCTCGTGCAGCCGGATGGCGCGCTGCAGACTGCTGCGCGCCAGGCCACTGGCCGCCTGGGCCGCCTGCACCCGCTGCCGCGCCGCCCGATGCTGGCTGCGAGCCGCCGCCAGCTCGGCCTCGGCCCGGCGGTGGCTGCGCCCGTCCAGCAGCCCGGGCGAAGTCGGATCGATCCACGCCACCACCTGACCGGCATGCACTGCATCCCCGGGCTGCAGCGTCACGCGCCGCAACTGCCCCGCCACGGGTGCGGCCAGTGCATAGCGCGCCTTCAGCCGTGTCTTGCCTTCTTCCGAAAAGCTCTCGGTCATCGGGGCATGAGCAGCCTTTTCCACATGGGCCAGCTGCACCGGCTCGCGCAGTGCCTCCCAGCCCACCCAGCCCAGCACCCCCACGGCCACCAGCACCTGGATCAACGTTCTTCGCGCAGGCATTTGTCTCTCACTCCCTGTTCTTCAGCGCCTCGACCATGTCCAGCCGGTTCACCAGGCGCAGCACCACCACCATGGACACCAGCGCAGAGCCCAGTGTCACCAGCGCCGCCATCATGTAGCTGCCCATTGGCACATGCACGGGAATGCGGTAAAGCTCATTCTGCATCCCCTTCGCCATGTACCAGCACTGCAGCCACCCAAACACGAACGACAGCGGGATGGACACCACCACCAGCACGCCGATCTCGCCCAGCAGGATGCGCGCCACCTCACCCCGTGTGAAGCCCAGCACGCGCAGACTGGCCAGCTCGCGCGAGCGTTCGGCCAGCGTGATGCGCACCGCGTTGTACACCACCCCGAAATTCACCACGCAGCCCAGCAGCACCCCCAGCAGCGTCATCGGACCGGACACCCGCTCCACCATCTGGAACATCGCCCGGATCGCATCCAGCCGATCATCCGAAGCCATCACCTGCGGCCGCTCATCCAGCGCCCGCACCACCGCAGGCGCCGCGCCGGGCCGGATCTCCAGCAGCGCCCCGCTCAGCACGTCCCCATCCCCCAGCAACCGGTTCAGTGCCTGACGGTTCATGTACACCCGAGAGCCCAGGTTCTCGTTGATCAGACGTGCCACCGGCACCTGAAGGACCCGGCGGCGGCCCTGCAACTGCCGCACCGTCAGCAGATCCCCTTCCTTCAGGCCCAGCCTTTCGGCCAGATAGGCATTCATCACCAGCCCATCCGGCGGCAGCGGAACCCGCTGCAACCGGTCATTCACCGGCTGCTGCAACAAGCCATCGGCCGGCAGGCCCCAGACGGCCGTGCGGATGCGATGGCTGCGGAAAGACAGCTCCACCGGTACCGAACGCGTCGGCTCGGCGTGCTGCACACCACGGATGGCGCGCAGCTCATGCACCGCCTGCGGCGAACGCTCCTCGACGAACGTCACCGACATGTCGTACAGCTCGGCCAGCCGGTACTGGCTGTCCACCAGATACGAGAGCGTCCCCTTCTGCATGCCCGCCAGGATGATCAGACTGCCCGCCATGGCCAGCCCCAGCACGCTCAGCAGCGCCCGCCCCGGACGGCGCTCCAGCTGACGCAGCACCATCCGCACCGGCTGCGACAGCCCCCGCACCAGCCGCCAGTTCTCGAAGCCGGCCGCCCGGAAACGCTCCGGTGCCTGCGGCCGCATGGCCTGTGCCACCGGCTCACGCGATGAACGCAGCACCGCCCAGCCCGCACCGCCCACGCCAGCCAGCACTGCCACCGCCACGCCCACCAGCACCACCTGACCATCCAGTGAGAAATACAGCGCCGGAAACCGGAAATTGTCCTGATAGAGCGAGGCCAGCCCCTGCCCCAGCCCCGCACCAGCCAGGGCCCCCAGCAACGCCCCCGCCACGCACACGATGGCGGCCATCAGCCCATAGTGCAGCGCCACCTCCCACGTGCGGTAGCCAAACGCCTTCAGAATGGCGATCTGCGCCCGCTGCGTGCCCACCAGCCGCGTGAACACCACGTTCAGCAGGAAGGCCGCCACCGCCAGGAAGATCGTCGGCATCACCCGCACCATCGAACGCAGCTGCGCCAGCTCCTCATGCAGCACCCGATACGATGTCTGCTGCATCCGCCCAACAGCTTCCAGCCCACCCCAGCGCTCCATCAGCCGCTCGATGGCGTCGATGGCCGTTGCCTCCTGCCGTGCGCGGGCCAGCGCTGCATCGGCCGCATTGTGCCGCCCGGCTCGGGGGATGGTTCCACCCGGCGCACGCTCCTGGCCATCTGCGCCGGGCGCCCCCTCCTGCACGCGGTCCTGCCGCGCCACCGCCAGCTTCACCACCAGCTGATTGAAGGCCCCGGCCATGTTCATGGCCGCCTCCAGCACCCGGCGCGGCATCCACAGAATGGCGTAATGCTTGTGATCGGCAAAGATCGCCCCGGGCTTGATCGGATACAGGAACTCTGGCGATGTAGCCACCCCCACCAGCCGGAACCACTGGGCATGCCCGTTCACCGTCGCTCGCAGCCGGTCTCCGGGCTTCAGGTTGTGCCGCTCGGCAAAGGCATCACTCACCACCGCCTCATCGCGCGACAGCACCGCCGGAAGCCGCCCCTGACGCAGGTGCAGCCCGTTCATCAATGGTTGCCCACCGTCGTCCGGTAGGGAAATCATCTGCGCCGATACCGGCTCGTCGAATCCCGGCAGCTTCAGCTTGGCAAAGGCCTGCACCCGGCTTTCCACCTCGGCCACCTCCGGCAGCGCCGCCACCTGCCGCGCCACCGCTTCGGGCGCGCGCTTGGCATCCACCCAGATGTCCGACAGCCGCTGCGCCTCGTAGAAGCGCAACCGGCTGTTGTTCAGCGTATCCAGCGCCACCTGCGACATCACCAGCATGGCAATGCCGCCCGCCACCACCAGCATGATGGCCAGCGCCTGGCCGCGCAGCAGCCACAGGTCGCGCAGCGCCTTCCGGTACAGCGCCGGCAGCCGCCAGCCCTTTCTGTCACCAGCGCAGCTCATCGGCACTCAACCGTTGTTCGTTGACCTTCTCGGCCACGATGCGCCCGTCGCCCATCGTCAGCACCCGGTGCGCCATCCGCGCAATGTCGGCGTTGTGCGTGATCACCACCGTGCACGTGCCCAGCCGTGCGTTCACCTCATCCAGCGCCTTCAGCACCCGCACGCCCGTGGCCGAATCCAGTGCACCCGTGGGTTCGTCACACAGCAGCACCGCCGGCTGCTTGGCAATGGCCCGCGCAATGGCCACCCGCTGCTGCTCGCCCCCCGACATCTGCGCCGGAAAATGGTCCAGCCGCTCACCCAGCCCCACCAGCGCCAGCGCCTCTTCCGGCGGCATGGGCTGGCGCGCGATCTCCGTCACGATCGCCACATTCTCGCGTGCCGTCAGACTGGGAATGAGGTTGTAGAACTGGAAGACGAAACCCACGTTGTCGCGCCGAAAGCGCGTCAGCACCGCATCGTCCGCATGCGTCAGGTCATGGCCGTTGTACCAGACCTCGCCCTCCGTGGGCACATCCAGCCCGCCCAGGATGTTCAGCAGCGTGGACTTGCCACAACCCGAAGGGCCCAGGATCACGACGAACTCGCCCGGATACAGTGCCAGGTCGATGCCGCGCAGCGCGTGCACCTCCACCTCGCCCATCCGGTAGACCTTGGTCAGCCCGCGGGCACGGAACATCTCTGCCCGTACCTTGTCCTCTGCCCGATCTGTCCCCATGTCGGCCATGCTGAGCTGCCTCATCGTTCGATGTTGCCCTTCGGCCATTGTCCGTCCAAGGACATGCGGGGGCAAGAAAGACACTGTCGGAAACGGGAAAACTCACGGGGGCAGCGGATCAATGCCCCCAGACGCGACCCGGCATTGACGAGGGCCAGTGGTATAACAGCGTCACGGCAGATGCCCAACCCACCAGAACACATCAACCATGAAGCATCCGAACCTCTTCCAGAGCTACACCTTCAACAACGGCGTTACCGTCAGCAACCGCCTGGCTGTTGCCCCGATGACCCATCTGGCCTCCGACGACAACGGCCACATCACCGACGAGGAGCGTCAGTTCCTGACTGACCGCTTCCGGGGCATCGGCCTGTTCATTTCCGCCGCCACCCTGGTTCACGAGGGTGGCAAGGCCTTCTACGGACAGCCCGAGGCCATCGGCCCCGAAGACCTGCCCAGCCTGCGTGAAGTCGCCCGCATTGCCCATGATCAGGGCGCCAAAGCCCTGCTGCAGATCCATCACGGCGGCTGGCAGTCCATTCCCGAGCTCAACCCGAACGGCGAGATCTTCGCCCCGTCCGAGCATCCCGAAACCGGCGCCAAGGCCCTGACCGAAGCGCAGATCCTGAGCATCATTGACGGCTATGGCCGCGCCGCCGAACTGGCACTGGAAGCCGGCTTTGATGGCGTGGAAATCCATGGCGCCAACAACTACCTGATCCAGCAGTTCTTCTCCGCACAGTCCAACCGTCGGACCGACGCCTGGGGCGGCAGCCTGCAGAACCGGCTGCGTTTCCCGCTGGCCGTCGTGGACGCCGTCACGGCCGTGCGCGACAAGCACGCCAAACCCGAATTCATCATCGGCTACCGCTTCTCGCCCGAAGAACCCGGCGAGAACGGCATCACCATGGCTGACACCTTCGCCCTCATTGATGCCCTGGTGCAGAAACCGCTTCAGTACCTGCACGTCTCCCTGTGGGATTTCTACAAGAAAGCCCGTCGCGGTGCAGATACGGACCGCACCCGCATCGAACAGCTGCACCAGCACATCGGCGGCAAGCTTCCCCTCATCGGCGTGGGCAACCTCTACACCCCATCCCAGGCTGCCGACGCACTGGCCACCGGCTGGGCAGAATTCATTGCCCTGGGCAAGACACTCCTGATCAACCCCCACTGGGCAGAACTGACCGAACAGGGACGGGATGACAACATCCAGACCGAACTCGACCCCGAGCGCGCCGAGTCCTACCGTCTGCCGGCCCGCATGCTTGGCCTGACCCTGCAGGGCACCCAGGCCTGGCTGCCGCCCGTCAAAGGGATGGAGCGGAAGATTCTGGATATCTGAGAACTGGAGGATCCTGAATGGAGCAACGTGCCAACCAGCCCGCCATCGGACAGACCGAACCGACCTTGTTGCAGGCCATGCTTGCATTGCCTGATACAGCCGTGGAACCCGATTTCGATCCGCCGCTGATGGCACCGATGCCGGTCGCCGCCGATTTCAGAGAAGAGCTTAAGGCCGAATGACGCACCTACGGGTGCCAACGTCATTTCAGAGCTTCGTCTCGGCAAGCCCGCTGCCATCAACCTAGACACCGGCCCAGAGAAGACCTCGCACACCTTCGTAGACCGGGCCCGCGATCTGGGCGTCCAGCTGATTATCATCCAGCCCGGCAAGCCCAAACAGAACTCCTTCATCGAGCGCTTCAAACGAAGCTTTCGCACCGAGGTGCTCGTTGCGTGTCTGTTCGATTCGGTCGATCAGGTTCAGGCGCAGGCCGATGCCTGGCTGGCTACAACGAACAGCGTCCCCCATGAGTCCCTGGACAATGTACCACCTGCGGTCTACATGCTCAGGACGTTCCCAGCCGGAGTCTGTACTTTTGGGTTGTCCTCTTGACGGGGGAGTCTACGAAGGGAACGGATACGAGAAAGACAATGACGGAAATAGGAAAGTTCGAGGGGGGGGTGGACAAGTGTTGTCCATAGTCACCATTGAATTGACAGCGCCAGATCGCAACCGGATGATGCCCTAGGATCACGAGATGTGCCAACTCTTTCCAGGAGACTTGGCATGAGCGATTTTGCATGAACCTTCAAACCATCTCTTCTTCAGCCCACAAATACGTGGATCGATACGGCGGTACAGTCGCTTGAATTAGACCAGCCTAGTATGGAAGCAATGCTGATAGCTGCAGAATTTCTAGAAGAGACACTGACAAACAAATTTTTATAACCAATAAAACCCAACCACCATCAGAACAGGCGCAACATAAATGAACGAGTACTTCAGCGACCGGGAAAATGGTCCGCGCGCACGAATCGAACAAAAAATATCATCAAACACCTGGAAATGGATAACTGATTACACAAATAGACTTCTAAATGACGGCGCTTTTGGAAGCGAGTTCCCAGAATATTGCGACGACCATCCAAAAATAGTCACCGGAAACGATAGCACCTCATTCAACACTGCTGTCAAGGCAGAAATACCTGAACTCAAATGGCCACCCGAAGATAACCACCCAAGAATGTTATCAAAACATGAAGACCCCGAACCCCCAAATACAGAACAAATCCTTGACCTAATAGAGTTCATTCACAAAAATATTGCAAAACCAATTAAAGGCGAGTATCACAGCTACCACAAACACCATCACCTCACGTTCGACATAAAAAAAGGTCAAACAGAATTTAGGGATCAAATTAATAAAATATTTCAAAGAAATGGACTGGCTTACAAACTAGAAGACTCAGGAAAAATCACTCGGACACTCGACCCAACTCTCGGCCCCGCAGTAGCAAGCGCATTGCTTAATAGCGATGATGAGGATCTCAACCACCTTTTAGAAGAAAGTCGAACAAAATTCTTCAGCCGATCTCCTTCCGACCACCGTATAGCCCTGGAAAATTTGTGGCGCGCTTGGGAGCGAATAAAGTCCATGGCAAACGAAGACAAAAAGAAGTCAGTGAATATTATTATCAAGACACTAGCGAGTGAGACCACACTGCAAGATAGATTAGACAAAGAAGCCAAAGAGCTGACAGAAATCGGAAATAGCTACTTCATTCGCCACACAGAGGTAAATCAAAAACCCTTAACCGACCCAGATCAAATCGACTACCTGTTCTACAGAATGTTCGCAATGATTCTTCTCATGCTGAGCAAAATCGACAAATGGAAAACAAAACAATAAGACAAAGAGATGCTTAACTTGAAAATTAACTCTCTTTGCCGAATTCACTTCATCAATCAAACCGCATCCCGCCAAGCCGAAGCCGCCAGCAGCTCCCGCGTATAGGCGGATGCCGGCGTCATGAAGATCTCTTCCACGGCGCCCTGCTCCACCACCACGCCGTCCTTCATCACCAGCAGGCGGTGCGCCAGGGCGCGGATCACGCCCATGTCGTGGGTGATCAGCAGGTAGCTCAGGCCGTATTTCTGCTGCAGCAACACCAGCAGTTTCAGCACCTGCAGCTGCACGGTCAGGTCCAAGGCGGAGGTGGGCTCGTCCAGCACCAGCAGGCGCGGTTTCAGTACCAGCGCGCGGGCGATAGCGACGCGCTGTCGCTGGCCGCCGGACAGCTCATGCGGGTAGCGGTGCAGCACCTGGGCGGGTTCCAGTCCCACATCCTGCAGGGCGCCAATGACGGCGGCGCGGTGCTCTTCGTCGGAAAGCTGGCTATGGTGCAGCCACAGGCCCTCGCCCACGATCTCGGCAATGCTCATTCGCGGCGAAAGCGAGTTGAACGGGTCCTGGAACACCATCTGGAAGCCGGCACGCAGCGGCCGCAGCGTGCGCTCGGGCAGCGTGTCGATGCGCTGACCGCCGATTTCCACTTCGCCCTGCATCTCGCCGGCGGCCAGCCGCATCAGCACCAGGGCCAGCGTCGTCTTGCCCGATCCGGATTCCCCCACCACACCCAGGGTGGTGCCGGCCGGTATCTGCAGGTCCACGTCCTTCAGCACGTCCGTGCGCTGGCGCGAGAACCAGCCCTTGGGGCTCACGAAGGTGCAGCCCACCTTGCGGGCCTGCAGGACAACGTTCGCCCCCGCCCCCACCGGCTCCACCAGCCGCTGCGGGTGCGCGGCCAGCAGCGCGCGGGTGTATTCGTGCTGCGGCTGATCGAACACCTCGGCCACCGAGCCCTGTTCGACGATGCTGCCATGACGCATCACCACCACCCGCTCGGCAAAGGCGCGCACCAGCGGCAGGTCGTGCGTGATCAGCAGCACCGCCATGCCGAATTCCTGCTGCAGGTCGGCCAGCAGCTTCATGATGCCGGTCTGCACGGTCACGTCCAGTGCGGTGGTGGGTTCGTCGGCAATCACCAGCTTGGGCCGGCAGGCCAGCGCCATGGCAATCAGCGCCCGCTGCCGCTGTCCGCCCGAAAGCTGGTGCGGGTAGGCGGCCGCGCAGCGCGCCGGATCCTGGATGCGGGTGAGCTGCAACAGCTCCAGCGTGCGTGCCATCGCCTGGGCGCGGGTGAGCCCCTCGTGGTGCTCCATCGCCTCGCTGATCTGGTCACCGATGGTGTGCAGCGGATTCAGTGCCGACATGGGCTCCTGGAACACCATGCCCATCTGGCCACCGCGCAAGGTGCGCAGGGTGCGTTCGTCGGCCGTCAGCACATCCTGCCCCTCGAAGAGGATCTGGCCGTCGTACTTCGCCCCCTCGGTCAGCCGCATCAGCGCGTGCGCCGTCAGCGTCTTGCCCGAGCCGGATTCGCCCACCAGCGCCACCCGCTGGCCCCGGCCCACCGTCAGGTTCACGTCGTGCACGATGCGCTGCATCTGGCCGGCGCCGTCAGGCAGCGCGATGCCCAGCCCCCGCACCTCCAGCAGCGAAGCGCCGTCTGCCGTTGCCTTGGCCGTGCCCTGTGTCGTTCCAACCGCCAAACCCGTCATGGGGCCTGTTCTCCCTTCAATTGCCTTTATCCGGATGCCGTTCAGCGCTTGCGCGGGTCCAGTGCGTCCCGCAGCGCCTCGCCGATGAAGATCAGCAGCAGCAGTGTGCCCACCAGCACGCTGAAGGTGGGCAGCGCAATCCACCACGCATCCAGGTTGTTCTTGCCCTGCGCCAGCAGCTCGCCCAGGCTGGGACTGGAATCCGAGACCCCCAGTCCCAGGAAGTCCAGACTGGCCAGCGCCACGATGGCTGCACTCATCCGGAACGGCAGGAAGGCCAGCACCGGCGTGAGCGAATTGGGCAGGATGTGCCGCAGGATGATGGTGCGCCGAGGCAGCCCCAGCGCGCGTGCCGCCTGCACGAATTCCAGCTGACGGTTGCGCAGGAACTCGGCCCGCACGTAGTCGGACAGCCCCATCCAGCCGAACAGCGACAGGATGACCAGCAGCACCCAGATGCTGGGCTCGAACATCGAGGCCAGGATCAGCAGCAGGTACAGCTCGGGAATGGCAGACCACACCTCGATGAGCCGCTGCAGCGTGATGTCCACCCGACCCGCAAAATAGCCCTGCAGCGCCCCCATCACGATGCCCAGCAGCGTGCCGATGGCCGTGAGCGCCAGTCCGAACATCACCGACAGCCGAAAGCCGTACAGCAGCCGCGCCAGCACGTCGCGCCCCCGGTCGTCCGTACCCAGCAGGTTCTGGGCGGACGGCGGTGCGGGGTTGGGCAGATCGGCATAGTAGTTCAGCGTGTTGAAACTGTAGCGGTTCAGCGGCCACAGCGCCCAGTTGCCATCCTGCGCAAACTGTCGCTGGATGAACGGATCATGCCATTCGGTAGGCGCCAGGAAGTCGCCGCCGAAGGTGGTTTCCGGGTAATCGTGCCACAAGGGCGTGTACCACTGCCCCTGGTAGCTGGCCAGCAGCGGCCGGTCGTTGGACAGCACGCCGGCAAACAGCGAGATGCCAAACAGCACGCCGAAGATCCACAGGCTGATGTAGCCGCGCCGATGCCGCCGGAAACGCTGCCATGCCCGCGCTGCCGGTGAGGCAGAGGCCGCCCCTTCCCGCGCACCCGGCGTTGCGCCGCCCAAGGCCGGTGCCATGGATGCAGCCACACCCTGCGGGCCGCTGGGCTGCCCCTGGCCGATCGCACCGTGTCGATTGTCCTGCACTGCGTTCATCCGTTCACCGCCCCGATCCACTGAACTTCACCCGCGGGTCCACCCACGTATAGGCCACATCGGTGATCAGCCGCGTCAGCAGCCCGATCAGCGAGAACAGATACAGCATGCCCAGCACCACCGGATAATCGCGCTTGACCACGGATTCATACGACAGCAGCCCCAGCCCGTCCAGCGAGAACAGCGTCTCGATGAGCAGCGAGCCCGTGAAGAAGGCCCCGATGAATGCCGCCGGAAAGCCCGTCACCAGCGGGATCAGCGCATTGCGCAGCACGTGCCGGTACAGGATGCGCTGCTCGCCCAGCCCCTTGGCCCGCGCCGTGGCCACGTACTGGCGGCGGATCTCTTCCAGCATCACGTTCTTGGTCAGCAGCGTGGTCACGGCAAAGCTGCCTGCCACCAGACAGGACAGCGGCATCACCAGGTGCCAGAAATAGTCCATCACCTTGCCAAAGAGGCTCAGCGACTCCCAGTCATCCGAGGTGAGCCCGCGCAACGGGAACCACGACAGGAACGAACCGCCGCCGAACAGCACCAGCAGCGCCACCCCCAGCACGAAGCCGGGTACAGCGTAACCCACCAGAATTGCCGTCGTCGTCCAGAGGTCGAAGCGGCTGCCGTCGCGTACCGCCTTGGCAATGCCCAGCGGAATGGACACCAGATAGACAATGAAAAAGCTCCACACTCCCAGACTGATCGACACCGGCAGTTTCTGAACGATCAGCGACCAGACCGATTGCTGGTAATGAAAGCTCTCGCCCAGGTCGAAGCGCAGATAGCGCCCCAGCATCTCGACAAAGCGCGTGGGCGCGGGCTTGTCAAAGCCATAGAATGCCTCGATCTCGGCAATCTGCTCCTTGTCCAGCCCCTGACGACCGCGATAGCCGCTGGCCGCCGGCGCACCACCACCTTCCGCCCCCTGGGATGCTCCCTGCAACTGGTGCACCAGCTGTTCCACCGGGCCACCAGGCACGAACTGGATGATGACGAAGCTCACCAGCAGGATGCCCAGCAGCGTGGGCACCATCAGCGCCAGCCGGCGCAGCACATAGTTCAGCATGTCAGGAATCTCCCGGCGCGATGACCGATGGCAGACACCCCAGCAGGCTGCGAGGGCCGTTCCATCGCCAGGTCTGGCAGGTGCATCAGGGTCTCATCCGTCGCATCGGCCTGCTCGGCCACGGGGACCGGCCGTGCCTCGTCGTCACGCCACCAGGTCTCCAGCAGCCAGCTCTGCGGATCGTAGAAGAGCGGCAGCACCCCGGGATGCCGCAGCCGCCAGTCGAAGGCCACGCGGTAGCTGCTGCTGTGGAACTGCGGCACCATGTACCAGCCATGGCGCAGCACGCGGTCCAGTGCCCGTGTGGCCAGCTGCAGTTCATCGCGTGAGCGCACCTGCAGGATGCGTTCGATGATCTCGTCCACCGCCGGATCGGCCACGCCCGCATAGTTGCCCGAGCGCGCGTCGTTGGCCGCCGCCGAGCCCAGCATCTGCAGAAGCTCGTTGCCCGGCGTGCTGCTCATCGGATAGACCGTCGTCACCACGTCGTAATCGAAGGTGCTGACCCGCTTCTGATAGAGCGCCGGATCCACCATGCGCTGCCGCACGCGGATGCCCAGCCGCGCCAGATTGTGGATCCACGGCGTGGCCAGCCGCTCAAAGGCCGGCGCATCGCCCAGCACCTCGAAGCGGAACGCCTGGCCCTGCGCGTTTTTCAGCACGCCGTCCGCATCCACCTGCCAGCCCGCTTCATTCAGCAACTGCTGCGCGCGCTTCAGGTTGCGGCGCAGCGCATCCGCATCCGGGTTGTCCGGCAGCTCGGGCAATTCACCGAACACCGCCGGATCCAGCGGCGACGACAGGCTCTTCAGGAAGCGCATTTCCTCGGCATCCGGTTTGCCGGAAGCCGCCATGGCGCTGTTGGCGAAATAGCTGCGCGTGCGCGTGTACTGCCCCTGGAAATAATGACGGTTGAGCCAGTCGAAATCGAAGGCCAGCGCCAACGCCTCGCGCACCCGCACGTCCTTGAAGAGCGGACGGCGCGTGTTGAGCGCATAGCCCTGCATCCCGCTCACATTGGAATGCGGAAAGTTGCGCTTGACGATCTCGCCACTGCGATAGCGCGGCCCCACGTGGCCGCGCGTCCAGTTCCGGGCACTGTTCTCGAACAGCCAGTCGAACTCGCCGGCCTTGAAGGCCTCCAGTCGTGCCACCTCGTCGCGGAAATACTTGAACACCACCCGCTCGAAATTGAAGGTACCGCGCCGCACCGGCAGCGCATCGGCCCAGTAGTCTTCCACCCGCTTGAAGGCGATGCGCTTGCCCAGATCCATGCTGTCCACCACATAGGGACCGCTGGTGATGGGTCGCTCGTGCGGCATGGCATCGAAGGCCTTGCCCTGCCCCCAGCGACGCGAGAACACCGGCAGGTCCTTGGCCAGGATCAGGTGCAGCTCCGGGTTGGTGCGCTTGAAGAAGAAGCGCAGCAGCCGATCGTCCATCACCTCCAGACGCTCCACGTCCCCGAAATACTGCCGAAAGAGCGGATGCCCCTTGGGGCCCACCAGCGTCTCGAACGAATGGCGCACATCCTCGGCCAGCACCGGCGAGCCATCGTTGAAACGTGCCTCGGCCCGCAGCTTGAACATCACCGACAGCCGGTCCTCGGCCAGGATCATGTCCTCGGCCAGCAACCCGTAAACCGAGAAGGGCTCGTCCCAGCTGGCCACGGCCAGCGACTCGAACATCAGCGTGCCTGTGCCGTCTGCAGCCATGCCCCGCAGCGTGAACGGATTGAGCGAATCGAAGGTGCCCATGCCCGCCAGCCGCACCAGGCCACCGCGGGGTGCGTCGGGTCGCACATAGTCGAAGTGGGCAAACGACTCCGGATAGCGCGGCTCGCCGCCCCAGGCCATGCCGTGCGCTGCCAGCACCTCACGCCCCGGCCAGCCGGCCAGCGCGGCCGCCCCCAGCGCCAGGCCGCCCTGCAGCCAGGCCCGCCGCCCAACCCCGTTCTGTCGGGAAACATCCACACCCACAGCCATCCGCCACCACGTCGAAAGCACCAGCCCGCATTGTAGGGCGGCCAGCTCGTGCGACAATGCCGCTGTTATTTTTGCCACGAGGCGACATATGAACACAGGTTTTCTGGCCGGCAAGCGCATCCTCATCCTCGGCCTGCTCTCCAACCGCTCGATTGCCTACGGCATTGCCAAACAATGCCGCGCCCAGGGCGCCGAGCTGGCTTTCACCTACCAGAACGACCGCTTCAAGGACCGCATCACCGAAATGGCGGCCGAATTCGGCTCCTCGCTGGTCTTCCCCTGCGACGTGGCTGAAGACGAACAGATCGACGCCCTGATGAAGAGCGTCGGCCAGCACTGGACCGACGGCTTCGACGGCCTCGTCCACGCCATCGCCTATGCCCCGCGCGAAGCCATCGCCGGTGACTTCCTGGAAGGCGCCACCCGCGAGAACTTCCGCATGGCCCATGACATCTCGGCCTACAGCCTGGTGGCCCTGGCCCGCGCCGCCCTGCCGCTGATGCAGGGACGCAACGGTGCCCTCGTCACCCTCAGCTACCTGGGCGCCGTGCGTGCCGTGCCCAACTACAACACCATGGGCGTGGCCAAGGCCTCGCTGGAAGCCAGCGTCCGCTACCTGGCCCGCTCGCTGGGACCCAAGGGCATCCGCGCCAACGGCATCTCCGCCGGCCCCATCAAGACCCTGGCTGCCGCCGGCATCAAGGGCTTCTCCAGCATCCTGGCAGCCGTCGAAGCCGCCGCCCCGCTGCACCGCAACGTCACCATCGAGGAAGTGGGCAACGCCGCCGCCTTCCTGCTGTCTGACCTCGCCTCCGGCATCACCGGCGAGATCACCTACGTGGACGCAGGCTACTCCAACGCCCTGGGTGGCGTGGAGGGCTGATGCCTCTCGGGCCGCGCCCCTCGATCGTGGGGGCCGGCCTACCGTCTGAGATAGACATGGCCTCAACTACGTGATACCGTGTTATTACGTCGTTGATATCGAGTGAGCCGCCATGTCTACTGCATCTGTTCCCTTCCATACACGGCAGTTCCGCGCCGGTAACTCCCAGGCTGTTCGGATTCCGGCCGAAATGGCCTTTCCCCCAAAGACTGAACTGGTCGTGTTCCGGGAAGGGGACCGGATCATCGTGGAACCCAAGGAAAGGCACCTAGGGGATCTACCCGGGCTGTTCCATGCTCTTGACGCCCATTTTGAGGGTGAACGCCCGGAGTTCGAAGAAATCGAGCGGGACTGGTCATGATCAAGTACCTGCTCGACACCAATATCTGCATCTACCTTATTCGCAAGAATCCACCTACCATCGCGCAGCGCTTTCAGTCCCTCAGGAAAGGGGAAGTGGCCATCAGCGCCATCACATGGGCGGAACTCTGCTGTGGCATCCGCAAGGACGGCGTCGGTGCCGTGGAAGCCTTGCTGTCCCAGCTGGAAGTACTGCCATTCGACACGGACGCCGGCAGGCTCTATGGCGAGCTGACGACCCGCTTTCCCCAGCGCAAGGCCAGTCTCGACCGGATGATCGCCGCCCATGCCATTGCAAGCGGCTCAACCCTGGTCACCAACAACCTGGCGGATTTCCTGCTGTACCAGCCGGCTGGACTGAAGGTGGATAACTGGGTCGATGATAGTGCGGGGTCGATTACGGCTCCTCATCAGTAGCAAGGGAATCCAGGCAATCGACATCGACGCCATTCAAGCCCATCCCCTCCGGCTTGATAACAACCCCTTGCGAAACTCCCTCCATACGCCATTGCATTTTTTCCGGCTTGAAATACAGGTAAGTATCACATCTAAACCCTCCACCAGGCAGACGCTTCGGATATTTCCCGATTTCATCACAAAAACTCGCCCTTACCGCTCCATATACTGACTCCATAGCCTCAACAGACTTTTCAAACACGAGTCTGGCATTTTCATAATCCGCAAGCCTCCACGGATCTTCTTTTAGATCCCTTGAAGAACCACGCCCCTTGAAATCACTCTTCGGCACATCGGCTATAGCCTCCCCAAGCCCCAACTCCGAATCAGTATCATTAATCTCCCCCGAGGTCTTGTACGTCAATGTCCGAGGGTGAGCCAGAAAATTCCTGAAGTCAAACAAAGATTTCAACCAACAAAATGGCTTCTTCCCATAACTAACGGCTTGATCAGGGTTTTCATATTTTCCGTATTCCTTGGAAATCATCTTAAATTTAAACAACGGGGGATTTCTCTCCAGATCACTCCACTTATTCTCGGGCATCAAAAGTGGCCCCACATGATTAATCCAACCCTCTACCATAAAAGCACAATACATCAACGCCGCACGAACGTAATGATCACGCCCATCAGGAAATTTACCCTCTGAATCCGGGCTTGCCAGCCGAAGCATGAACTCAGCCCCTTTTTTCATCCAGACATAGGTTCTGATCTCACCCGAACCATTTACCGCAGACATTTTCACAACACCTTATCAATATTCATCATTACTGACTGCCTACCGCCAGATTGCCATCTTTCCATCCAAATTTAAATGAACGTCGCTCCTCAGCGACAATTACCCATATCCAGATGGGAAACCCTTATTCAACAACTACCACACCCAGACTTAACGTATGAACAGTTCTCGTTCGCTATCATAGCCCCTCATTCCGAAGGAGCGCCCGATGAGCACGAGACACGGTGAGTACAAGGTCCCCAGCGGCAAGCTGGTGATGGTGGACCTGCAGGAACACGATGGCAGACTGATCCACGTGCAGGTGGCAGGCGACTTCTTTCTGGAACCCGACAGCGCGCTGGACGACATCCGACAAGCGCTGGAAGGCCAGCCCATCACGGCTGACACGGCACAGCTTGCTACCGCCATCCGCGCTGCCCTGCCGCCAGATGCCATGCTGTTCGGCTTCAGCCCCGAGGCCGTGGCCATCGCGGTGCGCCGCGCATTGGGGCTGGCCACCACCTGGCGGGACTTCGAATGGCAGATCATCCACGAACCGGCCGTCTCGCCCGCCATGCACGCGGCACTGGACGAGGTGCTGAGCCTGGAAGTGGCTGCCGGCCGACGGCCCCCCACGCTGCGCATCTGGGAATGGGACACCACGGCCGTGGTGCTGGGCGTGTTCCAGTCGGTGCGCAATGAAGTGGACCTGGAGGCAGCCCGGCGGCTGGGCGTGACGCTGACGCGCCGCATCACCGGCGGTGGCGCCATGTTCATCGAAGGCGGCAGCATCATCACCTATTCACTGTACGCGCCCGGCACACTGGTGGCCGACATGAGCCTGGCCGATTCCTACGCCTTCCTGGATGACTGGGTGCTGAAGGCATTGCAGTCGCTGGGTGTGGCAGCCTTCTACAAACCACTCAACGACATCAGCAGCGACAAGGGCAAGATCGGCGGCGCAGCCCAGAAGCGCTTTGCCAATGTGCCGCGCGACGGCGGCCAGACGGTGCTGCACCACGTCACCATGGCCTATGACATGGACGCCGACAAGATGCTGCAGGTGCTGCGCATCGGCCGCGAGAAGCTGAGCGACAAGGGCACCACCAGCGCCGCCAAGCGCGTGGACCCGCTACGCAGCCAGACCGGCCTGCCACGCGAGGCCATCATCGAACGGATGAAGGAAACCTTCGTGCAGCTGCACGGCGGCCAGCCAGGCCACATCACGCCCGAGGAACGCGCGGCCGCCGAGGCGCTGGTGCGCACCAAGTTTGGCACCGAGGCATGGCTTTATCGGTTGCCTTGATGGCCGGCCTGCCCCCCCCCCGATCAGGGCGGGTTGTGCAGAACTTCACGGAGACCTCCCTCGAAACGCGTTGCACGGCGTTCATGCCAACCCTGTTCAATTCACGATAAAATCGTGAATTGAACATACTTCCTCAGCGAACCCAAAGTGGCCATTCGCGCATGGAGGCACAGCATGTACATCGACCGCCAGATGCAGCCGCTGCTGACCGAACTGCAGACGCAGTTTCCGGCCCTCCTGGTCACGGGGCCACGCCAGGTGGGCAAGTCCACCCTGCTGAAGCACGTGGCCCCCGACCATCACTACGTCAGCTTCGACGATCCGCTGCTACGCCAGCAGGCGGATGACGACCCCGCCCTTTTCCTGCGCAACCATCCCGACCGCCTGATCCTGGACGAGGTGCAGCACGTACCTTCCTTGTTCCCGCTGTTGAAACTGGACATCGACCGGCGACAGGACAATGGCCGCTACCTGCTGTCCGGCTCGCAGGCCTTCGGGCTCATGCAGAACGTGAGCGAGAGCCTGGCAGGCCGTATCGCCGTGCTGAATCTGTCGGGTCTGTCACTGCGGGAAATCCATGGTGTGACGCTCACGGACAGTTTCATTCCCACTGACGACTACCTGCAGAAGCGCGAAGCCAGCCTGAAGCCCTGTCCGGACATCTGGGAGACCATCCATCGTGGCTACATGCCACGCCTGTACCAGCAGAAGGTGAACTGGGATGTCTATTACGCATCCTACGTGGCCACCTACATCGAGCGCGACGTGCGCCAGCTGGCCAACATCGGCAGCACATCGGATTTCACGCGCTTCATGGTAGCCGTGGCGGCACGCAGTGCAGAACTGCTCAATTACAGCAGCGTGGCCCAGGATGCCGGCATCTCCATGGACACCGCAAAGCGCTGGATGGCCGTGCTGCAGGCTTCGGGCATCATCCACCTGCTGCCGCCCTATCACAACAGCCACCTGAAGCGCGCCATCAAGACACCCAAGCTCTACATGCGGGATACCGGACTGATGGCCTGGCTGACCAAGTGGCTCACGCCCGACACCATCCGGCTGGGTGCACGCAGCGGCCAGTTCTTCGAGACCTTCGTGGTCAGCGAGATCATCAAGTCCTTCCAGAACCGGGGCACAGTGCCGCCGCTGTATTTCTATCGGGATACCTCACAGAAGGAAATCGACCTGCTGATCGAACACGGCCGAACGCTCTACCCCATCGAGATCAAGACCAGCGCCAAGCCCGACAGGCGCATGGGTAGCGCCTTCCAGGTACTGCACACTCACCTGCCCGCTGCCGACATCACTGTGGCACGCGGCACGATCATCGACCAGTACCCCCAGAAGCTGTGGCTGGCCGACGACCTGCTGTCATTGCCGGTGGAGTATCTGTAGGATCAATCGTCCTGCTCGGACTTCTCTTCCCTTTTGAGATCAAAGCAGAACTCGTGCATGGCAAGCGCCCCATCAGCACCGATACCGCATTGCGTCTCGGTCATGGGGCCGCGTTTCTGGCTGAATCTACAGACCGAATATGGCATGCAGATAGCGGTACGCACCCTGCACGACAAGGTTGCACCGCGTATCCGCACCCGTCAGCCCAGAAACGATTGAACGCTTACCGCGTCGCAGTCCCCGCACGCCGCAGCCAGCGGCCCAGCCAGGAGTTGTCGGCACGCCAGGCGGCTTCCTGCTGCACGTGGGCCGGCAGGCGATTGACCAGGAACGGAATGGCGAGCAGCAGCACGGCCAGGTCATCAGCCAGACCGAACAGCACCATGAAGTCGGGGATGATGTCCAGCGGCGAGAACAGGTAGAGCCCCGTGGCCACGATGCCCAGCCGGATGACCATCGGCGTGGCGGGATTGAGCAATGCGTACCACAGCATCATGGCCTCGCGGCCGGTGGCACGTAACAGTCGGCGGATTCGCAGCAGCCACATCATTGATACCCTCTCCTGGAGTGGACCCTGCCGCTGCCCTGTGAGGGGCTCCGGGCGCCTCAGGATGAGGCGATGCGTGGAACGCATTCTGTGGCGGCACGTCCTGGTGATGGAAAGCGCCGCCTGCCCTGCATTCGGCGCTTACTTGACCAGCTGATTGATCTCGATGATCGGAAGCAGCACAGCCAATACGATCATGAGGACAATGCCGCCAGTAATCAAGATCAGGATGGGCTCCAACAGGGTGGTCATTGTCAAGGTTTTACGTTCCACTTCCTGCGACAGGGTCTCGGCAGCGCGTTCCAGCATCTGCGGCAATTCGCCGGTGGCCTCGCCGCTGGCCGTCATGTGGATGAGCAGCGGCGGTAGCGTCTTGCCAGCCCCCAGCGCACGGGCCAGCGGTGCGCCCTCGCGCACGCGGCCCAGGGCCTCGCGCACTTCGGCCTTCATGGCGGTGTTGTTCAGTGTATCGGCACCAGCTTCCAGGGCACGGATAAGCGGCACGCCGCTGGCGGTGAGGATGGCCAGCGTGGAGGCGAAGCGGGCGGCGTTGATGCCGCGAATGAGCCGGCCGAACATGGGCATGTTCAGCAGCTTGCTGTGGAAGGACAGTCGGGCGGTGGGGGCCTTGAGCGAGTAGTGGAAGGCGGCCCAGGCGCCGCCCAGGCCCAGCAGCAGCAGCCAGCCCCAGTTGCGGATGAAGTCGGAGGTGCGGATCAGGATGAGCGTGAGCAGGGGCAGGTCCTGGCGGGTCTGGTTGAAGACCTGCACGACCTGCGGCACCACGTAGGTGAGCAGCGCGATGATGACGAGCACCGCCACGACCGCCACGATGATCGGGTAGGTGAAGGCCATCTTCACCTTGCTGACCAGCTGGGTACGGTTCTCGACGTAGGCTGCCAGCCGCGACATCACCTGCGCCAGGTCGCCGGACTGTTCGCCGGCGCTGATCAGTGCGCGGTAGGTGTCGGGAAAATCCCGCGGAAACTTGGCCATGGCGGCGGTCAACGTCTGGCCGCTCACCACGTCGCTGCGCACGGCGGCAAAACGCTCGCGCACGCGGGCCGATTCGGCCTGCTCCACCACGGCGTTGAGTGCCTTTTCCAGCGGCAGGCGGGCGGTCAGCAGGCTGGAGAGCTGACGGGTGCACAGCGCCAGGTCGGCATCCTTGAGGCGGCCGCCCAGGTTGATGTGGCCGGCGTTCTGCTCGGCCGACAGCGCCACCACCTCGATGGGGGTCTGGCCGCGCTCACGGATGATGGCGCGTGCCTGGCGGCTGGAATCGGCATCGACGATGCCCCGGTGCAGGACGCCGGCGGCATCGGCCGCCTGGAAACGATAGGCTGGCATGGTCGGTCAACGAAAGGAGGAAACAACGGACATCGGCAACGGGCGGCCTCAGTCGCGGGTGGCGCGCACCACCTCGTCCTGCGAGGTGATGCCGGCATCGATCCAGCGCTGGCCATCCTCACGCATCGAGCGGAAGCCGTTGGCGCGCGCAGCAGCACGCAACTCGCCTTCGCCGGCGCTCTTGTGGATCAGGCTGCGCATCTCGTCGTCGACAGTGACGATCTCGTAGATGCCGGTACGGCCCTGGTAGCCGGTGCGGTTGCAGGCCAGGCACCCCACGGGGCGCCACTTGCCGGTGACGGTATCTTCGGTGCGGCAGCTGGGGCAGAGCTTGCGCACCAGCCGCTGCGCCATGATGCCGATAAGACTGGACGACAGCAGGAAGGGCTCGATGCCCATGTCGATGAGTCGGGTGACAGCAGACACCGAATCGTTGGTGTGCAGCGTGGCCAGCACCAGGTGGCCGGTCAGCGACGCCTGCACGGCAATCTGGGCGGTTTCCACATCGCGGATCTCACCGATCATCACCACGTCCGGGTCCTGGCGCAGGATGGAGCGCAGCGCCTTGGCAAACGTCATGTCGATGCGCGCGTTCACCTGCGTCTGCCCCACCCCATCCAGGTCGTATTCGATGGGGTCTTCCACCGTCAGGATGTTGGTGGACTTGGAGTCCAGCCGCGAGAGCGCCGCGTACAGCGTGGTGGTCTTGCCCGAGCCGGTGGGGCCCGTCACCAGCACGATGCCGTGCGGCTGTGCGATGAGATTATCGAAGCGGCGCAACAGGTCCGGGCTCATGCCCAGCCGGGCCAGGTCCAGCCGCCCTGCTTCCTTGTCGAGCAGACGCAGCACGGCGCGCTCGCCATGGCCGGTGGGCAGCGTGGAGACCCGCACGTCCATGGGCCGGCCACCGATGCGCAGCGTGATGCGGCCATCCTGCGGCAGGCGCTTCTCGGCGATGTCGAGGCTGGCCATGATCTTGATCCGCGAGACCAGTGCCGCGTGCAGTTCGCGGCGGGGCCGCACCACGTCACGCAGCGTGCCGTCCACCCGGAAGCGCACCATCGAATAGGTCTCGAAGGGCTCGATGTGGATGTCGGACGCGTTGTCGCGGGCAGCCTGGGTAAGCAGCGCGTTGATCATCCGGATGATCGGCGCGTCGTCCTCGGACTCCAGCAGGTCTTCCACCTTGGGCAGGTCCTGCATCAGCCGCGACAGGTCGATGTCGCCGCCCACCTCATCCACCACCGAGGCAGCGGATCCCTCCTGCTGCGAGTACGCGCGCGAGATGGCGCTGCTCAGCTCGTCGGCCGGCTTGACCACCGGCACCAGCCGGTATTTCAGCGAGCGCGACAGCTCGGCCAGCGCAGTGGCCGGGGTGTTGTCACCCACCCAGACCTCCAGCGCATCATCGCTCAGTGCCGACACCAGGATCTGGTGGGCACGGGCAAAACCATAGGGCACGTAGCGCGCGGGGGAAACCGAAGCCATTCGTCGTATCGCCTGCTATGTCTGGATCAATCTCAATCTACGTTCACTTCGACCTGGTTGCGCAGCTGCACAGGCTCGGGCGTGGCGTTCTGCGGGCGAACCGCCTGCTGCCGGGACCGCACCGCGTCGTCCAGCGAGCGGAAGCTGCCGGTGGTTCGCACCTGCTGTCCCGGCTGCCGCTGACCGTCGTTGCCGGCCTCGCGCTGCGCCCCCTCGTTGTTGCCGGCCCCGCCGCGACGGGCCTGGCGCGAACGCGGTGCCGTGTTCATCAGGCTGGACATGTCGGGCTGCGGGGCACGCAGCGAGTTGGCCGGCACCACGCCCAGGCTCTTGGCCTCTTCGGCCGATCCCGGCATCATGCCCGGCTCGCGCGCCGGCGACACGCGCCTGGCATTGGGGCTGCCCGGCCGCGGCGGCAGCGGATCCAGCTCGGGCTGCTTCACGTCGACCATGCCGAACGGCGTGGGCATGCGTGCATCCTGACTGCGCTGGTTGATGTAGTCGTAACGGTTGGCCGTCACGTCCCAGGCCTGGTCGGCACTGCGCAGGACCACCGGGCGCAGGAAGATCAGCAGGTTGGTCTTGACGCGCTTGCGGTTGTCATAGCGGAACAGGCGTCCCAGCCCCGGGATGTCGCCCAGCAGCGGCACCTTGCTGATGCCCCCCTCCACGGTGTCCTCGATCAGGCCACCCAGCACAACGATCTGACCATCGTCGACCAGCACGTTGGAATCGATGGCACGCCGGTTGGTGATGATGCCGGCCGGCTGGGAGGTGTCGACCACGGCGGAGATCTCCTGGGCGATCTCCATCCTGACGGTGCCACCCTCGGAAACCTGTGGCCGCACGCGCAGCATGGTACCCACGTCCTTGCGCTCGATGGTCTGAAACGGGCTGGACAGCGTGTTGTTGGTGGTGGCGTACTGGCCCGTGACGAAGGGCACGTTCTGGCCGATGATGATGCGTGCCTCCTCGTTGTCGAGCGTGAGCAGGTTCGGCGTGGCGCGGATGTTGCTGTTTGTCTCGGTTTCCAGCGCCCGGGCCAGCAGGCCCAGGTTCAGGAAGTTCTGGCCGAAGAGGCTCACGCCATTGCGCACCACCCCCACATTCAGACCACCGGCAGCAGCCACCGCAGCCGGGTTCTGCGTGACGTTCAGGATGTTGCTGCCGCCAGTGCCGAAGTTGGTGCCGCCCACCACGGAACTCTGGCCGGGCCGGCTGGTACCGAACTGCCACTGGATGCCCATCTCGGCCACCGTGTCGGCCTTGACCTCGACGATCAGCGACTCGATGTAGACCTGGGCACGGCGACTGTCGAGCTGGTCGATGACGCCACGGATGTTGCGATACACCGGCTCGGGCGCCGTGATGATGAGCGAGTTGGTGGCCGGGTCGGCCGCGATGATGGCGCCACCCGCCTTGATGGACATCGGCCCCTGGTTGCCGCGGTCGCGATTGATGCCGCTCTGGCTGCCCAGACCGCCACCGCTGCCACTGCTGCTGTCGCCGTCGCCGAAGGACGAAGACAGGCCCGACGAGGACGAGCTGCTGTCGCCGAACATGCTGCCGCTGCTGTTGCGGTTGCGGCTGCTGCTGCCGAAGCTGCTGTCCGAGCCATTGTTGCTGCCGTTCGATTCACCCGAGAGCACGGCCTGCAGTACCTCCACCAGCTTGGTGGCCTCGGCGTTCCTCAGGTAGACCACGCGCATGTTGGCCTGGTCGGCATTGGCAGGCCGGTCCAGCTGCTCCACCAGCGAGCGGGCCAGCGCCAGCTTGGAGGCATTGGCGCTGCGGATGAGCACCGAGTTGGTGCGCGGATCGGCCATCACCACCACGCGCTGGGTGGGATCGGAGCTGGCACCCGGACCGCCGCCACCGCCCCGGTTGCTCTCGTCCATCAGCTTGGACACGGCCACGGCAATGTCGCTGGCAATGGAGTTCTTGATGACCACCACCTGCACTTCGGCCGCCGGACGCGGGCTGTCCAGCGTGGCGATGACCTTGGACAGCCGCTTCAGGTTGGCAGCGTAGTCGGTGATGATGAGCGTGTTGTTGCCCGGAAAGGCCGTGATGGTGTTGTTGGGCGAAACCAGCGGCCGCAACACGGGGATCATGTTGTTGGCCGACTCGTGGTTGAGCTGGAACACCTGGGTGATGACCTCGTCGCCGTCGCGGGCAGACGCAGCACCGATCTCCACCGGACCGGACTGGAGCTTGGCATCGGCCTCGGGCACCACCTTGTACAGGTCACCCAGGTCGACGATGGCAAAGCCCTGCTGGCGCAGCACGGTCTTGAGCAGCGCGAAGGCCTGCGCACGGTTGACCGGACGCGGCGTTTCCAGCGAGATCTTGCCGCGCACGCGCGGGTCGATCACGAAAGACTTGTTGAGCAGATGGCCGAAGGCGCCAATGACCGAATCGACCTCGGCATCCTTGAAATTGAGGTTGATCTGGCCGCTGGTAACCTTGTGTGCGGGCGGTTGGGCCGGCGCCGCAAGGGCAGGTACCGTGGCCGCCACCAGCAGGGCCTGAGCCAGGAGTTTGGACGAATGGCGCAACTTCATGCTCCTATCTTGATCATGGTACGAGTCCCTTCCTGCCGCCCCAGCAAGCGTACTAGGGGCGCCAGCTTCAGACGTTCAGACTCGTCGACTTCTGCCCAGGCAGTGAAACGCAGTCCGTGACTCGGATTGAAAACACCTTCCCCGCTCAAACGCAGCGGGCCTTCGATCGATGACATGTTCAGCATCGTGTCGGCCTGGCGGCCGTCAATGTCGAGCCGGTAGGCACCCAGCGGCCGCACGGGCGTGAGGGCCGAGGCCACGTCGCGCAGCTCGATGGAGGCCACGCCGTTGGCCTTGCCGTTGACGATCTCGAACGGCTCCCAGGACAGCGCCAGCGAGGCCGTGGGCTGCACGGTGCTCCAGGGCGAACCCAGACGCGACAGGCTGACATTGGGCAGACGGATGCTGCCGGCAGAAAAGCGCGGTCTTGCAAAGGTACCGGAAATCTCGACGGGCTGCGCCATGCTGTCATGGCGGGCCAGCACCTGCACGCGACCGATGAGCAGCGGCAGCACCTGGATGTCCCAGCGGATGGTGCCCGGCACCAGCACGCCCGGCAGCGGCAGCACGGCATCGGGCTTGTCACGCTCGCGCGCGGCCAGCGCGGCCACATCCACCAGCACCACCTTGCCCTGGCCATGCCAGATCGAGCCGCTGGCATCGGCCAGACGGACCCGACCGTGCGTGGCCACCTTCAGGCCCCAGTCGGCCATGGAGGCCGGCGCCAGCACCAGCGCCGTCACCAGCGCCACCAGCAAGCTCAGGACTGTCCACAGGGCGATGCGGCCCTTGCTCCAGGGGCCGAACCAGGCCGGCTTCACCGATTTGGATCGACGGGAATCATTTGCCACGGCGTGCCATCTCCAAGGCCAGACGGCCACTGAACACCCCCGGGGATTCGCGGGTGACCGACAGGTCGACGATGCGGGTGCGCGTCTCGCGCACGGCTGCATCCAGCCAGTAAATCCAGTTCTCGAACGGGGCCTGGTGGAAGCGCACCTCGATGATGTCGCCCTGCGCCTGCACCTTGGCCGCTTCCTTGTCCATGCCGCGCGCGAGCAGCGACTGCTCCAGGCGCACCGTCACCTGCGCCACCGTCTCGGCCGGCGCATCGGCGGCACTGGCCAGATCACGCGCCTCGGCCGCCATGTGATCCATCTGCGCCAGATCGGCGCGCAGCGTGGGCAGCGTCTTCTGCAGGCGCTGGCGCCCCACCCAGGCCGGCTCCAGCAGCACCTGCCAGAAGATGATGACCAGCAGGAAGCAGCCGGCGATGATCAGCATCCGCCGGTCGCGGGGCGCCAGCGACGCCCATTTCTGCAACAGGTTCTCCAGCATGTCAGCGGCCTCCCTGCGGAGTGAGTCGCGCGGTGGGATCCCGCGGGTTGTCAAAGGTGAGCGAGAGCCCCAGACGTGCGGCATCCTGCACCAGAGCCTCGCGCATCGTGTCGTTGGTGCCCACCTCGTCGACGAAGCGGATCTTCATCGTGCCCTCGCGAAACTCCAGCGCCTCGATGGTACCGGGGCCCCGCTCGCCCACGGCCTGCGCAAAGCGCGCCAGCAGCGGCACGAAGTCATCCGGCCCCGGGCGACCGCTCTTGAGACGCAGGTCGTTGATGTTGCGGCGCATCTGCAGCACCGGATCCACCATGGCGGCATTGGGGAAGGCATCGTGGAAGCGTGCACGGATGGCGTCCTGCAGACCCGAGGCTTCGGCGCGCATCTGCAGCCACTGCAGGTTGATGCCTACGATCAGCGCGGCCAGCACGGCGCCCGCCAGTGCCCCCACGCCCTTCCACAGCCGCCAGTCGATGCGCGAGAGCATGGTCCGGAGACCGGCATTGCGCGCCGCCAGCAGATCCAGCGGCGCATTGCGCACCAGCGGCACCGACATGAAATCAAGCTTGGTATCTGAAGGGATGGCTGCCACCTTCATGGGCGAGCGCCATTCCTGCTGCCCCAGCCAGACGTTGACGCGCGGCGGAGGCGGCCCCATCAGCTTGCCCGACAGCAGAGCACTGGCGGTCTCGCGGTGGGCGGATTCGCTCTCGCCCGCCGCCCAGCCCGTACCGGCCCATTCGCCCGTGCGCACCGTCAGGTTGTCGTCCGAGACGAGCACCGTCCACTTGCCGGCCTCCCAGGGCAGCACCAGCTGCCCCGGCCAGAGGGCCTCGACGCGGATGCCGGCCGTCTTGAATGCCGCCAGCACGGCGTCGACCCAGTGCGCGTCGATGACACCGATGACCCGCTCGCCATCAGGCAGCACGGGGCCCGGCACGATCAGGCAGCGCGCCGGATCCTGCAGCACGTATTCCTCGATGACGTTGGGCAGCGCCTGCTTCAGGCGCTTGCCCGACAGCGGCGGCACCGGTGCGGTGATCAGCGCCACGTCTCGGGCGTCCGCGATCAGCCACACCTGGCGCACGCCTTCCAGCGCCTCCAGCGACACGAGACGGCGCTCGGACTCGTCGTCACCGCCAATCTGCGCATGGAACACCGGCCGCCCACTGCTGAGGACGGCTTCGCCGGCGCTGCGCGGCGGTAACCAGATGACGGCCTGATGCCGTTTCAATTGCTGTGACGCCATATCACCAGTACACCCCCCGTATCGAGGCGCTTGAGCAAGGTTTGGGTTTCAGATTCGACGCGGTCGTAGCGAATGATGCCGTCGGCGATGAAATAATCCGACTTCACCGCGACAAGCGTCGTGTCGAGTGGGCTATTTGCAACAAGTCCCAACGCCGGATCCGACAGGTTTCGCGCCGGGGCCACGTCCCGGTTGGCAATGAAGCTGCGGATCGACGCCGGGTTCCAGGTACGCGCCACCGCCTCCAGCACCTCGGCCGTGGCCGAGTTGACGTTGACGGTGCGTGCGTCGCTCGGCAGGACGGTCACGTGCGGCTCCAGCTTCTTCATCACTTCGTCCGAGAAGCCGGGCAGATCGCGCAGATCGTCAAAACGCTGCAGCGGCATCACCCAGTCCTCACCGCCACTGCGGCCCTGACGCTTCTGCGCTGCCACCTTGCGCACACGCGTGAGGATGCGATCCACCAGGTTCTCGGGCAGCGACAGGATGCCCATCAGTCGCTTGAGCGCCACCACGTGCGCCACCGAGACATCGGCATTTTCTGCGTTCGTGGCGTTGTTGCCGGGATTGCCATTATTGCCCGACTGGCCATTGTTGCCAGACTGTCCGTTCTGGGTATTGGCGCTGCCCGCATCCTGCGTTACGAGGGCGTTGACATTGAAGCGGGCCTGCGCGTCGCGGATGCGGCCGGCCAGCATGGCCTGGCGCGATGAATCGCCCACCTTCGCGCCACCGGTGACGGTCTCGTCCAGCTGCGTCTCGGCCACCGGCGTGGCCCAGATGGAGCCGGACCAGTCGTAGTCCCGGTGCGAGTTGCGCAGGATCACCTTGGCCCAGTCGATGACGGCACGCTCGATCCAGCGCGTCTGCGCCAGCGTGGCGCGGTTCTCGATGGAACGGATGGCCACGCTCTCGCGGTAGAAGAGCGAGGAGACGATGACGGTGGCCAGCGCCACCACCAGCAGTGCGGTGACGATGGCTGCGCCCCGCTGCAGGCGGCTGAAAACAGGACGGAAGACAGGAACGGGACGGGTCATGGCGATCAATCCCGGATGGAGTAGATGCGCAGGAAGCGCTGGCCATTGGTGCGCTCGATGAGCACCTCGACGCCGCTCAGGCCCAACCGGTCCTGCTGTTCGTCGGCAATGCGTCGGGCGGCCCGGATGTTCTCGGCCACTTCAGGCGGTGTGGTGGGCGTGATGGCGGGCAGATTGGGATAGGCGTTGTTGCCGTAGGGGTCGTTCTTGTCCTGGCCCCCACTCTCGTTGTTCCGGCTGGTGTAGGCCTGCAGCTGGCTGCCCCCCATCCAGCTGTTGTTGACCCAGCCACGCACGCGCATCGAGCGCACGTCCATGAGAATGGGCTGCCAGATGAGCGACTGCACGGCACCGCCCACCTGGCCGCCGGAGCCGGCGCTGCGCTGCCATTCGCTGAAGCCGCGCTCCAGGCGGCCGTCGCGCACCTGGTAGACCACCCGCTGCAGACGCGTGGCGTGGCCAGTACGGGCAATCTCGCGCACCAGCATCATCGACTGCGAGGCCGCACCACCCGCGCCGCCCTGGTCCTGCACCACGCGGATGGGACGGATGCCGCCTCCCAGGTTCTTCACCGGCCAGGTACCCAGCAGGTCTTCTTCCAGCTGCGCCAGCGCCAGCGTGAGCGAACGCAGCTCGTCGGATTCGGTCACCAGCCGCTCGCGGCTCTGCACCACGGCATCCAGCCCGCGCCAGCTGAGCACGGCCAGGATGGCCAGCAGCGCCACCGCCACCAGCAGCTCGATGAGCGTGAAGCCGGCCGCACGGCGCGACGAATGGGGCAAGGTGCGCAGCATCATGGTCAGCGCACCGTGTTGTTGTCGACGACCGCAAAGCCCAGCAGTCGTGCCAGCCGCCCGCCTTCGCGCGAGCCGCCCACGGTCTGCCCGCTCTGGGCGGGATCAAAGACCTGGATCTCGATGCGGCGGAAATTGGGGTTGGCCGTGGTGTAGACATCTTCCTGACAGATAAGCGTCAGGTCGCCCTGCGGGCAGTCGAAGTTGCGACGCCCCACGGCGGGGAACTCGCGCCGCACGCGGATCTCGGTCAGACGGTTCTCGGCGCTCCACTGGGCCAGCGTGCGGGCACGCAGATCGGCCGAGCTGGCCGTGATGGAGCCCACGGCCCGCAGCGAGGCCATGAGCGCAATGGAGATGATGGTGAGCGCCACCAGCACCTCGATGAGGGTGAAGCCCCGGTGTGCAGCCCTGCCCGTCCTGCCGGACAGGCACGCGGACCTACTGGAAATGGTGGGCTGCAAGAAAAGGGGCATTGATCAGAAACGAAACGCCCCGCAAGGGGCGCAGACAGGCGTGGCAGGGATGACTTACTGCGAAGGCGGCTGGCGCTGCACCTCGAAGATGCCCAGCCCGTTGGCGTGTATCTCGACGGAACCTGCATCGCGCGTGAGGATCACGCGAAACGGTGGTTCGATCATGTCACGTCCGAATTCCAGCATATCCGAACCGTCCGCCTTCTCCACACGTACCCGAGTGGGGCTTTCCCACTGACGAGCGCGCAGATGTGTGTCATCTTCGATGGGACGCCATTGCCTGTCCTTGAAGATGATGAAGCGGTAGCGGTCACGGGTGTTCTCGAAACGGATGGGGGCGCCGCGTATCTGGGCTTCCTCGCGCGCCAGCGAAAACAGCTGGCTGAGGCGTTCGGCATCGGTCTCCAGCGCTCGCAGCGGACTGGGCGAGGCGGAAATGACCGTCATCGACAGCACGACACCGATGATGATGAGCGCCACCATCAGCTCGACAAGCGTGAAGCCGCGTGCGCGGCGCATGCGCTGCCTGCGCAACACGACGGCAGGCGCCCATCCGCCAGCGACGGGCGCCATCAGGGCCTCGTCAGAGATCCCAGCTGCCGATGTCGGCATCACCCGCCTCGCCACCGGCCACGCCGTCGGCGCCGTAGGAGAACACGTCGATCTCACTGTGCACGCCCGGATTCAGGTACTGGTAGGGCTTGCCCCAGGGATCGACCGGCGCCTTGTCCAGATAGGCCTTCCAGTTCTTGGCCGCAGGCCCGGAGGTGGGACGGTTGACCAGCGCGTCCAGCCCCTGCTCGGTGGTGGGATAGCGGCCGTTGTCCAGACGATACAGCTTGAGCTGCTGCATGATGGCGGCAATATCGGCCTTGGCGGCCACGGCGCGGGCCTCGTCGGGCCGCGACATGAAGCGCGGCACCACCAGCGCTGCCAGCACGCCCAGGATCATCACCACCACCATGAGTTCGATGAGGGTGAAACCGGTGGCGCGACGCCAGCTGCTGCGGGCCGCTTGCAGGCGCAGTGCCGAAGAGACTGCGGGCAACCGTGTGTCGGTCATGTTGGCCGTCGATGCGGAGACACGTGTTTTCATACCAGCGTTTTTCTCGCAGAGTGTCCTGGGTGGTTTTAACATCGGACGATTGAAGCAGATTCTTCCTCTGCCGTAACTGGCTTGTATGATAGCAGCCACTGTCTGCGCCTCCGGGCGCACGGCGTTACGCCCCATTCCTTGAGACGACCTCACCATGCGGAGTTCCTCTGCCGTCATCCGACTGCTTTCGCTGTTGCTTTTCCTGCTGCTGATCAGCATCGTCACCTACTGGGCCATGCAATTGCTGGCGCCGCGCGGCGCCATTGCGCCCAATGATGCAATCGGTGACAACAATCGCCCACCTTTACCAATTGCCAGCAAATTGTTTGGTGCACGCAACACGGAAACGGTCGATACCGCCCCGCCTCCCATCGATGTGAAGGTGCTGGGCGTGCTGCAGGCCGGCGCACGGGGTGTGGCGGTGCTGGGCATCAACGAGCGTCCGGTGGCGGCCTACGCGGTCAACCAGAAACTGGGCAACGGCTCGGTGCTGAAGGCCGTGCTGGATGACAAGGTGATCATCGACCACAACGGCCGGAAGATCGAGTTTCCCGCCCCGGCCCGCTACAGCCTGGACATCCTCACCAGCAACGCCGGGAACTCCCGCCTGCCGCAAGGGGGCATGCCTGAAGGCATCGAGCCGGCTGAAGGCGGCAGTGATGGCGAGGACGGCATTGCCGGCTCGGGCGCACATGCCCCCTACGCTGGCGGCCATGCGCCCGATGGCACGGCGCCCGCCGAAGGCGACATGGGCGCTCCGGCCGATGGCATGATGGACGACGGCAGCGGCCAGATGCAGAGCGACATGCAGGGAATGAATGCCCCTGGTGCCTATCCGATGTCGCCCTCGCCCGGCATGGCGCGCCCTGGTCTAGACATGCAGGACAACGGCGGCGACCTGCCCTATGGGGGTGATGACGCCAACATGCAGGACGGCGTGGCCCCCGAGCTGGAGGACGTGATGCCCGGCGGCGACCAGGTCGGCAGCCTGGACGGGCTGACCCCCGAAGAGCGGGCTGCCGCGCTGAACGCGCTGCAGCAGGGCTCGGGACGCGCCTCGTCCCGCTGACGGCGCGGGCCACGAGCCCGTCTCCCTCCCTGAAATGGTGGGTCGCCCCCTCTGGGCAGGCCCCAGACCTGGACGACGGAAGCCCGAAGCCCCCGTACCTCCCCTGCCAGGGGACACGTCGCCAGGGGGTTGTGGCACAGGTTCCTTTACGCTCGGCCTCCTTTAGAATGTGGGGTTCCCTGTCTGGCGAAACCCCATGAAGACCTATCTCGACCTGCTTGACCACGTGCTGACGCACGGTGTGCGCAAGGAAGACCGCACCGGCACCGGCACGCTGTCGGTCTTCGGTCATCAGATGCGCTTTCCGCTGGCTGACGGCTTTCCGCTGCTCACCACCAAGAAGCTGCACACCCGCTCCATCATCCACGAGCTGCTGTGGTTCCTGAAGGGTGACACCAACATCGGCTACCTGCGCGACAACGGCGTCACCATCTGGGACGAATGGGCTGACGCAGAGGGCAACCTGGGACCGGTGTACGGCGCCCAGTGGCGCAGCTGGCCCACCCCCGACGGCCAGCACATCGACCAGATCACCCGCGTCGTCGAGGACATCCGCCGTTCGCCCGATTCGCGCCGGCTGATCGTCTCGGCCTGGAACGTGGGCGAGCTGCCGCACATGGCCCTGCCGCCCTGCCACGCGCTCTTCCAGTTCTACGTGGCCGAAGACCGGCTTTCCTGCCAGCTCTATCAGCGCAGCGCCGACATCTTCCTGGGCGTGCCCTTCAACATCGCGTCTTACGCGCTGCTCACCCACATGGTGGCGCAGCAGACCGATCTGGAGCCCGGCGAGTTCATCTGGACCGGCGGTGACTGCCATCTGTACCTGAACCACCTGGACCAGGCCCGGCTGCAACTGTCACGCACGCCGCGCGCCCTGCCCCGGCTGAAGCTGGCGCGCCGCCCCGAATCCATCTTCGATTACCGCTTCGAGGACTTCGTCATCGAGGATTACGATCCGTGGCCGGGCATCAAGGCACCGATCGCGGTATGAGCAAGCCCAGCCTGACGATGATCGCCGCCCGCGCCCGCAATGGCGTGATCGGCCACCAGAACCGGATGCCCTGGCACCTGCCCGAGGATCTGAAGCACTTCCGGCAACAGACCATGGGTCACGTGGTGCTGCTGGGCCGCAAGACCTGGGAGTCCATCGGCCGGCCGTTGCCGGGCCGTCGCATGGTGGTGATCAGCCGCCAGTCGCTGACGCTGCCCGAGGGCGTGGAACTGACCGCCAGCCTGGACGAGGCCATTGCACATCACGCAGCCGAAGACGAGATCATGGTGATGGGCGGGGCGCAGATCTACGAGCAGGCCTGGTCACGGGCCGACCGGCTGCTGCTGACCGAGATTGCCCTGGATCCGCCAGGCGACGCCTGGCTGGCCGCCCCCGACCCCGCCCAGTGGCAGGAAGTGTCGCGCCAGAACGGCACCAGCCAGGACGGCGTGGCGTACGCGTTCATCGAGTACCGGCGTCGTCACGCGGCTGCCTAGCCCCCTGGCAGCGCCTGCCCATCTGTCCGTTTCCAGGCCGCCTCTGTCGGCTGCGCACCGCTCTTTGCAAAGAATGGCAACATCCTGAGGATTGGCAGGGTCGGAAGCGCTGTGTGTCCGCTATCAAACCACGATTTCTGGACAAACATGCTAAATTGCAACATGAGAGACACATAAGGAAACGCTGGCATGTGCTAGCGCTCCTCCGGAGCGGGATCCGGGCCGTCTCGACACATTGCAAATCATGGGCAACCTTTCATGACGACGTGCGCCACACAGGTCAAGGTGTCATCGCTCGCCGGCGAGCGCCACGGCAAGGGACGCCTGCGCCTGAAAGGAACGGCCCTCGAGCACCCTGACCGGGTTTGCCCTGCAGGTCCGCCCCAGCCTCGGGCTTCAGTGCCCACGGGATGGTCCATGCGGCTGCGCCGGACCTGTCGTGCCCTGCTGCTGGCCGGGCTGATGGGCGCTGCCCTGCCCGCGGGCGCGGCCACGCTGCGCTGGGCAGCCCAGACCGAGATCACCTCGCTGGACCCGCATGCCCAGGCGCATCCGCAGGTCCAGGCCGTGCTGCAGCATGTCTACGAGTCGCTGACCCGCTACTCACCCGGACTGGAAGTCGAGCCGGCGCTGGCCCAGCGCTGGGAACTGCTCACCCCGGTCATCTGGCGCTTCCATCTGCGCCAGGGTGTGCGCTTCCATGACGGCAGCCCGCTCACGGCGGAAGACGTGCAGTTCTCGCTGGAACGCCTGAAAGGCGCCGGCAGCACGCTGGGCACCATGCTGGCTGGCGTGCGCAGCGTGCGTCGCATCGACGAGCACACGATCGACATCGTGCTGGACAAGCCGATGCCGCTGCTGCCGCGCATCCTGACCGATGCACGGATCATGAACCGGCGCTGGAGCCGCACCCACCGCGCCGAGGCCGTGCTTGCCTCCAAGCCAGGCGGCAGTGGTTATGCCACCCGAAACGCCAACGGCACCGGCCCCTATCGCGTGGCCGAGGGCTGGGCCCCTGGCCAGCCACTGCAGCTGGACCGAAACCCGGACTGGTGGAATACCGGCGGTTTCCCGGGCAATGCCGATCCCGTCATCTACCAGGCCATTGCCTCCGACGATGACCGGCTGCGCGCCCTGGAACAGGGCGAGGTGGACTTGGTGACCGACCTGCCTGGCCAGCGCATCCCGGCGCTCAAGCGCCTCCCCGGGCTGCAGGTGCAGACCGACGTGTCGCAGCGCACGCTTCTGATCGGGATGGACCAGTTCTCGGATTCGCTGCGGTACGGCCATACCGGCGTGGCCAACCCGTTCCGCGACCAGCGGGTGCGGCACGCCATGGCGCTGGCCATCAACGAGCGCACGCTGATGCGCATCAGCCGCAACATGTACCAGCCGGCCGGCACCATCGTGGCTCCCGGCGTGAACGGCTGGACCGAGGCGCTGGACCGCCGTGAGGCCACCAATCTGCGCCAGGCCCGGCAACTGATGGCCCAGGCCGGCCACGCGTCCGGCTTCAAGGTGACGCTGGACTGCCCCAACAACCGCTACGCCTATGACCAGCAGATCTGCCAGGCGCTGGTTCCGATGTGGGCGCGCATCGGCATCCGCGTGAAGATCAACAGCCTGCCCTTTGCCAGTCTGGTGCCCAAGCTGGAAACCCTGGACAGCAGCCTGTGGATGCTGGGCTGGGGCAGCCCCGATTTCGACGCCCTGCAGAACCTGCTGTCGCTGGCCTACACCCGGTCCGACAAGGTGGACGGCACCTACAACGCCGCACGCATCAGCGACCCGAAACTGGACAGGCTCATTGACCAGGCCCGCTACGAGAACAACCCCGTCAAGCGTACGGGGCTGCTGCAGCAGGCACTGGAGATCGTGAAGAGCCAGTCCTACTACCTGCCCCTGGCCCACGCCATGCGTGCCTGGGTCATGCAACGCTCGATATCGCTGGTGGTACCGCCCAGCGAGCGGCCCGAAATGCGCTTCGTGATCGTGACCGGGCGGCGAGCCGGCGTCAGCGACACCGCCCCGGCGGCCCCGGACAGGGCCGGCAGGAATCAGCCCGCCGGCGCCCGGAACAGGTAACTGACCCCCACGGCCTGGGCCCCGGGCACGATGCCGGGCTTGACGATGCTGATGCGCACCCACGGCGCCTGAAAGCGCGTGACGATGGCCTGGCAGAGATGGTGCGCCATGCGCTCCAGCAGCTGGAAGCGCTGGGCTGCCGCCTCCTGCCGGATGAGATCGGCCACGGCGGCGTAGTCGACCGTGTCCTGGAAGTTGTCGGACAGGAAAGCTGCCGTGGAGGGCAGCCCCACAGCCACATCGATGCACAGCGGCTGGGGCGCGTGCCGTTCCTGCGGATAGACACCGATCAGCGACTCGACAACGAGACCCTGCAGGAAGATGTGGGGCGAGGTTTCAGGCATGGAAGAAATGATGACGCCTCCGGCACGGTGAACGTGCATCCCCTCCAAGGCAGGGGGCGGCCATGCGCCATGATACCCGGCAGGACACCGGCGGCGAATGGGCTGTGACGGGCGGCGATTCTAGCATTCCGGGGGTGATGGCTGGAGGTTGGCCGTCTACGGCTTGTCCGGTCCCTTTCTCAGGTACTCGGAGAGCCAGTATTGGCATTCGGCTGCCAGGCGGCGAAGCTCGGTCATGTTCCCGCCTTCGGCAATGCCCCACCGCTCCGCAAATATCCAGTGCTGCTGGATAACCTTGCATTCCTCGAAGGACTGGCGCCTCAGTTCGTCCAGCAGCCGCTCGTTGATGCCGTTGCCCATTCCTGACTTGGCGGGAATGTCGCCCGGCTCAATCACCTTGCCGGAAAGCAGGCCAACCGACTTACCCTTCAGCAGATCGTCATGCATGCGCTCCTGCAGTCTGAAGGCATACACTTGGTCGTAGGAGGTCCATGTCTCGAACTCTCTTGCGCCTATACCCCAGGGCCCCCAGATCCGCCTCAGCGCGGTGGCCGGGTCGATGACCGGATTCTCGATATCTGCGACAGCCCCCGTGTAGTTCAGCGATACCTCGGGAAGGTTGGCTCGGAACGCCCCACCTGGCAGCCTGCCCTCGACTGCAGAGGGCGGCAGCGTCTTGTCGTCGAACTTCTCGGGGTGCTGTACGCCATCGTAGACAAACCAGAATGCAGCCCCTGCAAGCGTCCAGTAAAACGCCTTCCAGATTCCGCCCGCCGTGATGCGCAGCTGTGCCATAAAACCTCCCGTTTCGACGCCCGCCGACCCATTAGGCCGGGGCAAGCGTCCCGCGAAGCTACACGCATCCTGCGGAGAGAAATAAGATCAGAACAGCATAGCTGTGAGATTCTTCACAGGCTGGGGCATTTTCCAGGCACCTTGGGGGGCGTTGAAATCCACTCCGGCGCACTGAGACAGCCCTTTTCTCAGTGAAACACCGCGTCCCACAGACCCATGAGCTCGAAGATTCCGTAGAGCGCCGCCAATCCGGCAGCCAGCTGGATACCCTGGGCCACCAGCGTGTCTTCTCCGTAGATGTCCCTGCAGTGATTGAGAGCCACCAGTTTTCGCCAGATCCGCTTGAGCATGTTGCCCCCGTCTTTGAAAAGACTACCCTTGGGATTCTACGGACAAGCAAGCCAAACGCCCTTACTGACGGACAGCCGGCCGCTTGTCAGGCCGCAGCCGTGGGGGTGACGTTGTTCATGCTTCAGCCGTTAGGCAGTGTGGGATATTCTAGGCATTGGATGCAGGGAGCACGCCCATGGGGAAGCAGCAGCCTGTAAACGACAAGCCTGACGGTCTTGGCCGCTTCGAGCGGGAGGCGCGGCGTGAGCGGTGGGTATCGCGCGCGTTTTCTACGCATTCACAGCCCTCGCCTTCGCTGGCTACCTTTATGCGCTCAAGGTCGATTATGACGAGAGCATGGCAGTCATTGCGGCGTGTGAGCGTGATACCAGCTGGAAGTGCATGGACGCGGCCCGGGAAGCCTATCGGAAGAGCAGGCAGTAGGTTGGTGGTGACGGAATTCTGTGCAGGAAAGGCATGAGCAGCCCGCTGTCGCCGGAGCGGATTGCTGAGCCACGCCCCTTGGCCAAGTACCAGGCCAGCGAGATTGACGACAGCGACATTCCTCCACAAGCCCCGGCAGATTGGGGTGATGCAGAATGTGGTCGTTTCTGCCACTACTCAAGACCCAGACGTCGATCCGCATGGGCAAGGATGTAATGGCCTGGCTGAAGCACGACGACAAGGGCTAGCGGACACACGTCAACGCCATCCTACGTCAAGCGATGTTGCTCGACCTGTAGCAACAGGCCGCTACACAGTCTGCGCCTGCCGCATGGCCACGGTATTTCACAGCGGTCGAACCTCTTGGGCGTTGGGTGTCCCAACAGCGTCGGGCAAGATCGGCCCCCATGTAGACGTGTAGCTACGGAACCCCAGCGCGATAACTCCACTGCCGACGAGAGCTTCAACTTGCAGTTGTTCAACAGTGTGTTTCCTATGTTGTATCCGGGCAGGCCCACTTGTAGCGGGCTACCCGCCTCCCCTCCGGTTTCCGGTTTATCAACCTCAACATGAGGTAAACTTTCCAGAAATCTCTTTCAAGGAACCTCGATGACTGCCTCCGATTTCAAGCTCACCCCTCTTCAAGGCCCGGCGCCACAAGGCCAAGTCATCACAGACCCCGAAGCGGTCAGACTCCGCCTGCGTCGTCTGTCAGAAGACCTAACGCCCGAGATCTTCTTCGAGACGATGCAAGCCGGGCTCGGTGGCCGCAGCGAAGCCATCCCATTACGGTCGGCTCCCACCGAAGCCGGCCTGCGCCATTGGCTGGAAGCCGTCAAGCTGCTGCGGGGTGTGCTGGCCGACAAGGGATGGCAGCCTCTTGACCGCCGCAACAGCCCCCTGATCATTTCCCAGGATCAGCGGAAAGCCATCGTTGTCATGACCGGGGATGCCGAGACCGGGCGCGACAGCGAGCGCCAGCCCCGCAATCAGGCCGAGAAAGGCGGCGTCACTCAGAGTTATGTCGAGGCCAACAGCCAGGCCGAGCTGCTCTACGCGGATGCGCTGATCCAAGCCGAGCAGCAGGATGCCTGCGGCACCCAAGTGTGGGTCCTGCTGTACCACTACGACAACATGCTCGACGAAGTGCGCTTCGAGCTGTCGTTGCCGAACGACTTTCACAAGGGTTACATCACATCCTGGGCGGAGCGCCTGATCCTGGGCTCCCTGTCCAATGCCGCCGAGCACCTTGAGCCTGAAGACGAAGCGCCCTCCGATATCTTCGAGGTCGAGCCGAGATCGGCACGCCAATAAGCACCCATCATGCCCGAGATCAATCCCCGGCAGATCACTTTCGCGCGCTCCCGGCGCCGCTACACGAAAAAGCGCCTGGCCGATGAGCTGGGCGTGACCAGCCGGACTATCCAGAACTATGAGGCCGGCACGCCCGCCCCCGATGAGGCCATGCTGTCGCGCATCGCGCTGCTGCTGAACTTTCCCCGGTCATTCTTCTTCCTGGAAGAGGACATGCCGGTTATCAGCGAACACGCCGCCAGCTTTCGGGCGCTCTCGAAAATGAGCGCCGGCACGCGGGCCTGCGCACTCGGCGCCGGCGCCATCGCATTCCGACTCAACGAATGGATGGATGCGCGCTTCAAGCTCCCGCAGGCCGATCTGCCGGACCTCAGCGATCTCTCGCCGGAAGATGCCGCCCTGACACTGCGCATGCAGTGGGGGCTGGGCTATGGCCCCATCCGCAACATGATTCACCTCCTGGAGTCCAAGGGGGTCC